>Ga0075421_100008772_pt1 | contig 12444 bp, 12 predicted proteins | sample SoiMetdeltSBSDD5_FD_75292 | JGI IMG/M metagenome (GOLD analysis project Ga0075421, IMG submission 75292) | Bulk soil microbial communities from a Populus tree surrounding site in Tennessee, USA - Soil MetaG P. deltoides SBSDD5 | ecosystem: Environmental > Terrestrial > Soil > Tree plantation... | reverse complement strand
GTGCCGCCCTCGTGCGTGTTGATGTTGTTCACGAACGAGAAGACGTTCTCGTTGTAGCCGTCGTTGTACTGAAGGGCCAGCTCGATCCCCATGCCATCGCGCTCGGTCTCGACGTACATCACCTCCGAGTGGAGGGGCTTTCGGCTGGTGTTGAGGAACTGCACCATTTCCTTCAGGCCGCCCTTCGCGTGGAACGTCTCCTTCTTCTGCTGCCCTTCACGCTCATCGTTCAGCGTGATGGTCACGCCCTTGTTGAGGAAGGACAGCTCGCGGAGCCGCGCGGCGAGCGTGGCATAGTCGTACTGCAGCTCGGTGAAGATCTTGTCGTCGGGCTTGAACCAGACCTTCGTCCCGCGTTCGCGCGCGCCGACCTTGCCGAGCACCTTGAGCTTCGTGGTCGTGGTGCCGCGCGCGAAGTCCATGTAATGCTCCTTCCCATCGCGCTTGACCCACACCTTTAGCTTCTCGGAGAGCGCGTTCACGACCGACACGCCCACGCCGTGAAGTCCGCCGGACACCTTGTAGCTGTCCTTGTCGAACTTGCCGCCCGCATGGAGCACGGTCATCGCGAGCTCGACGCCGGGCATCTTCTCGGTGGGATGCACATCGACCGGAATACCTCGGCCGTTGTCCTCGACGGTGACCGAATCGTCGGCGTGGATGGTGACGTCGACGCTGTCGGCGTAGCCCACGAGCGCCTCGTCGATCGAGTTGTCGACTACCTCATACACGAGGTGATGAAGCCCTCGCGCCGACGTCGAGCCGATGTACATGCCGGGGCGTTTGCGAACCGCTTCCAGCCCCTTCAGTACCTGAATGTTGCCAGCGTCGTACGACGCGGACTTGTCGCCCGGCTTTGCCATGTTCACCCTGAAATTCGTTCCTGCCAGCTACCGAACACACGCCGAAGATCGGCCTCGCCAGAACACACAAAACTAAGCGGAAGAGCCGCCGAAAGCAATATTCTTGCCTTTGTCTAAGTGACGTTCTTCCAACAAATTACCGCATCAGTTGCCATCGGATCTTCCGCACCGGGGGCCGGCCTTCCCGCCGATTGAGGGAAGCCAGCAACTCCGGCTCGAGCAACGAGAGCTCCGACATCCAGGCGTGCGTCCGGACGGCAACGAACAACACCCCGTCCGACGTGACGGACTTGGGTTCCGTGACCGCGGCGATCTGCTCGCCCACCAGGCGCGGCCATTCCGGAACGACGCTCGCCTGCTCGACACGCTCCTTGAGCCCCGCCTGCTCCAGGAACGCCGAGATCGCCCTCGCGATCGGCTCCGGCCGCTTCCCACGACCGCGGTTCATCACGCGGCCTCGACCACCCCGTCCTGAACGCGAAAACGCGTCAGGGCGGTCATCTCGAGCGGTATATCCGAGGATCGGGGCACAGCGAGAATCGTCTGGTGCGGTACGTCGGCACCGCCGAGGAGCTGGAGAATGCGCGCGGCACGCCGCGCGTCGAGCTCGGCGAACGGATCATCCAGCAAGACGAGCGGAGTGTGTCCTGCGCCACGAAGTGTAGCTGCCTCCAGGACACGAAGCGCGATCGACGCAGTCCGCTGCTGGCCGGCCGATCCGAACGTCCGCAGCGAGTGCCCGTCGAGCGTGAGCTCCAGGTCGTCGCGATGGGGGCCGACGTGTGTCAGGCCGCGACGCAAGTCCGCCGTGCGATGAGAGGCCAACGACTCGACGAGGATCGCCGCGAGGTCCGATACCGATGAAGCGCCTCGGGCCGCGGCCGACGCGGTCGACGACGCGGGCGCGTACCGCATGCAGGCCTCGCCCTTCTCGCCGATGGCACCACATAACCGACCAAACTCCGTCGCCGTGCGAGCCACCCATGAGACCCTCGCGCTCCAGAGAACCGCGCCATGCTCGGCCAGCGCCGGTTCCCAGACGGCGGCCCGGGCCACGCCTCCCGAATCCCCGCGGCGCGCGGCCTCGCGGAGCGCGGCGTTGCGGCGAAGGAGCGCGCCCCGGTACTGCTGCAGCGCATTGAGGTAACGACGCGACGTGAGCGCGAGCGCGACATCGAGGAACCGCCGCCGCTCGCTAGGCGCGCCCGACACGAGCTCGACGTCGCGCGGCGAGAACATGACCGACGGCAACGAGCCGAGTGCCTCGCTGAGGCGCGGCGGCTCGACTCCATCGACGGTCACCTTCTTTCGCTTGCCGGCGCGCTCGAACGCTGCGGTCACCGTGCGTCGGCGGCCGACGACGACCTCGGCGGCGAGGTGAAAGGCAGGGCTCCCGAACCGCACCAGCTCGTGGTCACGAGCGCCGCGCGCGGAGCGCAGCAGCTGGAAGTAGTAGATGGACTCGAGCAGGTTCGTCTTGCCGTGGCCGTTGTCTCCGACGATCGCCATGCCGTCGCGCGGAACGTCCAGCCGAACTCGCGCGAGGTTCCGAAAATCGCGAACGGATAGCGTCTCGAGCAGAACCGATCCCGGGGTGGCCTCCGTGTCTGCGCTCGCGAGCGCCGGGCTCACGTTGACGGCAGTGCGCATCGTTCGGTGGCCGCCGCGCGCGTCATCGGCCCGAGAATGACGCCGCTCGCTTCTCGAGGAACGCGCGCGCGCCTTCTGCCATGTCTCGAGTAGACGCAAGCACGCCGAACTGTGCGGCCTCGAGCGCGAGGCCGTCCTCGAGCGAGGCTTCCGTGCCGCGGAGGACAGCGTCGATGCATGCCGCGAGGGCGAGCGGTGCATTGGCCAGCATTTGTCGGAGGAGCGCGTCTGCGGTCGGAAGCAACTCGTCAGGCGCGACCACGCGATTCACGAGACCGATACGCAGCGCTTCGGCGGCGTCGATAATCTCGCCGGTCATCAGTAGCTGAAGCGCACGCCCAGCCCCGACGAGCCGGGGCAGTCGTTGGGTTCCGCCGTAACCAGGGCAGATACCAAGCTTCACTTCCGGCTGCCCGAACTTGGCCGCGTCGCTCGCCAGACGAACGTGGCACGCCATCGCGAGCTCGCAGCCGCCGCCAAGTGCGAAGCCGTTCACGGCGGCTATGATCGGCTTGGGGGACGTCTCGAACAGCCGGAACACGTGCTGGCCCCGACGTGCGCGTTGGCTCGCCTCGAGAGGACTCTGGTTGGCGAGCTCGTTGATGTCTGCGCCAGCAACGAACGCACGCCCTGCGCCGGTCAGGATCGCGCCACCAATGTCGTCTCGGCGCCGTATCTCTTCGATTGCGTCGCCGAGCTCGCCGATCGTCGCGGCGTTCAACGCGTTCAGCTTGTCGGGGCGGTTGACAGTGACCGTGGCGACCCGATCGACGACGGCGAGCTCGATGAGAGAATAGGGCATCGCGAAGCGGTTGGCGTCGGAGGTTGGCGTGAGTGATGCGCCGGACGCGGGGCATTCAAATGTAAGGAGCTGGACCTGAACTTGCTTTTGAGGGTCATGTATGGCCGATCGATGGATCACCCGCCGCGGTACGCCGCGGTCGGGCTTCTCATACGTCGCGGCTGATGGCCGGGTCGTTCGAGACCGCTCGTTGCTGGCCCGCATCGAGCGGTTGCGCATCCCACCCGCCTGGCGCGATGTGCAGGTCGCGGCGAGCGCGTCGGCGTCGATCCAGGCGTGGGGCTTCGATGCGCGCGGGCGACGCCAGTACCGGTACCATGAGCGCGCCGTCGAGCGGGGCCAGCTGCGGAAATACCATCGCGTCCGAGGTATGGGGCACGAGCTCCCGTCGATGCGGCGGCAGGTCGCGCGCGACATCGCCGCCCGCGAGCTCACGCGCCTGACGGTCGCGGCGGCCGCGGTGCGTCTCATTGGTGAGGCGTTCTTTCGCGTGGGCAACGAACGGTACGAGCGAGACAACGGCACGTTCGGGCTGACCACGTTGCGCAAGTCGCACCTCACGATCCGCGGCGAGCGCATTCAGTTCGACTATCGCGGCAAGGGGTCCATCGCGCAGCGACAGGTCGTCTTCGACGCGCAGCTCGCTCGGTTGCTGCGTCGACTGGCGAAGAGTCCCGGCCCGCGACTGTTCCGGTACCGCGAGGGGCAGACGTGGCGCGACCTCACTGCGCGCGACGTGAACGAGTATCTGCGGTCACTCGCACGGCGACCATACACCGCGAAAGACCTCCGGACCTGGGGCGGTACGTTGCGCGTTGCGACGGTCCTCGGCGATCTCGGGCCGGGAATGAGCGAGCGCGAATCCGCGAGGAACGTGTCGCTGGCGGTTCGGCTCGTCGCCGCGGAGCTTGGCAACACGCCGGCAATCTGTCGGGCCTCGTACGTTCATCCTCTCGTCATCGCGCGTTACGTTGATGCCGGGGTGACCATCGACCCCGCGAGCGCATCGACGCGGCGGCGCGGGCACTCGGGGCACAGCCCGGAAGAGAAGGCGCTGCTTGGCTTCCTGGATCGATATTTCCCGGAACGGCGCCGCCGAGCCACGAGCCGACCGCTCCGCGAACGGCGCACGGACTCGCTGGCCGCTTGAGGCATCCGTGCATGCTGCGCGAAATGACAACGGCGTGCTCGGCGGCTACCTTCCGCGCGTGCAACCCATCCGAACTGTCGATTGGGCACCGGACGGCGCCGCGGTGCGGATCATCGATCAGCGTCACCTCCCTGCATCGTTCGTCGAGCGCGATCTGCACGGCCTGGAGGACGTCTGCGACGCCATCCGCTCGCTTGCGGTTCGGGGCGCGCCGGCGATCGGTGTGGCGGGCGCGATGGGTATGGTGGTGGCCCTGTTACCGTACGTCGGCGATCCGACGGAGCCGTTCATGGATCGGCTCCGAGTAGTCGCCGCTGCGATTCGCGGCACTCGTCCAACCGCGGTGAATCTCCCATGGGCGATCGACCGCATGTTGCGACAGGCGTCGGCGACGGCGGGACCGCCTGCCTCGGTCATCGCGGCCTTACGCGAGGAGGCCACGGCCATTCGCGATGAGGATCGCGCCATGTGCGAGCGGATCGGCGAGCATGGTCTCGCGCTGATTGCGGACGGTGCTCGCGTGCTCACGCACTGCAATGCCGGCGCGCTTGCCACCGCGGGGATCGGGACCGCGCTGGCGCCGATCTATCTCGCGGCCGCGCGGGGGCAATGCATCGAGGTGTTCGCCGGCGAGACGCGTCCGCTCCTCCAGGGGAGCCGGCTGACGGCGTGGGAGTTGTCGCGGGCGGGAATTCGGGTCACGGTCATCGCCGACAACATGGCGGCCTCGCTCATGCGCGCCGGGCGCATCGACCTGTGCATCGTCGGCGCGGACCGCATCGCGCGAAATGGCGATGTCGCGAACAAGGTGGGCACGTACGCCGTGGCTGTCGCTGCCCGTCACCACGGCATCCCGTTCTACGTTGCCGCGCCGGCGTCCACGTTCGACCCGGCGACGCCTAACGGCGATGCGATCGAGATCGAGCAGCGACACGCCGATGAGGTGCGGCGCGGGTTCGGTGCGCTCACCGCGGCGGAGGAGGCAGCCGTGTACAACCCCGCGTTCGACATCACGCCGGCGGCGCTCGTGTCGGCGATCGTAAGCGATCGGGGTGTGCACCGGCCGCCGTACGATTTCAGCGTCGATCACCACATCGCGTCGGCCGTCGCATGACGCACGTACTCGCCATCGACCAGGCACCGCCGGTTCAACGTGTCTCGTTGTGGGGCTGGACGACGCGATCATCGGCCGTGGTTTCAGGAGATTGCGATGTCGGCCGTACGGGGTAAGCGCAGTCTGACGGTTCTACTCGAAGCCCACACGCGCGCGCTTGCGGCGTGTCGGCGATGCCGGTTCGATGACCCTTCGGTGCGGCCGGTGATGTCTCTCGCACGAGAGCCGCTCGCAATGCTCGTTGGCCAGGCGCCGGGCAAGACGGAGGTCGTAGACAGGCGGCCTTTCGCCGGGCGAGCAGGTCGCACCCTCTTCCGCTGGCTTGCCGAGGCGGGAATCGGGGAGTCCGTGGCCCGCCGGGGCATCTATATCTCCGCGGTAACTCGGTGTTACCCCGGCCCGAGTCCGTCCGGGCGCGGCGATCGCGTCCCGTCTCCAGCGCAAATGAACGCGTGTTCCAGTTGGCTCGATGCCGAGCTGTCCATCATCGCCCCGAAGATCCTCATTCCCGTTGGGCGTCTCGCGATCGAACGTTTCCTTGGTGCCGGCCCGCTTGCCGACCAGGTCGGTCGGGCGCATGAGCTGACGGCGCTGCCTGGTTCACCGCTCGCGATCCCCCTTCCACACCCGTCGGGCGCGAGCAGCTGGATTCACGCGCCTGGTCACATGGCGCTCGTTCGCGAATCGCTGCGGCTCATTCGCGAACATCTTCCCGAGCTCGTTCGCGAGAGCGAACGCACGCGGAGCGTGGCGTGATTGCCGCGGCCGGGCTGGCGTTGTCACTGCTGGCATCCCAACAGAAGCCAGGCGGTCAGGCCGTGCCGCCTCGGGACGCCTGGTTCGGCGCGGATAAGCTCAAGCACTTCTTCGTCGCGGCCTTCACTCAAAGCGTCGCGTACACCGCCCTGCAGAGCGCTCGCGTCCGTCACGATCACGCGCTCGCGGGCGCCTGGGCCGTCACTGCAGCGGCGTCAGTCGCGAAGGAACTTCATGACAAGCGCACCACCGGCTTGTTCAGCGTTCGCGATCTCGTATGGGACGCTGCCGGGGCGGGCGTCGCCACCGTCCTGCTGACCCGATCGCAGAGGTCGAGACCGAGTGCTGAACCAGCGGCGACGGACGTGACGGCCCAGCGATCCCTCGGTGCGCCTGGATCTCCGCGCCAATGGGGTCGGACCGCGGTGCCGATTTCAATGGGGTCTGACACCGTTGAAACATTGGGGCAGACTTTCAGCCCATTGCGCCGGGCTCGTCCGCCTTGAGTGATTGGATCGGTCCACCTGAGCCGGATCTATGCGACGTTTCGCTCTTATCTCTGCTTCGGCCCGGTTCTATATTCCGAGCACCCAGTACCGCGGCGGGCACGGTCCGCGGTACGCGACCGCTTCCTCCGCCCTCCGCATGCGCGAACCCGCCACGAAGCACGAGCCGGAACGCCGGAGAAACGCCGCCCTGCGCGAGCTCATCGACGAGCTGCTGTTCCGCGTGCGCGACGCCAACCAGCACATCGACTTCTGGACGCCGGAAGAGCGGGCGAAGGCGGAGGAAGAGCTCAACATGATCATGTCGCGGGTACGCGGCGCCGCGCTGCACAAGTCCAGTTAACGCGATTCCGGCGAAGGCCGCCAAGAGGTCGCTGTGGTCAAAGCACGCACGAAGTTCATCCTGGGCGGAGTCCTCGTCCTCGGTACGGCCGGCTACTTGATGGCGACCGCGATCGACGAAACGGCGATGTACTACCTGACGCCACGTGAGCTCGCGGACAAATTGAAACGCGACTCGACGTTCTACGACACCGGTGTGAAGCTCGGCGCGCGTGTCGTACCGGGTACCATCAACCGGGACCCTGGGGGGCGGGCGGTCGCGTTCTCGGTCACGGACGGGAGCCACACCATTCCCGTTACCTACCGCGGCGTCATTCCCGACACCTTCACGGACAGCGTGGACGTCGTGGTCGAAGGTCGTTTTGGCCGGGACGGAACCTTCCAGGCCACGACGCTGCTCGCGAAGTGTGCGTCGCGGTACGAGAACGCGCCGGAGAAGTATCAGTCCACGCCCGGCTATAAGGCCGCGCAAGGGAAGGCGGCGTGATCCTGATCGGTGAGCTGTCGCTCTGGGTCGCTCTCCTCATGGCGACCTGGAGTGCTACGGTGTCGTTCGCGGGTGGTCGCATGGGACGTGCGGACCTCGCCGCGAGCGGCGAGCGCGCGAACTACGCGACGTTCGCCTTTGTGGTGTTGTCGTCGATCGGGCTCTGGTCCGCGCTGCTGTCGAGCGACTTCTCGCTGCGCTACGTCGCGTCGTACACGAGCGCCAATCTGCCGGCCGTCTACAAGTTCGCGGCATTCTGGGGCGGCCAGCAGGGCTCCATGCTGTTCTGGTGTCTCATCCTCTCGTTCTACTCCGCCATCGCGTTATACGCGAACCGGCGGCGCAATCGCGAGCTGATGCCGTACGTGACGGGCACGCTCGCGATCGTGCAGGTCTTCTTCCTGGCGACGACGGCGTTCGGCGCGAACCCATACGCTCGTCTCGACTGGATCCCGCCTGACGGCACCGGACTGAATCCGCAACTGCAGAACCCGGGAATGGCGACGCACCCGCCGATGCTCTATCTCGGCTACGTCGCTACGGCCATCCCGTTCGCGTTTGCCATTGCGGCCCTCATCTCGCGACGCCTCGACGCCGAGTGGCTCGGCGCCGTACGCCGGTGGTCGCTCGTCTCGTGGCTGTTCCTGACGGTCGGGATCACGCTCGGCATGTGGTGGGCGTACGTCGAGCTTGGCTGGGGTGGTTATTGGGCTTGGGATCCGGTCGAGAACGCGTCATTGCTGCCGTGGCTCACGGGCACCGCGTTCCTCCACTCGATCATGATCCAGGAGAAGCGCGGAATGCTGCGGAAGTGGAACGTCACGCTCGTGGTGACAACGTTCCTCCTCTCGATCCTCGGCACGTTCATCACGCGGAGTGGTGTGATCGAGAGCGTGCACTCGTTCGCGCAGTCGCCCGTGGGCAGCTGGTTCGCTTCGTTCCTCGTGGTTGCGATTGCCGCAACGGCGTACCTCGTCACGACGCGGCTCAAGGACCTCGAGGCCCGGGCGGAGCTCGAGAGCATGGTGAGCCGCGAGGCGGCGTTCCTCTACAATAACGTCGTGCTCGTCGGCATCGCGTTCTCGGTGCTCTGGGGAACGCTCTTCCCGATCATCAGCGAGGCGGTGCGCGGGTCGAAGATCACGGTCGGGCCACCCTTCTTCAACACGGTCAACATCCCGCTCGGCTTGCTGCTGCTCGCGCTCACCGGCATCGGCCCGTTGATCGCGTGGCGTCGCGCGTCGGTGGCGAATCTGAAGCGGCAGTTTGCGAGCCCAGTCGCCGGTGGGCTGCTACTCGGCGCGGCCTTTTTTGCGCTTGGCATGCGCGACCCGTACGCGCTCGTGTCGTACACGCTCGCTGGCTTCGTCGCGACCACGATCACGCAGGAGTTCGTGAAAGGCGTAGGTGCGCGCCGGCGTATGCATAGCGAGTCGGTGCCGCTCGCGTTCGTTAGGCTCATCGCGCGCAACCGTCGACGGTACGGCGGTTACATCGTTCACCTCGGCGTGGTGGTGCTGTTCGCGGCCTTCGCCGGCCTCGCCTTCAAGAAGGAGTACGACCTGGCGCTGGCTCCGGGGGGGTCGTTTACCGCCGTGGATCCGTACAACCGGACGTGGACGTTCACGAGCCAGGGTGTGTCGCGGTACGAGGAGCTGAACCGCCAGGTGACGGCGGTCGTGCTGGAGGCGAAGCAGGGGAGTCGTCCGCCGACGTTGATCAAGAGCGAGAAGCGACAGCACGTCGACAGCCGCGGGATGCCGACCTTCGAGCCGTCCACGGAAGTCGGGATTCTCGAATCGCTGCGGCAGGACGTGTATCTCGTGCTGCATGGCGTGTCGGGTGAGGAAACGGCCGAGGTGCGGATCAGCTTCAACCCGCTCGTGTGGTGGGTGTGGTACGGTGGACTGATCATGGCGATCGGCGGCCTGATCGTGATGTGGCCGCAGGCCACGCGCCAGGGCGCGTCGCGCGCGGAAGGTGGCTACGTGGTGGCGCTGCAGCCGACGCGCACGGAGCGAGAGCCGGCGGAAGCCGGCGTGTGATGCCGACACGCCGCGAGTTCATGTTCGCGTTAGGCGCCGGCGCCGGTCTCGTCGTGGGCCGCCGGGTCGATGCGCAGCAGGGCGCCGGCATTCCGGGGGCGACCATGTCGGGCGACGGGTACGTCCCGGTACGCCGGCCGCCGAAACCCGGGGCGACGTCGAAGCTCACGGACCTCGAGCGCGACGCCCTGGAGCGCCGGATCAGCTGCCCGTGTCCGTGCACGCTCGATATCTTCACCTGTCGAACGTCGATGCCGTGCGGCTTCTCGCCTCGCATGCACGCGGACGTGGTCTCGCTCGTGAACGGCGGCTACACGGCCGATGAGATTCTCGCCGCGTTCGAGCAGGGCTACGGCGAGAAGGTCCTGATGGCGCCGCGCGCGGAAGGGTTCAACTGGGTCGGGTGGCTCGCGCCGTTCGCGGCTGTGGGTGGCGGCGCGGTCGTCGTTGCTGCGTTGATCCGGCGCTGGGGCCGCCGCGCCGCGGAGCACCGCGCGACCTCGCCCGTGCCGATCGAGGCGAGCGATGACGAGCTTGCGCGGTTGGAAGCCGCCGTGCGCGGGGAGGACCGGTGATCACGCTGCTCGTCGGTGCCGTGCTGGCCGTCGGCGGCCTGGTCTACGTGTTGTATCCCCTGTTCGCCGTCGGACCGCTCATGCGACGCCGCCCTGCGGAGGCACAGCGGGTGGCGACCGAGGGCGCGATCGACGCGCTCCGCGAAATCGAGTTCGACCGCGCGACGGGCAAGCTTTCGGACGACGATTACGCGGCGCTCAAGGCCGAGTACACGCGCAGCGCGCTCGTCGAACTTCGCGCCCGCGAGGGCACGGCGGACACGACGGCGGCTCCCGCACCTGACGATGCCGTCGCGATGGCCGACGCCGCGGAAGCCGCGGTGCTCAAGTACCGCGCGGTCCGCCGCGCATGCGATACGTGCGGGCCGCGTCCGGAACCCGATCCGGCGTTCTGCTCATCGTGCGGCAAGTACCTCCGGGGCGTGTGCTCGCACTGTGGTGCGACGGTCAACGCCCCGGCGTCACGCTTCTGCGCGAACTGCGGCAGCTCGCTCGCGGCCTAGAACCTCGCGGAGAGTCTGGGACGGCCGCGAGCAGCCCGGAATCCCGGTTCGCCTCACCAGCCCCGCGTAACGCGTAACGGCCACCGGCGCGACCACGCGTATTGACAGCACCAGGCGGCGCAGCTATTTAGCCCGCGAGACGCTTCGCCCCGTGTCTGGACGCTTCGTCACGAGTGCCGAGCGGTTCGTCCCAACGGCAGTCGCTACGTTGTGCTTCCTGATTGTCGGGCGTGGACGCAGTCCACGCTCTCCGGTTTTGTCGGGTACTGGTCGGACAATCATACGACGATACCCGCCCTAACGCATCGGGATGTCAAGCGGGTGCAGGGGCGTGTCACGAGTCGCGTCGCCGATGTGCGCGAGAGTGTTTCACCCACCCTCAGGGGGAGGAACGAATGATCCGTCATGTCCGTTGGAGGTGGTCCGTCGTTGCCGTATTCGCGTTGGGGGTGCTCAGCACGCGCGGCATCGCGCAGCAGGCCGCCGGAGTCGGCACGATCGAGGGCACGGTACGCGAGCAGGGAACCGGGCGAACCGTCGATCTGGCGCAGGTCCACGTCGTCGGAAAGAACGTTGGCGCGGTGTCCAACCGCGACGGGTTTTACCGGATCACGAACGTGCCCGCCGGGCCGGTCGAGGTGCGGATTCGGATGGTGGGCTACTCACCGATCGTGAGAGCGGTAACGGTGACGCCGGGGGGGACACACACGCTCGACCTGACGATCGCAGCGTCGGCGATCCAGCTCGAGGCGATCGTGACCACGGGCACCGCCGGTGCGACCGAAGTGAAGCGGTTAGGAAACAGCGTGGCCACGATCGACCCGCCGAAGTACGCTCCAATCAGCACCGCCTCCGAGCTTCTTCAGGGTCGCGAGCCCGGCGTCGTCGGCCTGTCATCGAGCGGGCTGGCCGGCGAGGGGATGAAGATCCGCATTCGCGGCAACGCGTCGCTCACGCAGTCCAACGAGCCGATCATCTTCCTGGACGGTGTGCGAATCAACTCGGGTGGAATAAGCGCCGGAAATGCGACGCTCTCCCGCCTCGACGACATTGATCCAGCCACTATCGAGCGGGTCGAGATCCTGAAAGGCGCGGCCGCCGCCACGCTGTATGGCACCGAGGCCTCGAACGGCGTCATTCAGATCTTCACCAGGCGCGGTTCATCGGGAGCGCCGAAGTGGGATCTCAGTGTCACCCAGGATTTCTCGAGCTACCCCACGAACCGTCTCGACGACAATTGGGGCACGCCGGTGCGCCAGGGACAGCTCGACTCGCTGAAGGTGCTGTGGAACCGCGACGACCTGCAGCTCTTCAAGCCGTTCAGTGTGCCGCTCCAACGCCAATATTTCGAAACCGGATCCGCGCAGACCGTGAGTGGGTCGGTCACCGGCGGAACGCAGGCGCTGAACTACCTGATCTCGGGCAACTACACACGAGAGAACGGCCCCTGGGCGGCGCAGGATCTCGACGGACTGGCGAAGGACCTCGTGCGCCGCGCAGGCGGGCGCACGGTCGTCGGCTTCTTCCCCACGCCAAAGGTCCGCGTTGGGGCACAGGCGATGTACAACAACACCTATGCCAACCGACCCCAGTACGGAAACAACATCTATTCGCCGGTCACGCTGCTTGAGTTCAGCAAGCCGGACCTCGG
>Ga0075421_100008768_pt1 | contig 12448 bp, 14 predicted proteins | sample SoiMetdeltSBSDD5_FD_75292 | JGI IMG/M metagenome (GOLD analysis project Ga0075421, IMG submission 75292) | Bulk soil microbial communities from a Populus tree surrounding site in Tennessee, USA - Soil MetaG P. deltoides SBSDD5 | ecosystem: Environmental > Terrestrial > Soil > Tree plantation... | reverse complement strand
GCCAACCCGCTAAAATGGCAAGCGACACAGAAATCCGGCTGGATAAATGGCTTTGGGCAGCGCGCTTCTTCAAGACGCGCGCGTTCGCCGCCGAAGCAGTGACGGGCGGGAAAGTGAGCATCAACGGTGAGCGGGCGAAACCAAGTCGCGTCGTGCGCCCTGGCGATAAAATGACTATCCGCCGCGGCGCCTACGAGTGGACCGTCATCGTCAAAGACGTATCTCGTCTGCGCGGCCCGGCGGCGCGGGCGCAATCGCTCTATGCCGAAACTGAAAACAGCGTCCGCACGCGCGAAGCGGCGAGCGCTCGACTGAAAATCGAACGCCCGCCCGAGTTTGATTCGCCCGGCCGCCCGTCGAAAAAAGACCGTCGAGCGATGGAAAGATGGACGAGACGTGGCGATTGGTGAATTGCTTGTGCCGACCTTGACTTAGACTGCGCGGATGATAATGGACTATCACACCGATTCTTCGGAGGGCAAAAATGACGCGCAAACTATCGGTCGGTGCCTTTGCAATTCTTACCGTAGTGATCGGGTATGCTCCTCTGTCTGCTCAAACAACGCCCTATTTCCAGGGCAAAACAATCATCCTGGTCCAAGGACGCGAGCCGGGCGGCACCGGCGCGCTCCGAGCGCAAGCCGCGATCCCATTCTTGAGAAAATATCTACCCGGCGAGCCGGTCATCGTCACACAGTTCATGCCCGGCGGCGGCGGCAGGAAAGCGTCCAATTACATTTATCATAACGCCAAGCCGGACGGCCTGACCTTCGCCAATGTTGGCTCGGGCCTCATCGCCAACTCGGTGCTCGGCTCTACAGGCGTGGAATACGATATCGACAAGTTAGTCTATCTCGGCGCCGCCAATAGCACCGCCCAGTATGTCTTCGGCACTATCGCGAAATTGGGTCTCGACAATTTAGAAAAACTGCGCGCTCGCCCGGGGTTGCGTATCGGCGCCCAGACCGTTGGCCACGACATCTACATAAACGGCAGACTTTTTTCGTGGCTACTCGGACTCAAAGATCCCAAATTTGTAACCGGCTATTCCGGCCCTGAAGTCGACCTGGCGATGTCACAAGGCGAGGTCGACGGCCGCGCCAATATTCCAGACACCATTTTACAAAGATCGCCGGAGTTCATTGAGAAAAAGCTTATCAACTATCACGCGATCATCCAGATCCCCAAAGACGATCGCCACCCGCATCCTATCTTCAACAAGCTACCCGAGTTGGAAACCTTCGCCAAGGCCGACAGAGAGCGGAAAATCATGACGATGTTTCGCACCTTCCGCCTGGTCGGTTCGCCCTACGTCCTCCCGCCGGGCACGCCGCCCGAGATTGCGAATCAGTATCGTGAAGCGATGCGCAAGACGTTTAGGGACCCTGCTTTCTTAAAAGACTTCAAAAAGCTAACCGCCGACGATGCCACACCGCTTTTGCCGGAAGCCCAGGAAAAAGCTATTAAGGATATCCCGCGCGACTCGGAAGTGATCGCGCTGTTTAACAGACTCGCGGGCAGCGAGTCCCTGCCGCCACGATAGGAGAGTCAAAACCGTGAGTGGGGGATCGAGGATCCATTGATGGCGCTGGAATTACCCCGACTCAATCCAACCGGGACTTGCGCTTTATGCGCTCGAGTTCGCAAGCCTGAGCTAGTGAAATTTTGCGATTCACTACAGTATTGTTTAGGGGAGGCGGATCGAAACAGATTCTTAGCCCTCGGGCTCCGCCAACCCGTTGAGCACGATCCCATGATCCTGGACGATGTTAATAGCGTATTGCGCGGGCGCCAGCGCCGTACTGCGCATCTTCTCAATGGTCAGCCGCCGTACAAACCGACTCCTCACGAGTTCCATCTCGAGGACAAAGGTTCCTGAGACCAGGTATTCTTCGATTCCGTGTAGGTTGCGCTCCACGGCGTAGGTCGTCAATACATTGGTGGTCCTGGTATTGGCCTGCAAGCCATAAAACAGCATGCGCGCTTGGTCGAGAGCCCGCGACGTACTATCGTTCGTAAAAAGCAACGGACCTACCGGGTCGATGACAAGCCGCGTGGCACCGAGACGCGTGATATAGGTATTGAGGTCGGTAAGTACTCTCTGGACATCAATACTTTTTCCGTCATCGGCCCGGGTGCTGAAATATGCCGATGCATCGAGAATCAAGAATTCTTTGGACTCAATGTAAGGCACGAGATCCCAACCCAAGGAAAGAGCCTGCTCGATCACATCAGTGGGCTTTTCATCGATGACGACGTAAAGGCCTTTTTCCTTTTGCCTAAGGCCATGCATGAGAAACTGCAAACCGAAAATAGACTTGCCGGTGCCCGGCCCGCCGACCACCAGATACGTTTTCCCCTTTCGCAGCCCGCCTTCGATTAAAAAATCGAGGTCGCCAATTCCCGTTGGTACCCGCTTTGCCTTCATGTACATCTATTTTTGGTACTACTTTCGCACTTGGCAGCGCCAGGTACGTGCCGGTGAAAACAAAGTGGGCGCCATACTTTGCGACGAGCCGAGATGGTTTCCGCGCATGACCATCGCCGGTACAATAGGCCCTGAATTCCACTAAGTTGAGTCAACGTACCGGAATACGCCAATTGCGTGCCATGCGTTTCGAGCGAAAACCCCAATAATTTCAGACGGAAAATAACTTCGCTTCGAAGGGATTGGACAATTTGGGCTGTATATCGCCAGCAATGGTAAAATCGGGGCTACGCCGCCAGGAGACTTCAGCCGAGCAAGACTCGGCCGTTATTGGGCGAATAAGTGTATCAATCATAATCTAAAATCTCTTCGCGTGATGGACAAAGCTCGCGAAATGCACACGTTTGACACGCCGGCTTGCGCGCATGACAAACCGCACGACCGTGCAGGATCAAGCGGTGTGAAAACCCGGTCCATTCCTCCGGCGCGAGTAGCCGCGCTAAGTCATGCTCGATCTTGGCTGGGTCTTGCTGCCGGGTAAGACCCAAGCGGCGCGAAAGTCGCTTGCAATGCGTGTCGACGGCTATGCCGGGTTTATTGAACGCATGGCCCAAGATTACGTTGGCGGTTTTCCTTCCGACACCGGCGAGGTGTGTTAACTCCACCATCGTGGCCGGCACTTCGCCGTTACACTCATCCACCAATTGCTGAGCGCACCGTCTGAGTGATTTCGCCTTGGCGCGAAATAATCCGAGAGTGCGAATAAGAGTCTCAATATCAGTGATTGCCGCCTGGCGCAGCGCATCGGGCGTCGGGAAGCGACGGAAAAGCTCCGGTGTGACTTTGTTCACCGCCGCGTCCGTACATTGGGCGGAAAGAATCACCGCGACCAGAAGCTCGAAAGTGTTTTTGTGTGTGAGCGGACATTCAGCGCCGGGATAAGCCTGCGCTAAATGTCTGGCGATGGCGTTGGCCCGCGCGATTTTTTCTTGCCGCGTTTCGCGCTTCCGCCGCGTCAACCCGGGCCTTTTCTGCCCGCGCAATTCCTCACTTGCCAGTTGTGGCACGGAAGGCTCCCTTCCCGGCGTAAACGGCGCGTTTGCCTAACTCCTCCTCGATGCGCAGCAACTGGTTGTACTTCGCCGTGCGCTCGCCGCGGCAGGGCGCGCCCGTTTTGATCTGCCCGGCGTTAGTCGCGACTGCGAGATCAGCGATGGTCACGTCTTCGGTTTCACCGGAACGGTGCGACATGACCGTCGTATAACCCGCCGCTTTGGCGACGGTCATGGTTTCAAGAGTTTCCGTCAGCGAGCCGATCTGATTGACCTTGACGAGAATGGAGTTGGCGACACCCGCATCGATGCCACGTTGCAAGCGGCCTTTGCTAGTCACGAACAGGTCGTCGCCAACGAGCTGAATCTTTTTGCCCAGCGCTTGCGTCATCAGACGCCAGCCTTCCCAATCATCTTCGGCAAACCCATCTTCAATCGAGAGAATTGGATACTGGCGCACCCAATCCTCGTACAGCCGAACCATTTCATCGCGGCCGCGCTTGCGCCCGTCGGATTTTTTAAAAACGTACTCGCCGTTTTCGTAGAACTCGCTGGACGCCACATCGAGCGCCAGGGCGACTTGAGTTCCCGGTTTGTAACCGGCGGCGGTAATCGCTTCGAGCAACAGCTCGATCGCCTCGGCGTTGCTCTTAAGGCGCGGCGCAAATCCGCCCTCGTCCCCCACGCTCGTCGATAAGCCGCGATCATGCAAAACTTTTTTTAATGTTTGAAAGATCTCGACCGCGCCGCGCAAGGCATCGGCAAACGTTTTCATGCCATAAGGGACGATCATAAACTCCTGGACATCCACGTTGTTGTCGGCATGAACGCCGCCGTTTACCACGTTGAGCATGGGCACGGGAAGAGTCTTAGCCTTGGCGCCGCCCAGGTAACGGTAGAGCGAAACCTTTTGGGCGTTAGCTTCGGCATGGGCAACCGCGAGCGAAACGCCCAAAATGGCGTTGGCGCCCAGCTTCGACTTGTTCGATGAGCCATCGAGCTTAAGCATGGCCTGATCGATGGTTATTTGATCGCGCGCGTCTTTGCCGCGCAGGCGCGGCGCGATGAGTCGGTTCACGTGATCCACCGCTCTACTGACACCCTTGCCAAGAAAACGCTTGCCGCCATCTCTCAATTCGACGGCTTCGTGCGCGCCGGTAGAGGCTCCCGACGGCACCGTAGCACGGCCAGTAACGCCATTTTTCAGTGTCACTTCCACCTCGGTCGTAGGTTGTCCCCGAGAATCCAACACTTCGCGCGCGTGTACCCGTTGAATTTTCATCGTTGCCCCCCAAAGAACTTATCATCAAGACAAAAACATAAAATGTGTTATATTGCTACGTGTTCTGACCATGACATTTCATTTACGCCTGCCACAGCGTTGGCCCGTATACTTAGTTGGCTCGCTCATCGTATTGCTGTCTTTGGTTACCTTAGTCGGCGAGCGCGGCGCGCTCCATCTTTGGCGCCTGCGTGGCGAGAAGTCCCGCCTTGACGAACAAAATTATCGGCTGCAGAAGGAAAATGAATCATTACGGCAGCGGGTGCAAAGCATTCGCAATGACGACGACTATCTGGAAAAGCTCGCTCGCGAAGAGCTTAACATGGTTCGGCCCGGCGAGATCGTGTACCGCTTCCAGACGACTCGAGAAACTCGCGACGCGTCGGGACGAGACACTAACGAGCCGGCTTCTCAACCGCGCCCCGCAGCGGCACAAAAAGCACCTCGCTCAAGTCCTCGATAATCGCCTGTCCCGCTGATTTTCTCGCGCGGATCAACCTTTGAGATTTTTTCTGGTCGCCTAGAGGCATGACCAGCCGGCCGCCTTCACGCAGTTGACGCCAAAGCGGCTCGGGAATTCTTGGCGCGGCTGCCGTAACGAGAATAACGTCGAACGGTCCGCGCTCCTCCCAGCCGTAAAAACCGTCGCCGACCTTCAACTCGATGTTATGGAAGTCGAGCTCATCGAGCACTTTTTTGGCTCGCTCGCTCAATGACGGCAAAATCTCGATCGAACTTACCGAGGTCGCGAGGCTCGCGAGAACCGCCGTTTGATAGCCGGATCCGGTGCCGATCTCCAAAACCTTATCTGTCGGCTTCAACTCCAAAAGCTCGCTCATCAGGGCAACGATATAAGGCTGCGATATCGTCTGGCCCTCGCCGATGGGAAGGGGCCGATCATCATAGGCGTAGACGCGCAGATTGTCCGGCACGAACAAGTGGCGCGGCAGTGTCCCCATTGCGGTCAGCACTCTTTCGTTCTTTATGCCGCGTCCCCGCAGGTCGCGATCGATCATGACGCGGCGGGGAGCACGATACCGGTCCTGATCGTCCCGTCGCGGCGCGTCACGCACCGCGCCAATCAACGGCGGCGGAATTTGCAGGAAAAAGACAAAAACCCGGAGGAGATACGACGGCCTAAGGTTTATCTTCGAAGACAAAGTGATAGTACTCGTCCATGCCCATGAGGGCATCGAGCTCAGAGTCGTTTTTTAACCGCACTTCAATCAGCCAACCTTCACTGTACGGATCTTCGTTGATGATTGAGGGATGGTCTTCGATCTGCGGATTCACCGCAAGGACTTTACCTGAGATCGGCGAGACAAATTCATGCACGGTGGAAACGGATTCGATTTCGGCGAAAATCTCTCCCTCCTCGATCGGATCGCCGATGTCGGGGAGCTCTACGGAGATGACTTTACCCATCGCCGCTTGAATGTAATTGGTCACGCCCACATGAACGTGTCGATCTTCCCCGCCGACCCACACATGTTGCTTGCTGACTTTGACTTCCTTCTCTTCCATAATTTAGTTTGTTCACTATAGGTCTTGCCGTCCCTGTGTCAAGACCGCTTTTGTCGCTCCCGGCCGCGGCCTGCCAACCTTGACAAGATCTCCTCATTCGCAGTAGCGATGGAGTCGAAACCACATGCCCGGTGGCATTCCACACAGGCGCCGGCAACGCAGTAAAACAAGAGGAAGTGATATGGAAAATCAGGCCGCGACGGCATCGGCTGCGGCGATTCTCGCCGGGCTTAAAAAATCAGGGATCGATTTTATCGCCACACTCCCGGATGAGAAGATGTTGGAGCTTATCCGCGCGGTGGAAAAAGATACCGACATCAAACACGTGCCGCTGTGCCGCGAAGAAGAAGGCATCGGTATTTGCGCTGGAGCTTATTTGGCGGGCAGGAAAACCGCGATCATCATGCAGAACGCCGGATTTCTCAACAGCTGCAATGCGCTGACGACCACCTCTCTGCAGTTTCAAATACCCGTCTTGATGTTGATCTATTATGCCGGCGACATCGGCGACCGGGGCTTCACGACGCTTGGCGCCGTCACCGAACCGGTTCTCCAAGCAATGGGGTTTCGCGCCTACGTGCTGCGCAGGACGGAAGACATCGACGAAACTCTGCGCGGCGCGCAGATTTTAGCCGACGATTCCAAAAAGCCCGTGGCCGTGCTCCTCACCAAATCCGTCTTGGGAGTGAAATGATGCAACGCTATGATTATTTGAAGACCATCGCGGGTGATGCCGGCGATGCTCTCGCCGTCTGCACCGGTTGGTCGGCGCGCGAGTGGTGGGCGGTGCGTCCGGGCGACGGCAATTTAAAAACCCGCACTCTTGGGCTCGTGTCGTCGATTGCCGCGGGTCTCGCCATCGCCATGCCGCAGCGCAAGGTGATCGCCATCGACGGTGACGGCGCGTTTCTCATGAATCTTTGCGGCCTGCCGACGATCGCGCGGCAGAATCCCGGTAATTTCATTCACTTGCTCTTTGACAACGAAATTTTCGAAGCCTCGGGAGGCACCACGACCGCATCCCGCGACTGCGACGCGGTAGCGCTCGCCCAAGGCGCCGGCTACAAACACGCGCAATGGGTCGAAACCCCCGCGCAATTTCGCGCCGCGTTTGTGCGCGCTTGGGAAAAAAACGAGCTGACATTACTGGCGGTCAAGGTCGACCCTGGGCAGCCCAAAGATCTTCCCGCTCTCAAGCTCGACGAACTCGAAAACAAGTACCGCTTTATGCGCTATTTGGAAGCCACCGAGAAACAAGCCATTCTAAACCCGGGGTTCGATTCGAAACTCGGGCGTTCTTAAGATGAAGGCGTGCCGCTGCCGACTTGGCCTGAACGGATTTTAGCTTTACCGCCATTAACACGCAGCGCTCTACGCTGCCGCGCCCTTTCCGCCCGCGACATCTCGCCGCTACGCCGCGGCAAGCCGAGCCAGTTCCACTGATCCGGCGATTTTCTGACCGCCGCTTCGATATGGCGCGTATAGAGCGCCGTCGTGGCAACGACGCTCGCCTCAAGATCGACGCACTCAACCGGCGCGATGGGTGGGCCCACTGAAAGCCGAAGCGAGTCATCCGGCTCTCTTGTGACGAACATCGGCAGCGTAATCGCGCCTGTGCGTAAGGCCAAGGTTGCCGGTCCGCGCGGCGCTGGCACCTTCAGCCCCAGGAAATCCACCATAACGTCGCCGGATTTGAACTCATCGGCGATGACCAGGACGATGTGATTGCTCCGCAGCGCTTTGAGGATGCCGCGCACCGCCTCGCGGCGCGGCTTGGCGGAAATAGTATCAATGCCGATCTGGGCGCGATAACCGTCCACCAGCCGGGCGAAGCGTTCGTCTGCCGGCTGCTTCACGACCACGCTGAAGGGAAATCCGGCGGCGGCCAGACGCGCGCCGATCATCGTAAAACTGCCCAAATGCGCGCTCAGCGCGAGCACCCCCTTGCCGTGTTCGAGCGCGCGCTTGATATGCTCCTCGCCTTCTAAAGCGACTGTGGAGACCACACGCTCTTTGGAATAGTGCATCACCTGCGTCGTATCGAGCACGCCGCGCGCAAAACTCAGCCACGCCGCCCACACCAGCGCCTTTCGCTCCTGCGTGGAAAGGTCATTGCCAAAAGCCGCTACGAGATTTTCTTCCATGCGCTTGCGATAACCCGGCAAGAAAAAGAATGCCACGCGGGCCATGAAGCGCATGTAAGACAATACTAACCAGGCCGGACAGTGGGGCAAAACACGCACAAAGCCGCGCAGCATGCCCTCGCCGATGCGGTACCTGAGGCCGTAGAAAAACTGCCGCAGAGCCGGCCGCTTTCGTTTTCGCGCCATGCTCCATCTATGAATTTGTTTGGCGCGCTTTTCAAGCATAAGTCACACCAATAAAAACGGCGGTAACGGAATAAACCGTCACCGCCGTTTGGCATGCCGTTGCGCTAGGCTATCGGCCCGCCGCGCGCCGAAGTCGCCGCGTCGCTTTTCGCGATACCCCCGCGCTCCGCCTTGGTCGTTGCGGCCTCGGTGCGAGCTGATAGGATTTCGCCTGCGCGCGCTGCGCCAAAGCCGCCTTTGTCCAGTCGGCCACGCCGCGTCTGAGATACTCTGGGTTCAGCCCGAGACTTTCGCAAGCGCTATCAAACGTAAAAACGTTGCCGCTGCCTCTTTCTTCAACCCACTCCTCGGCCTCGTGGAACAGCGCTTTGCCCTTGCCGTCCCGTGCAAAGATATATTTCTGATAACAAGCGATGGCGTCTTCAAGAATCGCCAGCATCAATTTCTTTTCCGGCTCCAGGTACAACTTTCGCCGGAATGTGTCGAGATACTGATCCGGCAGAAGTGTGTCCGGTTGGAATAATGAGGTCACCCGTTCTTCCATGCTAAGTCCCGTATCGTAACTCATAATACCACCTCCCGTTGGGGTACGGCTTGACTCTGCTCACGCCGCACTCGAAAGAGAAGAGGAACCCATTAAATCTTTACAGGCCGGCTGCCGCAGCGCGGCGATTGTCGTGCGGCTGAGAACTTCGGTGACGCTGCGCTGCACCTCGCTCCATACGCCGATCATCGTGCAGCGCGGCATCTGATCGCATCCTAAAGCGTGATCCAAACAGGCATTGACCGAGATTGGTCCCTCGAGCGCTTCAATGACATCGCAGAAGGAAATCGTTTCTGCCGAACGCGCCATCATGTAGCCGCCCGCCGATCCTCTTTTCGACTGAATCAACCCGCCGCGCACCAAATCCTGGATGATTTTCTCCAAGAACTTTTTCGGCACCCCCTGATGCTTGGAAATTTCCGCTATGGAGCTGCATTTGCCCGGCTCCTGGTCGGATAGATAAATGACCGCTCGCAGGCCATAATCGACCCGACGTGGGATTTGCATGAGCCCCATAGGATTACCCCCTTGCTCCGACGGTGCTCGTGCCACGCCGCTCCGGCTCGGAGCGTTCCTGCTGTCCAAGTTTCCCCAGGGCGGAAAGCCCTTGTAGACGTTGGACGATCGCCGGCGCCATTTGGTTCACGTAACGGACTTCTTCCTCGGTATTGAATCGCCCTAAGCTGAAACGCACCGCGCCCTGGAGCCAATCCGCCGGCACCTTCATCGCTCGCAGCACATGCGACGGTTCGGAAGACCCGGCGGTACAGGCCGAGCCCGTCGAGGCGCAAATACCCTGTTGATCGAGCAGCACCAGAATCGACTCCCCTTCGAGATAACGAAAACTCATGTTCGACGTGTTGGGCAGTCGATTTTGCCCTCCGCCGTTCACTCGACTGCCGGGACACGATTCGAGCAACAAGGTTTCAAGCAAATCGCGCAATTCGGCGATCCGCTTGGAATCGTCAGCGAATCGCGCGAGAGCGATTTCCGCCGCTTTACCCATGCCGATAATCGCCGCCACGTTTTCAGTGCCGGGGCGGCGGTTTCGCTCCTGGTGGCCGCCGATCATAAACGGCGAAAAGGTAACGCCGCGCCGCACGTAGAGCGCGCCGACCCCTTTCGGCGCGTAGAATTTATGCGCCGATACGGTTAAAAGATCGACCGGTAAATCTTTTACGCTCATGGGCAGTTTCCCCGCTGCCTGAACGGCGTCGACGTGAAAAGGAATCCCTCTAGACCGCACCGTCGCGCCGATCTGTTCGATCGGAAAAATGACGCCCGTCTCGTTATTCGCCCACATAATCGAAACCAGCGCCGTGTCATCGGTCAACGCCGCGCGCAATTCTTCTAAATCGAGCGCGCCATCCTGATCTACGCCCAACCAAGTAACCCGATAGCCTTTTTTCTCCAGATGCTGGCACAGGCCCAACACCGCCGAGTGCTCGACCTGCGTGGTCACGATATGGCGCTTGTCGGGGCGCGCTTCGAGCATGCCGCGGATCGCTGCATTGTCGCCTTCGGTGCCGCTGCCGGTAAAGATCACTTCGACGGTATCGGCCGCGCCAATCAGAGCCGCGACTTGCGCCCGCGCCTCCGACATCTTCTGGCCGACCTGGCTGCCGAAACGGTGAATGCTCGACGGATTGCCGTAAAACTCGGTGAGAAATGGCAGCATCGCTTCGACCACCTCAGGCAGCACCCGCGTCGTCGCGTTGTTGTCTAAATAAATTTCGCCCGCCATAGCCATTCCTTAGAGAACCGCAAATTCGCGCTGATACCGTTCACTGGCCAGCTGACCTGTTCCTATCCGACGCTGCCTTCCAGGCTCACGCTCAATAGTTTTTGCGCTTCGACGGCGAATTCCATCGGCAGCTCTTTGAAAACCTGCTTGCAAAACCCATTGACGATCAAATTCACCGCATCTTCAGTCGAAAGACCGCGCTGCTTGCAGTAGAAAAGCTGGTCTTCGCCGATCTTCGAGGTCGACGCTTCGTGTTCGACCTGCGCGGCATTGTTCAAAACTTCCAGATAGGGGAACGTATGCGCGCCGCACTTATCGCCCAGCAATAACGAGTCGCACTGCGAATAATTCCGCGCTCCGCTCGCGCCTTTCAGGATCTTCACCAGCCCGCGATAAGTGTTTTGCCCATGGCCCGCGGAAATCCCCTTGGAGACGATCGTGCTCTTGGTGTTCCTGCCGATATGAATCATCTTCGTCCCGGTATCGGCTTGCTGGTAATTGTTGGTCAGCGCCACCGAGTAAAACTCGCCCACCGAATCGTCGCCTTGCAAAATGCAGCTTGGATATTTCCAAGTGATCGCCGAGCCGGTTTCGACCTGGGTCCAGGAAATCTTCGACCGTTGGCCGAGGCATTTGCCGCGCTTGGTGACGAAATTATAAATGCCGCCCTTGCCTTCGGCGTCGCCGGGATACCAGTTTTGCACGGTGGAGTACTTGATCTGGGCGTCCTTGTGGGCGACCAGCTCGACGACCGCTGCGTGAAGCTGGTTCTTGTCGCGCATGGGTGCCGTGCAGCCTTCAAGATAGCTCACGGTCGCGCCTTCCTCCGCGATGATCAGCGTGCGCTCGAACTGCCCCGTGTCCGCGGCATTGATGCGGAAATAGGTGGATAGTTCCATCGGACAGCGCACGCCCTTCGGGATGTAACAAAAGGACCCGTCGCTAAACACCGCGGCATTGAGCGCCGCGAAAAAATTGTCCGTATAAGGCACCACGGAGCCGAGATATTTCTGCACCAGCTCGGGATGATTCTGCACCGCTTCCGAAAAAGAACAAAAGACAATTCCCAACTCGGCGAGCTTGCCCTTGAACGTCGTAGCTACCGAGACGCTGTCAAAGACCGCGTCAACGGCCACCCCGGCCAATGCCCCCTGCTCTTTGAGAGGAATGCCCAGCTTCTCGTACATCGCCAGCAACTCCGGATCGACTTCGTCGAGACTCTTGGGGCCGTCGGACTTGCTTTTCGGCGCCGAGTAGTAACGTATCGCCTGATAGTCGATGGGCGGATAATGCACCATCGCCCATTTGGGCTCCGCCTCGGATTTCTCCAGCGTCGCCCAATAGCGGTACGCTTTAAGCCGCCATTCGAGCATGAACTCCGGCTCATTTTTCTTCGCCGAAATGAAGCGAATAATCTCTTCATTCAGTCCGGGCGGGATGGTGTCGGCTTCGATATCGGTAACAAAGCCATACTTGTACTCGCGCCGTGCGAGATCTTCGACTGTATTGGTCGCGGGTTTCATTGTGTATTCCTAACTCAGTTT
>Ga0075421_100008767_pt1 | contig 12449 bp, 10 predicted proteins | sample SoiMetdeltSBSDD5_FD_75292 | JGI IMG/M metagenome (GOLD analysis project Ga0075421, IMG submission 75292) | Bulk soil microbial communities from a Populus tree surrounding site in Tennessee, USA - Soil MetaG P. deltoides SBSDD5 | ecosystem: Environmental > Terrestrial > Soil > Tree plantation... | reverse complement strand
CGAGGTTCTTCACCAGGTTCGCCAGCCAGCGCCGCCCCACGGGCTCGGCGTCCTGCACCAGGAACACGATGACCTCGCCCTCCGTCAGGCCCGCGCCCAGGTTGCGCGTGTCGCCGTGGTCGAAGGCCAGCGGGTGGATCCGGTGCAGGCGCACCGCGGGCCGCTCGCGGATGTCCTGCAGCGTGCCGTCCGTGCTGCCGCTGTCGATGACCAGCACGTCGACGTGGCCCGGATACTCCTGCGCCAGCACGGCGTCGAGGCACGGGCCGATGTACGGCCGGCCGTTCTTGGCCGGGATGACCACCGACACGGACAGCGGCGCGGCCACGGCCGCCTCAGTCCCCCGTCTCGTGCGGCGAGGGCACCGGCCGCGGCTCGGGCCGCGTGCCCAGCGGCCCGCGGCTGCCCTCGCGCTGCGCCAGCACCTGGGTCCAGCGCAGCTCGCGCGCGGCGCGCAGCGCGCCGTTGCCGGCGGCCTCCTTGTGCTCGGCCAGCCAGCGCCGGTCGCGGCGCAGCTCGGCGTTCACGCCCTTGAGCACGGACAGCAGGTCCGGCCGCACGCGCAGGCCGAGCACCTTGCGGAAGAAGAGCGCGTCGTCGAAGTAGCGCCGCCGGACGGACGCCGCGTCGTACGCGTGGCCGTGCTCCACCAGCGCGGCCGGCTCGTGCTGCAGGGCCCAGCCGCCCCACAGGAGGTCGTAGGCCAGCAGCGCGTCCTCGGCGTGCGGCGTGCGGCGGAAGCCGACGGCGCGAAACAGCGGCTCGCGCACGGCGCAGGCCACGTCGTCGAGCAGCAGCAGGCCGCGCCACTCCTCGGGCGTCAGCCGCTCGAGCTGCGCACGCGGCAGCGGCCCCGTGCGGCGCGGCTCGCTGCCGGCGAAGGGCGAGGCCGACACCGTGGAGGCCGCGAGGAAGCCAGCCTCGGGCGGGGCCACCTGCCGCGCGCTGCTGGCTCCCACGCCGGGAGCCAGCGCCGCTCGCGCCAGCGTGGCCAGGCAGTCCGCGCCCTGCGGCACGGCATCCTGCACCAGGAAGACCAGCGCGTCGCAGCGCGGCAGCGCCGCGGCGCCGCGGTTGCGCGTCTCGCCGTGGTCGAACTCCGCCTGCTCGATGCGCAGCACCGTGGCGCCGGCGCGCCCGGCGGCCTCGGGCGTGCCGTCGCGGCTGCCGCTGTCGATGACCACGAGCGCCGGGCGCGGCCGCTGGGCAGCCAGCGCCGCGAGGCAGCGCAGGAAGCGCTCCCCGCCATTCAGCGTGGGGACAACGACGCCGACCTCTATGGCTTGGCCTCCCGCCGCAGCCCGCGGCGCAGCACGTCGAGGAGCCGGTAGGGCCGGCTGCTCCAGATGCGCTGGAGCTGCCCCTCGAGGCGCTGGATGTGCGTGGTCTTCTCGTTGAGCGCCTTCCACAGGTCGTCGATGTTCTGCTCGAGGCGCGCGGCGCCGTCCACGATGCCGTCCTTCTCGCGGCGCAGCATGTCCAGCTCGCGGCTCTGCTCGTCGAGGAAGGCGATGGCCTGCTCCGCGGCGATGAGCCGGGCGCGCACGTCGGCCAGCCAGTCGGGATCGCTCTGCCACCCGGCGGCGCGCACCACGCCCAGCGCCTCGCGCAGCTGCGCCACGACCGCGCGGTCTCCGCTCAGCTGGTCCAGCTGCCTCTCGATGCGGCCCCAGGCCTGCTGTGCGTCGTTGGGCACGGTCAGCCGCGGCGGCGCGAGCGAGAACGTGTCGCGCGTGAGGCGCTTCTCGCGGAACAGCTCGGCGATCTCGGTCACCTTGCCGAGGCGGTCCACCTGCTCCTCGAGCTTCTGGTTGGCCTCGATGAGGTGGTAGATCATGCCCACGAGGTGCGCCTCGTGGCGCGCCACCTCGGCCGGGTCGCGCGCGACGTGGCGGCGCGCCGGCGGGGGATCGTCCGGTGTCATGGCCTGCCCCCCGCCGTGGCGAGGGCCTCCTCCCACAGGGCTTCGAAGTCCTGCGCGTTCTGTTCCAGCGTGCGCACCTCGCCCACCCCGCCCGCGAGGCGCAGCAGCAGGCCCGGGTCCTCCTCGAAGTCGTGCAGCACGTTCATGAGCGCGCCCGGGTCGCCGGCGCGGAAAGTGCGGCCGTTGACGCCGTCCTTCACCAGCTCCGCCAGGCCGCCGAGGTCGGACGAGATGACCGGCCGCCCGGCGGCGAAGGCCTCCAGCACCACGAACGGCGTATTCTCGTACCACACCGACGGCACGACCAGCACGTCGATGCTGGAGAGCGCCTCGGTCAGCTCGCCGTGCCCGTAGGGCCCGCGGAAGACGATGCGCGGATCGGTCTCGGCGAAGGCGCGCACGCGCTTGGCGTACTTGGGGAAGTGCTGCATGTTGCCGCGCACGATGAGCCGGAAGGCGTCGCTCTTGTACTGCCGGAAGGCCGACACCAGGATCTCCAGGCCCTTCTGCGGGTTCACGCTGCCGAAGAAGCCGAAGGTCACGGTGCCCGGCGCTCCGATGGGCACCTTGCGCAGCGCACCGGACGGCCGGTCGACGCCGTACGGGATGTGCCGCATGTGCGCGTCGCCGTAGCCCTGCCGCAGGAAGATGCCCTTGAGGAAGCGGCTCGGCGCGATGAGCGCCGTCGCGCGCGACAGCACGCGGCGGATGAAGTCAGGCCGCCCGTGGAGCGCCGCGCGGCGCAGCCCGATGTCGGAGTGCGCCAGGTCGATGAGCTCCGGGTCGGGCAGCGCCGACTCCACGAAGCCGTCGCGCTGCGCGAACATGCGCAGGCCCTGGTGGCCGAAGTTGTCGGGCGCCAGGCACTCCACGCACACGGGCGTGTCGGGCCCCTCGCACAGCGTGCCGTCGCGGCGCAGGAGCTGCACGGTGGGACACAGGAACCAGAAGTCCATGAGCTGCACGTAGACCGGGATGCCGCGCGCCGCGCACTCCTCCACCAGCGAGAGCCCCAGGCCCATGAGGTGGAACACGTGCACCACGTCCGGCGCGGTCCGGTCCAGCCATTCGCCGAAGACCTTGCCGAGGAAGACGTCGTAGTAGTCGTGCAGCGCGTGGTTGGGCGCGAGGCCCTCGAAGAACACGAGGCGCGTCACGGGCACGTCGTCCACCGGCTCGTCGTACACGCGCAGCGCCACGTCGCCCTTCACGTTGGGCTCGCGCGTGAAGACGCGCACGTCGTGGCCCTTGCCGCGCATGACCAGCGCCATGCGGTGGGCGTAGATCTCCGTGCCCGTGCTGTAGCGGGGCGGGTACTGGTGCACCACGAAGGCGACCTTCATGCGCGGGCTCCCGGCGCGGCCGGCCCGCCGGGGCCGGCCGTCCGGACGCGATCATAGAGACCGAGGAGCTGCCGGGCGGCCCCCGTCTCGTCGCGCACGCGGCCCGCGGCGGCGGCGGCCAGGCGCTCGGCCAGCGCGGGCTCGTCGCGCAGACGCCGCAGGGCGTCGGCCAGCGAGGCCGCGTCCCCCGGCGCGAAGTGCAGGCCCGTGCGGCCGTCCTCCACCGCCTCGGCGAGGGCGCCGTGACCCGCCACGACCACCGGCACGCCGGCCAGGAAGGCCTCGCGCACGGTCAGGCCGAAGGCCTCGTACCACAGGCTGGGCACCACCACGGCGTCCGCGCGCGAGAGGATCTCCGGCAGGTCCTCGTTGCGGTAGGCGCCGTGCAGCGTGACGGACCCCTCCAGCCCGCGCCGCGCCTGCTCCAGCCGCCCGCCGTAGCCACGGTCGTTGTGGAAGGGCAGCACCTCGCCCCACACGTCCACGCGGAACGCGGCCGGGTCTCCCAGCCGGCGCACGGCCTCGATCAGCAGGTGCGGGCCCTTGCTGGGCAGCACCGAGCCGATGAAGGCCACGCGCAGCGGGCCCGCCGCTTGCCGCCGCCGTGGCCGGTCCTGGAGCAAGCGCCGCCAGCGCTCGACGGGCAGCCCGTTCTCGACCACCACGATGCGCGACTCCGGCACGCCGTAGTCCACGTACATGCGGCGCATGAAGGCCGAGGGCGTGACCAGCAGGTCGCAGGCGGAGAGCGCGGCGCGCACTGTGGCGTGGTACTCCTCGAGGCGCGCGAGGTCGCGCGCGTCGCGCTCCCCGGCCGTCCGTTCGGGTGAGGCGCCGCGCCCCAGCAGGTGCGGCCACAGCTCACGCAGGCATGGCAGGCACTTCTGCAGGCGGATCGTCGGGCACAGGTCCAGCGCCGCGGTGATGCGCTGGCCGCGCGGGCAGCCCATCCAGAAGTCGTGGAGCGTCATCAGCACCGGCACGCCCGCGGCACGGCAGCGCTCGGGGATGAGCGTGGACAGGCAGGTGAGGTGGTGCACGTGCACCACGTCCGGCCGCAGGCGGGCGAGTTCCGCGGAGAAGACGTCGGCGATTCCCTCGTGCGCCACCAGGGCCTGCACGCTGGTGGCATCCACGAAGGTGTTGCCGACGCGGGTGACCGGCACGTCCTCGACCGTCTCGCGCTGCGTGCGCAGGTGCCCGAGCCCCGGCCGGCCGCTGCGCGCCAGCACGTGCGGCGCGTGGCCGGCGGCCATGAGGGCGCGGCACAGGCCCTGCACGTGCAGCTCCACGCCGCCCAGCGACTCGGGCGGGTAGCCGGCCGTCACGAACAGGATGCGCAGGCCCGTGCTCACGCGGCGAGCCAGCGCTCGAAGGCGTCGAAGGCGAAGGGCCGCCCGAGGAAGTCGACCACCAGCTCCGCGGCGTCCTTGCTCCCGCCCGCCTCGAGGATGCACTGCCGGTAGCGCTGCGCGACGCGCGCGTCGAGCAGGTCGCCGCCGAAGCGGCCGAGCAGGTCCTTGGCCAGCACGAGCGACCACATGTAGGTGTAGTAGAGCGCCGAATAGCCCTCGAGGTGCCCGAAGGAGGCCTGGAAGGCCGTGCCCTCCTCGTGCGGGAAGGGCACGAAGCGCGGCCGCAGCCGGCGCACGACCTCGCTCGTGTCCCCCTCCGGTGGCGTGCGGCCGAACAGCTCCAGCGAGAGCGCCGCGTAGAACATCTGAATCCGCGTGTTGATGCCCTTGCCGTACTCGCCCGCCTGGCGCATGCGGTCCACCAGGCCGGGCGGAATGGGCGCGCCCGTCTGCCAGTGCCGCGCGAAGCCGGCAAGCACGCGCGGGTCGCGCGCCCACTCCTCGAAGAGCTGGCTGGGCACCTCCACGAAGTCCCATTCCGTGGCGATGCCCGACACCGCCAGCCAGCGCTGGTGCCCGCCGAGCAGGTGGTGCAGCAGGTGACCGAACTCGTGGAACAGCGTGACCACGTCCGAGGGCTCGAGCAGGCCCTGGTCGTCGCCCTGCGGGCGCGGCACGTTGCACACGAGGCAGGCCTCGGGCACCCGCCGGCCCGACAGGCCCGAGACCAGGTCGAACATGGCCGCGTGCTTGTATTTGTCCTCGCGCGGGTGCAGGTCGAGGTAGAAGCGCGCGCGGCGCTCGTCGCCGTCCCAGACGTCGTAGCACTCGACCTCGGCGTGCCAGGCGCGCACCGGCACGCGCTCGAAGCGCAGGCCGTAGAGCCGCGCTGCGGTCTCGAGCAGCCCGCGCTGCACGGCCCGGCAGGCGAAGTAGCCGCGCGCCTCGCGCGAGTCGAAGTCGAAGCGCCGGCGCCGCACCTGCTCCATCACGTACAGCCGGTCGCTGTCGCGCAGCTCGGTCGCGCCGGGCTCCTCGCGCCGCCACTCCTGCAGGAGCTCGTCCACCTCGCGCCGCATGCGGTCGCCGCTGAGGCCGGTGACGTGCTCCACGAAGGCGCGCGCCGCCTCCTCGGTGCGAATCATCTTGTCCTCGGTCACGTAGGCCGCCCAGCTGCCGTAGCCGAGCAGACTGGCCAGCTCGTGCCGCCGGCGGATCATGCGCGACAGCACGGGCAGGTTGGCCGGCGTGCCGCGTGACATGTAGGCCAGGTACAGCGCGCGGCGGTGCGTGGCCACCCGGCAGTACTTCATGAAGGGCATCCAGTCGGTCGGGTTGGTGGTCACCTCCACCAGCCCGTCGGCGCCTACGGCGTGGCTCCCCGTCCAGTCGTCGGGCAGGCCGGCGAGGTCGGCCGGCGGCACGCGGATGATGCGCACGTCGGCCGCGATGTTGCGCGCGAACTCCTGGCCCACGAGCACCAGCTCCTCGCGCAGCTGGCGGATGCGCGTGCGCGTCGGCTCGTCGCGGTCCACGCCCGCGCGGCGGAAGTCGCGCAGCGCATGCTCCACCAGCCGGCAGCCCACGGGCTGCGCCAGCGCCTCCGGCGACGAGAGGTCCTCGGCAGCGAGGCGCTCCCACACCGGCCGGTCCAGCGAGAGGTCGGTCGCGAAGCGCGAGATGTCCTGCTCCACCGTCGCCGCGGCCTCGCGCACCGCGCCCTCGGGGTGCACCTGGAAGAACAGCGCCGACAGGCCGCCCACCCGGTTCAGGTCGAGGCCGATGGCGTCGTAGGCGTCGACCACCTCCAGGAAGGGCGTGCCGCGCGGCAGCTTCACGAAGCGCTCGCGCGCGGCAGCCGCGGCGGCGAGCGCCTCGCGGGCGGCTTGCGCGAGTCGCGACGGCGAGGCGTCGACCAGGGGCGAGAGGAGCGTCGGTGGTGCTGTCGCGGCGGTCGCCGCGGTCGGGCCCGGGATGTGCATCGGGGGGATTCTAGCCGCGGGAACCTCCGTTCCCCGCGCGCAAGCCCGCTTCCCGTCCGCCGAGCGCTTCGGCCCGCACCTCGAAGCGGATGAACCGCAGTAGACTCGCTGCGCCGGCCTCGGCCGGCGGACTTCCCGAGGAGTGACCAATGACGCTCCGTAGCCTCGCCGCTTCCTTCCTCCTCCTCGCCACGGCGCTCGCCGGCGCCGCGCGGCCCGGCAGCGTCACGCTCGTGGATCCCGCCGGGGGCGACGGCACGGCTCTGCTCGCTGCCGCGATCACCGCTGCCGCACCGGGCGACACGCTGCTCCTCGCCGACGGCGACTACGTGGGCCTCGGCATGACCTACACGCTCAAGGAGGGCCTGCGCATCCTGCCCGCGCCGGGCGCCGGCACTCCGGCCCTGCTGCGCCTCGAGATCCACGACATCCCTGTGGGCCAGACGCTCGTGCTGCGGGGCCTCTCCCTCGGCGCGCCGTCCCCGATCCTGTTCTACCCGCCGCTGCACGTCTTCGACTGCGACGGCGCCGTGTGGCTCGAGGACTGCACGCTGCGCGGAGGCGATGCCGTCCCGGCGCCTGGCCTCCTGCCGGCCAGCGGCCAGGCTCCCGCCAGCGTGGGCACAGGCAGCGAGGTTCACTTCCGCCACTGCACGCTGCGGGGCGGGCGCGGGGCCGATGCGGTGCCCGAGGCAGGCATCCCCTTCGCGGGCGGCGGCGGCGACGGGCTTCTGGTCGACGCCTCCTCCGAGATCGCGCTGCACGACTGCCAGGTCACCGGCGGCGATGGCGGCAATGGCCCCACGTCAACCTTCTTCCTTGCCAGCGGACGCGGGGGCGACGCGCTCGCGATCGACGGCGACGCCACCGTGGCGGCCTGCACGGCCACCGGCGGCGCCGAAGGGGCGGACAACGACGCCCTGCCCTCCGTGAGCGGCAGCGCGATCGTCGCCTTCCTCGCTTCGGCTGATGTGCGCGTGCTGTCGTCCATGCTGACGGCTGGCGCCGTGCAGGGCGCGGGCACCGCCTCGCCGGTCATCAGCGATCCGGGCGGCAAGGTGCTGCTGCTCGACGAGCCGGCGCGCTCGGTGGTCCTGCCCGACCAGCTGCGCGAGGGAGAAGTCGGCGTGCTGCTGCTCGATGGCCAGCCGGGCGACGAGGCGTGGGTCTTCCTGTCCGCAAACGCGACGCTCACGCCGCTGCTGGGGCAGAAGGGAACGCTGGCGCTCGACCTGGGCTCGCTGACCGGCCCGGTCGAGTTCGGCGTGCTGCCTTCACCCGATGGCGTCGTGCCCGTTCCCTTCGCGCTGCCCGAGCTCCCCGCGGGAATCGAGGCGCAGACGATCTTCGTGCAGGGCGTGTTCCTCGACGCGGACGGCAGCGCGCTGGGCGGGGCGTCGGCAATCACCTGGATCGATTCCGCCTTCTGAACTTGGTCCGCCATGACGGCTCGCATCCGAGATCTGCTGGTCCTCGTCGTGCTCGCCGGTGCCGCGCAAGCCGGCGTGATCGTGGTCGACCCGAACGGCGGGTCGGGCGGCGGCGCCCTGCTGCAGGCGGCCCTCGACGGCGCCGTGGACGGCGACATCCTGCTGCTGCGCGCCGGCGGCTGTTCCGACCAGGGCCTGACCCTGTCCGGGAAGCGCCCGGCGCTGGTCAACGATGCGCAGGGGCTGGAGATCGCGCTGCGGCGCCTGAACGTGACGCTTCCGACTGGTGACGGCACGCTGCTCCTGCGCGGGCTCACGCTGAGCCCGCCGGCGCTGGACACGACGGCCGGCGCGGGCCTCTTCGTATCGGTCAGCTTCGCCACCACGACCCTCGCGGTCTGGATCGAGGACTGCGTGGCCACGGGCGGCCTGGCCGACGTGGACGGCCCGGCTGGCCTGCCCACCTTCGCGCATCCGGGCATCGTCCTGGCCTTCGTGCCGCGCGTGACGATCATCCGAACCACCGCGCGCGGCGCCGACGGCTTCGACGAGGTGCCGCAGGTCGATCCGGCCACCGCGGGCGCGGCCGGGCTGCATGCCACCCTCGGCACGATCATCGTGCACGAGAGCAGCTTCACCGGCGGGCACGGCGGCGATGGCACCGGCGGCTTCTTCGGGACCAATGGCGGGCCCGGCCTGGCCATCGAGCCGGCCGTGGTCACGATCATGGGTGGAGCGCTGCAGGGCGGTGACGAGGGCGAATCCAACCCGGCCACCACGACGCCCGGTCCGGGCCTGCAGGTGGGCTCGTCGGCCACGGCGTGGATCCGCGGCAAGCAGGGCGGCTTCGCCATCGCGTCGGTGCTGCCCACGCCGCAGTTCCTGGGAGTCATCACGGATCCTTCGGGCGCGCTCGACGTGCCCTTCGCCCTGCCGCCGCTGCCGCCCGGGACCGACGGCGAGCTGGTCTTCCTGCCGTCGGGTGTGATGACGGCGGGCGGCGAGCTGCTCATCGGCGGCGCGACGGCCCTCGTCTGGATCGACGACGCCTTCTGATTCGGAGGGAAGCCCATGTCGGCACGCATCTCCATCGCTTTCGTGGTCGCCCTCACGCTCGTCCTCGACGCTCGGGCCGACGTCATCGTCGTGGACCCGCAGGGCGGACCCGGCGGCGGACTGCTGCTGCAGCAGGCGATCGACTCCGCGCATGACGGCGACATCCTGCTGCTGCGCCCCGGCGACTACACCGACATCGACGTGGTCGTGTCTGGCAAGCTCCTGTCCCTCGTGGCCGACGCCGGCGGCGCGCAGGTCACGCTGCGGCGCCTGACCGTCGTGCCCCCCTTCGTGGTCGGCACGCCCCTCGTTCGCGGCGTGCGGGCCGAGCCGCCGCCGCAGGCGGCCAATCTCGGCTCCGGTCTGATCGCGGGCGGCCCCGTCTCGACGGCGACCACCATGTGGCTCGAGGACTGCACGGCCTTCGGCAACCCCGTCGACGCGGACGGCCCGGGGCCCTTTCCGACGCTTCCCGGCGCCGGCATGACCGTGGGCTTCGTCACGCGCGCGATCGTCGTGCGCTGCGAGGGCACGGGCTCGGACGGCCAGAACGAGGCGAGCGGCGCGGTGGCCACGGCCGGAGGCGCAGGCATCTCGACCAACGGCAACGTCGTGATCGACGAGTGCACGTTCACCGGCGGCGCGGGCGGCGACGGCCAGGCGAACCCGCTGTACGGCAGCGACGGCGGGCCCGGCGCCATCACCAATGCCGGCGTCGCGTGGCTCATGGGCTGCACGCTGCAGGGCGGCGACGAGGGCGCCGACAACGACGAGTCGGTGCAGGCCGGCGCCGGCCTGTTCGTCGGGCTGGGTGGCGTTTACCTGCGCGACGTCGCGGCCCTGCCGGGCGACGTGGATGGCCTCGGCACGCCGGGCGTCCCCATCGACGCGGAAGCCAGCGAGCTGATCAGCCTCTTCCCCGCCGCGCCGCGCGGCCTGTCCGTGCCGGCCCCGCTGCGCGAGGACCTGGACTCCGTGCTGTCGGCCCACGGCGAGCCGGGCGACGCCGTGTTCGTCTGGATCGCGTCGGAGGCCACCATCCACAATCTGCCGGGCAAGCAGGGCGCCTTCCTGCTCTCGTCCCCGCTGCCCGCGCCGGTGCTCCTGGGCGTGATCACCGACCCGTCCGGCACGCTGGACGTCACCTTCCATGTGCCGCTGCTGCCGGCCGCGCAGGACGGCGCGGTGCTGTTCCTGCAGTCCGCGATGGCGCCCGCCGCGGGCGGCGTGGTGCTGGGCAGCGGCACGGCGTTCGTCTGGATCGACCAGTCCTTCTGAGCCTCAGCCCGCCGCGCGCAGCTCGCGCGCGAGCGTGTCGACCAGCTCGACGTCGGACTCGATCGGGCGCACGGCCGGGATGCCGGCGCGCCACGACGCGAGGAGCGTCGGCTCGGCCGCCGCGCGCGCGAGGAGCGCCGCGAGCGCCGACTCGTCACCGGGCGGGAAGGTGGCGCCGCCGCCCTGCGCGAGCAGCTCCGCCATGCCCCCACGCTCGCTGGCCAGCACCGGGATCCCGCGCTGCCAGGCCTCGTGGATGGTGAGCGGGCTGTTCTCCCACCACAGCGAGGGCACGACGAGCAGGTCGAGCGCACCGAGTACCTCGTCGCGGCGCGCGGTCTCGAAGGGACCGGCCAGCACGAGCGCCGGCGTGCGCGCGGCCAGCTCGCGCAGGCGCCCGCCGACCTCGGGGAACCACTCGAGGTGCCCGTGGATCGTCGCGCGCAGCGGCGTCCCCGCCGGCAGCCGCGCGACGGCGCGCGCGAAGACCTCGACGCCCTTGTAGTCCGAGGGTGTGCCCACGAAGCCGGCCCGCAGCGGGCCGGCGCCGCGCAGGACGGCGCGCGCGCGCCAGGCGGGCGCGTCGAGCGCCGGGAAGCCGTAGTCGGCGTGCACGAACTTCTCGCGCGGCCAGCCCGCGGCCACGAAGCGCTCGAGCAGGAAGCGCGAGGGCGCGATGAAGCGGCCCACGAGGTGCCGCACGGCCTCGAGGTCCACCTCGCGCTGCCCCAGCGCGCGCGCGAACCAGCGCCGGTTGCCCAGCTCCGCGAAGCGACCGCTCGCGGGCTTGTCCGCTGCGTCGGCGGCGTCGGGCTGCGCGCCGGACGTGGCTTCGCCGCCGTGCCGAGCGTCGCTCCAGCGCTGCCGGTCGATGGGGTAGATGTCCACGCAACGCGCGCAGTCGGCCGGCGTGGCCGTCTCGCACGCGCGTCCGGTCAGGTCGTACATGAGGCCGGCGCGCGGGCAGAGCAGCCAGTACTCGTGCAGCGTCATGACGAGCGGCACGCCGCGTCCGGCCACTGCGCGCAGCGCCGAGACGCCGCCCACGAACTGCAGTCCCTGCACGTGCACAAGGTCCGGGCGCCATTGGTCGAGTACGCGGGCCAACACCTCGGCCATGCGCGGGTCGTCCCAGTGCGCCACGAGGTCGTGGTAGATGCGGTTGTACACCGCCTCGAAGATCCGCACGCCCTCGTGCTCCCGCTCGCGCAGCGACCACTGCGGCGCGGCGCGGTGCTCCTCGCACGTGAACACGGCCACCTCGTGGCCCGCGGCGCGCTGCGCGGCGGCGAGGTGCGCGGTGTAGATCTCGCTGCCGGCGGCGTGGCGCGGGAGGTAGTCGTGGATGAGGTGCAGGATCCTCACGCCGGCATCGCGTCCGGCCCCGGGCAGCGCATGGCGAGCGGTTTCACGCCGCCATCCTAAACACAGGCCGAGGCGGGAGAGGCGGCGGCTTCAGGCCGGGCGCAGGGCGTGCGCCGCCACGCGGGTGGTTGTTCCGGGAATCCTGGTTCCGTCAAGCGCTTGGACGCTGCGCGCCGATCCGGCCTAGACTCGGCGGAACTCTGCTAGGAGCCGACCCATGGCCAAGGCCACCGTCGCGAACCGGAAGAAGATCCTGAAAGACCAGGCGGCCCTGATGCGCAACCAGCGCACCATCCTTTCGAACCAGAAGAAGATCCTCGCGAACCAGCGCGCAATCCTGCGGAAGTAGCGCGCGCGGCGAGTCCGTCGCCCTGCCTACTCGACGCTCACCTGCACGCCGTTCGTGGTCGCCCAGCCCTTGGCCGCGCCGGCATCCTTCACCCAGGCCTGCATCGTGAACACGATGTCGGGGGTCGTGGACGGCAGGATGGCCGGCAGCGACAGCGAGCCGTTGCCCGCCCCCACGCCGCCCAGCCCGAGCGGCACGAAGGTCGGCAGCAGCGGGTCGAGCAGCAGGGTGCAGCCCTTGAGCGGGATCGAGCCCTGCCCGAGCCCGAGCAGCAGGAAGGCCGTGCCGCCGCCGAGGCCCTGCGCGATGTCCAGCGTGATCGCGCCGCCCGCCGTGGCGCAGCCGGTCACGTCGAGCGACGGCACGA
>Ga0075421_100008766_pt1 | contig 12449 bp, 9 predicted proteins | sample SoiMetdeltSBSDD5_FD_75292 | JGI IMG/M metagenome (GOLD analysis project Ga0075421, IMG submission 75292) | Bulk soil microbial communities from a Populus tree surrounding site in Tennessee, USA - Soil MetaG P. deltoides SBSDD5 | ecosystem: Environmental > Terrestrial > Soil > Tree plantation... | reverse complement strand
AGCCACGAAAGCGCCGATGCTCTTCATCCACGGCGATGCGGACGGCGTGCGGCTCGATCACATCTCGGAGATGTTCCGCCTGAAAGGCGGCGAGATTCACGGCGATCTGCGGCCACGTTCGGAGTCGAGACTCGCGATCCTGCCCGACACGACGCATGTCACGTTGATGCAACGATTGGAGATCATCGTTCCCATGGTCAATGACTTCCTGAATGCCCAGGCCATGGAGCAGTAGTCCGTGACTCCCATGGCTCTGCTGGTTGATGCAGCAACTGCTGTACGAACGATGCCTCTAAATTAGAACCAAACAACCACACCTGGAACCAACCAATCACACGTCGTCGGCGCCGCGACATGAGGTATGGATCCACCACACACTTCGTGAACGTGGTCGGATCATGTCGAACACCATCCTTGTTGTGAATCGGGATCCCGTGACGTTGAAGGCAATCCAGCGAACGCTTGATCGAGACTATGACGTCGTCGTGACGCAATGCGGACAAGACGGCGTTCTGATCGTGGACAAATGTCAGCCAGCCCTGGCCGTGGTCGACGTGGAGCTCGCTGATATGACCGGTCTCGATTTCATCCGGCGGCTGCGTCCGCGGGAACAGGGTTTACCGTGTCTGTTCATCTCGCGCTTCGGGCACGATGCGTCAAACCTCGAAGCGCTCCGCCTCGGTGTCACTGATTACATCGAACAACCCTTGACGTCGGCTGGGCTTCTGAGTGCAGTGCGGAGGGTGATTGCCGACGGACCCTCTGTGAACGAGACAGCCCCGGAACGGCATGCGTTGATACGCTGGGCCGATATCGTCGTACGAGTTGTCGAGCTCCGCTACGACATCAAGACGTTGGAGGAGTGGGCACGTTCGGTGGCCGTCTCCGTTGGAGCGCTCCGAAACTGGTGCCGAACCGCGAACCTGCCAGCGAGACGCTCGCTCCTGTTCGCCAGAATGCTGCGGGCAGTGATCAAGCACAAGGCCCACCCGATTCCTCCAGCTGAACTGCTCAACGTCGTCGACCGGCGTACGCTCGTCAAGATGCTGCTCACGGCCGGCGGCACGTCGACTGACTTACCACATGACGAACAGGAGTTCCTGGAACGCCAGCGATATGTCACGAACGCCGATGCGCTGGATGTGCTGCGCAGTGCGTTGATCGCTCGCGGGTTGGGCGATGTCTGTGGTCCACATGAACTGAGGCTCGCGAACGGGCTCGATTGATCGCCCGCGCGAAAGGGCGCTCTAACGCTGTCCGGCGGGATCGAAGTCCCGCCGGATCTGCTGAAGGATCTCGGGATTGACGACCCGCGTGTCGGCCTTCGCCGGCTCCTTCTCGGAATACAGCACGAGCGTCACCGAACCGCATCCTGGACCGAGTGCTGCCGGATCGAAGGCGTACAAACCTTCGTAGATGGCGTCGGTCTCGGAGACGCGCAGTTCAAGCTTGAAGGGGTGAATCGGCGTCACTTCCGTGCGGCCGCAGAGGACCTGCATCCGATCGAAGCCTGACTTCAGCCGCTTGATCGCCGGCAGGGCCATCCCCTGGGTGTATGCCGCACCTCGCGCCACCTTCGCCAGGAAGCTTTCCGCCATCTTCGGCGTCACGCGGACGAACAGCACTGGTGGAATGTCGCCGACGTAGTCGGACCAGTTGCTGAACGTCTGATTCGACTGGGATTGCGCGGCGTAGTTGAGCACCGGTGTGATGAACGTGACGTCGAAGTCGGACGCGGCGATCTGATACGGCTTCAGGCTGCCCGCGCGCCGCTTGATGGCTTCCGCGAACGTCGCGACAGGAGCCGGCTCCGTCGGCTCCACGGGAAGATGCGCCGCGCTCGGCGCGGGACGCTCTTTCGCCTTCTTTGCCGCCGCCGCAACGAGCTCGCACGCGCTGCCGTCGATGCGAACGACGCGCGTCGAGCCGCGCCTCGGCTCATCGCGCTCGTTCGGGAGCGTGGTGATGCCAACGAGCTCGCCCGAGGCGGTGAACACTGGCCCTCCCGTCCCGCCCGTGGCGAGCGAGAGATCGGCCGCGAACGTGCGCGCCTCGTTGCGACTCACGGTTCCCGGAGTCCAGCCCTTGTTCTGACGGAGCGGTGCGGCAAGGGTGAAGATCTCCTGCTCTCGCGCCACGGGTGGCGCGCTGTTGCGTGGACAGCCGAGTGGCACAGGTTTCACCGCCGCCATCAATGACGGGTCGATACGGACGATGGCGATGTCGCGCTGAGCGTCGGCGTCGAGGACGGTCCCCGCGACTTTGATCGAGCGCGAAATCTGCACCTCTACCGCCGTCGCCTCGCCGATGACCCGCTGGTTTGTCACGATGAGTCCGGCAGCGTCCACCAGAAATCCCGACGCGTGTGCGGTCGGCGTCCACAGCTCGACGACGCTGTCGAGCCACTGCCGCAGCAGGAACGAGGTATCGGTGGCGAGCGGCGCATCGGTGTCCGTCGCTCCTGGCGCGATCGGCTCGACCACTGCATTCGCGACCGTCAGGTCGAGGGACGAGTCGCGGCCAGCGACGATCTCCAGACTCTGCCTCCAGCGATAGGCCTTCCCCTGAAGTGCAACGGGCTGGTCTGATTCGACGACGTAGGTTCCTGGACGCAGCCTCACGTCGGCGGTGCCGTCGATGCCGGTGACGATCCGGCGCGTCTCCTGTGTCTGCGGTTCGTCGCTGATGAGCAGCGCGTGCCGGGCAAGCGGTCTCGGCTGTCCGGTGGCATCGGTCAAGACGCCGCGTATGTGCAGCACGACGAGCGTCTGGCCTGAGATCGCTGCCGGGGCGGCACAGGCCAGGAGGGCGAGGACGAGCACGCGGCCCATGTCCCGATCCTACCCCGGGCGCCCATCGCGCTTTTGAGCGAACTTCGCTGTAGGATGAACGCCTCGCGCTCTATGGCATTTCGATCGGCTGCAGCGCTCGTGATTGCCGCATTGGGCCTCGTGTTGCACGGGCCCGCGGACGCGCGGCAGCCCGCGCCGGCAGCACCCGGGGATTGGATCCAGTTGTTCAACGGCCGGGACCTGGGTGACTGGATCATCAAGTTCACCAAACACGATCTCGGCGAGAACCTTCACGAGACGTTCCGGGTCGAGGACGGGCTGCTCAAGGTCCGCTACGACAAGTGGCAGTCCTTCGACGGCGAATTCGGCCACCTCTTTTACAAGGAGCCGTTCTCGTATTACCGGCTGGCGGCCGAGTACCGCTTCGTCGGAGAGCAGGTGACCGGCGGGCCGGCATGGGCGCGCCGCAACAACGGCCTGATGCTGCACAGCCCGCATCCGCGCACGATGTTGCGGGACCAGGACTTTCCGATCTCGCTCGAGGTGCAGCTGCTCGGCGGGCTCGGAAGCGGGCCGCGCACCACGGCAAACCTCTGCACGCCGGGAACGCATGTCGTGATGAACGGCCAACTGCATACGCCGCACTGCACCAACTCGACCTCACGCACGTACGATGGCGACGGGTGGGTTCGGGTCGAAGTCGTCGTTCACGGTGCTGACGAGATCCGCCACCTTGTCGACGGCGTCACGGTGCTCCAGTACTCGAAGCCGCAGATAGGCGGCGGCGCCGTCTCGAACTTCGATCCGTCGATCAAAGTGGACGGAACACCGCTGACCGGCGGTTACATTTCACTGCAGGCGGAAACCGCACCAATCGATTTTCGGAAAGTGGAGCTGCTGAACCTGGAAGGGTGCACCGACCGGCGGTCCTCGTCGTACCGCTCTTACGTGGTGAAGTCGAATCCGGCGATGTGCCGGTAGACGGGTGTATCCTCTGCGTCGATGCGCGCGCTACGGCTCCTGTTCGTCGCGACGTTCACCGTTCTGGCGCCAGCCGCCCTGTTCGCGCAGGGCGGCCCGACTGACCGGCCCGCGCTCGATGAGGCGGCGGCGATGCGCGGGCGCCGTGTCTATGCCGAGCACTGCATCAACTGTCACGGCAGTACCGCGAAAGGCGGCCCGGGCGGTCCAGATCTCATTCGCTCGACGGTGGTGCTGCGCGACCGTCTGGGCAGCGGGATCGGTTCCGCGATGCGTGCAACACCGGCTTCGCATGACGCCCGGTTGACGCCCGACCAAATCGTCGATCTGTCCCACTTCCTCCGCGAGCGGATCGAGGCGGTCGTGCGCAATCGCACGGCGCGCGGCGTCATCGACGTCCTGACGGGCGATCCCGAAGCCGGGCGGTCGTACTTCAACGGCGACGGCAGGTGCCACACCTGTCACTCGCCGGCGGGCGATCTCAAAGAGCTGCGCGCGCGCACGCCTGACGCGCTGACATTGCAGCAGCGGCTCTTGTTTCCAACCCTGACACGCAGCAACAAGCAGGTGGAGGTCACCGTCACGCCTTCATCGGGGCCGCCGGTCTCTGGCACGCTGGTCCGTATCGATAATTTCAGCGTGTCTCTTCGCGATGCCGCCGGAGACTACCGCGCGTTCTCGCGAGTGCCTGGCGTGATCGTCGATGTGCGCGATCCGCTCGCTGTCCACCACGAGCTCCTCGACCAGTACACCGATCAGGCCATTCACGACCTCGTCGCCTATCTTTGGACGCTCAAATGAAAGCTGTCGCCGTTCTGCTCGCGGTTCTCACGGCTGCCGTTCCGCTCGCCGGCCAGGGCACGGTCCCCTACGCGGCGCTCCTGAATCCGACAGCCGATTCCTGGCCGATGTACAACGGAGACTACTCGGGACGGCGGTTCAGTGGATTGACAACGATCAACAGCGATAACGTCGCGTCGCTGTCGCTCGGCTGGACGCACCGCATTGCGGCGTCGGGTCCCGCGGGCGGCGGCGGAGCGAGCGCCGCGGTGATCAAGGGTACGCCTGTCGTCGCCAACGGCGTGCTGTACGCGACCATTCCCGATCACGTGTGGGCACTGGACGCGCGGACCGGACGTGAGCTGTGGCACGCGACATGGCCGTCGCGCGGCGGGTGGCACATCGGCAACCGCGGAGTTGCGGTGCTCGGCACCACCGTCTATGTCGAAACGCCGGACTGCCATCTGCTGGCGCTCGACAACCGGACCGGCAAGGAGAAGTGGCGGACCGAAATCTGCGACGTCGATCAGTTCTATTACGCGTCGGCGGCGCCGCTCATCGTAAAGAACCACGTCATCGTCGGCGTCAGCGGAGACGACCTCGACATCCCTGGCTACCTGGAGGCGCACGATCCGGAGACCGGCGCCCTGCAGTGGCGCTGGTATACGCATCCGGAGCCGGGCACACCGGAAGCGAAGACCTGGCCGAGCGTGGAAGCCATGCGGCATGGCGGCGGCATGACATGGGGATCGACGACGTACGATCCCGATCTGAATCTGATCTACTTCGGAACGGGCAACCCCCAGCCAGTCATCAACGGGCGCCAGCGGACGGGCGCCAATCTCTATACCGGATCGATCGTGGCGCTGAACCCCGACACGGGGCAGCTGGCGTGGTACTTCCAGTCCTCGCCTCATGACACACACGACTGGGACTCGACGCAGACGCCGGTGCTGTTCGACGCCGCTATCGACGGTCAGCCGCGCAAGCTGCTGGCGCAGGCGGCACGCAACGGATGGTTCTTCGTCCTGGATCGCCAGACCGGACGCCGTGTATCGAGCACCGAGTATGTGAAGACCAACTGGACGCTCGGCGTGGACGCCAAAGGACAGCCGATTCCGAATCCGAAGAAAGAGCCCCAGGTGGACGGCGCCCTCGTGTCGCCGAACCAGGGCGGTGCGCAAAACTGGCCGCCGCCGGCATTCAACCCTCAGACGGGACTGTTCTACGTCAACGCGACGCGTGCCTTCAGCGTGTATTACCTGTACGAAAACGAGAACGACGACAAGCCGCAGGGCTGGGGCGGCAACGATCGCGGCGGCTGGTCGGAGGCCATGCTGCTCGCGCTTGACGGCCGTACGGGCGCCGCTCGCTGGCGGTTCAAGTGGGAGGGCAGCGCGGCGACCCGGTCAGGGCTGCTCGCCACTGCGGGCAACCTGCTGTTTGCCGGCGATGCGGTCGGCAATTTCGTCGCCTTCGATGCGGCGCGAGGTCAGACGCTGTGGCGCGCGGGCCTGCATGCGTCGATCACGAATGGGCCGATCACGTATCAGCTGGATGGGATCCAGTACGTGGTCGTTGCCGCCAACGACACGTTGTATGCGTTTGCCAACCAGCGGATCAGGTTCTGAAACAGGCTCTTCCCGCATGCTATCGTGTGCCGAAATGAAGAAGACGATTGCCGGACTGTTGCTGGTGTGTTGCGCATGTGGGGTCGCTGCGAACGCGGCACAGCCCGCGGCGGCCGCATGTGATCGCGAATGCCTGCGCGGGAAGGTCACGCAGTTGCTGTATGCGCTGGTGAAGCACGACGTGAGTGGCCTGCCCGTGGCCGACACGCTGCGCGTGACCGAGGATGCGGTCGAGAAGCCGCTCGCCAAGGTGGGCCTGGTTGGTACTGTGACGCGCCTGCGTGGCTTCCGTCAGGACATCATCGACGAACGCGCCGGCGTCGCGGCCGCGCTCGTCGTGGTGGAGGAGACTGGAGCGCCCGTGCTGCTGGTCGTGCGGCTGAAGGTGGCCGCCGACAAACTCACCGAACTCGAACTGGTCGCGACCCGCAGCCGCGCGGAGGGGCTCATCTTCAACATCGACGGACTGATCGCGCCGAGTGCGAAGATGAACTACGCGCCCCGTCCCGAGCAGCTCGCCACCCGCGACGAGGCAACCAAGGCAGCGTTGAAGTATCCGGAAGGGCTCAACGCGGCGAAGACCTTTGCCGCGGTGAACGCACCCTTCGCACCCGACGCGTATCGCTACGAGAACGGCCAGGTGATGGCCGGGCCGGACTGCAAGTTCGCTCCTGGCTGCCAGAACATCTCTACGCAGTCGCTGGCGATCTTCCAGCGGCTCGGCGACGTGCAGACGCGCGTCATCGCCGTGGACGAGCGCATGGGCGTGGTGTTGTTGCGCATGGCGTGGGGCGTGCGCGAGCGTGGCGGCGATCAGTTGACGGTGTGGGAAGCGTTCAAGGTCTACGACCGGCAGATCCACGCCGTGGAAGCGTTCATGCGTATCCTGCCCATCGAGAAGCGCAACGGCGGATGGCAGTAAGAACCCGTCATGAGCGACAACGTTCACTTCGGGCCGTTTACGTTCGAACTCGAGTCGGGGGCCCTCAGTAAACATGGGTCGGCGGTTCGACTGCAGCCGCAACCGGCGCGCGTGCTGGCGGCGCTCCTGCGCAGCGCCGGAGACGTCGTGTCACGAGAAGGGTTACGGCAGGAACTGTGGCCGACCGGTACGTACGTCGATTTCGAGCGCGGCCTCAATTTCGCGGTGGCTCACATCCGTTCGGCGCTCGGCGATTCGGCTGAGCGGCCCGTGTATATAGAAACGCTCCCGAAGCGTGGCTATCGATTCATCGCGCCCGTCACGCGCGTGTCCGACGCCCCGGTGCAGCCACCCGAACCGGCGCCACTGCCTGGCGAGCCTGTTGTGGCGGCGAATCGAAGACTCGTTCCTGCCTGGGCCGCTCTCGTGATGGGTGTCGCGACCGTGGCGGTGTTGGCCGCGGTGGCGTTCGCGTGGGAGGAGTACCGGAGTCGTCCCATCCGTGTGGCCGTGGTGTCGTTCGACAACGAGACGGGCCAGGACACGTTGGATGAAGTGGCCGTCGCCATCGCCGACCAGACCGTCGTGCGTCTTGCCACGCCGGAACGCCTGGCGCGCTTGAGCGTGGTTGGCAATTCGGCGGCGCTCAGGCGGCCTCGCGATTTTCGCGACATCAAGGAAATCGGCCGCGCCGTCGACGTGCGCTACGTCGTTCTCGCGCAGATGAAGATCGACGCGTCGAAGGTGCGGCTGATCGCCCACCTGATTCGCGTCAGCGACGAGGCGCACGTCTGGGCGAACAGCTACGATCGCGGCGCGTTCACCCTGGATGCGCAAAGCGAAATCGCGGAAGCCATCGCCAGCGCCGTGTCGAACGAGCTTACCGGCTCCTAGCAGCGGCATGTAACTGGCTGGTCGGTCGGGACTTCACGGCTCACACGAATCCTCACCAAAGCCTGGCTTTTCTTTCCAGCGGCCGTGGGACATACACCTCCTCGGAGGTGCGATATGCCGTTTTCTCGCCGGTGGTTTCTTGCCCTGACTCCCGCGGCGCCGCTGTTCATGGGCGACATCGTCCACGGACAGGCGGTGTCGGTCGGAGCTGGCGACTCGTTTCCCGCGCATGACCCCAAAGTAGTGTCCGAGATGGTTGCCGTGTCCCACGGGAACGTCAGCCGTGTCCGCGAGCTGCTCTCGAATCGGCAGGCATTGGCCAACGCCGCGTGGGATTGGGGCTTCGGCGACTGGGAGACGCCGCTGGGAGCAGCGTCGCACGTTGGCAATCGGGAAATCGCGTCTCTTCTCCTCGACGCCGGCGCCAGACCGACGATTTTTTCCGCCGCGATGCTTGGGCAGCTCGACGTGGTGAGGGCCTTCGTGACCGCCACGCCTGGTATCCAGCGCACACGGGGACCGCACGGGATCCCGCTGCTCGCCCATGCGAAAGCGGGCGGCGCCGCCGCCGTTGTCACATACCTCGAATCACTGCCGGATTCGAACCTGCCCTACCGCAGCGAACCACTCGCCGACGCGGCTCGATCGGCGTGCATCGGTACGTATCTGTTTGGTCAGGGATCTACGCAAGAGATCGTCGTGTCGGCGACTGACCGGGGCGTGTTGATGATCCGCCGCGCGGGCGGCGTGGATCGAAACCTTTTTCATCTGGGCGACCTGACCTTCCATCCAGCGGGAGCGGACGGCGTGCGAATTCGATTTGCCGCGGGCGCCCCGGCGCCGTCCCTCACCATCGACGACGGTCCCGTTCGCGTGATCGCACGCCGGAAGTAGCGTCGCTCGACTATTCGGGATTCGCCATGTCAGAGATTCGCGGCGGAAGTGTTGAGGCGGTGAGGGAAGCGCGCCGTATACTCCTGTCGGCCCATGCTGACCCACGACACCTATGTAGCACCAACGACTGACGACCGCCGCTTGTGGGATCTCTGGCTATCGGGAGTGCACCAGCCGGCAATGGTGGCGGCTGAGAACGCCGGCGTTTTCTCGGCGCTGGCCGAGGCGCCCGGAACAGCCGCGGAAGTGGCGGCGCGCCTCGGGTTCGACGAGCGCGCGACACGAATCACGCTGCGGTTGCTCTCCGCACTGCGGCTGCTCCTTGTGCGCGAAGGGCGGTATCACCTCAGCGAGGAGGCTCGGATCTATCTGGTCAAGGGAAGCCCCTGGTACTGGGTGCCCATGGCGAGCGTAGGGGTGAGCGAGTGGCACCGCGTCCGCTTGCTCCAGAAGCTGCGCCAGCGCGGCTCGGATCACGTTTCCGGTCCCGAGGGCACGCCGCTGGTGTCGACTGAGGGACGATCGGCCGACGAGTGGGCGGCTGGCAATGTGTCGCCGCAGCGCGCCCGCGAGGTCGCCACGCGGATGCATGCTCACTCGCTGGCGCCCGCCGTCGGCGTCGCACGTCACTATGACTTCCGCGGTATCACGCGGTTGCTGGATGTCGGCGGTGGGTCGGGCTGCTTCGTGGTGGCCGCCGCACAGGCGTACGCGCACCTCCGCTGCACCCTGCTCGAACTGCCCGCCATGTGCGAGGTGGCGAGTGGCTACATCGCGGCTGGCAGCGTGGCCGATCGCGTCGACACCTGCGCGGTGGACATGTTCAGGCAGCCGTGGCCGCGTGGCTACGACGCGATCTTCTTCTCGAATGTCTGGCATGACTGGAACGTACGCACGTGCCAGTGGCTGGCCGCCCGCGCGTTCGACGCACTCCCCCCGGGTGGCCGCATCCTGCTGCACGAGATGTTGCTGGACGACGACGGAGCAGGGTCGGTGACGGCCGCATCGTTCTCGATGATGATGCTCCTGGCGACACAGGGACAGCAGTTCACGCTGCGAGAACTGAAGGACATTCTGGAAGAGGCAGGCTTCGCCCGGGTCGAGGTCATGACCACGCACCCGCACTATTCAGTAGTGTCCGCGTTCAAGCCGTGACACTCGATCGGGGCAGGACGAACACCGGCTGCGAGTTCTGGCTAGCGCGATCTGCTCAAAAAACGATCGCGGTGAACACCTGGGCGCTGCGCGGGAACTGTCTGTTCGCACCCTGACCGAACCAGGGGCTGTCCAACCGGTTCCCATCGACGCGGAATGCCTGATCCGCGCCGCCGTTCGTGACATTCAGCACGTCAAGGCCAACTTCGAGGCGGCGTGTCTGCGTACCGAACGTCCAGCCAACGCGCGCGTTCAACGTATGCAGGGGAGCCAGTCTGAACTGGCCATCACTCCGCGTCGCGAACGCGAACCGCACTGGCGTGGCCAGCGGGTTCGAGACGACCCGGCCGTTCGACAGCGTCACGGTCGGCGGCCCGAAGCGCGGGTCCGGTGCTGCTAGTCGCGTGAAGATCGGGCCCGACCAAGGGCCGGACTGAAACGTGTAGTTGGCCGCCATGACGAGGCCGGCCCGGTGTTGATAACTTCCGGCCGCGTTGACGATGTGGTCGCGCCAGGATCCAGTACCCAGAGTCCCGGACAAGCTGTTGCTATCGGCGCATGGACCGACCGTGCAGCCGGCGACGAATCCGATGCCGCCGGCGTTGCGAAAGGCATCAGGCTGAATAATCGCGGCGGGGTCGTTCGGCTGCCACGTGCCAGCGATGTGACTCCACTGTCGTGCGTACGACGCGACGAGCTCGAAGCGAGGTCCTTCTTTCGTCGCTTCCAGCGTCACCATCGTCGACACGGGCCAGTTCCAGTCGTTCGCTGTCAACGCGTAGATCTCGTTCTGGCTTTCGTCGCGATAACCCGCAAACACCTCGCCGTCGTACAGCCCGTTGCGCTCGACCACGGCTGGCCGAGCTCGATACTCGCGCCGGGTGACGTTGACGCCGACGGCCGTGCGTCCAGGCAACTGACGATGGTAGCCAGCACTGATTTCGTCGACGCGAGGCTGGTGATAGCCCTGGAGGTCGATCACGAGATTCCTCGACTGCTGAGTGACTCCAGGGGTGGCGAACGCGCTCGACAGCGATCCATCGCCTGCGATGTCGTAGAAGTCGGTGAATCCCGCGATGTTGCTGCCAGCCTGCGTTTCATTGACTGACAGGTTGTCGTGGACGCGGCTCCAGCTCGCTCGCGCAATCTGCCGGCCATCGTCGGTGAGGGCGTAATTGATGCCGAACCGCGGTCCTATCTCCACACTGTCCTGGGTGACGACGTCGAAGAGCTTGTCGACGCGCTTGACGAAGTCGGTGCGCACACCCGCAGTCAGCGACAGCCGGCGGTTCACTCGCCAGTCGTTCTGCGCATAGAAGGCGTAGTCCTGGCTGTCGATGTCGAGCGAGGTGAGCTCGCTGACATCGAAGATCTGTCGCCGAAACAGGGTGTAGCCCGCGCTGGGGTCTGCAGGCCCGCGGAGGACGGCTTCTTCGAGCTGGATGCCGTCACGATCGTATCGAGTCACCCAGCGGTTGCGGCGCCGCGGCTGAAGATAGATACCCGCACGCACTTCGTGTGAGCCGATCCGCGTGTTCTCGTACATCGTCAGGTCCCAGGCCATCGTCGTGGCGTCCACTGGAAAATCGATGCTGCCCGAAGCCGACCCATTCACCGTTGCCAGCAGTCCCGATCCGATCAGCCGCCCGCCCGACGCGAAGACGCTTTCGTAGACATTGATGCCGGTCCGCCCGGCGCGACTGAGATTGCGCTGGCGCCGGCCGTTGTAGCCGACGGAAACCGTGCTCAGCACCGACGAGTTCCACACCGACGACACCCGCGCCGAGACGCTGGCACCACCGAGTCGGAGTGTCCGGAAATCGCCTGCCTCGTGCGGTTGTATGCCACCGATGCGAATCGTGTCGTGACTCATCGATGCCTGGAACTGAGTGCCCGAGAACAGCCGTCCGGTAATCTTCCCGAAGCCGACCGCTCCGCTCCAGCCGTTGTCGGTAGCGATGAATGCGGGGTCCAATGCCCGCAAGACGCTCAGTTGCTGCGGCGAACGAGAGACGCCAGTGTGATTGCGCATGACGCGACCGCTGCCGATGAACCACAGGCGATCGCGCATGATGGGTCCGCCGATCACGGCGTCGAGCTGCGCGATATCGAGCGTCAGGCTCTGGCCGTCCGTCGCATTGCTCCCGTTCCAGCGTTTCGGCTGAAAGAGCGCCGTGCTCTCACCGCCAAATCGGTTCGTGCCCGATCGCGTGACCACGCTGACGACTGCACCGAGCCCGAGAGGCGACACGGCATCGACCGCGCCAGTCTTGATCTGGATGTCTTCGAAGGTGCCGCGCGCGAACTGTGCGTAGAAGGGGGATCCTTGCAGGACCGATGTCGCGTCCACGCCGTCGACGAGGAAGACGGCTGACGCGCCGCCAGTACCGTGGAGCGAGT
>Ga0075421_100008765_pt1 | contig 12450 bp, 8 predicted proteins | sample SoiMetdeltSBSDD5_FD_75292 | JGI IMG/M metagenome (GOLD analysis project Ga0075421, IMG submission 75292) | Bulk soil microbial communities from a Populus tree surrounding site in Tennessee, USA - Soil MetaG P. deltoides SBSDD5 | ecosystem: Environmental > Terrestrial > Soil > Tree plantation... | reverse complement strand
CGACACGCCAATCATGACCACGGCGCCTCGGATCGTCTTGTTGTCTCCAAATATACGCCGGCCGCGCCATGTGGCGCGTCCGTCCAGCGGGATCCGCAGCGATTCGAGCCAGTGAAACTTCAAGACTATGACATGGACGATCGCCGCAACCACAACCGGTGCGGCAAGCCACGCAAAGCGGACGGGCTCGATCCAGAGGCTCTGTGCGTCCACGACGGGTTCGATCATAGCGATGCCGCGGCACGGTAGATCAACGATGCTGCCGCGCGTGCGAATTGCCCCGGCCGCGTCTTGCGCGTATCCTACCCTCGCGAGCGCGCTCATGCCCCACCGCCCTCCTCGCGGTCCTGATGTCGTCGAGCCACATCAGTCATCCGCCGCCCTGAAGGCACGGGTCCTTGCGGCAGCGTCCCAGTTCCGTTGGGCCAACCTGCTCACCTATCTGGCCATCTCCGCCAGCCTCGTCGCAATCGTCTTCACGACGGGGCCCGACAGCCGGTCGTGGGCAGGCGCCGGCATTGCCGCAGCGTTCGCGTTCGATCTCTTCGACGGCCGTTTTGCCAGGCTCTTTCCTCGAACCCGTGAGGACGAGCAAGTGGGCATCGAGCTGGATAGCCTCGCGGATGTCCTGGCATTCGGGCTGACACCAGCCGTGTGCGTGTTGCGCGTCGTGGACGCGCCGGGTTTGGCCGCGCAGGCAGCCCTTCTTTTCGCCGCGATCTGCTACGTGCTCTGCATCGTGACGCGTCTGGCGCACTTCACCGTGTTCCAGGCAGGCACCGGCGGGTTCATCGGACTGCCGTCGACCATCGCTGGTCTTCTGTTCGCGGTGCTGTTCCTGTGGGTTCCAGGGCCGTGGGTGGCGGCGGCCGTCCTGACAGGGATTGGTGCGGCGGCCGTCAGCGGCGTTCGGATCGGCAGGCCAGGCCGTCCGGTCGTGTACATCCTCCTCGCGATCGGCGTGCTGGTCGGCGGCATGCATGTCTTTCGCTTGCGCGCGTGACAGCAGGCAAGCACGGCCGCAACGATGATTGAGGTCCGCCACGTCAGCAAACGGTTCCACGGCAAACGGGCCGTTACTGCGCTCGACAATGTCAGCCTGGAGATCGCCGCCGGCGAACGGGTGTCCATCGTCGGGCCGTCGGGGTCTGGCAAATCGACGCTGCTCAACCTGATTGGCGGGCTGGATCGTCCGACCTCCGGTGAAATCGTCGTGGACGGACAATCACTCGACGGGGCAGATGCGAATCTGACGCGGCTCAGACGCGACAAGATCGGGTTCGTGTTCCAGTTCTTCAATCTGCTGGCGACGCTGACGTGTCTCCAGAACGTCGGCATGCCATTGCACCTGCGGCACTGGCCGCGGCGGGACGTAGACGCGCGCGCACGCGAACTGCTCTCGCTGGTACAGCTCGACGACCGCATGCACCATCTTCCGGAGGAGCTGTCTGGCGGCGAACGCCAGCGGGTGGCCATCGCGCGCGCGCTGTCGGTCTTTCCTCCAATCCTTCTCGCGGATGAGCCGACCGGGAATCTCGATACCGTGACCGGTGCCCAGATTCTCGAGCTGTTCAAGGACGTGAACCAGCGGTTCGGGACGACGATCATCATCATCACCCACGATGGCAAGGTGGCCGAGAGCTGCGGACGCACGATCGCGCTCCGCGACGGGCGGGTCGAGCGCGAGGTGCGCCGATGACGCTGCTGCGCCTGATCTCGTGGCCGTACATGCGGAAGCACGCGCTCCGCACGGCGCTCATGACCGCCGGCATCGTGCTCGGCGTCGCGGTGCTCGTCGGCATGAACAGCGCCAACCAGGGCGTGCTCCAGGCGTTCTCGCGTACCGTCGACCGCATCGCCGGCAAGACCGAGTTGCAGGTGACAGCGGGCGAGACCGGGTTCCCCGAAGAGACGCTGGAACGCGTGCAGGCCGCGCCGGCGGTCCGAATCGCCGTGCCGGTGATCGAAGCCGTCGTCCGGACGACTATTCGCGGTGAAGGCAGTCTCCTGTTGGTGGCCGTCGATCTCACCGGCGATCGCAGCTTGCGTGAGTACGACCTCGAACGCGGCGATGACGCCATCATCGACGATCCGTTGGTCTTCCTGGCACAGCCTGACTCGATCATCCTGGCCCGGACGTTTGCCGAGCGGAACGGATTGACGGTAGGGAGCGAGCTCCCGCTCGGGACGGCCCAGGGAGTGCGTCGGTTCGTCGTGCGCGGAATCATGAAGCCGGCGGGCCTGGCGACGGCGTTCGGCGGGAACGTCGCCGTCATGGATGTCTACGCGGCGCAGAAGATGCTCGGGCGTGGGCGCACCTTCGACCGCATCGATATTGCTCTGCGGCCCGGCCGGAGTCTCGCAGACGGCACGCAGGAGCTGCGCACGCTGCTGGGCGCCGGGTTCCAGGTGGATCCGCCGGCGCAGCGCGCACAGTATTTCGGGGCGATGATCGCCTCGTTCGCGCTGATGATGCGCGCGTCGAGCCTGTTCGCGCTGCTCGTCGGCATGTTCATCATCTACAACTCGTTCGCGACCGCTGTCGCCGAACGCCGGGCCGAGATTGGCATTCTTCGCGCGCTGGGCGCCAGCCGCGGGCAAATCGGGCGACTGTTTCTTGCCGAAAGCTTCCTGACCGGGCTTGTCGGGTCGGCATTGGGGGTCGTTGCCGGCGTGGCCCTTGCGCGCGGCTTCGCCGTCACGGTCAGCGCCATCGTGAGCGACGCCTTTGGTCTGCCGCAGGAAGCCGGCAGCGAACCGGTCAGTCCGATGCTGCTTGTGACGGCAATGGCTATCGGCGTAGTGACGAGCATGGCTGCCGCGCTGGTTCCCGCGCTTGCTGCGGCTCGCGTCGATCCCGTGGAGGCTTTGCAGAAGGGAACGTTTCAGAGGCTTTCCACCGTCGAACATCGAGCGCGTATCGTCGCCGGTCTCTTCTGCGGGGTGACGGCGGCGGTCTGTCTCATGCCCGACGCGTCACGTCCGGTTTTCTATGTCAGCTATCTGACTGTCACTCTCGGCATGCTCCTTCTCGCCGCGCCGCTGGCGGCGCTGCTGGCGCGGCTGCTTCGACCGTTGCTGACCTGGTTGATGCCGGTCGAGGGCGCGCTCGCCGCCGATCGCCTGATTCTGGCGTCGCGCCGCGTCTCGGCGACCGTTGCCGCATTGATGCTGTCGGTTGGCCTGCTGGTCGCGTTCGCGGGCATGGGACGCGCCAGTCACGCGTCGATTCTGGACTGGGTGCAAACCACGCTCAATCCCGATCTCTTCGTCACGCCCTCACAGGACATTGTGATCCGGACGATTCGATTTCCCCCAGCCATGACCGACGAACTGCAGACCATGTCCGGCGTACGCCGCGTGCAGGCGGTGCGCAATGCGCGTGTCGTGTTTCGTGGCACGCCGGTCATGCTGCTGGCGTTGGACCTTCTGAGCATCGAAGAGCTGACGCCGGTCCGGGTGACCGCCGGCGGTCGGGACATGTTCAGGGTTGCCGCGGCCGGCGCCGGCGTGCTGGTGTCGGACAGCCTGGCGCAACTCCATCGGCTGAAGCAGGGCGACATCCTCGACGTCCCGGTACCTGGCGAGGTCGTCCGTCTTCCCATCGTCGGCATCCTGGTCGACTATTCCGACCAGCAGGGCGTGATCTTCATCGACCGCAGCCTGTTTCAGCGGTACTGGCAGGACGACTCGGTCAATTTCTACCGGCTGTATCTTGCCGACGGCGCCGACGTCGGCGACGTGAAGCGGCGCATCCTCGAGCGTTTCGCTGGCGAGCGGCAGTTGTTCGTGTTGAATAACGACGAGCTGAAGACCTATATCCTGCGCCTCGCGGATCAATGGTTTGCGCTGACGTACGTGCAGGTGGCCATCGCCGCCCTCGTTGCCGTTCTCGGCATCGTGAATACGCTAACCGTCTCGATCGTGGTTCGCCGTCGCGAGCTCGCCGTGCTGCAGGCAGTCGGCGCTCTCAAAGGCCAGATTCGGCGCACGATCTGGACCGAGGCGCTCGCGACCGCGTTCGTGGGCCTGATCCTGGGCGGCCTGCTCGGCGCGGTGAATCTTTACTATGTGCTGGAAATCGTGCGGGCCGATCTCGCAGGCATGCGGCTGCAGTACCAATTCCCTCTGGTGGCGCTCCTCGGCGCAGGCGCGCTGATCCTGTCCGCCGCCTTCATCGCCGCGCTGTGGCCCGCCGAAGCGGCGACACGCGGCTCACTCGTCGAGGCTCTCGATTATGAGTAACCCAGTGAAGCAGTCGCCGGACCTCAGCGATACCGCTGCGGCGTCACCCACGCTGCACAATCCCGCCGCGACCTTCGTCGAGCGGCGCCGCAACAAGCGCGTCACTGTCCATGCGAACGCGCCACTCGACCTCACGTTTGTCATCGACCGGGAGGAAATCCGAAGCCGCGTACGCGATCTGAGCGAAGACGGCTTGAGCGTCGAGTATCCGGCTGCGGCTCCGGACCTTCCGGGCGGACTGTGGCTCGCGAACGTGCTGCTGCATCGTCAAGCGGCCAATCCCTTGCAGCTGCGCACGCTGGTCACGTCGACCTGCCGCGTTGACCAGCACGGTTGCCGGGTCCTGCGGTTGTACGCGAACGACCAGCAGGCACGGGCCGGTCTCTGGACGGCCATGGACTGGCTCACGTTCGGCCAGTTCGGGCCGTCGGACGACAACAAGACGGCTGTCCGCGTTCGCCCGATTCCACAGCGCGGCATCTACACCGAGCAGGCAAGGCTGGATCGGATCTCCTACATCCGCAAAAAGACGGGGCTCCCGCTCGCATCGTTGCAACACATGTCGCTGAGCGCCGAGAGCCTGACAGGCAACATCGAGAACTTGATCGGATCCGTCGAGGTGCCCGTAGGTGTGGCTGGACCGCTCCTCTTCAGGGGTGAGAAGGCGCAGGGACTCTTGCTGGCGCCGATGGCGACCACCGAGGGCGCATTGGTCTCATCGGCGACGCGAGGCGCCATCGCGCTGACGCGGGCCGGCGGTGTCACGACGCGCGTCATCAGGCGGAACATGATGCGCGTCCCGCTGTTCATCTTCTCCGATATGACTGGGGCCTACCGGTTTGCCAACTGGGTCCGCGATCATTTCGACGAGATCCGCGAGCACGCCATGCGCGTGTCGCGGCACGCTCGCTTGCTCAAGGTCGATCCCGATGTTCGCGGCAACATGGTGACAGTCACGTTTCTCTACGAGACCGGCGATGCCGCGGGTCAGAACATGTCCACCAGTTGCACGTGGCATGCCTGTCAATGGCTGATTGGCCAGATGAAGTATCTGGACGAGATTCGCCTCGAGCACTTCTTCATCGAGAGCGGCGTCAGCGGAGACAAGAAGGTCAGCTACCAGACGTTCATTTCAGGTCGCGGCACGCGCGTCAGCGCCGAGTGCCTGCTGCCGCGAGGCGTGGTGGAGGACGTGCTCAAGGTGACGCCCGACGAGCTCGTACGCTGCTTTCATCTGGCCTCCGCCTTCGGCACGCAGGCAGGAACGGTCGGCTGGAACGTCAACGTCGCGAACGTCATCGCGGCGATCTTCACGGCGACCGGACAAGACATCGCCTGCGTCCATGAATCGAGCCTCGGCCTGCTGTATCTGGCACTGGCTGACGACGGCGTCTACGCCAGCCTGATACTGCCGAGTCTCGTCGTCGGCACCGTCGGAGGCGGGACGCATCTCGGCCGGCAGACCGAGTTCCTGCAGCTTCTAGGCTGTGCCGGGCCCGGCAACGTCTCGCGGTTCGCGGAGATTATCGCGGGCTTTTCTCTCGCCCTCGATCTCTCGACCGGGGCGGCGATCTGTGGCGGACAGTTCGCCGCCGCTCACGAGCGCCTTGGCCGAAACCGGCCCGTCCGCTGGTTCACGCGGCAGGACCTGTCGCCAGTGTTTTTCGAGGAGGGCGTGCGAGCGGTGTTCGACGACCCGTCGGCCGTCGTCGAGACCGTTCAAATCCTGGAGTCGAAGGATACCGGAAGCTCCATTATGACCGAGCTGACCGCCGGCAAGGTCGAGAAGCTCATTGGATTGATTCCAGTGAACCTGGTCGTCAGATGTGGTGAAGGACGAAATAGAGTCGACACGAGCGTGATGGTGAAGGTCAAACCGCTGGATCAGGAGGTGATCCTGATGACCCACCGTCTGGCGGCCATGTGCGGCTCGCGCATCGCCACGTCGCACGCGCGCTTCAAGGACCGCATCGGGTTCACCGGCTGCCACTTGCGAGAGCTCCGCGTTTACGAGCAGACGGACCCGCGGTTCCAGCGTCATACGCCCGCCGTGTTTAGAACCTTCGTCGAGCCCCAGCGGGAAGCGTATGTGGTCGTGCTGGAGAACCTCGCCGGGCTCGATCTGATGGACTCGGCGAACGACCCGCGTGGCTGGACGGACGAGCACCTCGGTGCGGCGATTCGTGGCATCGCCGCTATTCACGCCATGTGGTACCGACGAGAAGAAGACCTGCGGCGGCACTCATGGCTCGGCCCGGTTCTGACTGCGCGCGACATGGTCGAGATGCGCGAGCTCTGGGAAGACCTGAGTATCCACGCCGCGCGCGAGTTTCCCGACTGGTTCCTCGAGTCGGATCTGTCCCTGCGTCACGAGCTGATCGGGACGCTTCACGAGTGGTGGCCACGCCTCGAATCCTTGCCTCGGACGCTGATCCATAACGACTTCAATCCGAGAAACGTGGGCTTTCGGCGAGAGTCGTCGGGACCCCGGCTGGTCGCCTATGACTGGGAGCTGGCGACGATTGGCGTGCCGCAGCATGACCTCGCCGAGCTGCTGTGCTATGTGTTGCCACCGGATGTGTCGCGCGACCGTGTCGACGCGCTTCTCGAGGAGCACCGACAGGCCTTGTCGACGGCAACCTCCACCGACATTCCTGCGGATGAATGGCAGGCAGGGTTCGCCTGCTCGCTGTACGATCTGGCAGTGAATCGGATGGCCTTCACGATTGCGGCGCACACGTTTCGCCATTTCGCCTTCATGGAACGGGTCAACCGCACACTCCGGCACCTGATCGAGCTCGAACGATCGAGGTGATCGGAGCGATGAATCGGCGGCTGTCGACAACGGACGCGATGATCTCAACTCGCCGCGTCCACGGGCACGTCGGCAGACGCCCGTAGTGCGATTTCGCCTTTCGCGCCATCGATGCGAATCCACTGGCCACTGCGAATGCGCGTGGCGGCGTGCTGGACGCCGACGATGGTTGGGATCCCGAGCTCCCGGCCGATGATGGCTGTATGTGAAAGAAGGCTTCCCTTTTCCACGACGAGCCCGGCGGACGCAATCATGAGAAACACCCACCCGGGATCGGTCATGTGCGCCACGATGATCTTGCCCGTCACGTCAGGCGCGGTGTGCGGATCATCGACGATGATGGCTTCTCCAGTCACGATTCCTGGCGAGCACGGCGTTCCGGTGAGCGTCGAATCGGTGGCGGCGGCGGCCACGCGCGCCTGGTGCACCGGATTTCTGATACCGGTGCCGCGAAACGTCAGTCGTTCCGCCGGCCAGCGGCTCCTGGCAGCGGCCAGCGCGGCTTTCCGCTGGGAAATCGCGGCCTGAAGGCCGTTGACATCGAAGAACACTGACGACCCATTGACGATGCCGTGAATCTCGTCCTCTGTGAGGTAATAGATATCGTCTGCGGCTGACAGTGTTCGTTCACCGGCAAGCTTGCGGCCCATCGTGCGATAGAGGGTGCGGAAGATGCCGACGATTCGCGCCCGATCGAGACGCCCAGCCTCGCGGTTTCGGAGCAGCATGCGCATCCGGCCGACGCCGACGCGTAACATCGAACCGAGCATCGGACGACCTTTGATCTGTCGTGACAACTCGGCTTCCGCCTCGCCTCGAATTCGCGCTTCGCCCGTCTGGAGATCCGCGATACGGACACCGCTCGCACGGTGTCGCAACGCGGTCTCGAGCAGCCGCACCGGTGCTTCTCTGAACGTATCGGTCTCGAACTTGAGCTCTTCCGGACAGCGGTCTCCGTAAAGGCGAACGTGTTCGGCGATGGCGGCGCGAATGCCAGACAGCGCCGGCTCCGACTGAATACGCTCCATCAACACCGCAGGGCGGATGTCGGCTGGCACGTCGTCGTGCTTGAGCAGCTCGGCCAGATGCATCAACGAGTGGACGGGCAGCACGCTGGCCATCCCCTGTTCGCCGCACATCAAGCCGTTGAGCACCTCGTCGCCGTTTGCGATGCCCATGCGGTGCATCAGCCCCTTGTTCAGGGCGACTTGCAGCATCAGGAGCAGGTCGTTGATGAGCGGCCGGTAGATCATCGAGAAGACCATGCGACTGGCCTCGCCAATCGCCCGCGACAGCGCGTGCGTGGTCATCGACTCTGGCTGCAGTCGCCGTGAGTACTCGTCGAAGCGCCGGTAGTCGCGCTGATAACGACGCATCATGGGGCTGAGCGTCACGTAGCGGTACGCGAGGGTGCACGCAACCACGAACAGCTGGCCGACGCCGTCGAGCGGACCGGGTGTCGACGGCGTGCCGCGCGCCTCACGGCGCACGCCGATCATGTCGTTGAAGGCGGGTGTGAAGCGCCGCCCGAGCACCGGGTTCAGGTTGACGATGGCATACCAGTTCGACAGGTTGTAGTAGATGCGGCCGTCGACGTACCCGACCATGTTTTGAAACACCGCTTGATGTTCGGCAATCAGCCGTCGAGGCACGCCAAGCGCAGCGACCATGCGCGAGAAGTTGCGGCCGTAGCCGTTCTTCAGGAAGGAGAAGGTGAGTGGAAGCGATACTCCCGGGTAGCCTTCGACGATGTTGCTGTTATCGAAGATCGTGAGGTCGCCCGGAGGAATCGTCGTGATGGGACGGCTCTGAAGAACGGCGATAGCGCCGCGGTCGTCAACGGCCCATTCGACGTCCTGGTAATCGCCGAAGGCTGCTTCTGCACGCAGGCCCAGACCGACGAGCTCGCCGATCACCTCTGATGGGAGCGCGGCCTGCGTCGCCAGCGGTTCGGAGACCGCTGCACGCCGTGTTCCCGTGCCAGACTCCGCGTCGAATTCGATCCGCCAGTTCTTGCGGTTGATCTCGGATCGGATGGTCCTGTCCAGACGGTCGATGCGGAAGGTATCGCTCTCGACCGCGTCGGATACGATGCCCTCACCCAGCCCGAGGCCGGCGACGACGACCACATCCGACAGCGCGCCAGCCGGGTCGGCAGTGAACATGACCCCGGACACGCGGCTTCTGACCATCCGCTGAACGACCACACCCAGCTCCAGATCGAGCGGATGGACCCCTCGGCGCCGGCAGTACGCGAGGATGCCGGCATCGAACGCAGAGAGCCAGCAGTTGCGAATGTGTTCCGGTACGGCAGCCGGGCGGACGTAGAGCGACGTGTGAAACAGTCCGGCGAACGATTGCGCGCTGGAATCCTCCTGGCGCGCGGAAGACCGTACTGAGAAGAATTCGCTTCCTTGATCGTGCAGGCGAGCGGCGATGGAGGCGGCCAGATCCGCGGGAAGCGGACGGTCGGCCAGCACCTGCTTCACGCGCGCGGAGAGCCCTGGCAGATCGAGGTCGTTCGTCTGAGGAAGCAGATCGATGAGAGCATCGAGCTCGCGTCTTCTGGCATCGACGAACGCCGTGAAGTGAGCGCTGCCGACGCAGAAGAAATCGGGGACCGGTAGACCGATGCGCTGCAAACGAAACAGATTGGCGCCCTTGCCGCCGACCTGGTCGGCGAATTGCGGGGAGTTCGACGCGTCGATGAGCGTGAACGTCACCGCGGCACTCCGAGCCAACGCACGCCGTGCGTCATCGCCAAATCGACGATGAGACCAGCCGTGGACAGTAGTCCGTAGAGTTCGGCGACAGGCTTGAGCGAGGCCGAACCGCCCTGGCTGTTCTGCGCGAATCGGACGAACGAGACGACGTAGAACGCCGTCAATGCGCTCATCGCCCACAAATACGCGCTGGAGACAGGAAGGAAAAACGCCACCGCCCATTGTGCCAGCACGAAGGCGATCGACAACAGAGCGGCGAGCCTGCTTCCGAGCAGCACCGAGTACGTCTGGTAACCGGGGATTTCCTCGAACGGCGCGCGCGTCTTGCGCGCGATCTCCCATGCCAGGCTCGGGAGCGCGAACCAGACCGCGGCGATCGCGGCCGGCCAGGTGAAGAGCGGTGCACCGAACCGATTCGTATACACCGACAACACAAAATAGTTGCCGATGATGCTGATTGGTGCATGTGTGACGAAGGCGAGCAGGCGGTTCGCGGCCAGATAGCGTTCGAGGAAGAACCACTTGTGCATGAACAAGGCAAAGACGAACAGCACGGCGAACGGAACAATCACGAGGCGCCAGGCCACATTCATTGCGATCAACACGGCGAACGTGGTCCACATCAGCACTTGGAGGTCGTGAAGACTCACGCGGCCGGACGGCACCGGGCGATGGGGGAAGAACTTGCGATCCGTCGCGGCATCCTTGAACTCGTCCTGTACGCGGTAGTAGAGCAGGATCAGCACGAGGGTCAGGACTGCCGGAACCACGTCCCAGGTGAGAACCAGAGGGGCCCGGCCGAGCATGACCTGATAGAGCCATTGGATGCCGACAACGAGAATCAGCGAGACGAGCGTCCGGCTGACGGGAAGGAAGACCTCGTTGACGTACAGCAGCCAGCGTCCCAGCATGATTGCTCAGCGGTGAATCTCACACGATAGCCGGCCGCGGCCATGGCGTCAACGGTCATCGTCGAGAGCGCACAGGGCCTCGATGGACCGTCCGTCCGCACCGTGCACGTGACGCTTGACGATGCGATGGAAGAGGATTCAGATCAGCAGACCGGACGACTGGATAAGCCGAAGGAGTGAGCATGAGGATCGTTCGTGTCAGCGATGATCGCCGCCTGGCCGAGTTTATCGAGTTCTCCTGGGCCGTGAATCGCGGTGACCCTCTGTGGGTCCCGCCGCTGCGCGAACAGGTCTTCCGCGAGCTCTCGGGACGCGGTGTGTTTTCGCGGTACGGACGCTTCGAGCTGTTCTTGTGCGAGGCGGACGGCGGCGTTGCCGGCCGCATCGCGGCCCTGGTCAATCCCAGGCTCCTCGACGGCAGCGGACACGCGCTGGGGCAACTTGGCTACTTCGAGTGTGTCGACGACCCTGCAATTGCCTCCGCACTCATCAATGCCGGTATCGACTGGCTGCAGGGCCAACAGGTCAAACAGGTGATGGCGCCGATGAACGGTGGCGCGCATCGAACGCATCGCTTCCTTACGCGTGGGTTCGATCGAGCGCCGTTTCTCTTCGAACCGCGCAATCCGCCCTACTACCCAGAGCTCTTCGAGCGATGCGGGTTCGCCCCGATGCACCGCTGGTTCAGTTACGACTTGAGCTGTCAGCAGACGGCCGACCGGCTGCAGACTTTCGATGCTGTTCTTGCCCGCAGGCCAGCGCCCGCCCAGATCGAAGAGCTGAAGACCGGTCAGGCTCCGGATACGATCGTGCGGCTGCATCGGCTGCTCGATCGTTGCTGGAACGGTCACATTGGATACGCGTCGATTGATCTCGACGAGTTCTCGGAGGTCTTTGGCGGTGCGCTGGCCATCATGGACGCTGGGCACGTCAGCGTGTCTGTGCAGGATGGTAAGGATGTTGGGTTCGCATTTGTCTACCCGGATTACGCCGCGGACATGCGGGCGCTCGACGGGCACGCCGGCGGTTGGGGTCGATGGCTTGGGACCTCCCGCGCGACGCGAATCGTCGTGTCCACGTCCGCCCTCGTGCCTGAGGCACGGCGATCATCGATGGCGATGGCCCAGGTCGCCTGGGGCCTGCGGCACGCCGTCGCCGGTGGATACACCGACGTTGTCGTCGCACTCGTCGTCGAGGGATGGCTGAGCAAGATAGGCGAACAGACAAAGGAGCACACGCTGTATACGCGCGCGCTCACCTAGTCGACGCTGGCCGAGTGCGGGCGGTCTTACCTGGATCCGACAGCGACTCGCCGCCGTGGGATGGCTCAAAGGCAAGACCGTAGCGATCGATGCCACGACGCTCGAGGCCAACGCCGCGCATGCGCCGGATGCGCCGCACGCATGTGCGCGGCCATCCGAACATTCTGAAGCGGCTCCTGCTCGGCTAGACCGTCGCTCGGGTCGGCGGAACTTGTGTGGGGTGCCATGGCGGGCCGGCTAGAGGTCGGTGACATGAACGATTGCGCTGTACCTGTTTTGTACCTGATACTCCGGTTTCTAGTGGATTTGGCGGTTCTGGCGCTTCCGATCAGGCGTAAGTCGTTGACAGGCGCGAGATCGTCGGGAACGAATCCCACCCTCTCCGCCAGCCTTCGCTCGCCGCGTCGCGGCGAGCTTTGGCTAGGCCAGCCCGTTGGGCTGGCCACCTTTCTGCGAGCCGTTCAACAAGTGCGAAGGCTGTCTCGCCGTAGCCC
>Ga0075421_100008763_pt1 | contig 12451 bp, 7 predicted proteins | sample SoiMetdeltSBSDD5_FD_75292 | JGI IMG/M metagenome (GOLD analysis project Ga0075421, IMG submission 75292) | Bulk soil microbial communities from a Populus tree surrounding site in Tennessee, USA - Soil MetaG P. deltoides SBSDD5 | ecosystem: Environmental > Terrestrial > Soil > Tree plantation... | reverse complement strand
CGTCGAGCTGCGGCAGCGCCTTGCCGGCGTCGAGGTGCTGGGCAGCGACGTAAAAGTAATGATGCGCGGCGATCACCAACTGGTCGCGATCTCAGGGCGCCCGCGCGCGACCACCGGCGCTGCGCTGCGATGGGAGCAATCGCGCGAGGCCGCACTCGCCGCCGCGCTCTCCGTGCAATTCGGCTCGGCGATTTCGGCGTCGAGCATCACCACCGAGACGGTGGCCAGCGGCGAGGAGCGATTTCGGATCGCCGGAGCGAGTCTGTACATGTCGGAAGCGGCGCCCGTGCGGCCGGTCATGTTCCCGGATGGCGGACGACTGGTTGCTGCATACGTCACGGAGTTCTACGCCGGCACGCTCGATTCGGTCGACGCCGCAGCGTTTCGCTACGTCATTGCCGCTGACGATGGGCGGGTGCTCGAACGCCGCGACCTGACAGTGAGCGAGAAGCCGAAAGATCCACCGGCGGCGCCACCAGTGGATTTCTTGTATCGCGTCTACGCGGAGCCGTCGAATCAACGGCCGCTCGATGGGCCGCAGCAGGACCTCAGCCCGCATCCGACCGGCGTGCCCGACGGCACGACGTCACCGTTCCTGCCGTCGAATCTCGTGACAATGGGCGGGTTCAACCACTCGCCGTCAGGCTTTGCCGATCCGTGGCTCGCCCCCGATGCCACCCAGACCAATGGCAACAACGCCGACGCCTACGTCGATTTTTCAGCGCCGGACGGTCTCACACCCGGCGTCGACTTCCGCGCCGACGTCACGTCGCCGAGGAGCTTCGATCGCACGTACGACACGACGCTCGGACCGACCGCGACGGTGGATCAGTCCAAGGCCTCCATCACGAACGCTTTCTACACGGTCAACTGGCTGCACGACTACTGGTACGACTCGGGCTTCAACGAGGCGGCCGGCAACGCCCAACTGAGCAACTACGGCCGCGGCGGCGTCGAAGGCGATCCGATGCGCGTCGAGCTGCAGGACAACTTCCTCGGCGGATCCCGCAACAACGCGAACATGTCGACGCCCTCGGACGGCCTCCGCCCGCGGATGCAGATGTTCACGTGGTTCGGACCGCAGTCCGCGATGTTGACGCTGACTCCCGGCGGAAACGTCCCGGTTGGCACCGCGTCGTTCGGGCCGACGAACTTCGACATTACGGCGCTGGTGGCGCTCACCAACGACGCTGCCGGCCCGTCGCCGACCGACGCTTGCGGGGCGCTCGTTGGCTTCGTCCCGGGCCGGATCGCCCTGGCCGACCGCGGCAACTGCAACTTCACCGTCAAGGCGCGCAACGCGCAGGCTGCGGGCGCCGTCGGAATCATCATTGCCAACAACGTGGCGTCGACGACTCCGCCGGGGCTGGGCGGCACCGACCCGCTCGTGACGATCGGCGCCTTGTCGATCACCCAGGCGGCTGGCGTAGCGCTGAAGGCGTCGCTCGTGGCGGGGACGGTCACGGCCCGCATGTTCCGGTTCAGCGGGACGGAGCGGGACGGCGCACTCGACAACACGATCGTCGCGCACGAGTGGGGCCACTACCTCCACCACCGGTTGGCCGACTGCGGTCAACAGCAATGCAGCGCGATGAGCGAGGGCTGGGGTGACTTCATCGCGCTGCACACAATCGCGCGCGACGGCGACAACCTGAACGGGACGTTCGCCCTCGCGACGTACTCGACGAGCGCATTCGATCCGAACAGCGCCTATTTCGGCATCCGGCGCGTGCCGTACTCCGTCGACTTCACGAAGAACGCGTTCACCTTCAAGCACATTACCAACGGCGTCGCGCTGCCGGCAGTGCCGACGCTTCCCGGCGGGCCCAATTCCGAGGTGCATAACGCCGGCGAAATCTGGACGACGATGCTGTGGGAAGGGTACGTGGCGCTGCAGAAGGGGCGCGGCGCAGGCGAGACGTTCGACGACGTCCGGCGGCGCATGGCCGACTATGTCGTGGCCGGACTCAAGATGGCGCCGCGCGATGCGACCTATACCGAACAACGCGACGCCATTCTGGGCGCCGCGAGCGCTCACGACCTGCTGCCGCTGGCGCAGGCGTTCGCCCGCCGCGGCGCGGGCAGTTGCGCCGTCTCACCGCCGCGCGATTCAAACACGTTCGCCGGCATCGTCGAAAGCTTCGACCTGCGCCCGCGCATCGGCATCGGCGACGTCCGGCTCGACGAAGACAAGACGTGCGATCGCGACGGCTTCGTCGACGCGGGCGAGCGCGGCACCCTCGTGGTTCCGGTGTTGAACGCCGGCCCGTTGGAGATGCGCAACACGACGGTCTCGATCACGACCTCGACGCCGGGCGTTTCGTTCAAACATGGCAGCTCGGTCCAGGTGGGGCCGATCGCGCCGTTCAGCAGCAAAGAAGTTCAGATCGAGATCGAGCTCGATCGGGATTTCGTCGGCAGCACGCTGCAGGTGAACGTGAGCGTCTCGAACGATCAGGCGTGCGAACCGGTCGTCTCGCGCTCGTTCTCGTCGTGGGTCAACGTCGACGAGAAGCTGAACGCCTCGAACGTCGATACGGTCGAGACGCCGACGACCCCGTGGACCGCGGCTGGCGCGAACGCCGACCTGATCTGGTCGCGCGTCGAGGTGACGCCGTTCAACCGCGCCTGGTTCGGCCTCGACTTCGGCGGCCCGTCCGACACGACGCTCGAATCCCCCGCCGTGCACGTCAGCGCTACGGAGCCGCTCGTGATCGCGTTCGATCACAAGTTCGGATTCGAGGTCGATGGGACGACGTTCTTCGACGGCGGCATGATCGAGATCCGCCGCAACGGCGGACCGTGGCAGGACATCAGCACATTCACGGCGCCGGGCTATGGCGGCACGCTGTTCGTCGGCTCGGGCAATCCGCTCGGCGGTCGGCCCGCCTTCGTCCGCCGCAACGCGTCATTCCCGGCGCGCGACCATCTCACCCTCAATCTCGGCATGGCCTTCGCGGGTGAGACGATTCAAATCCGGTTCCGGATCGGAACGGACGCGGCGGTCGGCGACTACGGCTGGGAACTCGACAACATTGCGTTCCAGGGCATCACGGATCTGCCGTTCGCACAGTTCATCGCGGACCTGAGCAAGTGCCGCGGTGTGCCGAAGAAGGACAAGTAACCGCTCGACTGGGGGGCCGGCGCGTTCGGCCGGCCCCCATGGCTCGGGGACGTCGAAGCCGTCGGGCCCGCTTTTACTTTTTTTCCGCGCCCAGCGCGCCTCGCCTCGGCCGGCGCACGGCCCTCACCTTCCCGCTCCGTCCTCCGCCGCAGTAGAAGCGATCGCCGCCGTCGGACTCGAGACCCGAAACGTACACTCCTGGCGGCAGCTCGAGCCTCTCCAGGACCTCGCCCGTTCCGGGATCCACGCGCCGCAGATCGCTCTCGTCGCCTTCCCAGGTGCCGTGCCAGAGGTCTCCGTCGACCCAGGTGACCCCGGTGACGAAACGGTTCGACGTGATCGTGCGCAGAATCGCCCCTGTTTCGGGATCAATTTGATGGATCTTGCGGTCGCGGTACTGACCGACCCAGAGCGTCCCTTCGGCCCATGCGAGCCCCGAGTCTCCGCCGCCGCCGGGCGCCGGGATCGTCGCGAGCACTTGACCGGTCTTCGGATCGATCTTCTGGATGCGATCCTCGGCGAGCTGAAACAAATGCCGGCCGTCGAACGCCGTTCCGGCGTGCGCGGCGACGTCGATCGACCGCAGCGTCTTCCCACTCGCCGGATCGAAGGCGCTCAGCGTGTCTCCGGCCGCAATCCAGACGTTCTGACCATCGTAGGTGACGCCATTCACGTGGTCGACACCAGGAAAGGGGCCGTACTCACGAACGATCTCGGCGGTCGATCGACTCATGGTTTCATCCTAGTCAATCGGCAGCGGCGCGGGGAGTAACAAGGTTGTCGTGAAACCCGGGACAGGCGGGGTCATCCAACGTCGAGCGCGCCCGCGACCGAACGACTGCACCGTGCCTGCTGCCGCAAGCGAGTCGAGCGACCGCTGCACCGTGCGCTGGCTCGTTCCAAGCGCGAGCGCGAGGGCCGAGCTCGACCAGGATTCACCGTCGGCGAGAAACGCAAGCACGGTCGCATGATCGTCGGCGCCCTTGTCTTCCAGAGGCCACGCCAGCACGACGACGTCGCGTGCGCGGTGCGGGGCCAGCACAAACCCTCGCTTCGTCGCGCGCACGTCGGCAAGTCTCCGAAGCATCGTGCGCAGCCGCCCGACTTCGACTCGCAACCGGGCGCGATGCGATTCGTCTGCGAGCCGCGCTCCGAATGCCCGCGCCAGCAGCATGTCCCTCGGCACGTCTGCGGGCCACGTTTCGCCCAACGCGCGCGCGAGCGCAAACAACACCGGACGTCTTGCAAGCGAGACCAGCGTTCGTGCGTGACGCACGGCATGACGGCACGCGTCGACGACGAGCGCTTTTGACGCCAGCAACGCTTCGACTTCGTCGAGCATCAGCAGTCGCTGCTCGCCACGGGCAATCAGACGCGCCGCGGGCGTGTTCAGGACGAGCGCCGCGTTTTCGACCTCCGCCGTCAGCGCAGGGATGCGTGCGTCGCGCGCGCCGCGCTCGGCCCGTATGAGTGCAGCGCGCGCCGCCTTCGTCCGGAGGCGCCGGATCGCGATCCCCGCAACCACCAGCTCGTGTACGGTCTTCAACGCGGGCGGGAATGGCGCGGGATCGAGCTCGGTGAGCGTACGCTCGGCCTCGTCGAGACGACCGATCAGGAGAAGGCGCCGGACTTCCAGATAGCGCGCGTGCGCGGCGTTGACGCGATCGCCGTGCTCCTCGAGCGTCGCTCGCGCCGCGTCGAGCTTCGCGGGCCAGGCCAAGTCGCGCGAGACGAGCGCGATCTCGGCCTCGGCGACGACGCATCTCGCGCGAGCCACCGCCTCTTTGGGACCGAAGGCACGCTCAGCGCGTCGCAGCAGCGCCTTCGCACGAACGAGATCGCCGAGCTGCGCCATCGCGATGCCGCGAAGGGCGAGCGCAGGCGCGTCCTCGCGCAGCGCGACTCGTTTCAGTGCGCCGAGGGGATCACCTGCGGCAAGTGCACGAGCCGCGGCCGTGATCAGCGAATCCATCGGAATCGCGTCACACTTGTCACTCCCACCGTTCTGATACCCGGCGCTAAATCTATCTCATGACCAACAACGACCGAGTCTCCTCCGCGCCCGGGTGCGCGATCAGTGATGACCGGTCACCCACAAGGAAGGAACAGACCATGAAAGCACAACGAATCGAAGGAAAGGTCGCGCTGGTGACTGGCGCCAACCGCGGCATCGGTCGCGCCCTGACGGAGGCTCTCCTGGCGCGCGGCGCGAGGAAGGTCTACGCGGCGGCGCGCAACCCGGAGGGGCTGCGCGCCCTGAGTGACGAGCGGCTGGTCCCCTTGCGGCTCGACGTAACGGATGCGGATCAGATTCGCGCGGCCGCAGAAGCGGTTTTGGACGTCGACCTCGTCTTCAACAACGCTGGCGTGGCACTTGCGCGAGGAATCTCTGACTCGACCGTCGTCGATCAAGCCCGGCGCGAGATGGAAGTGAACTACCTGGGGCCTCTGCAGCTGCTTCATCGCCTCGCGCCGTCACTGGCGAGGAACGGTGGAGGGGCGATCGTCAACATCGGCTCGACAGCGGGCCTGAGCAACGTCCCCCTCATCGCGACTTACAGCGCCTCGAAGGCCGCGCAGCACTCGCTGACCCAGGCCGCGAGAGTCCTCCTCGGGGCGCAAGGCACAAGTGTCTTCGGTGTCTACCCTGGCCCCGTGGACACGGACATGTCCCGCGAGCTTGCGCTGCCGAAAGCGTCGGCACGTGACGTGGCGTTCGCCATCCTCGACGGCATCGAGGCCGGACAAGAGGACATCTTCCCGGACCCGTTTGCGGTGGAGTTCGGCCGACAGTTTGCCTCCTCGCCGAAGGCTTCGGAACGGCAGATGGCCGCGATGATGGCCGAGATGGCATCGGGCTCCGCGGCCTGAGCGAGCGTCTTGCTCAGAGCGCGTTTCAAAATGTAGTGCGGACCTTCAGGTCCGCCGCGCGAGCGGGCCCAAGGCGCCTGCACTACAAGCAATCTTGAAAGGCGCTCCAAGTAGAGAAAATAAGGAGTAAACGATGAAGGACACTCGAGAGAAAGAGACACGAGCAATGACGAAACACATCACCGGCACACGAAAAGAATGGCTCGCAGCACGGCTCGAGCTGCTTGGGGCGGAGAAGGAGCTGACGCGGCGCAGCGACGAGCTGGTCCGCCGGCGGCAGGAACTACCGTGGGTTCCGATCGACAAAGAGTATCGATTCGAAACCGACGAGGGGACCGCCTCGCTGGCGGACCTCTTCCAGGGTCGCTCTCAACTCGTCGTTTATCACTTCATGTTCGGGCCCGACTACAAGGCGGGGTGTCCGTCCTGCTCGGCGATCGCGGACGGCTTCAACGGATTCACCGTGCACCTGGCCAACCACGACGTCATGCTCTATGCCGTGTCGCGGGCGCCACTGTCGAAGCTGCAGGCGTACAAGCGGCGCATGCAGTGGACCTTCCCCTGGGCATCTTCGTTCGGCACCGACTTCAACGCCGATTTCAACGTCCGGTTCACCGAGGAGCAACAGCGCGAGGGAGGCATCGAATACAACTACCGGCGCGAGCCGGCGCGGAAGACACCGAGCGATGGGACTACCAACCAGGTCGCGGAGATGGCGGGAACAGACGAGGACACCTTCACTCGCGAGAGGCCGGGCATGAGCGCCTTTGCGCTCGAGGACGGCGTCGTCTACCACACGTATTCCGCCTACGCGCGAGGACTGGACGGACTCTGGGGCATGTATCAGTGGCTCGACCGCGCGCCCAAAGGACGCAACGAGACGGGTTACTGGTTGCGCCGCCACGACGAGTACGGCAAGCGCTGAGGGACGGCCGTGATCGCGTTCTTCGGCGTCTCGACGCTGCTCTTCGTCGCCAGCTCGACGCTGACGGTCCTCTGGTGCGCGTCCATGTCGGCAATGGGCGGCATGCCGATGCCCGGCGGCTGGACGATGTCGATGGCGTGGATGCGGATGGGAGGACAAACGTGGGCCGTCGCCGCAGCGACGTTCGTCGGCATGTGGATCGTGATGATGCTGGCGATGATGTTGCCGTCGCTGGTCCCAATGCTCTGGCGCTACCGTCAATCCGTTGGCAGCACGGGCGAGACGCGTCTCGATCGGCTCACCGCGCTGGCGGGTGTGGGGTACTTCTTCGTCTGGACGGCGTTCGGAATGGCCGCGTTTCCGCTGGGCGTCGCGCTGGCAACGATCGCGATGCGGCAGCCGGCGGTGGCGCGCGCCGTCCCGATCGCGGTCGGGGTGGTCGTGCTGATCGCCGGCTTCCTCCAGTTCACCGCGGAGAAGGCGCGTCACCTTGCCTGTTGCAGGGAGACATCCGCCACATTCCCGGCCGATCCGGGCGCTTTGCGATACGGCGTGCGCCTCGGACTCCACTGCGTGGGCTGCTGTGCCAACCTGATGGCGATTCTCCTGGTGATCGGAGTGATGGACCTTCGCGCGATGGCTGTCGTCGCGACAGCCATTTCGGTCGAGCGTCTCGCGCCGGCTGGTGAGCGGGTCGCGCGTGTCATTGGCGCCGTCGTCGTCGGGGCCGGGTTGCTGTTGATCGCGCGAGCGAGCATGCCGGTTTCGTAAGTCACAAACCTTTCAAATCCGATCACAAATTTGGTCTTCCGCACGTCGCGGCGAAGGGATACGATTCGCGGTCCGCACACCCGCAACAAAGCGAGGATTCTCATGAACACGCCCCTACGTCGAATTCTGATCTGCGTATCGATCGTCGCCACGTGCGCGAACGTTTCGTCGGGCCTCAAGGCGCAATCTGCTGCCGGCTCACAACGCTTCCAGCGAACCCCGACCCAGGGACCGTTTCAAGGAACCGTTCTTCCGAGGGTGATCAGCCAGCCGCCGATCACCGTGGTCGTGATCCTGGGCGGGCAGTCGGTCGCGGACGCGCAGGAAACCGCCGGCCGAAGGCTCACACGGCAGGAAAAGGATGCGCTGAAAACGCTGCGCCGCGCGGAACAGACCGGCGCGCAACAGGCGGTTCAGGCGCTCGGCGGACAAGTGCTCGGCAGCTTTCAGAGCGCGCTGAACGGCATCAAGGTCCGCATTCCCAGGGATCAGGTTGCGGCGCTGCGCGCGATTCCCGGCGTCGTCGACGTCAAGCCCGTGGGCACGTTCACGCATGAGAACGTCATCGGCGTTCCGCGGATCCAGGCACCGCTGGCGTGGGCGGGCGTGAACGGCGTACGCGGTGAGGGCATCAAGATCGCGATCATCGATACCGGCGTCGACTACACGCACGCGAACTTCGGCGGACCCGGAACGACTGGGGCCTACGATGCGGCGTTCGCCCACAGCACGCAGCCTGCCGATCCGGCGGTGTTCGGGCCGAACGCGCCGAAGGTCAAAGGCGGCACCGATCTCGTCGGCGACAAGTACAACGCAGCCGGAACGGGCGACGTAACCATTCCCGTTCCTGATCCGAATCCGCTCGACTGCAACGGGCACGGATCGCACGTCGCCGGCACGGCTGCAGGTTTCGGCGTGCTTTCAAACGGCACGACCTACGCCGGCCCGTACGACCCAGCCACGTATTCGAACAGTTTCGGCATCGGGCCCGGCGTCGCACCGAAAGCCGACCTCTATGCGGTGCGCGTCTTCGGCTGTGAAGGCTCGACCGACGTCGTCAGCGAAGCGATCGACTGGGCGGTGGACAACGACATGGACGTCATCAACATGTCGCTCGGCGCGCCGTTCGGGTCCGCCGACTCCGCGGATGCGCTCGCGGCCGACAACGCGATGAAAGCCGGCGTCGTCGTCGTGTCCGCGGCGGGCAACGAAAGTGACATCCGCTACATCGTGGGGTCGCCGGGCGTCAGCCGCAAAGGCATCGCCGTGGCCGCCACCGTGAATCCTGCGTTCCTGCCGACAGCAAACCTGTCGTTGCCCGCCGTTCCGGGACTGGCGGCGCGAACGGTCGTGGCGTTGAACTCGAATGGCGCAACGCTGCCGAGCACGCCACTGATCGTCAAGGTGCTGCGGACTGCGACAGGCGCCGTCAGCCTTGGCTGCAATCCCGCGGAGTACGTCAGCCAGGGTGTGACCGGCAAGCTCGTCGTCGTGGTGCGCGGCACCTGCGCGCGCGTCGCCAAGGCGATTTACGGGCAGCAGGCGGGCGCCGCGGCGGTCGCGATGGTGAACACTTCAGGGGATTTACCGCCGTTCGAGGGCCAGATCACCTCGAACCCGGATACGGGCGAACCGTTCGTCGTGACCATTCCGTTCCTGGGCGTCCGCGGCACGCTGTCGAACGCGGCGTCGGACGGACGGGCGCTCGTCGCGCGCGATGGGGTGTCGATTGGGATTGCGGCTGGCGCGCCTCTGCAGACCGGCACGGCGAGCTTCTCGTCGGGCGGTCCGCGCTCGTTCGACTCGCACCTCAAACCCGATGTCGCCGCTCCGGGCGAGAACGTCACATCGACGCTCGTCGGCACCGGCAATCAGGGCGCCGCGTTTTCGGGCACGTCGATGGCCACGCCATTCGTCGCCGGCACGGCCGCTCTCGTCATCCAGGCGCATCCGGGATGGAAGACCGCAGCGGTCAAGGCGGCAATCATCAACAGCGGCACGCCGGGCGCGCTCAACGATTATCGAACGCGTCGCGTCGGCTCCGGGCTCGTCAACGCCGCGGCGGCCGTCGGCACGAAGGCGTACGCGTTCGCCGACCGCGATGAGACGACGCTCAATTTCGGTCTCGAAGAGTTCAAAAACGATTTGAGTCTGAACGGTACGATCCACATCAGAAACGACAGCCTGACGGACGTCACCTTCAACGTCGGCGCGGCCAACGGGCAGGGATCACCGCACAGCGTCGCGTTCGACACGTCGAGCATCACCGTGCCCGCGCACGGCGAGAGCTCGATCCACGTCGCGCTCACGCTGCCGGCGGCCACGGCAGGAAACTCGGACGATTTTCGCGATGCGGCGGGCCTCATCGCGCTCACACCGGCAGCATCAGGGAACGGAGGGATCTCGCTGCGCGTTCCGTACTATCTCGTGCCGCGCGTATCCTCGAACGTGACCGCCACGCTCTCGAAGCTCAAGGGATCGCCGCCGTCGGGCGCCGCAACCATTGAAAACCACAACAGCCCGATCGCGGCGACCGCGGATTTCTACGCGTGGGGACTCGAAAGCAGCAACGATCGGCTGGGACGGATCGATCTCAGGGCCGTTGGCGTGCAGTCGCTCGACTTCCCCGGCGACAAGATCCTCGTCTTCGCCGTCAACACGTTCAAGGCATGGTCGTCGCCGGTCACTCAGGAGTTCGATATCGTCGTCGACACGAATGGCGACGGCGCCGCGGACTTCATCGTGTTCAGCGACGACCTCGGGCTCGTCACGACCGGCGAATTCTCCGGCGAGCCGGCAACGTTCATCTTCGATTTGAAGACGAGGACGCTCGCGGCGGACTTCTTCGCCGTTGCGTCGACGGACTCGAGCACGATTCTCCTACCGGTGTTTGCGTCGAGCATCGGGATCACGGCTGCCAATCCGCGGTTCGTCTACACCGCGGCCGGATTCGATCTATTCAGCAGTGATTCCGACCAACTCGACACAGCGGCGAGCTTCAACGCGTTCAACAGCGCGATCAGCAACGGGCAGTTCGAGGTGCTGGAGCCGAACGACGTCGTGTCGGTGCCGGTGTCGATCGATCCGTCCGAATTCGCGCTGACGCCGGCGAAAGGGCTGATGATCGTGACGCCTGATGACAAGAACGGCGCCGGTGAAGCGAATCTGCTGAAAGTGAAAGACTGATCGTAAGCGGCGACCGCGACTGGGGCGGCCCGAAAGGGCCGCCTCAGCCGGCGCGCAGATCACGCGCGGCCTCTACGATCCTCGCGACTTTTGCCGCAGCGACCGCCTCGGAATTCATCGGCCGGTTCGAGAACGTGCCGAAGCCGCAGTCCGGGTTCAGGAACAGGCGCGACGCCGGATAGAAACACAGCGCATACTCCACCGCCGAACGGATCGACTCCGCGGATTCCACGGTATCCGTTCGCGGATTGACGACACCCAGTCCGAGCTCCTTGTCCGGAAATGCCACGATATCGCCCGCACGATCGGTTGCGTACTCGAGCACCAGCTGCGTCACGGCCAGGCGATCGAAACAACCCTTCAGCGCCTGATAACCGCCGTGCAGTAAGGTCGTCTCATCGCGGCTCCAGTTGCCGCGACACACATGAAGGCCGATGCGGGTGCCGGTGAAGCCGGCGACGACGCGGTTGATCAGCGACACCGCGAACGCCAGCTCCTCCGCGGGATCGCTGCGCGCCGCCAGCGCCGCGCACATGAACGTCCGCGTCCTGCCTGGGGCGAAGGCGACTTCCGTCAACACCGGCTCATCGATCTGCACGAAGTCGACGCCCTCGGACGTCAGCTCTTCGAGCTCGCGTCGCAGCAGCGCGACGACGTCTTCGGCCAGCGCTTCCTTGTCCTGATACACCGGGCGCGACAGCTCGGGGACGAACATCGCCCGGGTGAGCAGATACGGACCCGGCAGCGTGATCTTGATCGGCCGATCCGTATGACGCCGTGCGAATCGCAGATCGTCCACGGTCAACGGCTCGCGGCGCGCGAGCGCGCCCGTGCAGATCGGACTGCTGATCGAGTACGCCGGCACGTCGAGCGTCTGAAGCAGCCGCTCGAAGCCGGCCTTGTCCTCGACGACATCGAGCATCTCGGCGAGAGTCATCAGCCGCACGCCGTCGAGCTTCTGCGCCACGAACGAATAGAAGTTATCGCGCCGCAGCTCGCCGTCGGTGACGATGTCGAGCCCAAGCTCGTGCTGCAGCCGCAGGAAGGCGACGACCGCTTCGTCGGCGACGCGGTCGAAGTCCTTGCGTGCGATCCGCTGCCGCCGGTACGCGCGCTGCGCTTCTTCCACCTGCGGCGGCCTCGGCCAGCTGCCGACGGTCGTCACAGGAAACAGCGGCAGCGCCGTCACGGTCGCGCGGGCTCGAAAAAGTGCTCCGAGGCGACCGCTGCGGTCAGCGGCCCGAACCCGGTCGTCCTGCCGGGCAGCCAGGCCTTGAGTCCCTCGAGATCCATCATCTCGCGGTGCGCCGGATTGTCGTACTGCATGGCGAACAGCGCGTCCAGCCACCGCTGCTCGGCGGCGTGATCGAGGTCCTGACGGACCGTGAACACGCAGTGGTCGAATCGATCGGTCTCCCCGATGATGGCGAACTCGTTCGAATCGATTGTGCCGTCCCTGGTCCAGCCGCCCCAATTGAGATCGAGCATCGCGCACGCGGCCGCCTCGCCTTTCTTGAGGCACTCGAACGCGTCGCGTTCGCCACCGACGTGATCGCCGTGCTTGCCGACGAGAA
>Ga0075421_100008760_pt1 | contig 12453 bp, 9 predicted proteins | sample SoiMetdeltSBSDD5_FD_75292 | JGI IMG/M metagenome (GOLD analysis project Ga0075421, IMG submission 75292) | Bulk soil microbial communities from a Populus tree surrounding site in Tennessee, USA - Soil MetaG P. deltoides SBSDD5 | ecosystem: Environmental > Terrestrial > Soil > Tree plantation... | reverse complement strand
TTCGCGCTCATCCTGCTCGACCTCATGCTGCCGGGGAGCATGAGCGGACGCGACCTGCGCGCACAGCAACTCGCCGATCCGGTGCTGGCGAGCATCCCTACCATCGTGGTAACCGCGTCAGAGCTCGATGCTCGCGATCGCGCGGGCCTGCGGCCCAACGCCCTGCTGGAAAAGCCGTTCCGGTTCGACGATCTGCTCGGGCTGGTCAAGCGATACGTCACGCCGGAAGGCAACGTCGTCAGCGCCGGGTAGTGACGACCGATCGGACGCAGTCGTACGTAGTGTCCGGCTTTTAGTCCGACGATCCTTACGGCCTGTGCGGTGGGGGTTGACCGCCGAGCTACGCGACCCTTATGAACCGCGGTCCCCGAAGTGTCGCGGTCGCTCCTCGAGTGGTAATTTCCCCCCCAAATGCTGAAGAACACGTTCCGCTGGCCTACCGGATACGAAAGGCGTCAGTGGTCACCAGGCCGAAGTCGTTGGCAGCAAAAGGCTTCAGCGATTTGCAATTACCCGCTCTCGCCGCGGGCTCGCGGCACCCTTCTTGTAGCCCATTTACGGCGCACGGTGGCTGTGAGAACGTCATTTTCAGCCGTCTTCATGACCGCACTGGCCGCGATGATTGCTGCGGCCGCACTAGTTCACGCGTCCGCCGACCAGCCCGTGCGTGGGGAGACGCTGGAGGAAGCGCAACGTCTCTTCTATAGCGGTCGTTACGATGCCGCGGCCGCGCTTGCCTTGGTCGTGCGTACGGCCGCTCCAGACAATCTCGCCGCCTCGGAGCTGCGCGGCTCCGCTCTGCATTTTCAGATACGACGCATTCTCGGCACGCCTGAGAACCAAACGCAGGCGTGGGCTCAGTGCGATCCATGTGAGGGACTGCTGTCGGCCTTCATGGCCGAGGCAGATCACGGCCGATCCGTGGCGCGCAGACGCCTCAAGCAGAATCCGACTGACGAAGACGCGCTGTTCTTCCTCGGCAAGATGAATCTGAACGTGATCTGGTTGCACCTGGCGACACTGGGACGCAGGACCGGCTGGAGCGAATACTGGGAGGCGCGCAAGTCCCTCGATAGCGTGCTCAAGGTGAATCCGCAGCACGTCCGCGCTCGCGTGGCGCGTGCGTGGATCGACTACATCATCGATACGAAGGTTCCGCGCGGCACACGGTGGCTGCTGGGCGGCGGCAGCAGACAGCGCGGGCTCGACGCGGTTCGCGAAGCGGCGCAGGAAGCCTCGCCGCCCTACGTCCAGGCGGAAGCGATGTTCGCGCTCTGGGATATGCAGGTGCGCGAGCGCAATCTCGCCGACGCGATCGTCGTCGCCCGCGCGCTCGCACGGGACTTTCCCGATAACCGCGAGCTGACGAAGTTTCTCTACACCTACGACCTGCAGGGAAGCCGGTAACCGAATTGCCGATTGCAGATTGAACGATTGGGGATTGTTGTCGATTGATGATTGAGCGAATGAAGGAATTCATTCGTGATTGGTAGATTTTCGATTGGTGCCGCCACGTGATCGCGACGCCGTTCGGCGTGATGCAACGAAGATCGCGGTCAGTTCGTCGGCCTCCTGGCGCAGACGTTCAACCTCAGCGCTGCCAACCAAATGCAGCCGCAGCACCATGTCCAGCCACATCTGGCTCTCGTCTGCTTCCTCGACGACCGTGCCGAGCTTCGCGAGGAATTCAGCACGCGATCGCGCACGGCAGGTAGCGCGGTAGTTCGCAGCAATGCCGGTGGCTGAACGCGCCAGCTGATCGCGAATGTTGCGAGCCTCAGGTGTCGAAGGCAGCTCGCGACAAAGCTTCATCACGTCGACTGCGAAGGTTTCGGCCCGCTGCCGAAGATCGCGAGCGGTAACCATTGAGCCGATGTGTCAGCACAACCCACACCAGCCGTCAAACTGCGATCTTCCGATCAAAAATCAGTTCGCGAAATCTGGAGATCGCAAAATCGTCAACAACCTTCAATCGTTTCAATCGCAAGATCTGCGATTTCCTGTTCCGGTGATGTCCGACTGAAACCGGACACCACGTACGTTGGAACCGGTCCGGCTGAAGCCGGACACTACGCACGGATTGCCGCGGATTGCTCGCCGGCGATGCGACCGAACACAGTGCCGATCGTCATGCCGATCCCGGCGATGTATCCACGACGAAGAATGTTGCCCGCCATGATCTCGCCGGCTGCGTAGATGTTGCGTGCCGTTGAGCCGTCGGCCATGAGCACCCGCGCGCGGTCGTCAACCTTGACGCCGAGGTACGTAAACGTTATGCCCGGGCGAAGCGGGTATCCCCAGAACGGCGGCGTGTCGAGACGCTGGGCCCAGTGGGTCTTGTTCGGAACCAGACCCTCCGTGCGGCAGTCGTCGAGCTTGGTGTGGTCGAACGAGCCTGCGCGAATTGCGCGGTTGAATGCTGCAACCGTCTCCTCCAGACGCTCACCAGGCAGGCCAAGCGCCATCGCGAGGTCATGAATCGACGAAGCTACAACCGGTGGGAACACAGAGGGCATGAACGTTCGCGTGGCCTTCGCATCGACGATTGAAAACGCAATCTGTTCTGGCTGGCTGGCAATCAGCCTCCCCCAGATGGCGTAGCGCTTCGGCCAGGCATCCTCGCCTTCGTCATAGAACCGTTCGCCGTGTTTGTTGACAACGATGCCAAACGGGAGCGAATCGAGGCGGGTAACGATGCCGCCGTCGAATCGCGGGGCACGGGCGTCAACGGCAATGGCATGACACTGCGACGGGTCGCCCACCGCTTGCGCGCCTGCATCGAGCAGCAGCTTCAACACCGTTCCCTTGTTGTACGGCGTGCCGCGAATGATGAAATTATCGGCCGCGTCGCCCCAGATTTCGCGGAGCCAGTCGATATTCGCCTCGAAGCCTCCCGCCGCGATGACGACGGCCCGCGCCGTGATCTCCTCGGTGTGCCCTTCAACACGCACTGACGCTGCTCGAAAGGCGCCCTCGTGAATATCGAGCTTGACGACTTCGGCGTCGTAGACGACGCAGATGTCTGCGCGAGCGGCAGCCGCGTAATAGCTGTTCATGAGCGCCTTGCCACCGCCAAGGAAGAACGCGTTCGTACGCGACAAGTGGAGCGTACCGCTGAGCGACGGCTGAAATCGCACGCCGAACTGCGCCATCCACGCAGGACACGACGCTGAGAGATTGACGAGCAGACGCGCAAGCGGACCGTCCGCCTCGTTGTTGGTGACGCGCATCAAGTCCGCGAGAAACTCGTCTTCGGAATACGACTCGGTGAGAACATCCGTCGGCGCTGCGTGCGCACATCGCAGGTTGCGCGTGTGGCGGCTGTTGCCGCCGCGGAAATCGCGGGGCGACGCTTCGAGCACGATGACGCTGGCGCCAGCCTGTCGTGCCGCCAGCGCCGCACTCAGGCCCGCATTCCCGCCGCCGACGACCGCTACGTCGTACGTGCTTCGCTGAGACATCAGTTGGCTGCGGCCTTCACGTCCGCGTCAGTTACCGTCCAACGCTCGATAAGCCGCGGACCGAGCAAGACCAGCACAGCCAGCACCAGAAGCATGGCCGCGAGAGGCCGCGTGGTGAACACGGAGAGGCTGCCTTCACCGATCGCCATCGCGCGGCGGAAATGCTGCTCGGAGAGAGGCCCCAGAATCAGGCCGAGAACAGCAGGCACCAGCGGAAAGTCGTACGCGCGCATCGCGCAACCGACAGCGCCAACGCCGTACATCAAGGCGAGATCGAGCATCGAACGATTCAAAGTGTACGTGCCCAGCGACGCCAGCACGAGAATGCCGCCGAAGAGCAGCGGCCGCGGCACGAGCATGATCCGCGCCCACACGCCCGCGAGCGGGAGGTTCAGCACGAGCAGCATCACGTTTCCGATGTAGAGGCTCGCGATGAGCGTCCAGACGAGATCCGGCCGCGCGGAAAACAGGAGCGGCCCAGGCTGCAGGCCATACTGCTGGAACGCTGCCAGCATTACCGCCGCAGTCGCTGACGAGGGAAGACCCAGTGTCAGCAGCGGAACCAGCACGCCCGCCGCTGCGGCGTTATTGGCCGCTTCGGGACCAGCCACACCCTCAATCGCGCCGCGCCCGAACCGCTCCGGGGAGTCGCTGAGCCGCTTTTCAGTGAGATACGACAGGAAAGTCGGGATCACCGTCCCCCCGCACGGCAGGACACCGAGCGGGAAGCCGATAGCGGTGCCGCGCAGCCACGGTTTCCACGATCGTCGCCACTCTTCAGCGCTCATTCCCGTGAAGTCGTGGAGTGGCACCGCCTCGATCTCATCGCGCCCGTAGCGCCACGCTTGGTACATCGTCTCACCGACGGCGAACAGTCCGATCACCAGAATGACGACGTCGATGCCGTCGAGTAGTTGGGGAATGCCAAATGCGAAGCGTGCGTCGCCGGTGAGCGGGTCGATGCCGACCAACCCGAGCGCGAGGCCGAGAAAGAGGCTCAAGAGACCCCGGACGAGCGAGCGGCCGAGCAGGGCCGACACGGCGGTGAACGCCACAATCGTGAGCGCGAAATACTCGGCAGGCCCGAAGCGAAGCGCCACCGATGCGAGCACGGGCGCGAAGAACGTCAGCGCAACCGTCGCAAGCGTTCCTGCGACGAACGATCCGACCGCCGCCGTAGTCAGCGCTGCGGCCCCGCGCCCCTGGCGAGCCATCATGTACCCGTCGATGGCGGTGGCGATGGATCCGGTTTCACCGGGCGTGTTGAGCAGGATGCTGGTGGTCGAGCCGCCGTACATCGCACCGTAGTAGATGCCGCCAAACATGATGAAGGCGCTAATCGGATCCAGGCTGAAGGTGACGGGGAGCAAGACTGCAACCGTGAGTGCCGGTCCGATTCCTGGCAGCACGCCGACGGCGGTTCCAAGCGTTACGCCGGCGAGCGCCCACGCGAGGTGCGGCAGCGTGATCGCGTTCGCGAATCCAGACGCCAGCGCGCTGAGAATCTCCGTCATCTAAACAATGAGCTCGGTGCTCGTGATGCGGCTGCCGGCTGCGAGGGCAGGTATCTCGACTCCGCCATCCGCGCGGCACGCCCACTCAGAGGCGTGTCGTCCGGTTTCGAATTCGAAGCATCGGTTCTCTGGCGACCGCGTCGGCTGGCTGCGCGAGACACCTGCCCTCACAGCCGTCACTACGTTACAACCAGGCAGCCAGCACCCCGCCGGGAAGCTGCAGATCGAGCACGCGGGCGAAGAGAAGATAAGCGCTCGCCGACACCGCTGCCGCAAACAGTCCGTCGCGCAACGGATGGCGAGGATCGAAGGCGCGCGCGACGAACCAGAACAAGATCGCGGACGCGATGATGAATCCGGCGCGCTCCGCGAGCAAGAGATTGAGAACAACGCCGACGGTAACCAGCACAATCGGGCGCCACCCGCGCACGGTGTTGGGAGCGGTATCCATTGTCCGCCGCCATGTCAGCACGGTCGCCAGCCCGCAAAGAGCGAGTCCCGACAGGACGATGATTGGATACGGGCCCGCCGCCGAGAGAGACGGCGTGCTGCCCGCGCGGGTGCCGAACTTCGTGAGGATGTCCTGCACGCGGCGCTCCTCGGCGTCTGTGAAGCGCGCAAACGCATCGCCGGCAAGGTATCGATCGATCCATCGATAACGCCCGAGCGCCTCCTTCCAGTCGGCGGAGCGCACCATTGCTTCGACCGCCGTTTCGAGACGTCGTCTGTCTGCGGCGTCGATCCCTGGCGGCGCGACCACCGAGCGCCAGTTCTCGAACTCGATGTCGACGCCCTGCTCGCGCAGCGTGGGAATGTCCAGACCCGGAAGCCTCTCGGCGCTCGAAATTGCAAGCGGCCGCACGGTTCCCGCTTCGATCTGGGCCGCGAATTCCGCCAGGCCGTTGATTCCGACCGACACCTGCCCACCGAGCACCGCGGCGAGCGCTTCGCCCCCTCCGGAAAACGCGATGTAATTCACGCGGCGAGGCGCCACGCCAACGGCGTCGGCGATCAGGCCGGCGAGGATCTGATCACTCCCGCCAGCCGAGCCTCCGCCCCACGAGACGGACTCCGGTCGTTGCCGCAGCGCCTGAATCAAGTCATTCAGTGCTCGGAACGGCGACTCCGCCGGCACCGTCAACACTTCATACTCGCCCGTCAACCGCGCAATCGGCGTGACATCGCCTAGTGTCACCGCGGACCGCTGTGTGACGATGGCACCGAGCATGATGAGGCCGGAGACCAGCAGTGCATCACCATTGCCGCGTTCGGCGCCGACGAAACGCGCGAGGCCGATCAGTCCGGCCGCGCCCGGCACGTTCTCTACTGACACGGTGCGTGCGGTGCCGGTGCGCTGTACGACCTGCTGCATCACGCGCGCGGTCTGATCCCAGCCGCCACCTGGTGCAGCCGGCGCAATCAGCCGGAGGTGCTCATATGGAGCCTGCGCAGCGGCAGGGGCGATTCCGATGGCGGTCACCGACAGCACGGCGAGCGTGCTCAGGGTGCCTAAAGTGCCTTGGGTGCCTGAGGTGCCTAGGGTGCGCAGCGTGCCTGAGGTGCCTCGAGTGACTAAAGACCAGAGACCAAAGACTAAAGACCGTGTCACGGCATCGTGCACGCGAAGTTCTCGGCCTGATCGATGCTGCCCGATCCCTTGTAGCGCGCGATCTGCGGGTACGGGCACAGCGGTCGCGTGCGAACGACGCGCCCCTCCTCAATCTTCGAAGCGGGGATGGCCGCGGGGGCGCGTCCGTGCTCACGCCACTGCTCCAGCACGGCGACCATGTCGAACACGTTCGGGCCGTCACCGCCGCCGCAATGACCCATGCCCGGTACCATGTAAAGCCGCACCGCGCTGTCAGCCTGCTCCTTGCCCATCGCTTTGAGCAGCCGCTCGTAGTAGTTCACGGACGACAGCGGAGGGATGTTCTGATCCTCCCAGCCGTGATAGATGAGCAGCTTGCCACCGCGATTCATGAACGGCTTCAAGTCCGTGGACGTTGCCGCCAGAATTCCACCGTCTACCTTACGCGCCAGATCCAGGTGTTTGGCGACGTCGAGCGTCCTGTAGTCCCAGTTGGGATCCTTGAAAACTACGAATCGGAGCAGGTCGTTGTACATCGAATGGGGCCGGTCGCCGGCAACCGAGTCCCAGTGCAGCTCGCTCCCCGGCTCGAGCCCGGTTGACACTTCCTGGTTCGTCCTCGGGTCGATTACGGGCGCATAAATACGCCGGGCCGCCGCAATCTGTGGCTGTGTCAGACAACCCGGGCCGTCCGCGCCTTTGCAGGCCAGGACGCCAGGATCGAACTCACACTTCGCCGGGTCGCTGATGAGACCATCCTTGAGCCCGTCGCGACCGTCGCACGCGTCGATTGCCGCACGGTGAATCGCGGGCAGCTTGGCGGCAGGGATGAAGCTCGCCGCATCCTTGTGCGTCGCCTGGTACATCTGCATCGTCTGGAAGGCGGCATCCGTCCGGTTGTAGCCAGGCGCACCCCCGATGATCGCGTCGAAGTCCTCAGGAAAACGCTGCGCCTCCATGAATGACTGTCGACCACCGGCCGAGCAGCCGTTGAAATACGAAAGACGGGGCGCAACGCCGTACAGCGCCTTCACGGTGGCCTTTCCGTGTACAGCCGTTTCATGCACGGACCGGTAACCGAAATCAATCAGCTTCTCCGGATGACCGACCGCGAAGCTGGCGTCCGTGCCCGTATGCCCGGTATCAGTCGACGCGGCAGCGTACCCGCGCCGCAGCGAATCCGCGAGGGGGCCGTACTGAATGGATCCGCCCCACGCGCCGTTCCCCACCTGGAGGAACTTTCCGTTCCAACCGCCCATCGGCAGCCAGACCTCCGACTTGATGTCGGAATCGGATGAGGGCTTGATCGTCAGCGAGACACGGCAGAACGCCGGCAGAGTTGCCATCGCCTGCGACGCGCCTCCACCGGGCGTCTTGAACTGTCCCGCTGCAACGGCCTGCGCAGCTGTGACCGTCGTATTCGGCAGCTTCAACGATGCTGCGAGACTCGCGCAGTCGGCGGCAGAGAGAGGGGCCTCCTGTGCGTGAACGGGAACGCCCAGCAATAGCGCGAAGAGGCCAACGGCGATCCTCATGATCTCTCCCTCAACTAAACAGGCCACAGAGGCACAGAGACACAGAGTAAACCAGTTTCTCCGTGTCTCCGCGTCTCCGTGGCCCGTCGACGCGTTTCTTTCCTACCAGGTCAACCTGATCGCGAGTTCGCCTTCCTGGAGCGGCTGCGCCCCCAGGATCTGACCGAACGCATTCGACAACGCGTTCGTCTGGCGCGTCACGCCGATGCCGCCGCGATTGATCGTACCGAACAGGTTGAACATCTGGCCGATCAGCTCGACGCGGCCACGCCCAAGCTGCACCGCTTTGCTCACACGCACGTCGAACCGCTGGTATTTGTCGCTCTCGATCTGCGACTCCGGAATCGCCGCCAGACCACGGCCCGCCCGGAACGTGTTGACGAGGCCCAGGAACTCCGCCATGTCCATGCGGCCGCCGTCGCCCTTCTTGGTCCCCGGCACGTAGTCGTTGTTCCGATTGCCGTCGAGGTCGACGCCCGCGCTGGCCGTGAACGGCCGGCCCGAGCGAATCGTCCAGACGCCGCCGAAGGTGACGTCGAACGGCAGGACTACCGCGCCGCTCGCCACGAGCGTATGCCGGCGATCGGCGAGGCCGTAGCCCTCATCCAGCTCCGGTCTGTACACGTTGTTGATGTTGCCCGTCGACGTCCCGCTGAACGAATTGTCGATGACGCGCGACAACGTATAGGAGACGGTGTACTGGTTGTTGTTCGACAACCGCTTCTGCAGCCGCGCCAGGAGCGCCCGGTAGTCCTGCCAGCCGACCGCCTGGATCTGATTGATGCGGCCCCATAGCGGATACGGCACCGGACCGCCGGGGAAACGCGCCTCGTTGATCTGGTTACCGGCGTTGAACTTGTCCGACTTGATATAGACCCCGTCCACGTGCAGCGCCATGTCGGCGCCCAATTCCTGCGAAGCGCCCAACGTGTACATGTCGGAATACGGGTTTTCCCAGGCCGTGTCCGGGTAGGGATTGTCTGCCGCGAAGTCCGACATGATCGTGATCGCAGGCGGAGCGGTCGAAACGAACGACTCCGGCGAGCGGCCGCCGTATGGATCCGGATACGTCGTCGGGTTTCGAATGGTGATGCTGTTCTGCAGGAGCGCACCCAGCTCGCCCTGCGGAACGCCATTCATGATCACGTTGTACTGCCGTCCTGCCGCAACGCGAACCACGCTCTGCCCGTCGTCTCGGACGTCCCAGGCAAGTCCAACGCGTGGCGACCAGTTGTTGGTGTCGCCTCGTGACGCGAAGTCGACGAACGGCAGCGGCCGCGGATAGTACGTGTTGTTATTCCGATCCTCACCCCAGATCTTCGTTTCGACCTCGTAGCGGAGCCCGAGGTTCAGCGTGACGTTGGAAAGAATGCGCCAATCGTCCTGGACGTAGGCCTGGTAATAGCCGTGAGGTTGATGACGGATGAGCGGCGGGAACGACGCCGTAAACTGGTTCACCGGTCCGCGCAGGTTCGCGATCACCGCCGGGTTTTCATGGTCGAAGATCTGATCGTTGGCGAATTGCCACGTGCCCAAGGGATTTCCCTGCGCGTCTTCCGACAGCGTGAGGTTCTGATACGCGCCACCGAGCTTGATGTTGTGAGATGAAGTCGAGATCGAGAAGTCGTTCCGAATCTCGGGCTTCACAGGCGCGTGGTGAACGAAAAACGCCGTATCCGGACTGTAACTGAAGCTGGGGAACTGGTACTGCACCTGCAGATACTGGAACCGCTCCGGTCCGAAGTTCTGATAGTCCTTCCACAGCGGCGCGCCGGTCGGTCCCTGGTACTGACTCTGTCCGCCCCACTGGAAGCGGAACTCGTTCAAGTAGCGGGTGCCCATCACCCATGTGTGACCGGCCACGAGCGCCGCCCGTGGAATATAGGTGTCGCTTCCCTGGTAGGCCGCGCCGCCGCATCCTTCGCAGGGATTCCAGTTGCCCTGATACGCCCAGCGCGCGAAGGCGTTCTGCGACCCGTTCAACTGCATGTCGCCGCGCACGAAGAACAGGCGATCGCGCCGGGTATCGGGAAAGACGCCCTCGTACTTGCCGTAGAAATCGGCCCGGCCGGTCTGCACTCGGTACGGCTCGTCCTCGCTCGTCTGCTCCGCCGCAATGAAGAAGTGGAGCCTGTCGCGAATGACGGGGCCACCGAGCGCGCCGCCGAACTGATGCCGCGAGGTGTCGAATTCCGGCAGGTTTCTCGCCTTGAGGTCGGCCGCGGTAAGCGGGTCGAGCCGCTGCATCATGTTGTTGCGGAAGTATTCGTACGCCTCGCCGCTGATCACGTTGGTGCCACCTCGGGTGACGACGCTGACGACACCTCCGGCGCGTCCGCCGAATTCCGCGGGCGCGGAGCTCGTAATGACGCGCACCTCACGGACGGCCGCCTGCGGGAAGTCCTGGCGCGGCTCACCAGCTTTCGTGGACATGTTCAACGTGCCGTCGGCGAGCGCCAGCGTGGTGAACTGGAGCGTGCCGGCGCCGACCTGCGCGTTGTTGCGCCGAGGTCTCGTGCCGTCCTGGCTCGTGCCCGGCAACAGCAGCGAAAGCGTCACGAGCGCGCGGTTGGCCACCGGGAGCATCTCGAGCTGCTCTTCTGTGATAACCGCAGCCACTTCGGTTTTCGACACTTCGACGACGGGCGCCTCGGCGGTCACGGTGACGCTTTCCTGGAGCGTTGCGACCGTCAGTCGGAGGTTCTGGCGCACCTCCTGGTTCGTCGCGAGCGTGATGCCGGTTGCCGACACCGTTGTGAATCCGGCCAGCTCCGCCGTGATGTCGTACCGCCCGGGCAACAGCGCGGGCGCGCGATACTGACCGTCACCCTCGGTGACGACCGTCCGCACCGTCCCGGTCTCGACGTTACGCACGGTGACAGTCACACCAGGAAGCACGCCTCCCTGTTCGTCTGTCACGATTCCCGTGACAGCGGCGTTCGTGCCCTGCGCCGCCGCGCTGGCGGCAAGACCACATGTAAGTGCGAGCAACAAAGCGAGTTGACCCGCGCGATAAAGCATCACTGACCAGACCCGGACCACGATCGGCATAGATTCGACTCCTCCGGGAACACCTGTGAACGACGGTAGAAAGCGCCCTACTTTACCATCGAACACCAGGCCGACTTTCGTACGAGGAGAGGCGAAACAGAGGTAGAAACAGCGGTAGCCGGAGACCTTTAGGTGTCCGGAGGTAGGCAGGTCGCCGGAGGCCTTCAGGCCTCCGGCTGGACGCGACTCACGATTGAACTGGCGCTTCCTTTGGCAGCTGGTCGAGCACACGCTGCAGCGTCTCTTCCACCTGATAGAGCGTTTCCCGGAATCTGCGCGAATCGGTGTGAGGTGTCTCCCGACGCATATCCACGAGCTTTGCGTTGAGCAGGTCGCGCAGGATTCTCGCGTCCTGGTCGGAAATGTTTAGCTGGGGCACGGTGTCACCTCCGCGGGGTCTCCAAGGACAAGCGTGGGCAACCCTGCCGTGGCGTCCCGCCGTAACGCGCAGGCTTCAGCCTGCGCAGTCGCCACCGGTGGGCTCGACAGAGCAAAGTTCAACTAGACATAGCTGATGCAAGTCGCGTACGAACGAAGGCGCGATGTCTTCGGGGATTCGGGGCTTGTGCCCGGTGCATGTCTGTCCGAAAATCCCACGATGCCCACCACCCTGCGCGTAGATTTGGAACAGGACGGCCCATCCACGACGAGAGTTACGGCTCGGTCGCATACCGTGTTCGTCGATCGTCCGACAGCCAAAGGAGGAGCGGACCGAGGACCGCTCGGCGGCGAATACCAGCTCGTGGCGCTGGGCGGCTGTTTCTCGAGCCATCTGCTCGCGGCGATTCGCGCGCGCGAGGCTCCGATCAGCCAGCTCCGTGTGGCCGTGAGCGGGACGATGGACGGCTCGCCCGAACGCTTTACGTCATTCACGCTGTCGGTCGAAGCGATCTGTGCCGACGGCGAGCTGCTCGAGAAGCTCGTATCGATCGCCGAGCGGGCGTGTCAGGTGACGAACACGCTCCGGCAGTCCACGCCGATTGAAATCACCGTCGCGGCGCGCGCTTCGTCGAGCGTGTGAGTGGCGTCCGTAGTGTCCGGCTTTAGCCGGACTGTCGGGCGAATCAGTGTCTCGCGATCCGTGATGTCTCAGGTAGAGCGCACGCTTCAGCGTGCGCGATCCCTCGCGATCGTCAATCTCTGGCCGCGCAGGCTAAAGGTGCGCTCTACGGCTGCGACACGGCGAAAGCCGCATCGAGATTTCCGGCGTACAGCGCCGAGACGCACCAGCCGGACACATCGGCAATGCGCAACTGGGGCAGCCGCGGCCTCTGCGGCCGCGGCCGCCCACTGACCGGCACCAG
>Ga0075421_100008759_pt1 | contig 12453 bp, 9 predicted proteins | sample SoiMetdeltSBSDD5_FD_75292 | JGI IMG/M metagenome (GOLD analysis project Ga0075421, IMG submission 75292) | Bulk soil microbial communities from a Populus tree surrounding site in Tennessee, USA - Soil MetaG P. deltoides SBSDD5 | ecosystem: Environmental > Terrestrial > Soil > Tree plantation... | reverse complement strand
CTTGTGCCTCAGCAAGGCTGCCGCGTGCAGCTTGTGTGCAGCATCGACTGCGCTCGCAGTCGGCTCGATCAACACACGAACTTCGGATTCGGGCGCGAACGCTGCCGCCGCCGAAAAGTCCTGCGCCGCAATTCTGAGGATCACGTTGGGCAGAACGCCTTCGGGCTTCTTTGGCTCTTCAATGTACCCGCGAGGGATGTGCAGCGTGACCTGTTTACCTCTGTCAGCTAAAACGACTGGGATCGGTTGACGCCGAGCCGCCTCGTTCTCGCAACCTGCGAGCACGAGCAACGTCAGCGCAACTGCACATTTCTGAGTGGTATTCATTCATCTCTCGAACAGTAGCCCGGATGGTCACGCAGTGGCTGCGCACGCGGGAAATCTCACGGCCAAAGTGACAGCACCAGCGCGAAGATTACGAACTGCACCGTGTGATAGCCGCCGTCGATGGCCCACATGAGGAAGCTGCGGTTCGCGAACTGGTAGTTGATGCCGAAGCTGGCGGCGACGAAGCCGGCGCCGGCCGCAAGGCCTTTGCGGAGCGAATCGTTCAGCTCCGGATTCGGACCGAGCCAATACGCGAACACCCACGCCGCGATCAGCGCGAACACGAAGGCGACACCGAACACGCGCCCGGGATGCTTCATCTTCTCGGGATTCTCGCCGCGCCCTGCTTCGCGATTCCACAGCTTGTGAAACATCACCGGTGAGTACCACAGACCGCCGAGCAGGAAGCTGGAGACTGCCGCGACCAGTACGGCCCAGATGTTGACTCCACTCATGATCGAGCCCTCGCTTTAGTTGTTGTTGGCGAACGGCGCGGCCGCTGCCGGGCCGAGATCGACTTGATGACGATAGCCCCACGCTTGCCCGCTTGCAAAGAAGCGCCGGAGCGCGTCAGGGCTTGCTGCATCAGCTCACGGATCGGCGGGTCGTCGAGCACCGCGACTTCGGTGAGCACGACGTGGCGCACGACGTTGCCACTGCCCTTGAGCCGCTTGTGCGGATCCGGCAGACCCACGCCCTTCGCGAAGAACAGGCTGACCCAGCGCGGGTAGAACGCGATCGAGAAGACGATCTCCGACGTGCGCTCGTTCGGCCCGAAGCCTACTGCGAGCGCGTTGTAGTTGTCGTACACGAGCACCTGTGCGGCCGGCAGGAGCTTGCGCATGCGTGCGATCGCCGCGCGGCCGAGCTTCGCGACCTCCGGCGAGTACTTCGAGATGAAGCTGTCGAGCTGAGCTTTGGCCGTCGCCACGCGGGTTACTCGATCCAGCCGAACGAGCGCGTGACAGCCTTCTGCCACGCCGCGTACAACCGGCCGCGTTGTTCTTTGGACATCGCCGGCGTCCAGCGCTTCGCGATGCCCCAGTTCTTCGTCAGCTCGTCAGTGTCGCGCCAGTAGCCTGTTGCCAATCCTGCCGCGTACGCCGCGCCGAGCGCCGTCGTCTCGGTGATCTTGGGGCGCACGACGGCGATGTCGAGGATGTCGGCCTGAAACTGCATCAGCAGCTCGTTCACGACCATGCCGCCGTCGACACGCAACTCGCTCAGCTTGATGCCGGAGTCCTGCTCCATCGCGGTCAACACATCGCGCGTCTGATACGCCGTCGCTTCCAATGCCGCTCGCGCGATGTGCGCACGCGTGGCGTAGCGCGTGAGTCCTGCGATCACGCCACGGGCGCTGTCCTTCCAATAGGGCGCGTAGAGACCGGAGAACGCGGGAACGATGTAGACGTCGCCATTGTCCGCGACGCTCGCGGCAAGATCCTCGACGTCGCTGCTCTTCGCGATCACTCCCAGATTGTCGCGCAGCCACTGCACGAGCGCGCCGGAAATCGCGATCGAACCTTCGAGCGCGTAGTGTGCCGGTTGCTTGCCGAGCTGGTACGCGACTGTGGTCACGAGCCCGGCCGCGGACGAGACCGGCTTCGGACCGGTGTTCATCAGCAGAAAACAGCCCGTGCCGTATGTGTTCTTCGCTTCGCCGGGTCGGAAGCAAGTTTGCCCGACCAGCGCTGCCTGCTGATCGCCGAGGATGCCTGCGATAGGCACGCCGCGGAGCGGACCCGCCGCAACCTCACCGTAGACTTCGCTGGACGAGACGATGCGTGGCAGCACCGGCCGCGGAATCGAGAATACCTTCAGCATCTCGTCATCCCACGCCAGCGAATCCAGACGCATGAGCTGCGTGCGACTCGCGTTCGTTACGTCAGTGATATGCAGACCGCCGCGCACACCGCCGGTGAGATTCCACACGACCCAGCTGTCGATCGTTCCGAACATCAGCTCGCCGGCTTGCGCGCGCTCGCGCACGCCCGCCACGTTGTCGAGCAGCCATTTCAGTTTCAGGCCGCTGAAGTAGCTGGCGAGCGGCAGGCCGGTGCTGGCGCGAAAGCGGTCTTTGCCGCCCTCGCCGGAATAGAACGCAACCAGTGGATCGACGCGCGTGTCCTGCCACACGAGCGCGTTGTGGATCGGCCGGCCGCTGCGATCCCACACCACGGTGGTTTCGCGCTGATTAGTGATGCCGACTGCGATCAGGTCCCGCGCGGTGAGGTTCGCCTGCTGTAACGCCGCTGCAATGACCTCCTCCGTATTGCGGGCGATCTCGATCGGCGAATGCTCGACCCAGCCGGGCTGCGGATAGATCTGTTGGTGTTCCTTCTGCGCGACCGCGACGATGGCGCCCTGCGCATCGAAGACGATGAAGCGCGTGCTCGTCGTGCCCTGGTCGATCGCGCCGATGTACTGGCCCATGGCGAAAGCATAATACGACGCACGATCGATATGCCCTCATCCTCGCGGCATCCACGGACAGACAGCTGTTGTGCTCGCCCGTTAGTCTCGGCCCCTCCTGTCCGCCTGGCCGCGGGATATGAACGAACAACGAGCCCTCATCTGCGAGGCCATCCGCAAGCGCCTGCTGCTGGAGTTCCGCTATGGAGGATTGCCGCGCGTCGTGGAGCCGTACGTCCACGGCATTTCCACGCGCGGTACCGAGGTCCTGCGCGCAGTTCAGGTCGGCGGCTCGAGCAACTCCGGTGGCTTTGGCTATGGGAAGCTATGGGCGGTCGAGGAAATCACCGCACTGCGCATCACCACCGAGACTTTCCCGGCCGACGACCCGAACTACGACCCGGACGACAGTGGCATGGAGAGCATCCACTGCCGCATCGAACGCGGGCCTCAGTAGCCGCTGCTACCACCGCTGCCACCGCCGCCACCGGCGGCTGCCGCCACCGCGCCCGCCGCGAGCACGCCAAGGATGACCCAGGTCGTGCTCTTCGTGTCCATCTCCTTGCGACTGATGCTCTGGATGTCGTTGTACGCGACGCGCTGGCCCGCACCCTGCAGGCCGGTGTCATCGACGCTGTCGACCTTGAAGCTCAGTTGCTGCCCCTTGGCTGTAACGATTTCGACCTTGTCGCCCTTCTTCAGCGTGCGCGACAGTTCGGAGGCATTGGCGGAAAGCGGCTGGATCGTAGTGCAGCCGACCATTGAAAGAACAACGACAGCTGCAAGCAGCTGCTTCAGGAGCGTTTTCATCGAGAACCTTCGGGCTTGGCCCGCTTCGATCGCTAGTGATCGGTGCGCGTAGGTGATGGCTGAGGGGGAAAAGGTTCTCGAACCGAGGCGCATTTCTGTGAGAACACCCAACCTGTTCGGATATCCAGAAAACGCATTCGCCGTACGATTCCATCGCGCTCATTCGAGCGCTCGAAGAAGCGACGCCCGACGGTGCTTACAACACCGCCGAGCGTCTAACCAGCCACCCTACATGGGAGAGTGACATGGGTACCACGGACGATACGTTGAAGGCTCTCAACCGCTTGGAACAGACCATCGAAGCCCAGCGCCAACTTCAGCTCCAGGCACATGGCGTGCTCACCTGCTTGTACGAAGTGCTGCTGCACGCAGAGTGCGACGAAGCAGTGTCGTACGCGCAGGCAACCTACGTCGCACGCAGTCTCATCGACAAGAGCACGGAGGAACTGGACTCGGTGCGGATTACACCGCTGCTCGATGCAGTCGGGTCGGCCAACAAGGTCGATGAACCGCGAGTTTTGCATGTGACTTGAGGGGACAGGCATCCCCTACCCTTCCCCGCATCTGTGCAACGTGCGGGGAGGGATTTCAGTGGGCATTGACCGGTCAGATAGGAAGGACAGCCAACACTCTTCCGCTTCACAATACGACGTCCATGCAGAACGAAAGTAGCTGCCGGCTTAGCTAGTTGAGGGTCTAGTTCGTTCTCTCGAACGGGCTCTCCGCCTCAGTAGTAAGGCAGATGCAATGCAGGCGCAGACGGATACGCCAGCAGTGATGAGACTCGCAAGCAGGTGTAACTGAGGCTTGGCCGGATCTCCAGGTCCAGACAGCAGATAGAAGATGGCGAAGGCGGGTATGCCAATGAATGCCGGCAAGACTCTGCCACCGCCCTGCGCTGCGACTGCAAAAGCAACGCCGAAGATGGCGGGCGCGACGACAAGGTTGAGAACGCTGTCCAGACGGATGGGCACGAGGTTTGCAAACGCAGCGATGTACGCGGCATATGCCACGCACACCACCGCCAGCATCGCAACGTGCTTAGATCTGATCCCGGCGATCACCGATCACCTTGCTTGCCACGTGGGAGTCAACGGAAGTCCCCAGGTATTCCATCCCTCGTCCTGTGCCGGCGCAGAATCTACCCTTGGGGCATGTACACCCCAGCCTGGTAGGTCCAGCAGCCCATCGGCGAATGAGTTCGAGTTGGGTCCCCAATAGCGATACGGCACATCCAGTCTTGGAAACGAGAAGAACCGATCGCGCACTGCTTTCTCGAACTGGCAGCGTTCGCAACTTTTTGGTTCATCGGGCCACATTCGCGGCTCAATGCGGATATCGTCCGTAGTGTTACCGGCAGGGTAGTCATCCCGAAGTCCAGATGCACCGGGGACACCCAAGTGTCGTCGGCCCACGAAAGGGAACAACCCTTCCTCTGGAAACAGCGAATAAATATTTGACCAACCCTCTTCGGGACAGGTGACCACTACATAGCAATGCTTGAACGAACGAAAGCCCGGTTGCGCAAGCGGCCGGCACACGAACCGTACTTCAAGACCTTCCGAGTCGGAGTAGGCTACCGGGTTGTCTAGTGCGTAGGCGTACGTGTTGATTCCTCCACTCAGCCCGATGGGATCGCTCTGCGTGTAGCGCCCGACAGCTGGATCGTACCCATCGCGCAGATAGTTGTAGTGCAACCCGGTTTCACTATCAAAGTACTGGCCCGGCAAGCGCAGGCCGTACGCGAAAGGATTCGAGTCACCATCCGGATCTTCATTCACAACCGTCGTCCCGAATGCATCCGAGTCCCAGCGCCACATTACGACGTTGTCGCTCGGCCGGCTGATGCGTCGCGGTGTATTCAAGTGATCGGTGTGAATGTAAGACAGGTTCACACCTCCAGGATTCGGCGTGAGGGTCGCGACCGGGACTTCGCCGAACCACACCGTCTCTTCAATCAAACCGCCCAAGTCGTCGTACTCGCCGATGAGATGTCCATCCTCGTCATACACGAAGTACGTCAAGGAGCCGGCCGCGGCCTTCTTGACTCGCTGCCCAAGGGCGTTCAGCGCGTAGTTCGTCGTGACGCTCGTCTTCGTCGCGCTGACCATACGGTTTGCGTCGCTATAGGTGAACGTGACAGTGCCATCGTTTGTGGTATTCCCGTTGTTGTCGTAGCTGTACGTTCGGCTGAGTGCACCGGAGACACTGCTCAAGCGATTGCTCGCGGTGCTGATCGTGTACGTCGAGGCTGCGCTTCCCGTCTGCGTGAGCCGATTACCGTTAGCATCGTAGGTCCAGCCTTGGTTGAGACTTGTGCCAGTCGCGCTTGTCAGCCGATCGAGCAGGTCATAGCCGTAGCTCTGACTCAAGCTCGAGCTCGCAGCATCCGTGATAGCGGTGATCCGGAACGCATCGTCGTAGCTGTAGGTCTTCAGGCCCGCACTGTCGATATCCGTGACCTTCCCGTCCGTGTCGTACTCGCGGATGGTCAGCGTGGAGTTGCCCCACGTCCAGCCTCTCGTCGGACCGAACGGCTGATAGAGCACGTTCGAGAGGATCGTCGTCGAGCCGTTCAGCGTGAGGCTTGTGATCCTCCCGTCCGTGTAGCCGTACGTGATTGCGTTGCCGGAAGGCAGCGTGAGCGTTTGCAGACGGCCTGCGCTGTCATAGGCGTAGCCGACTGTCTTCGTCACACCCATGCTCTGCTGGCGCGACAGCACTCGACCGTGCGTGTCGTAGCTCCAGCTGGTCGAGCCGGAGGCATCGCTCACCTGCGTGAGGCGGCCTTTCTGATTCGTACCGCTGTCGTAGGTGTAGCCGATCGTCTGATCCGGATACGTCACGCTCGTGACGCGGTTCAGCGCGTCGTAGGCATACGTTCCGGTCTTCGATCTTGCATCAGTGCTGGTCGCCAGGTTGCCACCAGAGTCGTATGTATTCGCCGTCGTGCCCGTGTCCGGGCTCACCTGCTGCGTGAGATCGCCGAGCGCGTTGTACGTGTAGCTCGTGACCTTACTTCTCGGGTCCGTGACCGAGATCAGCTGATCCAGCGCGTTGTAGCCGTATTGGGTGACGCCGGAGAGCGGATCGGTCACCTGTGTCATGCGATTCAGCTCGTCGTAGCCCTGCACCGTGTTCCGCGACAGCGGCGCATTGATGCCGGTCTGATTGCCGTTGCTGTCGTAGCCGAAGGTGGTGGTGACTGCCGCGGTGCCCGCCGCACCGAGCTCCTTCCACAGCTGATTGAGCGTATTGAAGACGCGTGTGCGCGTCTGGGTCAGCGCGGCAGACGGATCGTAGAGCTGCTCGGCGGTGCGATTGCCCATCGTATCGAGCGTGTAGACGATGCGATTGCCTTCGGAGTCATCGATCTGCGTCAGTCGATGGGCAGCGTCGTAGGTGTGCAGGAGGAAGCTGGAGTCAGGCAGTGTGGCCTTCTTCAAGAGTCCCGTCGGCCAGTACTCAAACGTAGTCTGCTCCGATCCGACGGTGCGTGAGGTAAGCCGTTGCCGCGCGTCATACGCGAGCGTGGTCACCATCCCGTTCGGATCCGTGATCGTGAGCGGCAGGCCGTGAACGTTATAGGTGTTGTACGTCGTGACGTGGCCGAGCGCGTTCGTCACGGTGTTCAGTTGACCGCACTGATAACCCGTGGTGCAGCTGTAATACGTGTAGGTCGTCACATCCGTGACATCGGTGCGCGGACCATCCGCAGTCAACACCTGCCCGAAGCCGTTGTAGGTGTAGGTCCAGGTGCGTGATTCACTCGTGCTGGTGTCGAGCACGGTCCTCGTGAGCTGGTTGCCGCTGGAATCGTACGTGAACGTGGTCCGCTTGCCGGGCTCGTCGATCTGTGCCGGCAACCTGAATGTGGGATGCCATTGTGTCGTGATCGTGCGTGCGCGGGGCGTGCCGAAGGCTTCGGTGCGCGAGGTTTCGAGATCACGCGCGAGGTCGTACGAGTACGTCGTCTGGATGTTGTTGAAGTTAGTCCTCGTCGCGACATTCCCGTTCGTGTCGAAGGTCTTCGCTTTCGTGCCGCTGCCGCATCCGCTGCACGTGGCGCTTATCGCTGTAGCACGTGCCGACTTCTGAACCACCGTATGATCAATCGTGCGTGAAGTGCCACGCGGATCAGTGACCGTGCTGCGAGTGGCGGACGTGTAGACGAGGCCGTATTGATTCGCGCCGCCGGCGTTCGTGCTCGACGTCGCCCGCCCGGATCCGTCATAGCCGTACGTTGCAAAGCGAGTGCTGCTCTCGTCGGTGATGCCCGTCAACCCGCGAGGAACAGAGCCGCTCTCGTAGTGATAGGTCCGAACTCGGGTGTCGGGATACGTGACGGAGGCAAGATTGCCGTAGCTCGGCGCGTAGGCGTATTGGATGACTCCCCCGCCCGGCAACGTGACTGTCGAAACGCGATTGCTCGAATCGTACGTAAACGTCAGCTGCTGACCGAAGCTGTGCGTGACGCTCGCAACGCGACCGCTGCTGTCGTAGGCCAGCGTGTGCATGATGCCGGCGCGATTCTGGATTGATTGCAGCTGCCCCGCTGCATTGTACGTTTCGAGCTCATCGTCCTTCGTGATCAGCGTCCAGCCGGTCGTCTCGCCCGAGCCGTTCGTGAGTCGAGTCAGCCGCTCGACGACATCGCCGTCCGGCAACCACGTGCCGCCACTCAGCTTGAACTGCAGTACGCGTCCATCTTGACGATGGACTCGCGCGATCGGGTAGGTCGCGTGGTCGTTGAACAGTACCGCGCGGTCGTAGGTGCCTCGCCAAGTTGGCAGTCGTACGTGATAGCTCGGGCCGTGCCAGATCTGATCGTATGCCTGGCTGTTGTGACGGCGGACATACTCGAGCGGGAATGGACCGCTGCCGCGATAGTCGGGCTCCTGGTTGTACTTGTTGCCGGTCGAAGCGTTCATCGAGTCACCGACCGACATATCGCAATCGGCGCAGGGGCCGAAGTTCTTCGGCGGGTCGGGTTTGGTCTGGGGCGCGCGCCAGCAGTAGGAGAGGGTCGGCGCCGTATAGAAATTCTCCATCCAACCGACAGGGCAATGAACGCCGCGCAGTCGAGTCATTCCCAGCGACCCGGAATAGAGTGTGTTCGAACATGCCGGCACACTGTCAGTAGCGGCTGTGCCCTTGATTCGAACGGTGTACTTGATCTGTTGAGTTTCGGCGCCGAGCGTCCAGCTCTGGGCCCAGTAATCCCCGGTGGTCTGCTGGACAACAGCGATATCGCCAACGTTGCGCCCGCCGTGACCCAGTGGTCCGGCTGGCATCGGCAGCCACGCCGGGTTCTCCAGATTTTGCGTGCATGCGCGGTAAACCTGAGTGCCAAAGTTGAGAAGTGCCTGAAGACTTGGCGCTTCGGAGGCGTACCACACATATGCGGGACTGCCAGGCCACGATGTGGTACCCCCAATGTACTGGTAATTACCGACTTCCGGCCCAGTGCACTCCGCAGTGCCGCCAGCGCTGGTGCAAACGTCTGGCAGCTGCGCGCGCGCCGTGTGACTGATCAGTGACGAGATGACGAGAAAAGCAGCGACTGCGATCCACAAGCCGTGCGGACGTTCCATGGCGGTCCCTCGAGTGCCTGCTCAACTCAGAAATGCAGCGCACCCGATGCCATCCCTGAGCTGATTTGGTTTTAGTTCGTGCGAGACGAAGCTACGACGTGGATTGTTACAGGGTCAATCGGGGAAAGGATTGAATGGAATGTATTGTCAGGCTCGGTACTTGTCGCGGAGCTTGGTCTTCCAGAATTTTCCGGTGGACGTGCGTGGAATCGCGTCGAGGAATTCGAAGCGCTCGGGGAGTTGCCACTTCGCGAACTTGTGCGCGAGATGCGCGCGGAGCTCGTCCGCTGTCGCGGTCTTGCCTGGGCGGAACACGACGCAGGCGAGCGGTCGCTCGCTCCACTTCTCGTCCGGAACCGCGATCACTGCGGCTTCCGCAACGGCTGGATGACCCATCAGCTCGTTTTCCATATCCACCGAGCTGATCCACTCGCCTCCGGATTTGATCAGGTCCTTGGTGCGATCGACGATGCGGATGTAGCCGTGCTCGTCGACGCTCGCGACGTCGCCCGTCCGCAGCCAGCCGTCCGCAGTGAACTTGTCCGGCTCCTTCGGCACGTTGTGATAGCTGCCGGTGATGAAGTTGCCGCGCACCTGGATCTCGCCGACGCTCTTGCCATCCCACGGCTGTTCCTTGTCGCCGTCGCCGACGATGCGCAGATCGACGAGCGGTGCGGGCACGCCCGCTGTCGTCGCGAGCGCGATGCGCTGTTCTGCGTCGTAGTGCTGCAGTTCCGGCTTGACGAACGCGCCGCTGGCAAGGGGACTGGTCTCGGTCATGCCCCAACCCTGCAACACACTCACGCCATGACGTGCGAAGCCGCGAATCAGCGATTCCGGCACGGCAGAGCCACCGACGATCATGCGCACGCCGGGGGGCATCTTGTAACGCTCCGGTTCGGAGTCGAGCAGCTGGAGGATCGAGATCCAGATCGTCGGCACGCCGAGCGAGTAGGTCGGCTTCTCTCTCATGAACAGGTCGATGAGATCGGCCGCGCCGAGATGCGGGCCGGGGAAGATCTGCTTGATGCCCATCATCGCCGCGCCATACGGAATGCCCCAGCAGTTCGCGTGGAACATCGGCGTCACGGGCAGCACGCTGTCATGCGACGCGAGATTCCAGTGATCGGGCTGATTGCCGACCAGCGTGTGCAGCACCATCGAGCGATGCGAGTATACGACGCCCTTCGGCCGGCCAGTCGTGCCGGAGGTGTAGCACATCGCGATCGGATCATCCTCATCATGCGCCGGATACTCGAAGCCGCTCGGCGCGCTGGCGAGAAACTTCTCGTAGTCGACGAACGGTGCCTGCACCGGCGCGCCGGTGAGCGGCACGACGATGATCTTCTCGAACTTCACCTGATCCTTGAACTTCGCGAGCAGCGGCAGCAGCACGTCGTCGACGATGATGAAGCGATCTTCCGCGTGATTCGCGATCCAGGCGATCTCTTCGGGCGCAAGGCGCAAGTTGAGTGTGTGCAGCACACCGCCCGCGGCGGGAATGCCGAAGTAGCATTCGAAGTGCGCGTAGTGATTCCAGCTGAGCGTCGCGACGCGGTCGCCTTTCTTCAGTCCGGCGGCGAGCAGTGCGGAGGCGAGTTGGCGGGAGCGGCGATAGAAGTCGGCGAAGCGATAGCGATGCAGGGACTTGTCCGGCATGCGGCTGACGACTTCGACTTGCGGGTAGATCTTGCCGGCGCGCTCCAGGAAAGTGTTGCTGGAGAGAGGAACGCGCTGCATGGTTGAGCGAATCATGGGACCCCCGTCTGTTGCAGAGTCAGGCTGAAGCCTGACCTACAGGTCATCAATCGGACGTCGGTTCAGAGTCCGACATCGCTTTAGTCATAGGGATGAATTCTATCGTCACCCCGGGCTGGACTTCGTAGTGGACGCGTTCGGTGCCGGTGTAGCCGTATCGCGAGTACAGGCGAGCACCGGGCAGCGTAGCCATCATTTCGTAGCGGCAGAAGCCGCAGGCGCGCGCTTCGGACTCGCACCGCGCGAGAATTGCTGAGCCCAGGCCGCGGCGGGCGTAGGCGGGATCGACGAAGAACGCGCGGATCTTGGCGGCATCGACCGCTGGATCCAGCTCCGCCTCATCGCGCCCCGATCTAGCATCGCTGCCGAAGAGAGTGCGCCGCTTGCTCCAGCCACCGCATGCGACCAGCTTGCCGTCGGCTTCCGCGACAAAGTATGTGCGATCCAAGATCAACTGCGTGTCGACGCCGAATGCGCCGCGCAGCGCGCCCTCGACTTGCTCCGGTGTGTAATCCCCAGCGCTGAGCTCTCGCGCCGAACGCGCGATCAGCTCGACGAGCTCGGCCTTGTCGTCGAGCGTTGCGGCGCGAATCCGAAAGTCACCACGCGATGCCATAGTCTTCGCCATGATACGCGGCAGCACCCCACAGCGAGCCGTGCTGGCGATCAACGTAGATCGCAGTGATCGGACCCGAATTGACTTGCGTGAACTCGAGCTTGTAGCCCTTGCGTGTCAGCTCGCCGCGCACCCACTCCGGGATCGAGTTCGTCAGCGTCATACGACCAGGAAACGACTCGTGCGCGCCGAACGAGTCGCGCATCTGGTAGCTGGTGATGTTCGCTGCCTCGGCCGCTTCCTGCACCGTCATCCCGAACTCGACGACGTTCAGGAAGAACTGCAGCAGATTCTGATCCTGCGTGTCACCGCCCTGCACGGCGAATGCGAGCATCGGCTTCCCGTCCTTCAGCGCGAGTGACGGCGTAAGCGTCGCACGCGGCCGCTTGCCGGGCGCGACGACGTTGAACGGATTCTCTTCCGCGTCGAGCACGAAGCTCTGCATCCGCTGACTCATGCCGATGCCGGTCTTGCCAGCGATCACTGCAGGAATCCAGCCGCCGCTCGGCGTCACTGACACGACCCAGCCTTCCTTGTCTGCGGCTTCGACACTCGTCGTGCCGGCCCGGAAAGTGCGATCGAATTCCGCGAGCGCGGTCGGGCTCCACTGAGCAGGCTTCGGTTTGTTGGGCCGCTCTTTCACCGTGCGCCACTTGTCGAGCGTCGAGGTGAAGGGATTCGTGCCGCCCTGGAACGGATACGGATCGCCCGGGCGCGCATCGGGATTGTTGCTGTCCTCGTTGATCAGCTTCGCGCGAGCACGCGCATAGTCCTTCGAGAGCAACCCGCGAATCGGCTCTTCCGGCGGGAAGCGCGAATCTCCGTAATAGAAGTCACGGTCGGCGTACGCGAGATTCATCGCTTGATAAACCGTGTGGATGTAGCGCGCGCTGTTGTAGCCCATCGACTTCAGGTCGAAGTTCTCGAGGATGTTCA
>Ga0075421_100008757_pt1 | contig 12454 bp, 13 predicted proteins | sample SoiMetdeltSBSDD5_FD_75292 | JGI IMG/M metagenome (GOLD analysis project Ga0075421, IMG submission 75292) | Bulk soil microbial communities from a Populus tree surrounding site in Tennessee, USA - Soil MetaG P. deltoides SBSDD5 | ecosystem: Environmental > Terrestrial > Soil > Tree plantation... | reverse complement strand
TGGTGGTGACCCCGGCGGGATTCGAACCCGCGATCTCGACCTTGAAAGGGTCGCGTCCTGGGCCAGGCTAGACGACGGGGTCAGCGCCGCCAGTATACCCGGCCCAGGACGCGCGTCGATATGGCGACGTCAGGGCGTGGCCGAGACGTGTGTTCTGACCTGGACCGGCTGCTCGACGCGATACTTCGAGCTGTCGGCCACCCAGACCTGGACAGGCCCGGTCGGGGACTCGATGACGAGCGTGCCGCCCTTGTCGATGCCCATGATCCGTCCGGTGACCACCGCATGGTCGCCGGGCTGCGACGACGACGGTGAGGCGGCAGGATCCGTCGGCGCGCCCGCGCCCGCCGGAACCATGTCGACAGACTGCACGGCCATGTCGACGCGGACCTTGGCTCCGGGCTGGAAGCGCTGCTCGGCACCGGACGCCGCCCAGACATGGAGCGGGCCCTTCTCCGAGTCGATGGACACGCGACCACGCGGATCGGCGGCGGTCACGGTCCCGCTCACGGCGGTCTGGTCCACCGGTCCCTTCGGAACCGCGCGCACAGCCATGGCCGGCGTGATGATCCGCGGAATCTCCATGGGCGGCGCCAGCTCACCTCGGACGGTGGCGTTCTGGTGGAGCTGCAGCCCGCGAAGCTGATCCGGGGTCACCTTGACCCGGATGTCCTCCGCGCCGCGGCGGAGGGTGACGGTCGACTCCTTCTCATCCCAGGTCCATACCTCACCGGAGTAGGTCGTGCCGGGTGGCCTGGAACGCGAACTGGCACAACCCGTCAGCAGCACCGAACCGACGACGCTGAGGACTATGAGTGTTTTCATGGTGGGTAGAGCCTACAAAAGGGATGCCAGCACGTGCAATGGGGGGGCCTGGGAGGCCCCGGTTTGACAACGCTCTACGATCGGTCGAATGTAAGGGCCCATGACCGTCCTCGACGAGATTCGTGACGCGTACGCCACCGTCGGTATCGCGCTCGATCAGCCGCTGACGTACGGCACCTACTACCGCCTCCGCTGCGCCCGCTGCGGCCGCATGGTCGGTAACGTCGGCGACCGGCTCCTTCCCGGCATGGCCGCCGACCTCGTCCGCGCGCAGGCGGATCTCTACGCGGCCGGCCTGCTCGGTTGCGCGTGTGTGGAGCCAAAGGCCGCCGAGCCCGCACTCGTCTCGGGACGACTCGATCTGTGGCCATTCTGGCGGCCGGCCTACGCACAGGGCGATCCGCTGCCACGGCTCGAGTGCACGGTGAGCCGGCCGACGCACCGCTTCGACGAAGGGGACCCGTTGCCCGACGACTACCGGGAGCTGCTCCTCAAGATGCTCCGGCACGAAGGCGAGCGCGCGGGCAACAAGTCCTTCCTCGGATTCATGGGCACCTGTCTCGAGCTCGCGGAGACCCTGTACCCGACGCAAGAGGCGCGCCTGCTCAAGGCGGAGTACCTGGCCGAGGAGCTGAAGCACGCGATCATGTTTCATCGCGTCGCCGTCGGTCTTCAGCAAGACTTCGCGCTTCGCGACGTCCCCTACGCGCACTACACCTTTCACCTGCCGCGCGAATCGTGGGCCGACGACGCCTTCTTCCACTTCCTGGTCGACCTCAACGGCGCCTTTCACGCGCGCGACTGGCGCGAATCCAGCTACGTGCCGCTGGCCAAGATGGCGGCCACGGTGGAGCGCGACGAGCTGGGTCACTCCGAGATGGGCTATCACTTCCTGCGCGAGATCACCGCCGACCGCCGCGGTCGCGAGCTGGCTCAGCGCCTGGTGACCAAGTGGTATCCCGCGGCACTCGACATGTTCGGCCGCTCGGATTCGCGCAACGCGCCGAAGTTCATCGAGTGGGGTCTGAAGTCGGTCGACAACGCGACGATCCGGCAGGCGTACAAGGGCTACGTGGACGGCAAGCTGGCCGCGCTCGGCCTCGACGTGCCCGACGAGCGCGCCAACCGCCGCTTCCTCTAGGTCAGGCGGCCGGCCGGACGAGCGACTCCACCGCCCGCGCGAGCACGGCCGGCTCCACCGGCTTGGCAACGTGCAGCTGGAACCCCGCGGCGAGGGCGGCCTCACGATCCTCCGCGCGCGCGAAGGCCGTGACCGCGGCCGCGGGAATGGTCTCGTTCAGCTGTCGCACCTTCCGCATGAGCTGATAGCCGTCCTCCTCGGGCATCGAGATGTCGCTCAGCAGCACGTCGTAGCGCTCGCGCCGGAGCGCCTCGAGCGCGGCCGCCGCGGAGGCCACGGTGGCGACGTCGGCGCCACACTGTCCGAGCACGGTGCCCATCAGCGCGCGGGCGTCGGGCTCGTCGTCGACGATCAGCACGCGCACGCCTTCCAGGCGGGGAAAGTCGAGCGGACCCTCCCGCCGCACCGAGAGCGCTGCCACCCCGCTCAGCGGGAGGTGCACCACGAACGTGGCGCCGCGGCCAACTCCCTCGCTCTCGGCGCTGACCCGGCCACCGTGGAGGCCGACGAGATGACGGACGATGGCCAGGCCGAGGCCCAGGCCGCCCTGAGTGCGGGTCACGGAGTCCTGTCGGAACCGCTCGAAGATCTCGGGCAGGAGCTCCGGCGCGATCCCCTTGCCGGTATCCGTGACCGCGATCGATACCTCGGTCTCGCCGGCGGCGACGACCGCGCGCACGGCACCGTTCTCGGGCGTGAACTTGATGGCGTTGGAGAGGAGATTCCAGACGACCTGCTGCAGCCGGCCTGCGTCTCCCTGCACCACCGCCGGATTGGCGGTGCGCTGGTGGGTGAGCGCGACGGACTTCGCCTCGGCCAGCGGACGCACGGCCTCGAGCGCCGCCGCCACCACCTCGTCGGCGTCGACGGCCACCAGCTCCATCGTCAGCTTGCCGCTCACGATGCGCGAGATGTCGAGCAGATCGTTGATGAGCTGCGCCTGCGCCCGCGTGCTCCGCTCGACGGTTTCCAGCGCGCGGGCCTCGGTGCGCTCGTCGAGCCGCCCCGAGCGCAGCATGCGGAGCCAGCCCAGCATCGACGTGAGCGGCGTGCGCAACTCGTGCGACAGGGTGGCCAGGAACTGATCCTTGATGCGGTTGGCCCTCTCCGCGTCCGCGCGAGCCGCCCGCTCGGCCTCGAACAGTCGCGCGTGATCGATGGCGACGGCGATCCGATCGGCGGCGAGGAGCATCAGGCGCGTCTCGTCGTCGGTGAAGCGGCGCCGCGCCACCGTGGCCACGTGCACCACGCCGACCACCCGGTCCTCCACGAGCAGCGGCACGCCGAGCAGCGAGCTCAGTCCGCGCGCGGCCAACAGCGGGCTCTCGATGTCCGCCGGATCGAGCTCGTGCACCACTGAGGGCCGGCGCTCGGCCGCGATGCGGCCGACCACGCCGCAGCCGATCGGAATGACCACGCCTTCCTCCTCGGGCAGGCCAGACGAGGCGCGCACCACGAGTCGCTGACCGTCGTCGCTCAGCAGGAGAATGCTTGCCACGTCACAGGCGAGGGCGGAGCAGAGTCCGCGCAAGAGCTCACGCACGAGCTCGTCGAGCGACGTGTGGGCGAGGGCGGCGTCCGTCAGGGTCTGCAGCGCCGCCAGCCGGCGCTCGGTCCGGCGCTGCTGTGTCACGTCGCGCGCGATGCTGGAGGCGCCGACGATCCGGCCGCTGACGTCGCGAGTCGGGGAGACGGTGACGGCCACATCGATACGCGTCCCGTCCTTGCGAACGCGCACGGCCGGCGCCTGCGCGACGTGCTCGCCGGCCTCCACGCGACCGAGAACGGCCGACACGGAGTCGCGCTGCTCGGGTGGAACGAGCAGCGCCACCGACCGGCCCTTCATCTCCTCGGCCGTATAGCCATAGATGCGCTCGGCCCCGTCGTTCCATGACACGATCCGGCCGTCCGGCGTATGAGCGATGATGGCGTCGTCGGTCGACTGCACGATGGCCGCCAGCGCCACCGCGTCCGCCTCGGCGCGCTTGCGGGCCGTCACGTCCATGGCGACCCCGAGCATGCGCCGCGGCGCGCCGGCGGTGTCCACGAACGCGCGACCCCGGATGGCGACCCAGCCGCGCGTGCCGTCCGCGGCGGCGATGCGGAACTCGGCCTCGCACGCGCCGGCGTCTTTCATCGCGCGGCCCACCGTATCGCGAAGCACAGCGCGGTCGTCTGGATGGACGAAGCGCAGCACGTCGGCGGCGGTGCCGTCGTGCGGACAGCCCTCCTGACGGAAGAGGCCCACGTCGGCGCCCCAGGTGATGGTGCCGGTGCGGAGGTCCCAGTCCCACATCACCATCTGGCCCGCGCGCAGCGCCAGACGTAGCCGTTCCTCGCGCTCGTGCAGCGCGGCCTCCGCGCGGCCACGCTCCTCGGCGCGCTCGGCCAGCAGGCCACCCGCCTCGGACAGCGCCGCCGCCACCTCTTTGACCTCGGCGATGTCCGACGTGACGGCGGTGGGCGCCTCGCCACGACCCAGCGCACGCGCCCTCTCCGACAGCTCTCTCATCGACCCGGCGATCCGCCGTCCGAGCAGCAGGGCCAGGCCGGCCGCGAGCCCGCCCAGGACGACGCCGAGGCCCAGCAGGCCGCCGAGCGTGCGGCGCACCGCCGGCAGCAGCTCGTCGCGAGGCACCATGATGGCGACCGTCCAGCCCGTGAACGGAGCGCGACTGTACGCCGTGAAGCCGTCGGCGCCGTCGAGCGTGCGGCCGTGGAACGATCCCTCGGGCGTCGCGCGAATCCCGTCCACGAGCGCGGCGGCGGCGGGCCGGGCCACGAACCGCTCACCGGCGCGCGATCGCGCGAGCACCTGACCGCGACGATCGACAATGGCGCCCAGCCAGTCGGCATCGAGCTGCTGCGCGTGCAGATAGTCACCGATCTGCACGACCGGCACGTCGGCCGTGAGCACATAGCGAATGCGGCCGTCGCGAACGACCGGCACGCTGACGGTGATCACGTGGGCCTGCTCGTACGGAAGCGTGCGGACGTCGGAGACCGAGGGCCGGCCCGTGATGGCGACCTCTCGCATGAGCGCCCGCGTCTCGACCACCGGCGTGGTGACCGGCACCAACGCCGTGAGCGCATGACCGCTCCGGTCGACCAGCGCGATGTTGGTCCAGCCCGTCTGGCCGGCCATGACGCGCCCGGCATCGCGGCGGAACTGCTCGAGGTCGGGCCGGTCGAGATGGATGGAGGTCGCCAGGGCCTCGAGCGTCGTGATGTGCCCCTGCAGCTCGCGGTCGACGGCCAGCGACAGCGCGCGGGCGGTGTCGCGCAGGCCCTGCTCCCGGCCCGCGCGCTCGTGACGGTGCAGGACGACGGTCAAGAGCACGGCGAAGAGCAGCAGCGGCACGAAGGCACCGAGCGCGAGCGCGAGGAGATGGAAGCGAAGCTTGACGTTCATCCGTGCGGCAATAATGCGGCTACCCTACCCGCCACCTCTTCGAGGTGCAATCCAAAAGAGACCGGGCGCGTCCACGCTTTACCATCGCGTTCGATACCGGACACCGGCTGACACCGCGACGTGTCGCCTCGTGACGGATTGCGCGCTGGGCATATCTGCAACGTCCGTGGGACCAGCTATTTGCGCGGCACCGGGCCTGGTACGTGCCTTGCCCTACGTTGCCCCGCGGCGATGCTTTGACGTCCCCGGCGCTTTTGAGCGCGCCAGCTTTGAGGTGCCCGCGGTGCGCGAGCGCCGGGGACGCATCGCCTTCGAGTTATTGCATCGGTGAGAACGAGGTCGGCTTCCAGATCTTGTTCACCACGCGCTCCACCAGCGGCCCGTTGGCCTCCGTCGCCTTCTTGGCCGCCTGCCACTCCGGGTCCGCCAAGAACGCGCCCCAGGCCCGCTGCCTGTGGGCGAGGTCGTCGAAGGCGCAGATGTAGACGAGCTCGTCCGACTCGCCGATCACCGTGTCCCAGAAGCCCACCACGCGGATGCCGTGCTTGGCGAAGAGCTTCATCGTGATGTCGGCAAAACGCCGCTGGATATCCGGCATTCGCCCCGGCACGGCGTAGTAGGCGCGGTACTCGTAGATCATGGCGTGTCTCCTCGGCTCGAAACTCCGCGCAGGGCGCGGGCGTGCCGATGGTCGCAGAGCGCACGGACCCGCGCAACGGGTCGGCGGCGGGTCAGCGCGTCGGTGAGCCGACGGTGCAGATCACGTCCGTCTCGCGGCCGCACATCGCGCAGGCGACGGGGAGCACCGCCAGGCCCTCCCCAGGCGTCAGACGTCGCAGAACCTCGCGCGATTGCTCGAGGCTCACGCCGATCTCCATGGCCAGGCAGGCGGCGCAGAGCCGGCCATCGTGTCGCGCCAGCACTCCTCGAAGCCCCGCCGACATCGATGAGGGCCGAGCGGATGGGCGGAGACGGGAGGCACGCAGACCGTCGAGGCAGCGTTCGTGGAGGCGCTGGTTGGCGAGCCCCCAGGCGAGCGGCTCGCCCGAGCGCAGATCCTTGCGACACACCGCGCAGGTCTCACCACGGACACCCGACTGGACGTCCGCGAGCGTCGTCGTTCGGCACCTCGCAGGACGCATGCCCGACTGATACGCAACCCCGATGCCACCGGAACACGCTGGCGCTCAGCAAGGGCAGTGCCAGGCATCGACCTTGCAAAATTAGGCAGAATGATGACAGACGCGATCACTGAGAAGCGCGCCGACCGGTGGCATCGGATGCTCGGGGCCGTCCGCAAACGGCGACGTCCCCTCGCCTCGGGCCTCGAGCATCTCTCGTCACGCGTCACCGTGTGGACGGGCGGCTCGGCTGCTTTCGCTACCGCCCTTCTCATCGTCCTCGTGTGGGGGCTGACGGGCCCGCTGTTTCACTTCTCGGATACCTGGCAGCTCGTCATCAACACGGGCACCACCATCGTCACGTTCCTGATGGTCTTTCTGATCCAGCGCTCGCAGAACAAGGACGCAGTGGCGCTCCACCTGAAGCTGAACGAGATCGTGGCGGCCCTGCAGGGAGCCAGCAACCGGCTCATCAACGTCGAGGATCTGTCCGAGAACGAAGTGCGGCTACTTCATCAGCATTATGGTCGTCTCGCCGAGCTGTCGAGAGAGAACAACTCGCTGACGGAGTCGCATTCGATCGAGCAGGCCGTCAGCCGTCACAGCTCGAAGCATCGCAAGCCTATCCCGCCAGCTGCAGCACCAGCTGGCACAGATCGTCGATCTTGACGGGCTTGATGAGGTAGGCGTTGAACCCCGCCGCCTCCGCCACCGCCTTCGCGTAGTGCTCGTAGAAGGCCGTGATGGCGATGGCCGGGATGCCACCACCGCGCTCGGGCGGCAGCGCACGCAGTCGACGAATGAACTCGAGCCCATCGATCCCCGGCATGGCCAGATCGCAGACGAACAGCGACGGGACGAACTCGTTGAGGTCCGTCAGCGCCGACTCGACGCCGTCGTAGGTCATCACCATCGCGCCACAGTGCTGCAGGACATCGGAGAGGAGCACGCGGGTATCGTCGTTGTCCTCGATGATGCAGATGTGCAAGCTGCTGAGGTCCGGCCACGCGGCGTGAGACTGGCTGCGGGTCATGACCTCGGCGAGTCCGCTTCTTCGTAGATCGATCACACCGCTTCGAGTATCCGACACCACCCGGCATCGCCGGCAAGAAATTTACCGGTGTGGCCCGTGCTTTGCTCCCCCTACCTATCAGTCGCCTGGGGGTCGACTAAATATGAAGCGCATTACCACCACGGTTGCACTCGGCTTGCTTTTGTTTGTCCGTTCTGCGCACGCCGACACCTTCGACTTCTCATGGCAGTCGACGGCGTGGACGCGCACGTACGAATCGCCGACGCAGGCCACTGTCAGCGGGCCGTTCACGCTGTCCGGCGCCGGCAGCGCCACCTTCGCGGAGATCGCCGGCGGCGGCATGGCGCTCAAGTTCGATGGCGGCAATGGCACGCTGACGGCGAGCGGCGACGGAACCTTCAACGGTCCGCTCAGCTTTCGAACGGCGGCTGCCGATGGCATGCGCAACGGCCTCGGCGTGCTCACGCCAACGCCGAGCGGTTTCACGGTGACCGTCAATCGGGCCGCCTCCGGCCCCGACGCCGGCGCCGCCTTCTTCGGTACCGCGAGGCGCGCCACGGTCAGCACCGTGAGCGCGTCCGAGCCTCTCACGCTATTGGTAACGCTCTCGGGGCTCGTGGCCGCCGCTGTTACTTCCCGGCGGCAACGCCGGTAAATCTCCCCGCCCCGCCGGCGCTCGATTTGTCGGGTGCCGGCGGGGCTTTCCTAGCCGCGATGAACCAGCGCCGCGCCTAGCAACACGAAGAGACCGGCGCTTCCACAGAGGCTTCGCACGCCGTGCAGGCGACCCCACCTCGCGAAGAGCTCGCGGCACTGCTCGTCGCTCGGCGGCGGCGAAGTCAGCAACCGCTTGTTGGTCGGCATGATGACGATCAGCGTGAAGGGCACGGCGACCCCGACCATGAGACCGCCGATGCCCCAGAGCCACGAGCCGCCGGCGAGCGAGGCCAGGATTCCGCACACGGCGGCCAGGATTGCCGTCGCGGCCTGCCACGGCGCCGCCCGCCGATAGCTGGAACGGAACTGCCGTATGGCGGCGCCGGGCTCGAGCGCCGTTCGCGCCGGATGCTCGACCAGGGAGACGTATAGCGCGCCTCCCGTGAAGAGTGCCGCGCTCAGAAGAGCAACCGCCTGGAGCGCCAGACGCATCGTGAGGGATGATAGCCTCGCTCGCCTCTTGACGGCGTCGACTATCGGTCGCATCCTCGGCCCGCCTGTCGCGGCGCTCCGTCCCGCAGGAGGAACAGACGATGTCCATACGATTGGCAGAGCGTCTTGGCTTCGAACGCGAGGGCATGCTGAGGGAGAAGTGAGGGAATGATGGACCGGAAGGCGTTCCTCCTCGCCGCCGGAGGGTTCCTGGCGACGACGGTGGTCGCCGGCGCCGAGCCGCAATCGAAGCGCTATCGCATCGGGATCCTCGAGGCGCGCGCGGCCAGCGCCAATGTCGCCAACCTGACCGCGTTCCGACGCGGGCTCGAAGAGCTGGGGTATGTCGAGCAGCGGCAGTACGTCCTCGAATACCGATCGGCGGAGGGACTGCCCGACCGCTACCCGGTCATCGCCGCCGAGCTCGTTCGTATTCCCGTCGACGTGATCCTCGCGGCCGGCACGGTGGCCGTCCTGGCCGCCAAGCGGGCGACGCAGACCATCCCGATCGTGATGACCTCCAGCGGCGATCCGATCAACACGGGGGCGGTCGGTAGCCTCCCCTATCCGGGCGGCAACGTCACCGGCATGAGCGCGCTCGTGGCCGAGATCAGCGGCAAGCGGATTCAATTACTCAAGGAGGCCGTGCCGGCGGCACAGCGCATCGCGGTGCTGCTCGACATGGGCAATCCCGCCGTCGTGAGCCAGTGGCGGGTGACCAGAGCCGCCGCCACGTCGATGAAGCTGGCCACGCACCTCCTCGACGTGCGCCGGGCGGACGACCTTGGCGCCGCGTTCGAGCGCGCCGTCCGCAAGCGCGCCGATGCGATGATGGTCGGGCGCGGCGCCGTGTCCCTCAACAATACCCGTCAGATCGCCGATCTTGCCCTGCGACACCAGTTGCCGACGATGTTCCCATCGAAGGACTTCGTCGAAGTCGGCGGGCTGATGTCCTACGGAGTGAGTTATCCCGAGATGTATCGGCGCTCGGCGAAGTTCCTGGACAAGATTTTCAAGGGCGCCAAGCCGGGTGATCTACCGGTGGAGGAGCCGACGACGTTCGAGCTGGTGATCAACGCCAGCACCGCCAGCAAGCTTCGCATGACCATCCCCGCGTCGCTGCTGACGCGGGCCGACCAGGTGATTCAATAAGCCCGTCCTCGGCGGCGCGGCGTCACCCCGACACCGTCCGAGTGATGCCGCGGCGCGCGTTCGTGGCCGGAATGGTCGCGATAATGGCGGCGCCGCGCGCCGTCCGCGCACAGCCTGCGCTCAAAGTCTGGCGCGTCGGATATCTCGGCGATGGGCCACGCGCCGAGCGACTCAGGATCAACCTCGAGCCGTTTCGTGACGGCCTGCGCGAGCTCGGATATGTCGAAGGCCAAAACCTGGTCATCGTCGAGCGATGGACCGAGGGCAGAGCCCAACAGCTCCCTGAGCTCGCCGCCGAGCTCGTCCGCCTGAAAGTCGACGTCATCGTCACCCACGGTGTACGCGGGACGAAAGCCGCCCAGGAAGCCACGAAGACGATCCCCATCGTCGCCGCCGTCATGCCGGATCCAGTCGCGGCGGGGCTGGTGGCCAGCCTCGCGCGACCGGGAGGCAACACCACCGGCATGAGCGATCAGGTCACGGAGCTCGCCGAGAAAGAAATCGAGATTCTGAGGGAAGCCTTGCCGCACGCTCGGCGTATTACGTTCCTCTGGAACGAGGGCAATCCCGGCGCGAAGCTCACGTTCGACCAGACCCGAAAAGCGTCGCAAAAGCTGGGCCTCGCCAGCGAGGCTGTCGGCATCACCGACCCCATCCAGATCGAGCCGGCCATCGCCCGCGCGGCCGGTAATCGCGCGGACGCCCTGGTCGTCATTCACGACATCCTGACCGTGAGCCACCGGGCCCGCATCGCCGAGGCGGCGCTCAAGCACCGCTTGCCGACGATCTGTGGCTCCTCGCCCTTCGTCGACGCCGGGGGCCTCATCGCCTATGCGCCCAATCTGCCCAGCCTCTTCAAGCGAGCGGCCGTGTTCGTGGATCGGATCTTGCGCGGAGCCAAGCCCGGCGACATTCCGATCGAGCAACCCACCCGGTTCGAGCTTCGCGTGAATCTGAAGACCGCGAAGGCGATCAACCTGACCATCCCGGCGGCGTTCCTGTCGCGAGCGGATCAGCTGATCGAGTGACGCGCGGCGCCTGAGAGCACAACTCGCGGACTGCCCTCCTGCACGATTTACATTCGGATGTCATCTCGGGCTTGCAAACCGCCGTGTAGACCGACTGGGCTATAGAGACCGACCGCGGTACGAGAGTACTAAGGTCGCATGAGCAATTTATTGGACCTGCGCGGACTGCAGGTGGTCCTGCTGCAGGATGACGTGGACGTGCGCGAGCCCGTCGCAACATTCCTGAGAATCAGCAACGCCGTGGTTTTGATTGCCGACGATATCTCGCAAGCGTGCCGCCACATGGAGGCCCACGCGCCGGAAGCGTTCATCGTCGATCTGGCCGTCATCGGAGCATTGCAAGTGCCGCAGCAGGTCCGTGCAAGTCATCCGGGAAGTCAGATCGCCATGGTGGCGATGAGCGCGAGCCCGAAGGATCACTGTCACGCCAAGCACGCGGGTTTCGACGCGTTCGTGCCGAAAGTGGACCTGCAACAGCTGTCATCGACCGTGCAGTACGTAGGTCAGTGCGGTGCGCACAAATCACGCGGATGGGGGGCTGTCCCGGCAACTTCAAGCAAGTAGCGAGCGTCAGGCACTCATCCGCGGTGCGTCCCCGCGGCCGGTTGCCGGGTGGATCAGAACGCTCGTGTTCCCGCACTCCGGGCACGTCCCGACACGGCGGTCGAAGACCTTGCGGAAGACCGGATCGGCGCCGGCGTGCACCGTCGCCCGAAACTCTACCCCAGCCGCCGTCGCCAGGCACCAGATGCAGGTCGGCTGTCGGCGCTGCCACATGCCGTCGATCAGTCGCTCACGGGCGCCCCGCTGGCTACGGTCCCAGCAGTCGGCGTGATAGGCAGCGCCGTTGCTGGTGATGCGGCCCCGACCTGGTCCGACGACCTCACCGCAGGCGGGACAGGCTGCGTCGTCGGCCATCGTCCCTTCGTCGTCCATAGTCGGCGCATAGGTGCAACTCAGACGCCGCCGAACGGTGGCACGCGCCCCTCGCCCATGACACGTCGCGCCCGTCCCGTCACTTGCAACGGCACTCGGCCGAACCCGCCACAACCGCTAGCGAGCAGGGCAGTCGACGGCGCACCGGCTCTGTCTGGAAATAGATCGACACAAGGGCGTATGGGCTACTGTGTTGAGAAGAGAAAAACATGCCGTCGACTCTGGAAAATTCTCAACTGTCGTCGGAACAACCGTCTCCCACCCGCGCAGCAGGCGCGATATCGGTTCATGTCGTGGACACGTGTCTGGCACCACCTCGTGAACCGCGACTTTCCCGTCGTGGTCATCGGCAACACGACCTTCGCCAGCGCGGCGTCGTGGCCCTGGGAAGGGGTCGAGCGAGTGCTCGTCGAGAGCGGCTACGTCCATGTCCGGACAATGGGTGATGCGAAGATCTACGTCGTCAGAAACGTGAACCCGTCTTAAGCTGACTCTCGCCTCGCCACGCTGTCGAAGGCCCCCATATCGACGATGTGCTCAGGCGCTTCAGCTTCGTGGGCCGGACGACCGCACTGGCTTCCAGACGATGACGCTGGCCGGAAGGTCGGGCCTGCCCGCGAGAAAGTCGTACTTGATCGCCTCGATCTCGATGCGCCC
>Ga0075421_100008755_pt1 | contig 12454 bp, 9 predicted proteins | sample SoiMetdeltSBSDD5_FD_75292 | JGI IMG/M metagenome (GOLD analysis project Ga0075421, IMG submission 75292) | Bulk soil microbial communities from a Populus tree surrounding site in Tennessee, USA - Soil MetaG P. deltoides SBSDD5 | ecosystem: Environmental > Terrestrial > Soil > Tree plantation... | reverse complement strand
CGACCGGATCGCGGAGGGCCCCGTTCCCGTTCCCGAGGCGCTGGCGATCTCGACGCAGATTGCCGAAGCGCTCGGCGCCGCGCACGAGCAGGGCATTGTCCATCGCGATCTCAAGCCCGCGAACATCAAGGTTCGCGACGATGGCACGGTCAAGGTTCTCGATTTCGGCCTGGCCAAGCTCTCGGCGTTCGAGTCGAACGGCATCGCGACGTCGGCCTCGGGACACCTGCCCACGGTCACGACGCCGGCGATGACGCTCGCCGGCGTCATCATGGGCACGGCCGCCTATATGAGCCCGGAGCAAAGCAAGGGACGACCGTCCGACAAGCGCAGCGACATCTGGGCGTTCGGCGCCGTGCTCTACGAAATGCTGACCGGACGCCGGGCGTTCGAAGGAGAGGACGTCTCGGAAACACTGGCCAACGTGCTCAAGACGGAACCGGACTGGGCCGCGTTGCCCGCGGCCGTTCCGACGCCGATTCGCGTTCTTCTGAAGAAGTGCCTGGCGAAAGATCGGCGATCGCGGGTCAGCGACGTTGGCGCGGTGCTCTTCGTCCTGAGTGAGAGTGCGGCACTCGACACCGATCGCGCAGCCACGCTGCCGTCAGCGGTGCCGTGGTGGAGGCAGCTGGTGATCCCGGCGGCGGTGGGCATGGTCGCCGCGGCCGTGACGGGTCTGGCTGTCTGGAGCCGCGTTCCGCGTCCGAGTGCGCCGCTCGTCACGCGCTTCTCGTTCGGGCACACCGGGCCGAACGCTCTCGCCGTCGATCAGCAATCGCGCGACGTCACGATCACGCCGGACGGCAGGCACGTGATCTACAAAGGCACCGCCGGGGATAGCGTGCAACTCTTCATCCGCCCGCTGGACAGCGTCGAGGTGACGCCGCTCACGCCCGGGCTATCGGCGCGCGGGCCGTTTCCGTCCCCGGATAGCGCGTGGATCGGATTCATCGAACCAACGCCCATCACGCTCAAGAAGGTGCCGATTACCGGAGGCCCAGCGCTGACGGTCTGCCCCCTCGACGGCGCGAGCCGCGGCGCGACCTGGCTCCCCGACGACACCATCGTCTTTGCGACCGCGTTGACGTCCACTGGGCTCCAGCGCGTCGCGGCCGGTGGCGGCCAACCGTCGGTCCTCACCACACCGGATCGCGCGCGCGGTGAAGACGACCACCTCTGGCCCCAGGTGCTGCCCGACGGCCGGCATCTCCTCTTCACCATCACCCCCGCCGCCGGTGGCGTCGATGCCTCCCAGATCGCGGTCCTCGATCTCGGGCAGCCGAAGGGCGCGCCGAAGATCCTCCTGCGGGGCGGCAGTCAAGCCAAGTACTTACCGTCGGGACATCTGGTGTACATCGCCGGCGGCACGCTGCGCGGCGTCCCGTTCGATCTCTCGCGACTGGAGACCGCCGGCGTGGCGGTCCCACTGCAACCACAAGTCATCATGCTGCCGACCGGCACCGCGGAGTTCGATGTCTCTGCTAACGGCACACTGGTGTATGCGACCGGCGGCGCTGGCGCCGCTCCCGCGCGCACGCTGGTTTGGGTCGACCGTGAGGGCCGCGAGCAGCCGGTCGGGGCCCAGCCGCGTTCGTACGTGCATCCGCGGCTGTCGCCCGACGGCGCGCGTCTAGCCGTCGATATCACCGACCAGGAGAACGACATCTGGGTGTGGGATTTCAATCGCCGGACGCTGCTGCGGGTCTCCAGCGATCCAGGCCTGGACCAGACCCCAGCGTGGATGTCCGACAGCCAGCGCCTTTTGTACAGCTCACAAGCGTCCGGTGTTTTCAGCGTGGTTCGCCAATCCGCCGATAGTACGGGCACCGTCGAGCGCCTGGCGACGACGGCAAACCCCACTCGGCTATCGAGCGTATCCGCGGACGGCCGACACGTCTTCATGTCGGAAGCGCGCGCGGCAAGCGCGACCGACATCATGGTGCTCGATCTCTCACTCTCCCCCAGCGAGCCGCGCCCCCTGCTGGATTCGAAGTTCGCCGAGCGGAACGCGGAGCTCTCGCCGAACGGCCGATGGCTGGCATATGACTCCAACGATGCCGGCCCGTTGCAGGTCTACGTCAGACCGTTCCCGGAGGTCGGCCGTGAGCGCCGGCAAGTGTCGAACGCAGGAGGCAGCGGACCGCGGTGGTCGAAGGATGGCAAGGAGTTGTTCTATCTCGCTGCGGACGGGGCGTTGATGAGCGTTCAGGTGGGATCGGGCACGACGTGGAACCCTGGACCACCAGTGCCGATCGTCAAAGCGAGCGACAGCTACTTCCGCGCCAGCATCGTCGGCCGGACCTACGACGTCTCACCCGACGGCAAGCGGTTCCTGCGGGTCAAGAACCCGATCGGCCAGGCTGCCGGCACTCCCGCGAGCATCGTCGTCGTGCGCAACTGGATTGAGGAGGTCAAGGCGAGGGTGCCGGCTGCTACTCGCTAGCTGCCTTCGCCCAGCGCGCGATCGATCCGCGGCAGCAACTCGTCGTACATCTGCAGCAGCTGCGGCTCCCACAGCACGAGATCGCCGAAGTAGGCCGCCATGCCATCGAAGTTCGCCTCCAGCGGCTGCAGATAGATGGCCTGCATGATGTTGAGCGTGAACTGACCGTAAATGCGCTGCAGTCCGTAGGCGCGCGACAAGCCGTACGCCAGGTCCGAGTCGAGATGCGATAGTGACTGGGTGGCAATCGCGAGATCCCACGCCGTCTGTTCGAAGAACGCCGGCTGCAGTCCGCGGATACGCACCGTTTCGCGCGAGCGCGTCTTCGGATCGGCGGCGAGATAGCCGCGCAGCTCGGACAGCAGCGCGACGTGGTAGTCCTTCACCGCCGCGACCGACTTCTGGTTGGCGATGATTTCAGTGCGAAACCGCCGCAGGGCGTCGGTGGCCAGCTGCCGGTCGTGCGCGTTCTCGCGCCATTGATCGCCGAGCAGCGCCAGAAACACTCCAACGCTGATCAGCACGACCTCGAGAACGACTTTCAGAACCCAGCTCGGACGCTCGGCCATCGGTGCTTGGAAGATATCATTCTTCGACTCGCGCTGCGCGCTCGCTCAGGGCAGGCGTATCAGCGGATCGTGGCCGGCGTCGGGCCGAAGCTCCACCCTTGCGTCTTGGCGATCCTCGCCTTCTGCGTCAGCTTCGTGTCGCCCAACGTCACCGTGACGGTGTAGTCGCCGATCGGCGCGAGCTGATCCAACCCGGCGCCGCCGCGCGTGGCGCCACCGCGTCCGCCAACGCGTCCGGAGCCGCCGCCGCGCCCTTCGCCGCGCCGCATGTTCCAGACCACGGTATTGATACCGGCCGCAGCGGGCCCGTCGAGCTTCGCGACTTCCTGGCCAGCTTGATCCGCGATCGCAATCGATGCCTGGCCAGCCGCCGCCGCTTTCAGGTAATAGCGAATCAGCATGCCATTCGGTTCGTTCGGCGTCTGAAGATGCCGCTGACCGAAAAGGTAATCGTTGGCGCCAAACGACCAGACGATGCGCTGGACCGACGGCTTGATCGTGAACAGGTGCACATCTTTCGCCAGGACGTCCGCCGTGAGCTCCTGGAGCGCGCCAACGTTGGTGATCCAGAAATCACGGCCGTATGTGCCCAGGACCAGATCGTTCTCGCGCGGATGCACCAGCAGATCGTGCACCGGCACGTTGGGCATGTTGTTGTTCATCTTGACCCATCGGCCGCCGCGGTCGATCGAGACGAACACCCCGGTGTCGTTGCCCACGAACAACAAGTCTGGATTCTTCGCGTCCTCGTAGACGACGTTGATCGGCTCGCGCGGCAGGTTGCCGGCGATCGCGGTCCAGGTCGCGCCGAAATCGTCGGTACGATGGAGGTAGGGCGTGAAGTCGTCGAACCGGTACCCGCTCTTCGAGACGTACGCCCGCCCGGCGACGTGCGACGAAGCGCGGACGCGAGAGACATATGCATCGCTCCGTCCGCCGGCCGCCGTGATCTTCGCCGTCACGTCGGTCCATGCCGCGCCATCGTCGCGCGTGACTTGCACGTTGCCATCGCTCGTGCCGGCCCAGATCACACCGCGCGTGACCGGCGACTCGGAAATCGACGTAATCGCGAACCACGGAATGCCGCCGGGCACGCCGCCCTCCGATTCGCGCAGGATGCGAGACCGGTCGTTGGTGCTGAGATCCGCGCTCATCTCCTTCCAGGCGTCGCCGCGATCGGTCGAGCGCAGCAGGAACTGCGCGCCGGCGTAGATGGTCCTTGGATCGTGCGGCGAAATGTGCAGCGGCGTGGCCCACTGGAACCGGTACGGATCGCCTTCAGGGCGCTGCGGCCAGATGTTGGTCTCGTATCCCATCTTCTGGTCGACCCGTGTGTGGCCGCCGTACTGACGCGTCGTGTACAACCAGCGGCTGTCGGTCGGGTCGACCTGGGTGAAGATCCCGTCGTTGTCGCCGACCGCGAACCAATCCCACATCGTCACGCGCCCGAGCGGACCATTGGAGGGTCCGCGCCAGTGCTCGTGGTCCTGGAGCCCGGCATAGAGGTTGTACGGATCCTCCATGTCGACGCCGATCGAATAGATCTCCCCCACCGGGATGTTGGCGTAGTGATCGCCCGTGCGGCCCCCGTCGTACGACACGACAATCCCTCCGTCGCTGCCGCCGATGATCCGCGAGGGGTTTTCAGGGTCGAACCACATGGTCCGATAGTCACCGAACATGCGTGGGAAGATTGGCGGCGCATTCCACGTCCGGCCGCCATCGAGCGACCGGCGGTAGCCGTCCTGAGTGACGAGAATGTGCTGATGGTTGCCAGGATCGACGCGAATCTGACTGAAGTAGTACGGCCCCTTCGGGCTCACGTTGTAGTCGTCGGCGTTTCGCTTCGCCCACGTCTGCCCGCCATCGTCGGTGCGGTAGACCTCGCCGCCGATGGTCGGGTCGGCAGCGCCACGACCGGTTGCCGCCGCGGTCGCGGGACGCGGATTCTGGTTCTCGATCACGGCGTAGAGGATGCGCGGATTGCCCGCAAAGATGTCGAGACCGATGCGGCCAATCCGGCCGGTCGGCAATCCACCGCCAAGCTTGATCCACTGCTTGCCGCCGTCCGTGGTCTTGTAGATGCCGCTCTCGGGACCACCATTGATCATCTGCCACGGCAACCGCTTCTTGTCGTAAGCCGCGGCATAGAGCGTGTCGGGGCTCTTCGGGTCCATGACCAGGTCGATGATGCCGATCCGATCGTTGATGAAGAGCACTTTGTCCCAGCTGGTTCCGCCGTTGGTGGTCTTGAACACGCCGCGCTCGGCGTTCTCGGAATAGAGGTGCCCCATCGCGGCCACGTAGACGAGATCGGCGTTCGACGGGTGGACGACGATGCGCGAGATGTGATGAGAGTCGCGCAGCCCCATGTTCTTCCACGTGCGCGCGGCATCGGTCGACTTGTAGACGCCGTCGCCGGCGTAGGAGCTGCGCGACGTGAACGCGTCGCCGGTGCCAACCCAGACGACGTTGGCGTCCGACGGCGCAACCGCGACGTCGCCGATCGCCAACTTGGCCTGGTCGTCGAACACGGGCTCGAAGGTCGTGCCGTTATTGATCGTCTTCCACAGACCGCCGGTCCAAAAACCGACGTAGAAGGTGTAAAGATGTTCCTTCGCCGGCGCGGTCGGGACGGCGATGTCCGAGGTGCGCGCGCCCATGCGAAACGGCCCGAGGTTGCGGTAGGTGAAAGGGCGCAGGAGCGCTTCGTTGAACGGGTTCGGCGCCTGGGCCGTGAACGGCACCGACCAGGCGGCGACGGACGCACCAATGGCGATGGCGGCGGCAACCCACCGTCGCTCTTTGAGCTTCGGCGAGGTCGCGCCGGAGCGCGGGGCGCGGAGGCGGACAGCTCGACTCATGCGTTGGATCCTGCAACAGTTGCAAGCCCCTGCGGTATTAATTCGATTGATAGGTAGGCACCATGCCCCTAAATCACGAAACGGCGTTCGAGATGGCGGCGTCCAGCGTTCGCTTCGGCGCCGGGGTGACGCGCGAAGTCGGTCTGGATCTCGCCGGACTTCAGGTCCGCCGCGCGCTGGTCATCACCGATCCGACTGTCGCGCGGCTGCCCGGCCTGGCCACCGTGCTCGAATCGCTCGAGGCCGCCCGCATCGAGGCGGTCGTGTTCGACCGCGTGCGGGTCGAACCCACTGATGCCTCGTTTCGCGAGGCCATCGCGTTCGCCAACGACGCCGGCGCCGATGGCATCGTCGCGCTCGGTGGCGGCTCGACGATCGACACGGCGAAAGCGGTCAATCTCTACACGACGTATCCGCCCGCCGACTTTCTCGACTACGTGAACGCGCCGATCGGCAAGGGACTTCCCGTCCCCGGTCCGCTCAAGCCGCTGATCGCCATCCCCACGACCGCCGGCACCGGCAGCGAAACGACCGGCGTGAGCATCTTCGATTTGACGGCCCTCCACGCCAAGACCGGGATCGCCAATCGCCGCCTCAAGCCGACGCTCGGTCTGCTCGATCCCGACCATACGCGGACGCTGCCGCCCAATGTCGCGGCGTCGAGCGGGCTCGACATCCTCAGCCACGCCGTCGAATCGTTCACCGCGCTGCCCTTCACCGCGCGGGAACACCCAGGAACGCCGGCGTTGCGGCCGGCTTATCAAGGATCGAATCCCATCAGCGACCTGTGGGCGCTGCAGGCACTGCGCATGGTGGATCGTTATCTCGTTCGCGCGGTCGACGATCCTTCAGATCACGAAGCGCGCGAGCAGATGCTCCTGGCCGCCTCGTATGCCGGAATCGGCTTCGGCAACGCCGGCGTTCATCTCCCGCATGGCATGTCGTATCCGGTCTCGGGACACGTCAAGGCGTATCGCGCGCCCGGCTATCCCGATGATCACGCGCTCGTTCCCCACGGCATCTCGGTCATCCTCAACGCGCCGTCGGTGTTCCGATTCACGGCGCCCGCCAGCCCCGAACGACACCTTCAGGCCGCCGAGGCGCTCGGCGCTTCCATCAACAACCTCGACGCGGACGAAGCGGGACGTGTGCTGGCGGACCGCATCACCTGGTTCATGGAGCGACTGCGGGTGCCTAACGGACTGCAAGCCGTCGGCTACACCTCGACCGATATCCCCGACCTCGTCGCCGGCACGCTGCCACAGCATCGCGTAACGAAACTCTCGCCGCGTCCCGCGAACGCGGACGATCTGGCGGCGCTCTTCGAGGGCGCACTGGTGGCGTGGTGATCGGCCTTTGGGCAGGAATTTCTTGACGAGACGCGGATCACGCGGATCACGCGGACAGGTCGAGGGGCCGGGCCCCGACCCGGCGGTACGCCGATCCGCGGTTACTAATGACGCATTGTCCGCGTAATCCGCGAGATCCGCGTCTCGTCCACCGTCGTTTGGCGGGTCGGCCCGACAGGTTTATCTCATCCATTGGAATCGGCGTCTCTCGGCCCGTGATTTGCTGCTGCACTCGGTGTGAGGATTCTCGGACGGGCCACGCTCCTCGTCTGCGCCGCCTGCCTCGCGGCCGCGATCAGCACCGCATGCGACCACGCGCCATCTTCCGATCGCGCGCCGGTCGTACGAGCAGTTCCTTCGGGCACGGTCGCCCCGGGCACGCTCGTGCTTCCCAACAAGCCGACGTCGGTGAAGTTCGCGGTGATTGGCGACAGTGGGCGCGGCACTCCGCCGCAATTCGAGATCGCCGCGCAGATGTTCGCCTTTCGCGATCGATTCCACTTCCCGTTCGTCATCATGCTCGGCGACAACATCTACGAGGGGCCGGCCAGCGCGGACGATTACCGTACGAAGTTCGAAGAACCGTATCGCGCGCTACTGGAGAAGGACGTTCGGTTCTACGCCGTGCTCGGCAATCACGACGACCCCCATCAGGTGAACTACCGGTTGTTCAACATGAACGGCCATCGCTACCACAGCTTCGCGCCGCCTGAGGATCCCCTCACGAAGCTCGCGACGCGCGTCGAGTTCTTTGCGCTCGATTCCACCAACCTCGATCGGACGCAGCTCGCGTGGCTCGATGAGCGGCTGGGGGCGTCGCGCGCCACGTGGAAGATTTGCTTCTTTCACCACCCGGTGTACACCTCAGGGCGCTACCGCGCTTCGGCGCGCTGGTACAGGAGCCGGCTCGAACCACTGTTCATCCGCCATGGTGTGGACGCCGGCTTCTCGGGGCACGAGCACATCTATCAGCGCCTCGCGGTTCGCGGCGGCGTGCAGTATTTCGTCAGCGGCGGCGCTGGCTCGCTGCGGCCCGGCGACGGCGTGCAGGTTCCGTACGTCGCGCGGACGTACGCGGGCGACTATCACTTCATGCTGATCGAGATCGAGGGCCGCGAGCTGCATTTTCAAGCCATCTCGCGCGGCGGTCAGACGATCGACGCCGGCACCCTCTACAAAGACGAACAGGCGGCGCGGGACGCCGACGGCAACGCGCGCGCTACGACAACGGGCACGGTGGTCCATCGCTGAGTGCGCGCAGGCGCTGCTTGAAGACTCGCACCCATGCGGAGATGGGCGCCGGCCGTCCCAGACCACGGTGGTGCTTGTCGAACCGCGCGGCCGAGAACAGATCCGCGAGTTGCGCGTCGGTGAGTTGGCCGAGAAGGTCCACGAGGAAGCGGCGGCCCCGCTCCGAGATGCGCGCCGATCCGAAGGTCGCGCCGCCGTACGGCAGCGCTCGCATCGAGACGGTGCAGCGGCCGCGGTCTTCCCAGACGGCGGCCTTCTCCCACGCGCCCAGATCGACCTTCCTCGGACCGAACGTCGCGCCGACATCCTGGAGCATCAGAAACGGCGCGGGACACCGCGAGCCCTCGGGCCAGCGCGAGGAACGGCAGACGAGGCGCTGGTTGTCGGCCTTGTTGTCCCAATGGGCGAGGAACACCGCCATCAAACGCAGCGCGTCCACGTGCGCCCGTGGCGCGCCGCCTTTCGAGGGATCGACCGACGCCAGCTCGACGAACGACCAGCCCTTGTCGTGTTCGGTCTCGATCGCCCGCGCCTCGTACCGCTGCTCCACCGCAACCCACCGGAAGTCTTGAAACGCGCGCTCGTCGGTGACCCGTTCGTACACGCCGCGCGTACCGGTCGACTCGACCACCTTCATGGTCAGGAACGGCTCACGCGGGCAGCCATAGCAGCGCACCCGCTCGACGAGCGCGACGATGTCGGCGCCGAATCCGAGGGCCGACAGCAGCTTGGTGGCCGCGGCCTCGGCGGGAATCTCCGGCGCGCTGCCGTACTTGACGCGAATCTCCGCGCCATCGCCGACCGCACAGCGAAACTTGGGGGTCGTTCCGCCCAGGGGTCCGATCTTGAAGCGGCATGCCAGTTCGGCGGGCGTGCCCGGATGGCGGCCGAGCGGGGCGCGGGCAATGGGGATCTCAGGCGCGCGCCACACGTGGGCGCGCGCGATCGCCTCCATCCGCTCCTCGCGCGAGACGGTGCGACTCTGTTCATGGAGCGGCGGCCGAGCATCAGACGTGACCGCCGCGCGGCGATCCGCCCCGGGAGGTGACGCGCGCTGCTGCTCCTCAGCGGCGACGACCCCCAGCGCCAGCACAATGCCAATGCCGAGCCCCACGGCGGCTCTTCTAGCCATGGGCTCATCTCATGCAGAAACTGAGCCGAACCCGTGCCGGGCTACAATCGAGCTCATCAAGGAGCCGATCGATGACCGCGAGACTCGTGCTGGCGCTACTGATGCTGTTCACCCTGGATCTTCGCGCGCAGGCCCCGGCCGCGCAGCCCGCGGGCGAGCCCAAGACGACCTGGTTCTTCTACACCGTCAAGTGGGGCTTCCAGGATGAATTCCTCGACCTGTTTCAGCGGAATCACTATCCGGTGCTGAAGGCGCGCGAGAAGGCGGGGTACTACCGGTCGGTGCGTACGTTCGTACCGGAATTCCATGGCGACGGCCGTGCGGATTGGACGTTCGCCGTCGAGCTCGTCGTGGCGCCCAACCCGCCGGCATCGCCAACCGCCGAAGAGATCATCACGAAGATGTACCCGGATCGCGCCAAGTTCAACCGCGAAGAGCAGCGACGCTTCGAGCTCCTCGTCGCGCACTGGGACGTGCCGCTCAATCGGCTCGATCTCGACAAGCGCGCGCTGTCACGCTGACGAACCGTTCACTTGCTCCTCTTGAGGACCACCTGTCCCTTTCGTTCGCCGCTGGTGATGGTGCCCTTCATCTCGTCGCCGTCCAGCGTCAACTCGAGCAGGAGCTCGCGCTCTCCGTTGACAGTCCTGGCCTGAATCGTGACTTTGGCGCCGTCAATTGTGCCTTTGACGATCGGGTGCCGGTCGGCTTCGCTGCCGCCGATGGTCCCCGTGATCTCGGTTCCCTTCTGCTCGAGAATCAGCAGCGCGGAATCCTCGCGCTTCGTCCCGTCTGGGCGCTCCGCCGTCAGCGTCCCCTGCCATCGTCCCGTGACGTCGGCCGGCGCGCCAACCGCCAGCGCCATCGAAAGAATTGCCAGTGCGCGCAGCATGAACCCTCCAGATTCTCGCCAGTCAATCCGAAGAGGTCTAACGACTGCGACAGTCCGAAAGTTCCAGATTGTTTGAGCCTTGAGCCTGAAGCACGCGCGGGATAACCTTCTGGGCCATATGCGCACACGCCTTGTTCCGATGGTTATCGTCCTGACGGTTCTCATTCCACCGCCGGCTCACGCTCAGGAGCGCTTCTCGTTCTTCCTCGCGAGCACACCGGAAAGCGTCGAGCGCATGCTGACGCTGGCCAAGCTGCGCGACGACGATGTGGTGATCGATTTGGGATCGGGCGACGGCCTCATTCCGCTGATGGCGGCGCGCATGAACTCGAAACTGCGCGGGCGAGGCGTCGACATCGACGCCAAGCTGATTGACGAGTCGAATGACAAGGCGAAGCGCGAGGGTGTGGCCGACCGAGTGCAGTTCGAGCTTCGCAATGCCTTCGACACCGAGCTTCGCGACGCCACAGTGGTCACCATGTGGCTGTTCCCCGAGCTCATGCGATTGCTGCGGCCGATGATTCTCGAGCGCGCGCGGCCTGGCACACGCGTGCTGACCAGCACGTGGGACCTCGGGACATGGCAGGCAGACGAAACCAACCGTGACGGCGCGCCAATCTACCTCTACGTCGTTCCCGCGCGGGTGGCTGGCGCATGGGACTGGGAGCTCACGGTCGCCGGCTCACGCGTGCGCTACTCGTCGCTGCTCGAGCAGCGGTTTCAGAATGTCGAGGGCGTGGCTCGCGCCGGCAACCGGCGCGAAGTGCTGCAGGAAGCGACGCTGCGCGGCGAACAGATTGCGTTCACGCTTGCCATCACCCTCGACGGCCTCGGACTGACGCAGCACCACTTCGAGGGAAAGGTTGCCGGTAACCGGATTGACGGCACGGTGACGGTGACGCCGCGGGACAAGGCGCCGATCACGCTGCCGTGGACGGCGCGGCGCGCCGATCGTTCGGAATACTTCGCGCCCACCGGTTTGCCCGAGCGTCAGGAGGAGAAAGTCGGCAAGAACTAACTCGATCTTTTCGTTTATCCTATCGGCCGTCCCGTACCGCGGCCGATAGTCTTGTGCAGGAGTTCGAGACATGTGCGATCAGGACCACTTCGACGACGATCGAAAGGAATACGAGGCGCTCGGCCAGGTGACGCGCCGGCAGTTCGGCGTCCTCGTCGGCGCCGGCATCTCGCTGATGTTGCCGGCTGTTGCCAATGCCGTTGCCGTCACCGAAGCGGACGTCAATGTGACCACGCCCGACGGGACGGCCGACTGCTACTTCGTCCACCCGACTACCGGCACCGCGCCCGCGGTTCTGATCTGGCCGGACATCTTCGGGCTTCGACCGGCGTTCCGGCAGATGGGCAAGCGCCTCGCCGAATCGGGATACTCGGTGCTGGTCGTGAACCCGTTCTATCGCGCCAAGAAAGCACCGACGGCTGAGAAGGGCGCGGCGACGCCCATCGGCGAGGTGCGGCCATTGGCGCAAGGATTGAACGAAACGACGCACACGAGCGATGCGAAGGCGTTCATCGCCTGGCTGGATCAGCAGCCATCGGTCGCGAAGAATCGAAAGGTGGGAACGCAGGGCTACTGCATGGGCGGTCCGATTGCGTTCCGTACCGCCGCGTCGGTCCCCGATCGGGTCGGTGCCGTTGCCTCGTTCCATGGCGGTGGCCTCGTCACCGATCAGCCGAACAGCCCGCACCTCCAGGCCGCCAAGACCAAGGCGCAATTCCTGGTCGCGATTGCCGCCAACGACGACCAGCGATCGCCCAAGGACAAGGACGTGATGAAAGAGACGTTCTCGAACGCCAAGCTCTCGGCAGAGATCGAGGTGTACGAGGGCGCCGCGCATGGCTGGTGTCCGCCCGATTCCGGCGTCTACAACGAGCCGCAAGCCGAGAAAGCCTGGAGCCGTCTGCTGGCGCTGTATCAGAAGGCGCTGGCGTAGAC
>Ga0075421_100008754_pt1 | contig 12455 bp, 7 predicted proteins | sample SoiMetdeltSBSDD5_FD_75292 | JGI IMG/M metagenome (GOLD analysis project Ga0075421, IMG submission 75292) | Bulk soil microbial communities from a Populus tree surrounding site in Tennessee, USA - Soil MetaG P. deltoides SBSDD5 | ecosystem: Environmental > Terrestrial > Soil > Tree plantation... | reverse complement strand
GCCAGGCGCTCACCGCGTTCCTGAAACAGCAACTGGACCAGGCCCGGCGCATGGAGCGCGACAGACCGCTCCGCGACCAGATGATGGTGGTGCTCGACTACCGGCGCTGGCACCAGTTCCAGGTCGACTACCGCACCGCCACCGAGGGCTGGAAGCGCCTCACCAGGAAGGCCCACGCCGCGGGCTCGGGCGGGCAGAAGGCGGTGATGCTCCACCTGCCGCTGTTCGCCGCCGCCTCGGCCTTCTACGAATCCGCGGTGGAGACGGCGCCGAGGCTGATCCTCCTCGACGAGGCGTTCGCCGGCATCGACCGCGAGACGAGAGGCCAGCTGATGGGCCTGCTGGCGGAGTTCGGGCTGGACTTCGTGATGACGTCCTACGAGGAGTGGGGCTTCTACCCGCAGCTTGACGGGCTCTCCACGTATCACCTGTCCCGCGAGAAGGGGATGCGGGGCGTGTTCGCGGACTGGTTCGTCTGGAACGGGCGTGAAGCCGTTCACGTCGAGCAGCGGTGAGCGACCCGGCGAAGATCCTGGAGCGCCTGGGCGGTCGCGAATACCGGCGGCTGTTCGCGCAGATCCACGCCCGGATGGAGCGCGCCGGTTCCAACGGCGCCGCGCGATCGCTCATGCTCCGCGGGCTCATCGAGGAAGAGCGCCGGGCCGTCGCGAACCTGCTTGGCTGGCGGGAGGTCCCGGGCGGCGACTTCCCCATCCGCCTGGACGACCTCGACGCCGAGCTGCGCGCCGGGGCCCTCCAGGCGAGCCTGCGCCGGGTGGTCGAGGTGGTCGGAGGGCCGCTGCGGGACCTCCCCCTGGAGAAGGCCGAGCACGAGGCGGAGCTCGCCGGCCTCCGGCGGCTCGGCGAGGAGCATCCCGCCGTCGCGTCGAGGGCGGAGCTCCGCGGCTGGCCGCAGGAGCTGCTGCGGGCGGGAATCGTCACGCGTCTGGCGCGCGAGGTGGCCATCACGAGAGAGGCCGCGCTGAGCCGCTTCCTCGAAGCCGTGATGCGGCTGCCAGCCCCGGGGGTGCTGCTCCCTGTGCTGGCGGTGGACCTCTGTGGGGACGCGCACGCGCTGGATGCGGGCCGGCCCCTGGGGAGCGGCCTGCTGCGTGCCGCAGCGCGACTGGCCGGCTGGCCCGTGCCTCCCGAGTCCGCTCCGGCACGGCGGCAGCTCTGGGCCGAGGTCGGCGTGGCATGTGACTCGCTCTCGGCGGACGTCCTCGTGCTGGGGCTCCGGCCGCGGGGCGACGCGCTCCTCGCCCAGCGGCTCCGCGACGCGGCGCAGGCCGGCGAGCCGCAGCGGGTCACCCTTCGCGAGCTGGGGCCGGGCCTGCAAGTCGGCGCCGATACCATCGTTTCCATCTGTGAAAACCCGAGCGTCGTCGCCGCGGCGGCCGATCTGCTGGGGGCGCGCTGTCCCCCGCTCGTCTGCGTCGAGGGCATCCCGTCATCGGCGGCCTTGCGCCTGCTGCGCTCGCTGCTCGCAGCGGGCGCCCTCTGCCGCGTTCATGCTGACTTCGACTGGGCCGGCGTCCGGATCGCCAACGCGCTGTTTGCGCTAGGGCTGGGCGAGCCGTGGCGGTTCGACGCCGTTGATTACCGAAAAGCAATCGATGCCGGGCAGCGTGGACCCGCATTGATCGGCTCGCGCGTGGAGCCGAGCTGGTCCACGTCGCTCGGCGTGGCCATGGCCGAGGCCGGCTGCTCCGTCCTGGAGGAGCAGGTCCTGGGCGACCTCCTGGCGGATCTGGGAACCACCGTTCCCGGGCCTGAAATCACTGTGACCGGGAGTGTCCATCACCCTTTCTAGGGTACCGTTTCATGAATCCACTTATCGCTCTCACCTCCGCTCGCCTGTACCGCGATGGCCTTGGAATGCCCGTCTGGGGACCGGCCGCGCTGCTCCACGACCTGGAGCTCCGCCTGGGACTGCCGCCATCATCGAGCTCGACCACGGCGCGCGTTCGCTCGTATGCGGCGCGAATCGAACGCGTTCGCCCACCGTTCCTTGACGCTTCCTTTGCGGCCGATCGCCTCGGAACGGCCGCCGCGGTCCTCGGCCTGCGTGATGCGCTGGTGGACGCTGGATGGGATGGCGAGGTGATCTCAAGGGGTGGGGATCGCCTCGCGGCGATCGCCGCGATCGAGGCGCTGGAGGAGTGTCCTCTCCCGCCCGGGCCGGCGGACCGGCTGGCCACGGTGGAGAAGGAGCTGCGGGATCCGCCGTACGAGTCGATCACGGTGCTCCCGGAAGAGCGCGCCCTGTGGCCCGCGCGCTGGCGCCGCGTCCTGGGGCGAGCAGCGGGAGAGCTCCGCACCTGGAGCGCAAGCTTCTCCCCGGCGCCCCCAGGCAACGATCTCTGGCGCGCGCAGCAGGGTGTCCGCGGCAGACTCGACGGCGATGGCTCCTTCCTCATCCTGCGCGCGGACACCAGCCTGGAGCTGGCGGAAGCGGCCGCCGCCGAGATCGCCGCCGCCCCCGACGAGACGCTCGTCGTACGAGATGGAGATCCTGCGGCGCTGGAGCTGGCGTTCCAGTCCCAGGGCCTGCCGCCACTCGGGGACGGATCAGGGTCACCGGCCCAACCCTTGCTCCAGATCCTTCCGCTGGCGCTCGAGCTTTCGTTCGTGCCGAAGGACCCACGCTGCGCCATCGATCTGCTGCTCCTCCCGGGAGGACCGTTCGACCGCTGCGTCGGCCACCGCCTGGCGGCGACCCTCAGTCAGTACCCCAGCATCGGAGGACGGCGGTGGCTCGAGTCCCGGTCCGCGCTGCGGAGCGAGGACGCTTCCGTGGTGGCGGAATGGATCGAAGCATCAGGGCTGCCGGCCGGCGCGGCGCCGGTGGAGAGGCTCCTGGCGCGGCTGGCGCTCGTGCAGTCTCACCTCTGCCGGTCGTCTCATGAGGTGGCGGCGCCCGCATTGGCCCAGGTGCGCGAGCTGGAAGGAGCGCTCCGGGCCCACCCGCGGCAGAGCATCTCCAGGCTCGAGCTCCGGGCCCTCCTCGACATCACCCGCATCCGGGCGGCCTGCCCCCGGTCGATCGCCTGCGCGGGCCGCGCCGATCACATCGACGATCCGTGCCTCGCCCTCCGCTCCACGCCGCAGCTCCTCTGGTGGTGCTTCGCCGAGCGACCCGCGGCGAGCCCACCGGCCTGGCACCGAACCGAGCGCCGCGCGCTCGCCGCCGCGGGGATGCCCCTCCCCGAAGCGGGCGCCCTCTCCGCGGCTCGGTCCGAGGGATGGCGCCGCGCCCTGCTGGCCGCCAACCGCCGCCTGATCCTCGCGGTCCCGGGCGCGATCGCAGGGGCGCGCACCGCCCCGCATCCGCTCTGGGACGAGATCCGCGGGCGCCTCGGGCTCGAGGACGCGGACGAGGCCCGCATCACGCGCCATCCAACCGGCCCCAGACCGCTGGGCCCGCTCGCCTTACCGGCGGCTCGCACCGAGTGGGCCGCCGGACCGGACCTCCTCGTGGCGCGCGCGCGCTCCCCGAAGTCCATCCAGGCGCTGCTCGAATGTCCCCTGAAGTGGGCACTGGAGCACCAGGCGAAGATCGGTCACCGCGAGATCGCGACCATGCCGGAGCGCCGGGCCCTGGAGGGGTTCCTCGCCCATCGCCTGGCAGAGGAGCTGGTTCAGTCCGGCGCGCTCGCCGGCGGCCCGGAGGCGGTCGCCGCCGCCGTTCCCAGGCTCCTCGAACGACTGATCGACGATGAGGCCTCTCATCTCCGCTTGCCGGGCATGAGCTTCGACCTCCAGGCGATCGCCCGCATGCTCCACCACGCGATCGACGCGCTGTCGCGCCTGGTCCAGCGCGCGCAGCTCACGAAGCTCGGGGCGGAGCAGCCACTGGGCGACGTCACGTGGAGGAACGCGCCGCTCACCGGGCGAACGGACCTGACCGCGGTCGCCCCCGGCGATCGGCCGGTGGTCATCGACCTCAAGCGCAAGAGCGCCAGTCGCCTGCGCGAAACGATCCGAAAGGGGCGCGCGATCCAGCTGGCCGCGTACGCCTTCGCGCTCAGGGCTTCCAGCGCCTACTTCTCCATCACCAACGCGACCTTGCTGACGACCAGCCCGGAAGCCTTCGGCCAGGCGTACGCGAACACCGGCCCCAGCGACCAGGAGACCTGGTCTCGCGTGGAAGCCACGCTAGCCCGGACCGAGGCCGTGCTGGCGCAAGGCCGAATCCCGGTGACCGGCCTGGAGGATTCGCCCGACGCGGCGGCGACGCTCGGGGTGCCCGAAGGCGAGGAGGACTTGTACCTGGTGCCGGCCAAGCGCCAGGTCCAGGACGAGGTCTGTGGGTACTGCGCGTTCGCGCCCGTGTGCGGCCGGCAGTGGGAGGAGCTGTCATGAGCGGCGCGCCGCGCTCCAGCGTGATCTCGGCGAGCGCCGGGACCGGAAAGACCTACCGCCTCACCGAGGAGGTCGTGCATGCGCTCGGCGGGCCGGCGCTGCCCATCGATGCGCTGCTGGCGGTGACGTACACGCGCAAGGCTCACGCCGAGCTGGCGTCCCGGCTGCGGCGCGCGCTCGTCGCAGCGGGCCGCTTCGACGACGCCCGCCGGCTTGACGAGGCGCTGGTCGGCACGGTCCACGCCGTCTGCCTCCGCCTGCTCGGTGAGTTCGCGCTCCAGGCCGGCCAGCCCCCGGAGCTCGACGTGCTGGAGGGTGATCCGACGCCCTGGCTCCGTGAGGCGCTGGAGTCAGCGCTCCCGCTGGGGCTGCGGGACGAGTTGGAGCGCCTGACGCGAAAGCTGCAGATCGAGTGGGACCCCCAGCAGCATCGATCGAACTGGATCCTACCGGTCACCGAGCTGATGACCCTGGCGCGCCAGAACCGGATCGCGCCGGAGCGCCTGACGCAGATGGCGGTGCGGTCGTTCAGAAGCTACTCGCCGTTGCTGGCCACGGCCGATGAGGATGGTTGCCGGCTGGAGGCGGACTTCGGGGATGCCCTTCGGTGCGCGATCGACGGGCTCTCCAAGCTCCCGGTGACGAAGGCGACCGATGATGCGCTGAATCAGCTCCTGCGGATCCGCCGCGAGCTCCGCGAACGCCCGGAGGCGCTGCCGTGGGTGGAGTGGGTACGGGCGGCACACGTGAAGCCCGCGGCCGCCGGCACCAAGGCGGTCGAGCCGCTGCGTCAGTTTTCGCAGCGCGTGCTGGCGCACCCCACGCTGCGCGCCGAGCTGCGGCAGCTGATCGACGTGCTGTACCAGGCGGCCCGGCTGGGGCTCGAAGCCTATCGAGACCAGAAGCGCGACCGGCGCCTGGTCGATTATCACGACATGATCGACGGCGCCCTGCGCCTGATCGAGACCAACCGCGACGTCCAGGAGGAGCTAGCCGAGCGAGTTCGCCTGGTCGTGGTCGACGAATTCCAGGACACGACCCCGCTGCAACTGGCGTTCTTCCTGCGGATGCATCGCCTGGGGGCGCGCTCCGTGTGGGTCGGCGATGCGAAGCAGTGCATCTTCGAATACGCCGGAGCGGATCCGGAGCTGCTGGAGGCCGCCACGGCTTGGAACGCCCGCTCCGGAGGGGCCACGGAGCGGCTGGCGAGGAACCACCGCTCCCGGCCCGAGCTCGTCCGCGCCTGCTCGGCGCTCTTCGCCGCGGCCTTCAGGCGGTTCAGGGTCGCTCCGGAGGACGTGGTGGTAGACCCGGTCCGCGCGCCGGACGCGCCGTGCTCCGACCTGCCTCCCCTGGGGGTCTGGCAGTTCGAGAAGGCGCCGCAGGAGTGGGCGGCGATCGCCGAGGGCATCAGCCGGCTGGTCTCCGGCGACTCACCGCACCATGTCGTCGACCGCGCCACGGGCGCGCTCAGACAGCTTCGTCCCGGGGACGTCGGCGTGCTGGTCCGCACGAACGAGCACGCGAAGAAGCTGGCGCTCGCCCTGGCCGAGCGAGGCCTGCTCGCATCGGGGGCGCAGGACGGCTTGCTCTCGACTCCGGAAGGGACGGTGGTGAGGGCCGCGCTGAGCTGGCTCCTCGATGACCGCGATCGAGTCTCCGCCGCCACGCTCGACGCGATGTTCGACTTCGAAGGAGCTTCCGCGGACGCGTGGCTGGAGGCGCGACTCCGTCAGGAGGAGCAGCCCCCGACCGCGTGGCGCACGGCGCTGGCGGCGGTCCGGACCGAGCTTCCGGACCTGTCGCCTGCGCAGGTGGTGGATCGAGTGATCGGTGCCCTGGGGCTCGCCGAGCGGTGTGCTCGCTGGCCCTCCCCGCACCAGCGCCTGGGAAACCTGGACGCTCTGAGACGCGTTACCGCGCGCTACGAGGCGTCGTGCCAGCCGCGCGGCACGCCGGCGAGCCTGACCGGGCTGGTCCGCTTCTTCGCCGAGCTGCGCAAGAAGCGCCTCTTCAGGGACGGTGGCACCGCTGTCGAATGCAGCGGAGACGATCAGCACGTGGCCGCGGACGGGGCTCCCGGCGTCGTGACCATCTCCACGTACCATCGCGCCAAGGGTCTGGAATGGCCGGTGGTGGTGCTCGCCAGCCTGGATGACAAGCCACGCGAGCCCCTCTTCGACGTGCAGCCGGAGACTGATCGGCCCGAGCTGGATCCTGAGGATCCACTGGCCGGGAGATGGATCCGGTACTGGCCGTGCCCGTTCGGGCGGCTGGCCAGCTCCCCGCTCATTCCAGGCGCCAGGACCACGGATGAAGGGAGGCGCGTCCTCCAGCGGGAGGCGCACGAGCGAGTCCGCCTCCTCTACGTCGGGTTCACGCGAGCGCGAGACCACCTGGTGCTGGCCGGGCGGCACGCGAAGGAGGGGCCGAAGGCGCGCTGGCTGGAGGAGATCGGCGTGGGCTTATCGGCGGTCGGCACGGATGGACCCGGAGGTGTCCGGCTCGGAGGCGTGGAGCTGCAGGCGGTCCTGTGGCGCCTCGGCGCAGACCGCCCGCCGGAGCGCCGGCCTCCGCCGGCCGAGAGCCATGGCTGGCCGCGTCCAGTCACGGCTCCGGAGCTCATCCCCTACCTGGTGCGGCCGTCGTCCGCGGAGGCCACCGAAGGCTCTCGGACCCTGGAGGTGGCTCGCCTCGAGACCGGAATCAAGGCGGCGTTCCGCGAAGGCACCGCCTGGGACCGGGTCGGCGACGCCATTCACCGTTTCCTGGCCAGCGACGATCCGTCCCTGGCGCGCAGCACCCGCAGGCACCGGGCGGCGGCGTTCATCGCCGCCTACGACGCCGGGGCGATCCTCGACGATGCCGAGGCGCTGGTCGCGGAGAGCGATGCGTTCAGGTCGTTCGCCGACCGGCGGTGGCCGGGCGCACGGTGGAGGCGGGAGGTCCCGGTGTCGATCGAGACCGGTTCGCCGAGGACGCGCATCAGCGGCACCCTCGACCTGCTGCTGGAGCTCCCGGGCCGGCGCGTGGTGATCGACCACAAGTCCTTCCCGGGCGAGGTCGAGTCAGCATGGAGGCGCGCCGCGAAGCGACACTTCCCGCAGCTGTCGCTCTATGCCAGGGCGTTGCGCGCCACGCTCGGGCCCCTGCCGGTGGAATGCTGGATTCACCTGCCGGTCGGCGGAGCCATGGTCCAGCTCCAGGTCCCCTGAAATCGTGCCTCGCCAAGCGTCTGTCGTGGGTGATCTCGCCGGCCACCTCGTGAACTTCGGGGAAGCCCGCTACATGCTGAACAAGCTCCTGGGCCTGGGCGGCATGGGCGAGGTGTACCTCGCCCGGCGGGTGGTCGATGCAGGCCTGGTCGAATGGAACACTTCTGACCTGGCGGCCATCAAGGTCGTGCGGCGCGACGTAGCGGCGCATCTGGGGGGGAATGCGAAGGCGTTCGCGAATGAGATCCGCCTCCACCGGTACTTGAGTCACCCCAACATCGTTCCGATCCGGGGAGTGACCGAGGAGGACGGCACGCTCTACATGATGATGGATTACCTGGAGGGGAACGATCTGCGCGGTCTCCTCGGGCTGGCGCGGGAGCAGGGTACACGCCTGTCCGAAGGCGCGACCTGCACCATCCTGGCTCAGGTGGCGGACGCTCTTGACTACGTACACCGAGCGACGGACGAGACCGGCCGGGCGCTTCACATCGTCCACCGGGACATCTCGCCCTCCAACATCCGGATCACGGTCCCCGGCGAAGTCCGGCTGATGGACTTCGGGGTCGCCATCTGCGACGCGGAGTGGCGGGAGAAGACCCAATCGTCGTGGAGTGGCTTCAAGGGGAAGGTGCCGTACCTCTCGCCGGAGCAAGCCAACCGGGCGACGCTGGACGGACGCTCGGACCTGTTCGCCCTGGGCTCCGTCCTGGTGGAATGCCTGACCGGCAGGTATCTCTTCTGTGGAGATCAAGAGGCCCTCGTCCTGGAGGCCATCCAATCCGTGTCCAGGGAGTTCGTGGAGAATGCGCTCCAGGGCATCGCGGAGGACCTGAAAGCCACCTGCCACCGGTTGCTGGCACGCGACCGGGAGGCCCGCTACGCCACGGGCAAGGAGGTGGCCCGGGCCTTGCGCGAGTACGCCTTCCTGAAGAGGCGCTTCATGCTGAACTCGAGGACCCTGGCCCGGGAAGTGGCCGCGCTCGAGCGGCGCGCCACCGAGGCGCCACCTGCCGCTTGACATATTGTTAGTCGGACAATATATAGGAGGCACAGATGCCATTCACCTACGAGCATCCGAGGCCCGCCCTCACCGTGGACTGCGTCGTGTTCGGCTTCGACGGCGACTCGCTCAAGCTGCTGCTGATCGAGCGCGCCCTGGAGCCATTCAAGGGCTCCTGGGCCCTCCCGGGCGGGTTCGTCAGGGTCGAGGAGGAGCTGGAGGCCGCGGCCCGGCGCGAATTGCGGGAAGAGACCGGCATCCACGAGGTCGTCCTCGAGCAGTTCCACGCCTTCGGTTCGATCCGGCGCGATCCTCGCGAGCGCGTGGTGAGCGTGGCCTATGTCGCGCTCACCCGGCTGGAGGATCACCGGCCACAGGCGTCCACGGACGCGCGGCAGGCCGTCTGGTTCAACTCGGGCGACCTGCCCAGGCTCGCCTTCGACCACGAGCAGATCATCCAGCAGGCGCTGGAGTACCTGCGCAGGCGGGTCCGGCTGGAACCGCTGGGCTTCCAGCTGTTGCCGTCGAAGTTCACGCTGACGCAGCTCCAGGTCCTCTACGAATCGGTCCTGGGCCGGGCCATCGACACGCGCAACTTTCGCAAGCGGGTGCTGGCGATGGAGCTGGTCCAGCCCATCAAGAGCGAGTTCCAGCGAGGCCGCCAGCGCCCCGCCCAGCTCTATCGCTTCGACCCGAAGCGGTACGAGCAATTGAAGCGCAAGGGCCTTCAGTTCGAGCTTTGAGAGACGAGCATCGATCACCTTTTCAAGGGGGAACAGCATGGCGGACATCGCGAGGTTTCCAGTGGCGCATCACATCCGGGCCGACAACGGATTCCATCTCCTTCATTTCAAGGACGGCAAGCTGAAGAAGAGCGGCCGCGGCCTCTCGTTCTGGTTCCTCCCCATGTCCGCGAGCATGGCGGAGGTGCCGGTCGTCGACCAGAGCGTCACCTTCGCGTTCACGCTGAAGACGTCCGACTTCCAGGACGTGTCCGTCCAGGGCGCGCTCAACTGGCGGGTGGAGGACGCCCCCAGGGTCGCCGAGAGGATCGACTTCACCATCGATCTGGCGACCGGCGTCTACCTGAAACAACCGCTCGAGACCGTCGCCACCCGGTTCGTCCAGCTCGCGCAGCAGCTCGCGGGCATCTACGTGAGCACCACCCCGCTCCGGGAGATCCTGCAAGGCGGCCCCGATCAGCTGCGCGCGCTGCTGACCGATGGGCTCACCAACGCGGCGGAGCTCACCGAAGCTGGAATCAAGGTGGTCGCGGTCCGGGTGACCGCTATCCGCCCGAAGCCGGACATGGAGAAGGCGATGGAGGCGCCGGTCCGGGAGCACATCCAGCAGGAGGCCGACGAGGCCGCGTTCTCGCGGCGGGCCATGGCGGTCGAGAAGGAGCGCGCGATCCAGGAGAACGAGCTGAAGAACCAGATCGAGCTCGCCAAGCGCAACGAGGAGCTGATCGCGCAGAAAGGCCAGAACGAGCGCCGCGAGGCCACCGAGAAGGGCGAGGCCCTCCGGATCGCCGCCGAGGCGGCGGCTCGACAGGCCCGGATCCAGGCCGACGCCCAGGCCGAGAACATGCAGAAGCTGAGCAAGGCCGAGTCGGAGAGGATCCAGATGGTCGAAGGCGCCAACGTCGGCATCGAACGCGACCGCCTCGCCGCCCAGCTCGACTGGGAGAAGGGGCGCGTCGCCGCGCTCCAGGGAGTCGCGCCGCACGTGCTCTATGGCATCGCCGCTCAACAGCTCGCCTCCAAGCTCGAGAAGATCGAGCACCTCAGCCTGAGCCCCGAGATCCTGACGCCGCTCCTGACCCGGCTCATCGACTCCGGGACGAAGAGGCTGGAGTCCCGGGAGCTGGAGTCCCCGGAGAAGGCCTGATGCCGAGCACGCCGCGCGTCGTCGTCGTCACCAGGCCCACCGAGCTCGAGATGCTGCTCGAGCGACACGGGACCGCCGGTCAGGCGGCGTTCTTCCTGAAGTCGAGGGGGGAGAACCTCGACGAGGTGCGCGGCCGGCACGAGCGTTTCGCCGGCGTGCTCACCACGCTCTCCCAGAGCATCCCGGTCGAGTGGCGGCGCACGCACATCAAGCGGGAGGACCTGGCCCGGTTCGTGTTCGAGCCCGAGGACATCGTGGTGCCCGTGGGCCAGGACGGGCTGGTGCCCAACGTCGCCAAGTACCTCGAAGACCAGGTGGTGGTCGGCATCAACCCGGCGCCGGAGCAGTACGAGGGACTCCTCGTCCGGAACACCGTGGACCGGGCCAAGGAGCTCCTGGTGAGGGTCGCGGACGGGGAGGCGCGGCTCGAGCGGCGAACCATGGTCGAGGTCTCGACGGACGACGGGCAAAAGCTCCTCGCGCTCAACGAAGCCTTCGTCGGTCACGTCAGTCACCAGTCCGCGCGTTACCGGATCCGGTACCGGGGCAAGGAGGAACGACACTCCTCCTCCGGGCTGATCGTCACCACCGGCACCGGAGCCACCGGGTGGGCTCGCTCCATCCAGCGGGAGCGCGAGCACCGCCTCGATCTTCCGGACCCCACCGCGCCGGAGCTGGCCTTCATGGTTCGAGAGGCGTTCCCCTCGCTCGGGTTCGGCACGTCGATCACCCAGGGCCTCATCGAGGGCAAGGAGGCCCTGGAGATCGTCTGTGAACAGGAATCGAGCGCGGCCGTGTTCGGCGACGGCATCGAGGAAGACCGTCTCGAGCCGCGCTGGGGACAGATGCTCCGGGTGGGGGTGGCCAGGCGCCAGCTCCGGCTCGCAGTCGGATCGACCTGAACGGGCGCAGGCATGGTCGAATACCGGCTCCCTGGCCGTGAGGCTTCAGCCAATCGAGGAGCACCCCCTTGCATGACCGCCGCCCCTTCCCGGGCCGGGCGATCGCCGGCGTCGTCGCGCTGCTGGCGCTCACCCATCCTCCCCACTCCGTAGCAGCCCCGCCGGGCACCCGCCCGGACACTCCGCTGGAGAACGCGCAGGTGGTCTTCAGCGTCGCCACCGGCATGGCCAACGGCTGGCAGGACTACGGCTGGGCGCCGCGCAAGGTCGCTGCGGGCGCGCCCGCCTCCCTCGACATGTCGAGCTACGGGGGCTGGATCATCGGCAACCCGAACGCGACCTACGAGTTCGGCGGGCTGAAGATCAAGGTCAAGTCGCCGCCGAAGCTGCCCGACTGGCTGGAGCTCCGGGTGGAGTTTGCGTCCTCCGCGGCGTTCCCCCACATCGAGGTGGGCCCGAAGCACCGGCGGGACCTCGGGGACGGGTGGACAGAGGTCTTCATCCCTCTCTCCGAGCTGAACCCCAGGCGCGCCCCGTTCGACCGGATGATGCTCCGCGCGCACGCGCCCATGCCCAAGGGGACGCGCATCCTGATCGAGGAGATCGCCTGGACCGCCCCCGACCCGCGCGACGCCGCCAAGGCCGAGCGCACCGAGCCGATCGACGTCCAGATGAGCGTGGACTGCCGGCAACCCGGCCACCGGATCAGCCCGATGATCTACGGGATCGCCTTCAAGCCCAGCCACGACGCCAAGGACTCCCACCAGTGGCGGGTGGGCGCCGGCGCGCGGCGGTGGGGCGGCAACCCCACCAGTCGGTACAACTGGATGCTGGGGAACGCCTGGAACACGGCCTCGGACTGGTTCTTCCGCAACGTCAACTACACGCCCAGCAACAGCTACACCTACGAGCTGTTCCTGGAGGACAACATCGACCACTCGGTGCAGACCGCGCTCACCGTGCCGACCATCGGCTGGGTGGCCAAGGACACGACGTCGGTCGGGTTCCCCGCCTCGGTGTTCGGGGAGCAGCAGTACATGGAGGGCCCGAACACCGGCAACGGCATGGGGAAGAACGGCA
>Ga0075421_100008753_pt1 | contig 12456 bp, 10 predicted proteins | sample SoiMetdeltSBSDD5_FD_75292 | JGI IMG/M metagenome (GOLD analysis project Ga0075421, IMG submission 75292) | Bulk soil microbial communities from a Populus tree surrounding site in Tennessee, USA - Soil MetaG P. deltoides SBSDD5 | ecosystem: Environmental > Terrestrial > Soil > Tree plantation... | reverse complement strand
GCAGCAGTCGACGTACCTCGGCATCCCGGTCGAGGGCCCGTACAAGCCCGACCACTACCGCTACTGACACCCGCCTTTGCTGCGTTGGGTCAATTGCCCTACCCATATGGGCGGTGAGTGACCCAACACGTCCGGGGGAGGAGCCGATCCCGCCCACGATCGAGTGGCGGGACGGTTACGTCCGGCTGATCGACCAACGGGCGCTGCCGGGCGAGCTTCGGTTCGTCGAGTGCGAGACGGTCGACGAGCTCTGCGCCGCGATCACGTCGCTGGCCGTGCGAGGCGCGCCCGCGCTCGGCGCGGCAGGCGCGTTCGGCGTCGCGCTGGCGGCGCGCACCCTCCCGACGGAGACCGAGGTGCGGGCGGCGGGGCGTGGTCTCGCCGACGCGCGACCGACGGCCGTCAACCTCGCCTGGGGTGTGAAGCAGGCGATGGGCGCATGGGAGCGCGGCGGCGCTGAACGCGCGCTCGCCGAAGCCCAGCGCATCGCCGCGGCCGACGTGGCCGGGAACCGCGCTCTGGGCGCGCTCGGCGCAGAGCTGCTGTCCGAAGACGCGCGCGTGCTCACGCACTGCAACGCGGGATCGTTGGCCACCGTCGGCTACGGCACCGCTCTCGGCGTCGTCCGCGCGGCGCACGAGGCGGGCAAGCGACCGCGCGTCTGGGCGGGCGAGACCCGGCCAATACTGCAGGGCGCGCGCCTGACGGCGTGGGAGCTCGACCGGCTCGACATCCCCGTCACCGTGATCGCAGACGCCATGGCCGGTTCGCTGATCGCATCGGGCGACGTGGACGTGGTCGTCGTGGGCGCAGACCGCATCGCGGCCAACGGCGACGTCGCCAACAAGATCGGGACGTATCCGTTGGCTCTGTTGGCGACCGAGCACGGCGTGCCGTTCGTCGTCGCCGCGCCGACGTCGACGATCGATCTCGACACGCCGACGGGATCCGCCATTCCCGTCGAGGAGCGCCCCGGCGACGAGGTCGTGGTCGTCGCGAACGAGCGCATCGCCCCGGCGGGCGTCGCCGCCGCGAACCGCGCTTTCGACATCACGCCCGCCCGGCTCGTGACCGCGATCGTCACCGAACGCGGCATCCTCCGCCCGCCCTACGCCGACGCGCTGCGCGCCGTCGTGATGCGTACCTGAAGCGCGACTATTGCGCACCAGGTACGCATCGGCGTAGGTGTCGTACCCCGTCGGTAGCGTCCGGCGGCGTGAATCCATGGCGCGCGCTCGTCGAGGCGGCCTTCCCGGCTCGGTGCCCGGGCTGCGGCTGTCCCGCAGAGCCCGTGTGTGCATCGTGCGCGCGCACGCTGCGCGCACCGCCGCCGTATCCGGCGCCACCCGCCGTCGACCGGTGGCTCGCCCTGTTCGCGTACGACGGCGTGGCGCGTGACCTCATCGCGCGAATCAAGTATTGGCGGACGCGCGCTACGGTGCCGTGGCTCGCCGAGCGCATGGCTGCTCTGGTCACGCTGGCCGGCGAGCACGCCCGCGTCGACCTCGTGACGTGGGCGCCCACGACCACGTCGCGCCGGCACGACCGCGGGTTCGACCACGCCGAGCTGCTGGCCCGCGCGATCGCCCGTGCGCTCGGCCTCCGCGCTGGTCCCACGCTTTGGCGTCACCCGGGGCCGCCGCAAACGGGTCAACGCGCGGCCGTCCGCCGTGCCGGTCCGCGTTTCGACGCCCGCCGCGCCGGACTGCCCCGTGGCGTGCTGCTCGTCGACGACGTGGCGACGACGGGCGCCACGCTCACGGCTGCCGCCGGCGCGCTCCGCAGCCGCGGTGCCGCACGGGTGGTGGCCGTCACCGCGGCGCGCACACCGCAGCCGGGCCCGGCCTCCCCGGGCCGTCCCCGCGTGGCCCGCGTATGATGGACCTTCACTCATGGACATCGTCGTGCGAGGAAAAAACGTCGACGTCTCGCCCCGGCTTCGGAAGCTCGCTCGCGACAAGCTGAACAAGATCTCCCGCTTCACGCACGATGCCGGCCGCGTGGAGGTCGACTTCTCCGAGTTGCGGAATGCTCGCGTCGCCGACAATCAGGTATGCGACGTCGTCGTGCACCTGAAGCGGAACTTCGTGAAGGCGCACGCCGCGGCCTCGGAGCCCACCACCGCGCTCGACCTCGTCATCGACAAGATCGAGCACCAGGTCGCCCGCATCAAGGAGAAGCGCGTCACGCGTTCGCACGCGGGACGACGGAGCCGTGGCGCGCCCGGTGTCGACGCCGGCGTCGCGGCTGACGCCGCGTCCGACGGCGACGACGAGGAGGAGCGCCTCGCCGACCGCATCGTGAAGACGAAGCGGTTCACGATGAAGCCGATGGGCCCCGAGGAGGCCGCCCTCCAGATGGAGCTCCTCGGGCACGACTTCTTCCTGTTCACGAACTCGGAGAACGGCCACGCGGCCGTCATCTACCGACGTCGAGACGGCTATCTCGGCCTGATCGAGACGCTCGGTTGAGTCCCGGGCGGGCAGGGCCATGACGGACGGCGAATCGATCCGCGTCGTGATCGTGGACGACCACGCGTTGTTCCGGCGCGGCCTCGAGCTGGTTCTGTCCGAGGAGCCCGACATCAAGGTGGTGGGGGAGGCCGCCGACGGCATCGAGGCGGTGCACCGGGCCGAGGAGATGACCCCCGACGTCGTGGTCATGGACGTGCGCATGCCCCGCTCGACGGGCATCGAAGCCGCGCGCCGCATCCGTGAGCGCCTTCCCGACACGAGGGTGATCATGCTCACCGTCTCCGACAACGAGGAAGACCTGTACGCGGCGGTGAAGGCGGGTGCGAGCGGCTACCTCCTCAAGGAGATCTCCATCGAGGAGCTCGCCGACGCCGTCCGCGCCGTCGCGCGCGGTCACAGCCTGATCTCGCCGTCCATGGCATCCAAGCTGCTCAGCGAGTTCAACGTCCTCGTCCAGCAGGCCGAGGAGCGGCACCGCTCGTTGCTGCCGAGCCTCACGCAACGCGAGCTCGATGTGCTGAAGCTTGTGGCGAAGGGCCTCAGCAACCGCGAGATCTCCGAGGAGCTGTACATCTCGGAGAACACGGTGAAGAACCACGTCCGGAACATCCTCGAGAAGCTGCACCTGCACTCGCGCATGGAGGCGGTCGTCTACGCCATGCGCGAGAAGCTCTTGGACGTTGACTGACGGCTCCTCTGATTTTGGCGTCGATGCACCGCCTATATGGCGGAGCAGCGACGCCAAAAGGCTGAGGCCGGCCCTCCTCCGACTCGCCCTCGTCGGCGTACTCGTGGCCGGGGCGTGGCTGGGCGTGTACCTGGTGTTCACGTACGTCTATCCCGATGACAGCGCGGCCGGGACTGCGTACCGCTATCGCGACGACGCCCTCGTCACGCTGAGTCACGCACGCGGGCTGGCCGATGTCGGCACGGTGAGCGTGAGCGTGTCCGGGTCACGGGTCGAGGGGTATTCGGCGCCGCTCCAGTTCGCCGCGGCCTCCGGCTACTACGGACTCGGTGGCGAGGGGTACCGCGGGTTCCTCGACGCGCAGGTCGTGGTCACCACGATGCTGCTGGGAGTCTCGGTGTTCGCGCTCCTCCGCATGGCGGTGCCGCGCCGGCGCCCAGTCACGACCGCGCTCGTGACCCTGCTGGTCGCGGCGGCGTTGTTCGGGACGTACGACTTCTTCGGCTGGCACTCGTCGGGCATGGAGAACTCGATCACCAACGCCCTCACCGCGGCCGCAGTGGCGGCGCTCGCGTTCGCCATACGCCGGCCGTCGTTCCTCCCTGTCGCCGGGATCGTCGTCGCGCTCTTCGCGCTCACACGCGTCGAGTTCGCGTTCCACGCGGTTCCGTTACTGGTCGTCGCGGGGGCGTTTCTCGCGGTGGGCGCCCCGGCGCGAGAGCGGTGGCGTCGGGTCGCTCTGCTCGTCGCGCCCGCCGTCGGGCTCTGGCTCGCGGTGCTTGCTGTTCGGCTCTGGTATTTCCGCGACCTATTCCCCAACACCGCCGAGGCCCAGGACATCTCGCCCGCGAACAACGTGCGGCTGTGGGCCGAGGTTCTGTGGCCGCTCCTGTTGCCGGCGGTCTACGCCGCTTTCCGCGCAGTGCGTCGACGCGAGATCGATCTGCGCGGCCTTGTGCGCAGCCCCGGCTTCTCTGTGGCGGCGGCCGCCGGTGCGGCCGGGGCGGCTCTCCTTGCGTGGCGTGCGTATGCAAACGACGACCTGCCGGGCTTCGACGCTCTCGCCGTTTCGTCCCGGGCGCTCGGCCTGTGGTGGTGGGTCGCGCTCGTCGTGGGCCTCGCACTGCTCGTCCGTCCCCGGCTCGGGCCCGTCGAGGCGCTGCTCGTGACGCTCGTCGCCAGCGGCGGCTGCCACCTGCTCGTGTTCGGCCCCGCCCGCCTCGCCCCGGAGCGGGTGGTGACGTTCCTGCTCGTCCCGCTGGGCTGCCTCGCCGCCGCGTTCGCGCTGCGCCTGCCACCGCCACGTGTGCTCGTCGCGTCAGCGGGGTCGACGACCAGCGCGGGCGTAGTCGTTCGCGGCGCGGCTGCTGCCGTGCTCGTCGTCGGTGCAGTCGTCGGGGGGCTGGTCTCGCATCGCACGTGGGCGTCCCGGGAGGTCCTGTGCTGCGACGTGTCGCCGGTCACGAGACGGGTGCTCGCGCAGGTGGCGTCGGTCGAGCGCCGATCCGGTCTGCCCGTCGTGCAGGTCGCCAACCCGGACCTGGGCCTCATCTCCCTCCAGAAGCGGGTGAACGTCACCGACCTGGGGGAGCTCGGTGACCCGCTGCTCGCCCGGGTCTGGCGGCGGGGGCAGGAGTCAGGCCGCGCCGACGTCGCCGTCGACTACCTCAACCACTATGCGGCGCCTGACGTCGTCGAGCTCCACGGCGTCTGGAGCTGCAGATACGCGGCGTGGTGGCAATCGGCGGAGTTCCGCACTCAGTACGAGAAGGTCGGTGACGACGGCTGGACCGCGACCTGGGGCCGGCAGGGCTGCCCGCAGGTCGGCACACTGGAAGGCGGCATCTGGGTGCGCGCCGGCATCGAAGACCCGGAGAGTCCGGAGATTGCCCTGAGCCGCGTGCTCGCCGCCCGTCCGGACCCGGCGATCGTGCGCCGGGAGCTTGCCCGCTGCCGGTCATCTGAGGCGTCGTCGTGCCAGTACGTGACCCGCTCCGTATTCCGCAACCTCCGCTCGTTCGAGGACGCAGGACGCCTGGCCGACGCGGTGGCGGCCTTCCGCGGGCTGCCCTCCGCGGCGTATGACGAGGGCGTGCTGTCCTCGCGGGATCGCGGCGACTGGTACCGCCGCGCCGCGGATGCCCTGTTCCGGCGAGGAGGCGACTGAGGGACCCGCCGGTACACTCGTCCTCATGGGCCTCTTCAAGAAGCTCCTCCACGCGGGCGAAGGCCGGAAGCTCAAGCTGCTCGAGTCGATCGTCCCCGAAGTCGCGGCCTTCGAGCCGGAGATGGAGGCGCGCTCCGACGAGGAGCTCCGGGCCATGACCGACGAGTTCCGCGGCCGCCTCGCTGAGGCTGACACCAAGGAAGCGCGCGTCGAGATGCTCGACGACATGCTTCCCGAGGCGTTCGCCGTCGTGCGCGAGGCCTCCAAGCGCACACTTGGTCAGCGCCATTTCGACGTCCAGATCATGGGCGGCGCCGCGCTCCACTTCGGGTGGGTCGCGGAGATGAAGACCGGTGAAGGCAAGACGCTCGTCGCGACGCTTCCCCTCTACCTGAACGCCCTCGCCGGGTACGGCTGTCATCTGGTCACCGTCAACGACTACCTCGCCCGGCGGGACGCCGACTGGATGGGGCAGATCTACCGGTTCCTCGGCCTCGAGGTCGGCATCGTCGTGCCCGACATCGACGACGCGGCGGCGAAACGAGCGGCGTACCAGGCAGACATCACGTACGGCACCAACAACGAATTCGGTTTCGACTACCTGCGCGACAACATGGCTCTCTCGCGGGAAGAGCAGTCCCAGCGAGGTCACTTCTTCGCGATCGTCGACGAGGTCGACTCCATCCTCGTCGACGAGGCGCGGACCCCGCTGATCATCTCGGGCCGGGCCGACGATGCCCAGGAGCTTTACTACCGGTTCGCGCGCGTCGTGAAGGGCCTGCAGCGCGACCGCGACTACGAGGTCGACGAGGCGAAGCGCACCGTGGTCCCCACCGAGGACGGCGTCGGGCGCGTCGAGCAAGCGCTCGCCGTCGACAACCTCTACGACCACGTCAACCAGAACTTCGTCCATCAGCTGCAGGCTGCGCTCCGGGCGAAGGAGCTGTTCAAACCGGACGTCGACTACGTCGTGCAGCAGGGAGAGGTGAAGATCGTCGACGAGTTCACCGGCCGCATCCTCGAGGGCCGGCGTTGGAGCGAAGGGCTGCACCAAGCGGTCGAGGCGAAGGAAAACGTCCGCATCAAGTCCGAGAACCAGACGCTCGCGACGGTCACGCTCCAGAACTACTTCCGCATGTACGAGAAGCTCGCCGGCATGACGGGAACGGCGCTCACCGAGGCGGGCGAGTTCGCGCACACCTACGCGCTCGAAGTCGTGGGGATCCCGACCAACGAGCCGATGGTCCGCGCCGACAATCCCGACCTCATCTACAAGACCGAGGACGCCAAGTTCAACGCGGCCGCCGACGACATCGAGGAGCGCTTCGAGGCCGGGCAGCCGGTGCTCGTCGGCACGATCTCCGTCGAGAAGTCCGAGAAGCTGTCGCGGCTGCTCGAGAAGCGTGGCGTCCCGCATTCGGTGCTGAACGCGAAGCAGCACGACAAGGAAGCGCTCATCGTCACCCAGGCCGGGCGACCGCAGTCGGTGACGGTGGCCACCAACATGGCCGGCCGCGGCGTCGACATCCTGCTGGGCGGCAACCCCGAGGGGCTGGCGCGCCAGGAGCTCCTGGCCGAGGGCTCGACGCCCGACGACTCGCCCGATCGCTTTCGGGAGCTGGTCGCGAAGTTCCGACAAGAGTGTCAACCGGACGGCGACGGCGTTCGCGAGATCGGGGGCCTCTACGTGCTCGGCACCGAGCGGCACGAGAGCCGGCGCATCGACAACCAGCTCCGAGGCCGGTCGGGCCGGCAGGGGGATCCGGGCGAGAGTCGCTTCTACCTCTCGCTCGAGGATGACCTGATGCGCTTGTTCGCGACGGGCGCCATGAACTGGGTGATGGGGAAGGCGTTTCCCGACGACGCGCCGCTCGAGGCGAGGATGGTCACGAAGGCCATCGAACGCGCGCAGCGCACCGTCGAGGACCGCAACTTCGAGATCCGCAAGGACGTCCTCAAATACGACGAGGTGATGAACGAGCAGCGCAAGGTCGTCTACAAGCGTCGCCAGCAGATCCTCGACGGTGGCGATCTGCGCGACGAGGCGTTCGAGGCGATCGAGGGCGCCGTGCGCAACACCGTCGAGACGTGGTGCCCGACGGAGTATCCCGAGGAATGGGACCTCGACGAGCTGCACACGCAGATCCAGAGCACCTTCCCGACGCGCATCACGCGCGACCAGCTCGACCTCCCCGAACGCGAGGAGGTCGTACAGTTGCTCACCGACGACGCGATCGAGCTGTACGAGCAGAAGGAGCAGGCGATCAGCTCCGACGCGCTTCGCGAGATCGAGCGGCGCGTGATGCTGTCGATCATCGACCAACACTGGCGCGAGCACTTGTACGAGATGGATTACCTGCGCGAGGGCATCAACCTGCGCGCGATGGGGCAGAAGGACCCGCTCGCCGAATGGCAGCGCGAGGGCTTCGACATGTTCACGGCGATGATGGCCGGCGTGCAGGACAACTTCGTGCGCTACGTCTCGCACGTCCAAGTCGTCGCGGAGGACGCGCCGCGCCCGCAGGCGAGCAACATCCGGTACTCGTCGGCCGACGGACCGGTACAAGGATCGGACGCGCTGCAGGCCGCGGCGGCAGGCCAGCCGCTCGAGGAGCCCGTGGCCGGCGGCATGGGCGACGGGATGGGGCCCGCCACCGCCACCGCGGTCGCCGAGCGGCCCGAGGACGTCGTCCAGCAGCCGGTGCACGTCGAAAAGACGCCCGGGCGCAACGAGCCTTGCTACTGCGGAAGCGGCAAGAAGTACAAGCACTGCCACGGTCGCTGAGCCGCGGCACGTCCAGCCGCTCGCTTCGCGATGCGCGACTTCACTGAACCTTTGGCCGATCTCCGCCGCCGCGTCGACGACGCGCGCGCCTATCTGCAGATCGACGCGGCGCGTCACCGCCTGGCCGAGCTCGAGCAGGAGGCCAGTCGGCCGGACCTGTGGAACGACCAGGAGCAGGCGCGGAAAGTCACGACCGAGCTCGCGCGCGTACGGGACGACCTCGAGCTGATCGACGGGCTCGAGGAGCGCCTGTCCGAGCTCGACACGCTCTTCGAGCTGGGAACCGAGGAGGGCGACGACTCCGTCGAGCCTGAGGTCGACGCCGGCATCACGACCCTTGCGGCGGACCTCGACCGGCTCGAGTTGCGCGCCCTGTTCAGCGGCGAGCACGACGAGCGCGACGCCATCTGCGAGATCCACTCAGGCGCCGGCGGCACGGATGCCCAGGACTGGGCCGAGATGCTGTTGCGCGCGTACCTGCGGTGGGCCGAGAGCCGCGGGTTCGACGTCGAGCTCGACGAGGTCCAGGGGGGTACCGAGGCGGGGATCACCTCGGCGACGTTCATCGTGAAGGGCCGCTATGCGTACGGGCTGCTGCGCGGCGAGAAGGGCGTGCACCGGCTCATCCGCATCTCACCGTTCGACGCGAACGCCCGGCGCCAGACCGCGTTCGCGTCCTTCGACGCCGTGCCCGCACTCGAGCACACCGAAGAGCCGGAAATCGATCCCAACGAGCTGCGGATCGACACGTACCGCTCGTCCGGCGCCGGCGGCCAGCACGTGAACGTCACGGATTCGGCCGTGCGTATCACACACGTCCCGACAGGCATCGTCGTTTCGGTGCAGAACGAGCGGTCACAGATCCAGAATCGCGCCAAAGCGCTGCAGATCCTTGCGGCGCGCCTTGCCGAGCGCCAGCGTGTCGAGCGTCAGCAGGAGCTCGACGCGTTGTCCGGAGAGAAGCGCGACGTCGCGTTCGGAAGTCAGATCCGTACCTACACGCTCGCGCCATATCAGCTCGTGAAGGACGAGCGGACGCGTCACGAGACGGGCAACGTGCAGGCGGTGCTCGATGGCGAGCTCGATCCGTTCATCGAGGCGTACCTGCATTGGAACCGGCAACAGTCTGTCAACACTTCGTCAATGGCGAAGCAGGACGGCGGTGCGCCGCCGCCCTCGACCCCGGGAAGCTAGTCGCCTGAGAACAGCCTGTGAGCTCGCCCCCGTATCGGATGGAGCGCGGGGCGCCCTGCTAGCCTGCCGCGAAGCCGGTTCCGTCGGCGGAACGGAGCCTCTCGCAGTCCCGCTGTTGGTCCTCGATGATTCGATTCGACAACGTCACGAAGATCTACAAGGGCGATGTCGTCGCGCTCCGCGACGTCAACATCAACGTCAACAAGGGCGAGTTCGTCTTCATCGTCGGCCCGTCGGGCTCGGGGAAGTCGACGGCGCTGCGACTGCTGCTGCGCGAGGAGTCTGCGACGTCGGGTCGGCTCGTCGTTGCCGGGCGCGACATCTCACGGCTCAGCTCCTGGAAGGTCCCGCAACTCCGCCGCAACATCGGTTGCATCTTCCAGGACTACAAGCTGCTCCCCAACAAGACCGTGTACGAGAACGTCGCCTTCGCACAAGAGGTCATCGGTCGGCCTCGGCACATCGTGCAGGCGCAGGTGCCGCAGATCCTCGACCTCGTCGGGCTGAGCAAGAAGGCCAACCGGTTCCCGAACGAGCTCTCCGGTGGCGAGCAGCAACGCGTCTCGATGGCGCGTGCATTCGTGAACCGTCCGTTGATCCTCCTGTGTGACGAGCCCACCGGCAACCTCGATCCGGCGACGACGGTCGGCATCATGCGTCTCCTCGACCGCATCAATCGCACGGGCACGACCGTGGTGATGGCCACTCACGACCAACGCATCGTCGACGCGATGCGTCGCCGCGTCATCGAGCTCGATCGTGGGCACATGGTGCGCGACCAATCGCGTGGTGTCTACGGCGTCGGGAGCTGACCTAACCCGATGATGAGACAGCTGGGCTACTTCGGTCGTGAGACGCTCATCTCGCTGCGCCGCAACCTGCTCATGACCGTGGCGGGGATCCTCACGGTCACGGTGTCGCTGCTCCTCCTGGGCGGAATCCTGCTGTTCCAGACCTGGGTCGACCACGGCACCGAGAAGTGGAAGAACGGCGTCGAGTTCGAGATCTACATGAAGACGGCTCCCGACGCCACGCAGCAGCAGATCGATTCACTTCGCACCGACCTGAACAGCGACAAACAGGTCAAGAGCGCGAAGTACATCTCCAAGGAGCAGGCCTACGAGGACTTCCAGCGGATCTTCCGGGACAAGCCCGACCTGGTGAGCTCGGTCGATCCGAGCGCGCTGCCGGCTTCGTTCCGGGTCGCGCCGACGCAGGTGAAGCAGACCCAGCAGCTCACCGAGAAGTACAACACGCGACCTGGCGTCGACGAGGCGATCACCGCCGACAAGGCCATCAAGCAGCTCATCGACATCACCAACTTCCTCCGGTACATGTTCATCGCCATCTCGACGATCCTGATCGCGTCCTCGCTGTTCCTGATCGTGAACACGATCCGGCTTGCCACGTTCGCCCGAAGACGCGAGATCGAGGTGATGAAGCTCGTCGGCGCGTCGAACTGGTTCATCCGCATCCCCTTCATGGCCGAGGGCCTCGTGCAGGGCGCCGTCGGCGCAGGGCTCGCCGTGAGCGGAGTGTTCGCGCTCCAGTACCTGCTGAGTCAGCTGGACACGACGGAGGGCTTCTTCCGCGGCTTCTTCGTGACCACCGGGAACGCCGGCACCATCAGCATCTTCCTGCTGTTCGGCGGCGCCATCATCGGCGCCGTGGGCGCCGGCGTGGGGCTCCGCCGCTTCCTGCGCGTCTGAGGTCCACCGCTTCCTGCGCGGTTGAGGTCATGATGGCCGGGGCGGGCACCCGGCCGATGGCTCCGATCCTTGACCCCAGCAGGGGTGCCGAATGGCGAGGTGCGTAGTTTGAGCGTCACTGTTGCCAGTGTGGCTCGTGTTGTTTAGCCTGAGCGCTCGGTGAAGGTCCACCGCTTCCTCCTCTGCCTCGTCGCGGGCGCGCTCATCGTGGGCCTGCTCGCGCCCGCGATCGCGGGAGGCCAGCCATCGCCCGATCCCAGGACGCGGCGCAACGAGCTGTCAGGTGCGATCGAGGACGCGTCGGCGGCGGAGGTCGCCGCGATCAGGGAGCTCGAGGCCGCGATCGCACGCCGCCAGGAGCTCGAAGCGAAAGTGGCGGCGCTCGACCGACAGATCGGCGAGGCCACACGGCTGGTGCAAGCGGCCGAAGCCGAGATCGCCCGCATCAACGCGCAGATCGAGACGGTCCAGCGCGAGATCGACCGCATCCAGATGGAGATCGAGCTGTCCAGGGCGAAGTTCAACGACTCGGCCGTGTCGCTCTACAAGGGCTCCGGGAACGGGAGTGGCAGCGCGCTGACGTTGCTGTCCGGCGGGGGCGGCGCGCACGAGCTCGTGGCCGGGAGCAAGTACCTCGGGCAGAACACGCGGCAGTTCGAGCGCGAGCTCCAGCGGCAAGGGGGGCTCAAGGTCCAGCTCGACGACGCCCAGAGCGATCTCAAGAAGGAGCAGGCGAAGGCCGAGGAAGCGGAGCGGGCGGCGGAGGCGGAGCGCGACCGCGTGACGGTCCTCCGCGCCCAAGCCGACGACGAGCGCGAGCGGGCGACGGCCGCGGAAGCGGAGGAGCAGCAGCTCATCGAGGGCATCCGTGCCCGGAAGGCCGAGTTCGAGGCCGAGTACAGCGCGGTCCAGGCCGAGATCGAGGCCCAGATCGCCGCCGCCGCCGCGAGCCGTGGCAACCCGACACCGCCCCCAGCGTCGGGGAGGGGCAACGGCCGGTTCATGTTGCCGGTCAGCGCGCCGGTCACGAGCGGCTTCGGACAGCGGAACCACCCGATCTCCGGCAGCTCGCGCATGCATACGGGAGTCGACCTCGGCGCGTCTTCGGGCACGCCGATCAAGGCGGCCGAGGGCGGCACCGTCGTCATGGCCGGCCCGAACGGCGGCTACGGCAACTGGACCCTGATCGACCATGGAGGCGGGCTCGCCACGGGGTACGGGCACCAGTCCGCGATCGGCGTTCGCGTGGGCCAGCAGGTCAGCAGAGGCGAGGTCATCGGACGCGTCGGTTCGACGGGCGCGTCGACTGGCCCCCACCTCCACTGGGAGGTACGCGTCAACGGCAACCCGGTCGACCCGATGGGCTGGGTCTAGTACCTCAGCACGGTTTTGGCGCCGCCTGCATACCCATGAGGTACGTCAACGGCGCCAAAACGTTG
>Ga0075421_100008751_pt1 | contig 12456 bp, 4 predicted proteins | sample SoiMetdeltSBSDD5_FD_75292 | JGI IMG/M metagenome (GOLD analysis project Ga0075421, IMG submission 75292) | Bulk soil microbial communities from a Populus tree surrounding site in Tennessee, USA - Soil MetaG P. deltoides SBSDD5 | ecosystem: Environmental > Terrestrial > Soil > Tree plantation... | reverse complement strand
ACGGAGGGAATGCGGCGCAGCAAATCTTCCGGCCTTCGACGCTCTGGAAGGCGGGAGTTTATCAGCGTGCTGCCGTTCCTAGCAATGCCACGCTCACATTCACTATTTATGGGCATGTATGGGCGGGCTTCTGCAAGCCCACGAAGGACGGCGGCCCTGAATGTGGCGACAACCACGACAGCTTTTACGGCGAGGGCGCGAACCCAACCACCATGAAAATCGGAATCGATCCGACGGGTGGCACGGATTGGACGAGTCCGAATATCGTGTGGTCGCAGGATTACGCCATCTACGATCACTTCCAGCAGCTAGCCGTCAGCGCGCAGGCAAAGGGTAGTACGGTGACAGTCTTTACCTACACCACTTTCCAATGGCCTGCGGTGATCAATAATGTGTATTGGGATGACGCAGCCCTGACGACGGGCGGCTCTGCACCTGCCCCTGCACCGAGCCAGCCTCCGTCTCTACCCCCTGCACCGGGCGGCGAGCAGACACTGCAAGCCAAAACCGGAGTGAATGTACGGACTGGCCCCGGCACAAGTTACAACGTGATCGGCGTTATTTTCCCTGGGACGAGCTATGTGATCACCGGGAAGTCTGACCTGTGGTATCAGATCAACTACAAGGGCCAGACGGGGTATGTCTATGGGCCGCTTGTGCTGGTCACGACCGGAAGCGTGCCCTCCGGGTCCGGGATCGAAGCAAAAACCGGGCTGAACGTGCGGTATGGCCCTGGCACAAGTTATAGTGTTTTTGGCGTGATTTTCCCCGGAACGGTCTACCCGATTGTCGATCAAACATCGGGTTGGTACGCGATCACGTATAAGGGTCAAAAGGGCTGGGTTTCAGCCGCGTTTGTGACAGTTCACTAATACCTGACCCTCCGGTCAGTTATACAGAAAGGGCCGCCCATTTGAGCGGCCTGTTTGATTCGTGAGCTAGGCAACCGCATCGATGTTACAGGCTGTATAGAATCGACAGTAGGCAATTGACATCTGTAGTATCATTAAAGGATGCCTTGCTATTAGACAAGGTTATTGTGATACATCTCTCAGCATGGTATTCGTGGGCCGACGAGTTAGTGCTGTCGATTCGTCTGCCCCATGATCGTAATGCAAATCGGAAGATTAGTGTACACTAGCGAATTATAGTTGCAAGTTATCTGAGGCTAACTTTCTGAGGCTGCCATATGAACCAGATCAACAGCGAGGCCAGCGAAGGAGGCAGACGTTTTGAAAACTTGCTTGAATCTGCGCCCGGTGCAATTGTCGTGATCAACCTGGCGGGCCAGATTCAAATGGTCAACGCCCGCACTGAGGAGCTTTTCCAGTATTCAAGAGACGACCTGATTGGACAGCCTATCGAGATGCTGCTGCCTGAACGCTTCCAATCGATTCATAAACATCATCGCGACTCGTACTTCGAGTCTCCTGAGCAACGCCCGATGGGGGCAGGGCGCGATCTATCTGGCAGACGCAGCAATGGAAGCGAGTTCCCTGTCGAGATTGGGTTGAGCCATGCCAGCGATGAGGGTGGTGTCGTAGGGATTGCATTCATCGCTGATATTACCGAGCGCAAGCGTGCGGCAGAAGCCCTGCGAGAATCAGGTAGACGCTTCGAATACCTGCTTGAATCTGCGCCTGGTGCGATTGTAGTCATCGATCAGCAGGGTGAGATTCAAATGGTCAATGCCCGCACTGAAGAACTCTTCGGGTATTCGCGGGACATGTTGGTCGGTCAACCCATTGAGATGCTGCTGCCTGAGCGCTACCAGTCGGTACACAGGCATCATCGTAACTCATACTTTGCAGCGCCGGAGCAGCGCCCAATGGGAGCAGGGCGGGACCTCGCTGGCCGTCGTCGCGATGGAACGGAATTCCCTATCGAGATAGGTCTAAGTTATACCAGCGACGAGAATGGTTACATAGGCATTGCGTTCATTGCCGATATTACCGAGCGCAAGCACACAGAAGAAGAACGATCCATCCTGCTCGCTCAGGTTCGCAGCGCGAACGAAGAGCTTGAGAAGCGTGTTGCCGAGCGCACAAAACAGCTACAGCAGTCTGAAGAAAAATTCTCGAAGGCATTTGAGACCAGCCCTGCGGCGATTTCAATTGCTACACTCCCGGACGGTCGGTGGATTGAGGTCAATGACGCTCTCATAAAAATGATAGGGTACAGCAGGGAGGAATCGATTGGCCGCACCTCCGCCGAATTGGGATTAGTTGACGATGAAGCGCGGGCAAAAATCCTGGAAGCAATCCGTGAGCACGGCCTTGTTCGGGATGTTGAAATTCAGATACACACCAAATCAGGCCAACTTGTCGATGTACTCGTGTCTGTCGAGCAGATGGAGCTAAATGGTCAGCCCTGCGCGCTGACGATTCAATATGACATCACGGAACTCAAACGCGCGGAGAGAGAAGTTCGGCGTTTGAACCAAGATTTAGCGGAGCGGCAGGTCGCACTCGAAGCAGCCAACATGGAACTGCGCTACCAGTCCGAAGTACTGAACAGCGTTGGCGATGCCATCATGACTACTGGCCCGGATTTCTTGCTCAGAAGCTGGAACGAGGCTGCGCATGAATTATTCGGGTGGGCAGAGGCGGAGGTCACTGGCAAGCGCGGCAGAGATTTGCTCAAGCCTCGCTACGTCGGCCAGACGAGTGAGGAAGTCGCTCAGCATCTGCTGGAACGCGGAAGCTGGCAAGGAGAAATGAGCAGTACGCATAAAGACGGACATGAAGTCATCACGCTCGCATCGACCTCTGCCATCAAGGATGCTGATGGTGTAGTGACTGGCTATGTCTCGGTGCTGCGCGACATTACCGAACGCAAGCAGATCGAAGAAGCGCTGCGCCACGAGCGCGATCTGATGCAGGCGCTGATGGATAACCTTCCCTACATGATTTACTTCAAGGATGCGGAGTCTCGGTTTACGCGGATCAATCGGGTGCAGGCTCAGTTACTTGGCGTGGATGATCCTGATCAGGTGATTGGCAAGACGGATTTTGATTTTCAATCCGAGGAGATTTCCCGTGTTTCCCGCGCGGAAGAACAGCGCATCATGGAAACAGGTGAGGGGGTCGTAGACCGCATCGAATTCAACCCCACCGCCGACGGTAGCCCGCGTTGGATCACCAGCACCAAAGCAGCCATCCAGGACCCGGACGGGCAATTCCGGAACGTCGTTGGCATCTCGCGGGATGTCACCCAAACCATTCAGGCCGAAGAAGAGATCAAGCGTCTTAATGCTATTTTGTTTGAGCATGCAACTCAATTGGAGTCGGCCAACAAGGAGCTTGAGGCGTTCTCATTTTCAGTTTCACACGATCTGCGCGCGCCGTTACGAGCCATTGATGGCTTCTCCAAGATCATCGTCGAGGACTATGGGACGGAACTGCCAGAGGAAGCGCTCAACTATCTCCAACGGGTGCGCGACAACGCCAAGTATATGGGGCAGTTGATTGATGATTTGCTGAACTTCTCGCGCCTCAGCCGCCAGCCGCTCACCAGGCAAGTGACTTCTATGCAAAACCTCATCCAGCAGGTGGTTGGGGAGCATCGCGCCGAAATGGACAGCCGCCAGATTGCTATTTCGCTTGGCGAACTTCCAGAGTGTGAGGCCGACCCAGCGCTGCTTAAACAGGTGGTCGTCAATCTGCTTAGCAATGCTATCAAGTATACCCGGCGGCGCGACATGGCTCAGATCGAGGTTGGCTCTTTCCAGCAGGATGGCGAGTGCGTCTATTTCGTCCGGGATAATGGGGCTGGATTTGATATGCGCTATGCCAATAAGCTATTCGGCGTCTTTCAGCGCTTGCACAGCGCTGAGGACTTTGAAGGAACAGGTGTCGGGCTGGCGATTGTACAACGCATTATTCACCGGCACGGCGGACGTATCTGGGCAGAATCGGAAGTGGACTGCGGAACGACCTTCTACTTTACTCTGGCTCTCGACTCACAAAACAACAGCAACGATTGACATCCGGGTTGAGATTTTGTTAATCGAAGAACACTCGGATGACGTGGGACTGTAGTGCTTATTGCTCAACGAACGCCGACAATCTTAACGTCAGCTTACAGGTTCGAATATGCCCACACAAATCAAGATGCTTCTCGTCGAAGACAATCCTAATGATGCCGAACTCGTACTGCGCGAACTGCGGAAAGCCGGGTTAGAGATCGACTCGCAGCGTGTGGATACTCCATCGGCCTATCGTGCGGCCCTTGACCAGAAGCCGGACATGATTCTCGCGGACTACAATCTGCCGCAGTTCAGTGGGGTAGATGCCATCCGGCTACTGCGCGAACAAAATCTCGACATCCCCTTGATCATTGTCAGTGGAACAGTTGGCGAAGAAGATGCAGTGGCGTGCATCAAATTGGGTGCTGCCGACTACCTGCTTAAAGATCGTTTGGGCCGCCTGCCGGAAGCAATCAACCGCGCCCTAGCAGATAAACAACGCCGAGAGGCCAAGAAGCAGGCCGATGAGGCCCTGGCGTTTATGGCCGCGATTGTCAAGACCTCCAGCGACGCCATCATCGGGGAAACACTGGAAGGAATAATCCTCAGTTGGAACGCCGGAGCCGAGGCAATTTATGGCTATCATGAGGATGAGGCTATTGGGCACTCAATCACAATGATTGCACCGCCCGACCGTTCGGATGAGATTCCCAACCTCCTCCAACGGCTCAAGCAGGGCGAAACCATCGAAAACTTCGAGACCAAGCGCGTCCGCAAAGACAGCCAGATCATCGACGTATCTCTCACCGTGTCGCCAATCTTCGAGGCAGATGGGACTCCGAAAGCTGCTTCGATTATCGCGCGTGACATCACCGCTCGAAAAGAGGCAGAGCGTGCGCTGGAACGGGCCAATCGTGCCTACCGCACCCTGAGCGCAGGCAATCAGGCACTGCTGCGGTCGGCTGACGAAAATGAACTTCTCGATGCCGTATGCCGCGCAATCGTCGAGGTGGGCGGCTACAACCTCGCTTGGATCGGCTATAAAGTTGACGACGAAGACAAAACGGTGCGCCCGATGGCGTGGTTCGGAATTGGCGCCGATCAAATTCCACAAGCCAAGCTGACATGGGCAGAGACGGAACAAGGCCGGGGGCCATCAGGGACCGCTATCCGCACTGGGAAACTGGTCGCCATTCAGAACATCGCCACCGAGCCGGAATCAATCACCTATCGCAACCGCGCTTTGCAGCTAGGCCACCAAGCGGTGGCTGCTTTTCCACTGATAAGTCAAGTGGAAGTGCTCGGAGGATTGTGCGTGTATGCGCCCGATCCGGATTCTTTTAGTGGAGAAGAACTGGCTCTTCTCGAAGAGATGGCTGACGACCTGGCCTTTGGCATTGAGACACTCCGCAGCCGCGCCCTTCGTGAGAAGGCGGAACGCGAACTGGCGCGAGTCAACCGGGCTTACCGGACTCTTAGTGCCGCGAACCATGCATTAGTCCATGCCACCGATGAGCAAGCGTTGCTCGATGCCGTGACCAGGCAGATCGTCGAGGTGGGCGGCTATCTGGGGGGTGGGGTCTCCTACAAGGTGGAAGACGAAGCTAAAACCATGCTGGTGATGGCCTACACTGGTCCCGGTGCAGAAGCCATTCGCAAAGTGGCGCTCACATGGGCGGACACGCCACAGGGCCAGCAGCCAGCCGCCATCGCAATTAGAACGGGTAGAGCCGCCATCATGCGGAATCTCCCGACCGATCCGCAGAGCAGCGTGTCAGTCACGCGGGAACGTTTGTTCGAGCCGAGCCATATCGCGATGGCGGCTCTTCCATTGATGGCTGAAGATCAGGTGATCGGGTCGCTTTCTGTACTAGCTACCGAACCGGAAGGATTCAGCCCGGAAGAACTTGATCTTCTTTCCGAGTTGGCTGGCGATTTGGCCTTTGGCATCGAGACGATCCGCACACGCCTGGATCGTGCGTTTGCAGTCGCGGCATTAGCGGAGAGGGAAGCTCACTTCAGGCTGCTGTTTTATGCTAACCCTCATCCGATGTGGGTATACGATCTTGAGACCCTGCGCTTCCTTGAGGTCAATGATTCTGCTGTTGCGCTGTATGGTTTTTCTCGTGATGAATTCTTTGAGATGACCATTCCAAACATCCGCCCTGAAGAAGACGTACCCGGACTCTTGGAGCATATTCGGGAATCTCCAGATGGTACACGCATGACAAGCGAATGGCGACACCGCTTGAAGGATGGCACTCTGATCGATGTGGAGATTGCTTCTCAGCCCCTTGAATTCGAGGGGCGAAATGCGAGGCTTGTTGCTGCTTACAATATCACCGAGCGGAAGCAGGCCGCCGCTGCCGAGCATGCAGCTAAAGAAGCCCTTGAGCAGCAGCATGAGCGGTTATCGGCGCTCTATCAAGTCGGTAAGATTGTCAATTCAAAGCTGGATGTAAGTGAGATTCTTGATTACGTAGCCGATGAGGCGATGCGTGTGACGCACTCCACTCTTGGCATGGTGCTGGTAGCTAATCCATCGACCGGGCTGTTCGAGCGGCGCTCGCTGCGCGGCTTCACCCCCGAAGAGGAAAAGTTAGCCCATGCCACTGTGCTCAAGCTCGATCAAGGGCTGAACGGGAGAGTCTACCAGACGCAGCAGTTGATCCAGGTCGAAGATGTTCAAGCGCAGCCAGAATACTATCGCGGCTTCGAGCGCACCCGCAGCGAGCTTGTCATTCCCATCCTGCGCGAAGGAATCGTGCTGGGCAATATCGATCTTCAGAGCGCAGAGGTCGGAGGATTCCGCGAAGTCGATTTGAATTATCTACAGGCGCTGGCTGAACAGGCAGCGCTGGCGATCAATAACGCCCGGCTGTATGAGGAACTAGAAAATTACAATGAGTTTCTGAAACAAGCCGCCACAGCCGAGCATGAGGCTAAGGTTGCCCTTGAGCAGCAGCATGAGCGGCTCGTGGCGCTGTACCAGGTAGGCAAGATTGTCAATTCGACACTGGACGTGACTAAAATCCTTAACTTCGTAGCGAACGAAGCCATGCGTGTAACCAACGCGGCGCGCGGATTGGTGCTGGTCGCCAACACCAGTGAAGGAGTTTTTGACCGAACATCTCTGCGGGGCTTCACACCACGAGAAAGGGAGCGGGCCGAGACAGCAATTCTGACACTTGACAAAGGGTTGAATGGGCAAGCCTACCGGACAGGTGAAGTTGTACGAGTTGACGATGTTCGGACTCAGCCAGAATACTTCCCTCTGATCAAGAGTACTCGCAGTGAACTCGTTATCCCCATTCTACGTGAGGGGATCGTATTGGGGAATATCGACCTGCAAAGCACCAAGGTTGGGGGATTCTTGGACATCGACCTGGATTATCTACAAGCGTTAGCGGAGCAGGCAGCGCTGGCAATCAATAATGCCCGGTTGTATCAGGAGTTAGAGACCTACAACGAGTATCTGGAACAAGCTGTCAAAGAGCGCACAACAGAACTGGAATCAACCAAGAATCGGGTGGAGAGCATTCTCAGTTCGGTGGGTGATGCCCTGATGGTGCTCGGCATGAATGGCCGCATCAAGCAGGTTAACCCATCGTTTGAGCGGCAGACAGGATTCAACCCTGTTGAAGCCGAAAATCAGGATCACCATGAATTGCTTCGGCTCGAATTCGGGTCGAAGGGCGACTATCAGAGCGCGTTGGAAACTCTGACCCCCGGACAAGTGTGGCAGGGTCAAACGAATGTCACGCGCAAGGACGGCAGCACCTATGATGCCGATTTCACCATCGCCCCGGTGCGCGATGATTCCGGCGCGATCAAGATGCTGGTCGCCAGCATCCGCGACATTACGTTTCTCAAGGAAGTTGAGCGCGCTAAAGATCAGTTTGTATCGAATGTGTCGCATGAGCTTCGCACCCCGATTACCAGCCTGAAGCTAAATCACAGTATGATTGGCCGCGATCCTGCCAGACAGGAAGTTTACGTCGGCAGGCTGGGGCGGGAAATCAACCGCCTCAACGATTTGATCGAAGACCTGCTGCGGCTGTCACGATTGGAAGCGGGGCGTGTCGAGCTATCTCTTGTGCCTGTGGACTTGAACGCTATCGCATCGCAGCTAGTCGCCGACCGCACACCTATTGCAGAAGGTCGAAACCTGAGCCTAACTTTCGAGGAAGCGCCCGACCTTGAACCAGTGAGCGCTGATCCCGGTCTGCTCGTGCAGGCGCTGAGTGTGCTGCTCACCAACGCAATGAACTACACGCCCGCCGAGGGGAAGGTCGTGGTGAGCACCACCTCTCGCGAGGATAAGCGGGGTCATTGGGTTGGGCTGCGCGTGTCCGATACCGGGCCGGGAATCTCGCAGAGTGAGCAGCTTCGGCTGTTTGAGCGGTTCTACCGGGGGACGGCAGGGCGCGCTTCCGGTGCGCCGGGAACAGGATTGGGCTTGAGCATCGCCAAGCAAATCGTGGATCGCCATCGGGGGCGTTTAGAAGTTGCCAGCAAGGGAATCCCTGGTGAGGGCGCTGCTTTTACGATCTGGCTGCCTGCTGAGAAATAAAATTCAGCAGGCAACACAGCAACTCAGCGATCACGTCGGCGTTTTATCAAGACGACCGGTTTTCGCTCCTCTTGTTTTAGGATCTGGTGCAATTCGAACTGAAAACGAATTCTCTTTAGGGTACAAACATCTATATGCCCTCGAAGTGAACTGAGTTGTTCAATCAAACTGCAACATCGGAATAATTGTAATTGTGCTTCTACACAGGCACAAACTTGCATAATGTGCCAACCTGAGATGTAATAGTAGCTCTTATGGGGCACGGGGAATAAATGCGCCGCACGTATGTGAGGTGAGCAGGAGCCTAGTCTATGTCACCTGAGGTTGTTACCGTAGCGAAGTCAACCGGTACTGTTATATCACGGGAGGCCGCTCCAAGAGGTCTTCGCCGTCTTGCTTTCGGCACTATTCAGAATAAGATCATACTTCCTTTCTTGTTTCTGACAGTGCTCGTCACAATGCTAGGGACGTATATTGTAACCCGCTTGGTAGCGTTAAATATTCAGGATCGTTTGACGACCCAGCTTTTGGAGACCAGCCGGGCCGCAAGTGACAGTATTGTTGCATGGGAACGTTTCCAACTCGATGTGCTGCGTCTCGTTGTATTCTCTACCGGGGTTCCAGAATCCCTTGAAGCGGGCGACAAACAGCCCCTTACCGATACGCTGGTCGCATTAGGTTCTAATCAAAACGTCTTTTTACTTCTGGCGATTAATTCTCAAGGAGAGGTAATCGCCAGCGCTCAACGCGGGAATACTGGTGGTTACGACACCACAGCCATGATCGGCCAGAATCTCGACGATGAACCGTTTGTGCGATCCGTCCTCGACGCGAAAATCGACCAGTTTGGGGATAAGTATGCAGGGCTGATCCTCGTAGATGGGCAGGATGTTCTGCTGACGGTTGCCCCGGTGCAAAACGCTCAGGGCCGTGTGGTCGGTGCAGTTGCCATGGGAACTCCTCTGCGGGACGTACTCGATAATGCAAAGCGCGATACGCTGGCCGACCTCACTCTTTTCAGACCAAACGGCGAACCGATCCGTACGACCTTCGTGGTCGTAGGGAACGAGAGCACGACTGCCCTTAATATTACGCCGGCGATGTATCAGGAAACCATGACGGGATCGCAGGGCGCGACGCACCTGCAAACGGTCACATTTAATGGGCGTGAATTCCAGACCGCATATGTCCCACTTGTCATTCGACGCGACGAGCTAGGGGTGCTCGGCGTATCGTGGCCAAGCACGCTGGTAACTTCGGTCATTACCACGAACCGGAATGGTCTTGCTATTATGTTCTCGATTGTGGGGATGCTGGTCGTGCTGATCGGCTACGTGGTTGCTCACAATCTCACCCAACCCATACGCCGTTTGGCTGAAGTCGCGCAAAGTGTCGCCGCAGGCGATTTGAGCCAACGTAGTCTGGTGAGGACCTCTGACGAGATCGGCGTGCTGGGCCGTGTCTTCGACAACATGACGCTCAATCTGCATGAGAAGACGGAGGCGTTAGTTCAATCGTATAGAGAGCAGGAGCGGAAAAATGCGTTCCTTACTGCCGTCATCGCTTCGGCGGCAGATGGAACAGTCGTGGTCGATCCGGAAGGCGCGATCATGCATCAGAATCCGGCGGCGCAGGAAATCATTACCCATGATAACATGCTGTGGAATTACACTCTCCGCGAACTGGCACGAGAGACAAAAGATGCAGGACACGCATTACTGCGACTTGAGGTTGATAAACTGTGGTACGAGGCGAAAGCTGCACCTGTGGTCACGACCGACCACGAAGAAATCGGAGTCGTGATGACTCTACGGGACATTACGGAAGAAATCCTCACCGACCGTATGCGCACAGCGTTCATTCTTCAAATGTCTCATGAACTCTATACACCCCTCGTCACTGCAAGGGGTTATACAGAGCTAGCAAAATCAACGATTGGCAATAAGGTTCCGCTTGCGCACGAAATGCTGGATCAATCGCTAAGCAGTCTGCGCGAGTTGCGCGGTATGATCAGCCAGATTCTGGATATTTCCCGCATGATCCGGGGCGGTTTCGAATTGACAACCGAAAAACTGGATCTTGCGGAACTACTTTACTCAGTGATTGATGAGTACAAGGAACTCGCTGAAAGCAAGAACCTGCGCCTTCAAATCGACATCGGCCCGATTCAGAGTTATTCTGGGGGGCGAGAACCTTTACGTTGGACATTCAGGCATCTGATCAAGAATGCTTATGACTACACACTGCCGGGTGGCCTGATCAGAATAACGGCTTTGGACGAGGATGGCTGCTTTGTGTTGAAAGTGCGCGATACGGGAGTAGGGATTGCGCCACACGAAAAGCCGCATATCTTCGAGCAGTTTTATCGGGGACAACCTGTATCACGCGATGGCGTCGTGATCGACACGCGAGGCGCTGGGTTGGGCCTCTTCGTGGTAGACCAAGTTGTCCGTGTTCATGAGGGCGAAGTCAAGGTATGGACTGAGCAAGGAATTGGATCCGAATTTCAGATCCGGCTGCCACGCTAGCAACGTCAGACCTAGGAAAGCCCCACAGCGTTGAGCGGGCGCGAGGGAGAATTTGCAGATGACCGATGAAAAGGGACAGGCAAACGATCAAAAAGCAGCGCAGGAGCAAAGCGGCTCCAAGGATGAGAAGCCGCGCCTCTTGATGCTCCTGGAGGATGACCTTGCCCTCCGATCTTTATTGCAGATCATGTTCCAGCAGTGGGGCTATCAGACACTGACATTTTCAGATGGCTACCGTGCGGCAGCCTGGCTCGATCAAATTGCTGAAGGCAGTGTGACCGACCCGCTCCCGGAGTTGGCTCTGCTTGACATCCGAGTGCCGGGGCCTCAGGGCACAGAAATCGCGATGCGGATGCGCAAACTCTCTGGCACTGCACAAATCCCTATTGTGATTATGACCGCTTATCGGATGGATTCGGCTGAGACGGATGAGATTCTCAAAGCTATTGAGCCTGAAGGCTTTCTTCAGAAAGGCGACATGGACTTTGACAGTCTTCACAAACAACTGATGTCCATCCTTACAAAACGCAAAGAGCTTGTCCCTGAAGGCAGCTCGAGTACAGTCGATGCGAAGGCTGCGCCTGAGAAGCAGGAAGCGAAGCCTGCGGCATCCAATTCAAGTGCTTCAGATGAGAAGGCCATACCTGAGAAAGCGAAAGTTGCGGGAGCTAGTGCTAGCGTGACAGATCCGAATGCTGAACCTGAGAAGGAGAAAGTACAGGTTGCAGCAGCCAGTGCAAGTACTGATCCGAGCGCTGCACCTGAGAATGAGAAAGCGAAAGTTGCGGGAGCTAGTGCAAGCACGTCCGATCCGCAGCCCGCACCTAATAAGGATAAGGAGCAAGTTGCGGAAGCCAGTGCAAACACGACTGATCCGCAGCCCGCATCGGGCAAGAGTGAAGTTCCAGGCACAGTTTAGCAGGAAGGTGGCATATGCAATTATCCGACGTTAGACCCATTACTACGACGCAGGGGCTGACTGCCAAACGCTCCTCACGCACACAGGCGATCTTGCTCCTGATTCTGGCGGCATTGGCGATTCTAAGCACCGTAATCGCCTGCTCGTGGCTAGGTGCAATCGGACTTGTACCAGACACTGTTGATAAGAGTGGACGGTCGCTACTCAATGCGGATTACAGCCCATGGGGCTATAACGTGCCGCTTATCCAACTCGACATACCTCGGCTGGCGACTGCCGCCGCTCGTGGAGAAGGGGATTGGAGCAACGGTAATTTGCCTGAGGCGGCAGCAGCTGCCACCGAAGAGACGGCAGATAACCCGCCACCGATTGCGCCTCCGCCAACTGAAACTGAGCAGCCGCAGCCTACTGCCACTAAGCGGCCAGTCGTGGTGACACAACCACCGCCAAACACGACTGGCGGGAGCAC
>Ga0075421_100008748_pt1 | contig 12462 bp, 4 predicted proteins | sample SoiMetdeltSBSDD5_FD_75292 | JGI IMG/M metagenome (GOLD analysis project Ga0075421, IMG submission 75292) | Bulk soil microbial communities from a Populus tree surrounding site in Tennessee, USA - Soil MetaG P. deltoides SBSDD5 | ecosystem: Environmental > Terrestrial > Soil > Tree plantation... | reverse complement strand
CCAGGCACGCCTGTTCGCGATGCTGGACACCCCGGTCGATCTGGGGTTCGGCGCGGACGCCTCCGGCGGTGTGGCCACGCCTGACATGCGCATCACCGGCTTGTCGGCGCGTACCGGCCCGATCGGCGGGGACCTGAGCACCCCGCAGCCACCGACCCAGTTCGATCCGGCCGACTTCTTCGGCGGCGCCGCGCCGCGCATCCTGGGCGCGATCGCGCTCACCGAGGTGATCGGGACAGGAGATTTCGACGGTACGGCCAAGGCGCCGCGGATGGTCACGACACCGGTACCGGACGGCGTCGAGACGAAGCTGGTCTGGCGGCCCACCGTCAAGGGCGACCCGGCAGGCGTGTTCATCCCGGAAACCAACCCGTCGTTGGAGCTGACCGCGTCGACACTGGTGCGGCACGACGGGTCGGCACCGACGTCGAAGGTCTCCGGGGTGCTGACGAACTTCGCCGTGCAGGCCGTCGGCACCGCGCTTCCGCTGGCCATCGTCCACTTCGACCGGATGTCGTTCACGAGCACGGACGGCGGCAAGCCGGACGTACGCCCCGAGATCGGCAGCGTCGAGTTCCTGGGCATCCTGGAGTTCGTCGCGAAGCTCCAGCACTACCTGAGCTCCGTCAGCCAGGCGAACGGGGGCCTCGGTATCCAGTCGACCGGATCCGACTCCTCCGGTGCGATCGAGGTTACGACCTCCGGCATCAAGGTGTCCTATCTGGTCACGCTGCCGACCATCGCGGTCGGCGTGTTCAGCCTGGAGAACATCTCGATCGGCTCCTCGCTCGCCATCCCGTTCGACGGCCAGCCGGCCCGGGTACGCTTCGCGTTCGCCGAGCGGGAGAGCCCGTTCCTGCTGACGATCTCGCTGTTCGGCGGTGGCGGCTTCGTCGGCGTCTCGTTCGGCCTGGACCAGTTCGAGCTGTTCGAGGCGTCGCTCGAGTTCGGGGCGAAGCTGGCCCTGGACATCGGCGTCGCCTCGGGCGGGGTGAGCGCGATGGCCGGCATCTATCTCGCGATCGGTGACACCGAGGGCGAGTTGACCGGGTACCTGCGGCTCAACGGTGAGCTGGAGGTGATCGGCCTCGTCCACCTCGCCATCGAGTTCTACCTGGGGTTCACCTACGACATGAACTCCAAGGAGGTGTACGGCGAGGCGTCGGTCACCGTCTCCATCGACGTGCTGCTGTTCAGCGGTTCAGTGACGCTCGGCCCGGTGCGCAAGCGGTTCGCGGGCGGCGGCGGGACGTCCGGCGTTCAGACGTTGGCAAAGTCGGCTCTGCACGCGCTGACCGGTGCCGCGTCGGCTCTCGGCGCGCCCGGCTCCCCCACCTTCGCCGATCTCATGGACCAGCCCGACTGGGTGAACTACTGCGCCCTCTACGCCCCAGCTGCCTTCGCCTGAAGAGGAGGAGTCCCCCATGCTCACTCAGACGATCCTGTGGACCGCCATCCCCAACGGGGTCTCCGCCGGCCAGCTCCAGCTCGTGTGCCTGGCCGCGCCGCGGTTGGCGAGCGTCAACTATCCGGGCAAGCTGACCCTGGACCTGTACCCCGACCAGGTGAACTGGGCGCACACCGCGCACCCGGACCGGCTGTCGTTCGCGGTGCAGCTCGCCGGCCAGCCGGCGGTGGCGGCCACCCGGGTCTCCGCGCCACCGGTACCCCACCTGTGGGCGGCGCTGTTCCCACCGTCCACAGTGGTGCGCCCGTTCAACTTCACCGACCACAGTGGACAGAACATCCGTTCGTACCCGGTGGCGAACGTGGTCGACGCGATCGCCGGCCTGTACCGGGAGACGGCAACGTACTCACCCACCCAGTTCCCACTCGCCGACGTCCTGCTCGGCGACCTGCTGCCCGGCCGCATCGGTATGGGTGGCCGGGACGAGCGACGGCTGCTCGACGAACTCGACGCGCGCTTCGGCCCACGCACCCGGGCACTGCCGCCAGGACCGGCCGACCCGCTCACGGACTTCCTTCAACTCAAGCGCTTCCACCTCGTCAAGCCCGGCTTCGCCCAGGTCCCGCCGCTGCCGACGCCGGTGCCGCTGGACTTCCACCAGGTGCTGGCGCTGCTGATGCAGTACCCGGCGATCCAGCGTCTCCTCGGTCTTGTCGTCGACCTGACCGTGCCGATCCCCGCCGGGCTGCCGCCGGACCCGACCGTCCAACTGGTCCCGATCTGGCCGCCGGCGCTCGCGGGGACGGTGAACCAGACGCCGAAGACCGCCGCGACGTATGGGCTGGACCGGTTCCTGCCCAAGGACGCCGGGGACATCTCGGCCGGCGCGGTGAACCTGTCGGGCAGCGGGTTCGGGGTCACGCCGGTCGACGTCGACGGCTCGGGGCTGAAGGTGCGGCAGGTCGCCGACAACGTGCATCGCGCGTGGCACGTGGCCCGCAGCCTGGACACCCCGGATCGGTACTCGCTGCCGGCGCTGCGGGGCTCCGGGCTGGCCGTGTTCCGGACCGGGCAGGCCGCGGCCCAGGCCGCCGGCTTCGCCGCCGCGAAACAGAATTTCGATCTGCTCGCGGGGGGCGGTGTGCCGACGCTCGACGCGCGGTCCCTGTTCCAGGGCGTTCGGTGGCACGTGTACGACGTCCAGTCCGGCCGCTGGTTCTCGCTGTGCCGCCGGACGGGCGAGTACGAGTTCCTGGGTCCACAGGAGACAGTGCCGGTGGGCGGCGGCCCCGGTGGCTGGGAAGAGGGAACGGTCACCGGGGCCGCGACGCAGCGCGTGGACGGTACCGGTGACGACCTGTACCTGGCTGAGTACCTGTGCCGCTGGCACGGGGAGAGTCTCGTGGCGCGCCGCCCCGGCAACTCGCTGCACAAGGATCCCGGCCAGCCGCCCACCGAAGACGCCGCTCCCCCGCCCGACGAGTTCAAGCTGCGGGCAATGTTCCGCCCCGCACCCGGTTCGCTTCCTCCGTTGCGGTTTGGGCGGCGGTACCGGTTCCGCGCGTACGCGACATTCGTCGGGGGTGCGGGTCTGCCCTACGACCCGCAGGACATGTCCAGCAACTTCACCAAGGCGACCGCGGAGATCACGTACGCGCGACTCGACCCCGTACCGGCCCCGGAGGTGGTGCTGCGCGTGCCGCCCGGCGCCGGAGAGTCCGTGCACCGGCTCGTCATCCGCACCGACTACGACCTCGTCACGCCCGCGACTCCCACCGAGCGGCACCTCCTCCCCCCGAAGATCGCCCAGTTGGCGGCCGAGCAGCACGGCATGTTCGACACCCCGGGCGGGCTGTCCGCGGCGGCGTACCAGCTCATCGTCGCCCGCGCGGACGGCACGTTGACCGGCGGCGGTTCGGCCGCGGACCCGGTGTTCGACACCGACCAGCTCGCGGTGCCGTGGCTGCCGGACCCGTTCAGCCGCCGCGCCGCCCTCTACGGCCTGCCCGGCGCGCCGGTCGGCACGACGGTCCCGGCGGACTTCGGCACGCCCACCCCAACCTGGCCGGACCTGCAGGCGCTGCGGCTGCGGCTGGTGGAGGGGACGGCCGCGCCGAAGTGGCCGGTGCCCGGTGAGCCGCGGGTACTCCAGGTCGCCCTCAGCAAAGGGGACACCGCCGAGGTACAGCTCAGCTCTGGCCTGGACCCGGCGGATCTGCGCGCGATGCAGGTCTGGCGCTGGGTGGAGTACGGCCCCGCGCTGCCGCCGGCCGTGCTGGAAGCGCGCCGGAGCGAGGCGCGCGAGGGACGCAACTGGCTGCTGACCCCGCCGACGAAGCTGACCCTCGTGTGCGCGGTCCGCCGGCCGCTGGTGGCCCCGACGTTCGCCCAGCCGGCGGCGGCCCGGCCCGCGCTCGGCGAGACGGCTGCCACGCTGACCGACACGCTGACGGTGAGCCGTAAGAGCACTGTCGGGGTGGAGGTCCGGGCACAGTGGACAGACTGGGTGGACACCATGGACGGTCCGGTGTGGACACCCGCGAAGCCCGTGGACAAGACGGCGGATCTGGGCGAGGTACGTGTCGCGAAGGCGGACGCGCAGAACCCGGAGGGCCAGTTGGCGGTGTCCCGGCGGCACGAGTTCGGCGACACGAAATACCACGCGGTCACCTACACGGCGGTGGGCAAGAGTCGCTTCGCCGAGTATTTCGTCGAGGATAAGGAGGTGACCGTCGGTGAGGACGGCACCGTGGTGGTCGACGCCCGCGGCGTGGCGCCGCACTCCGAGGATGTGCGCTCCGGCGCGACGGCACTGGTCCGGGGCACCGACTACACCGTCGCGTACCCGACCGGCGTGCTGACCGCGCTGACGGTCCCGCCGAACAGCGCCCTGCAGATCAGGTACCTGCCGACGGTCAGCCGGCCGGGCGCTCCGGTCAGCCTGCCGGTGCTCAGCTCCGCCCGGCCGGCGGCCCCCAAGCCGGTGTACGTGCTGCCGACGTTCGGCTGGCACGTGCAGTCCCCGTCGACCGACCCGGCGGTTCCGCCGGCCGCGCTGCTCAGCAAGAGGTCGGGCAACGGGCTGCGGGTGTACCTCGACCGGCCGTGGTGGTCGTCCGGCAACGACGAGCAGTTGGCCGTCGTCGTGGCGAGCACCCCGGGCATCCCGGACCGGTTGCGACGGTACGTCACGCAGTGGGGCGGTGACCCGGTGTTCCGCTCCGGCCCGCCTCCCACCGACCTGCCCAAGCCGGACCAGTTCCCGCTGAAGGTGTCGTCGCCAGGCTCGGTGACGTTGGCCGAGCTGCCGGGCCAGCTGGTGTCCGTCGCTCCCCACACGGTCGCCCCGGATCCGGAGCGGCGGCTGTGGTACTGCGACATCGTGCTCACTCCGGGCGAAGCGTACACGCCGTTCGTGCGGTTGGCGCTCGCTCGGTACCAGCCGCACGCACTGGCCGGAGCCGAGCTGTCACCCGTGGTATTGACGGACTTCGCGCAGCTGGCCCCGGACCGCTGGGTGACCCTCAACTACACCGGTACCATCGGCGTCGCGGTCACCGTGGTGGGCCAGAGCTACCTGAAGACCGCCGGCAGTCCGCTCGCGTTCGGTCGGGTTGTCGTCACCGTGGAGCGCCGGGATCCGAAGATTCCGGGTGATCTCGGGTGGTATCCGGCCGGCGAGTGGGCGCTCAACCAGGGAGTGGGCTGGCAGCAGGGTCGCACCATGTGGTCCGGGCCGGTGCAGCTGCCGGTCCCGCGGGGCAGCGAACCGATGCGCCTGGTCGTCCGGGAGTACGAGCGGTTCACCGCCGCGCAGACCGGCGACCGAGTGGTCTTCACCGACGTGGTTCCGGTCAGCTAACTGCCAGTGTCGTGGTTCAGCCTCCGGCGGCAACCGGATCGCAAGGGGTGACTGCTGCACTGGCCTCCGGACGGGTATCCGCCCACGACACGCGGAGGTAGACAGATGCACGCGAGAACAGCGTGGCTGGGCGTTGCCACGGTGCTAGGCATGGCGGCGGGCGTCGCCGTCGCCGCGACTCCGGCGTACGCGATCGGCGCCACGGTCGCGCTCGTCGAGAACGGCGTCCTGAAGGTGACGGCCGCCGCGGGGGCCTACAACGACATCGAGGTCGACCCGTCTTCCACCCCCGGGTACTACATGGTCCACGACAACCAGCCCATCTCCACCGGCGTGGGCTGCAAGACCGTCCAGGGCGAGGTGCTGTGCCAGGTCACCAACATCTGGCAGGTCAAGATCGACGGTGGTGACAAGAACGACGTCCTCGGGGTACGGGGCACCATCGACACCGTGTTGATCGGCGGCTTCGGCAACGACACTCTGGACGGCTCACCCAGCAACGATCAGCTCTACGGCGGCGACGGCCACGACGACCTGGACGGCAAGTTCGGCGACGACGTGCTCTACGGCGGGCCGGGCGACGACGTCCTCGACGGCGACGGCGGCGACGACACACTGGATGGTGGCCCCGGAGCGGACACATTGACGGGTGGATCGGGCTTCGACGTGGTCTCGTACCGCGACTCGACCGACGGCGTCGTCGCCGACCTCCTCGGCACGCGTGGGGACGACGGCGGCGAGGGCGAGGGCGACACCATCAACTCGGATGTCGAGGGCCTCGCCGGTGGCCGCGGCCACGACCGGCTGACCGGCAACGAGGGCACCAACCTCCTCGTCGGCGGCTTCGGCGACGACCTTCTGACTGGCCTCGACGGCGGCGACCAGCTCTTCGGCGAGGAAGGCTTCGACACGCTTTTCGGTGACGCGCCCCGTGGCGAACCGGGCACCGGCGTGGACTTCTGTGATCCGGGCCGGGACGGCGGCCAGTTGTTCGACTGCGAGGAGTTCCCCCCGGAGTGACCAACGGCCTGGAATAACCGCCTCGATCGTGCTCTCCTCCTCCCGAAGGGGGAGAGCACGATCGCGACTGATCTGCCAAGAGCGCCTGGACAATCTGTCGGCGCGCCGCCTTCGGCGGCTGATTTGGCCACGAGCGCCTGGACAATCTGTCGGCGCGCCGCCTTCGGCGGCTAGGGTTGCCCCCGTGGTCACGATGGACATCCGGCTGCTCGGGCCGCTGGAGGTCTGCGTCGACGACGGCACCGGCAACGAGCGGTTCATTCCGCTCGGCCCGCCCCGCCGCCGTGCCCTGCTCGGCCTGCTCGCGATGCGGGCGCCGGCGGTGGTGTCCCGCTCGGCGCTCATCGATGGCGTGTGGGGCGACGAGCCGCCGCCGGCCGCGACCAAGACCCTGCACGCCCACGTGGCCCACCTCCGCCGGACCCTCGCGGCCGCTGGCGCGGACGGTCTGGTCGGAACAAAGCCGCCCGGGTACATACTGGACGCCCCGCCCGAGTACGTCGACGCGCGCCGCTTCGAGGAGCTGGTGCGGCGCGGCCGGGTGGACCTGAAGGCCGGCGCCGTGACGGAGGCGGCCGAGGCCCTGCGGGTTGCCCTGCGGCTCTGGCGCGGTGAGGTGCTCGACGGCTGCCCGCTCGGCGAGTGGCCCCGCGCCGAGGCGGCGGCGCTGGAGAGCACGCGCCTGTACGCGTTCGAGGACCTGTGCGCGGCGGACCTGGCGCTCGGCCAGCACGCCCGGGTGGCCACCGAGCTGGCCGCCGTCATCGCGCGGGAGCCGCTGCGGGAGCGCTGCTACGAGCTGTTGATGGTCGCGCTGTACCACGGTAGGCGGCAGGCCGACGCGCTGGCCGTCTACCGCAAGGCGCGCACGGTCCTGGTCGCGGAGCTGGGCCTGGAGCCGGGCGCGGGCCTGCGCCGGCTGGAGGCGGCGATCCTGGCGGGCGACGACCGGGCCGTCACCGCGATCGACACCCCAGCCGCCCCGATAACTATCCCCAGTAGACAGTCCACGGTGGACGAGGAACTGGGCGCACCCGTGCCGGCGCCACTCACCGCGCTCATCGGCCGGGACGCGGAGGTCTCCGAGGTGACAGGGCTGCTGAAGGAGCGGCGCCTGGTCACCCTCACCGGGGTCGGCGGCTGCGGCAAGACGCGGCTGGCGGTCGCGGTGGCCGTCGAGTACGGCCCGGAGGCGCGGTTCGTGGACCTCACCGGTACGTCCAGGCCCGAGCTGGTGGCCAGCGCCGTCGCGAGCGCCCTGGGTGTGGCCGAACACCCCGATCTGCCGCCGCTCGACGCCCTTGTCCGCCGGCTCCGTCCACTGAAGACATTGCTGGTACTCGACAACTGCGAACACCTCGCCGACGCTTGCGCGCACCTCGCGGAGTCGTTGCTGACCGCCTGCCCCGGCCTGCGGGTGCTGGCGACGAGTCGGGCCGCGCTCGGGGTACCCGGGGAAATGTCCTGGCCCGTGCCCCCGCTGTCGATCCCGCTGGAGGGCACCGCGGACCTGGCTGAGGTCCGGCGCTATGCCGCCGTGCGGCTGTTCCTGGACCGGGCGGCCGTGCCGGCCGTGCGGGCGCTAGAGGACGCGGACGCTCCGGTGCTCGCAGCGATCTGCGCGGGTCTCGACGGCCTGCCGCTGGCACTGGAACTGGCCGCGGCCCGCACGCCCGTGCTCACGCTCGCCGAGATCGCCGAGCGCCTGCACGATCCGGACCTGCTGCGCGGAGCCGACCACGGCACGCGACGGCACCACAGCGCGCTGCACGCGACGATGGCGTGGAGCTACGACCTGCTCTCGCCCGACCTGCGGGTGCGGTTCCGCCGGCTGGCCGTATTCACCGGCGGGTTCACCCGGGACGCGGCGGCCGCGGTGTGGCCGGACGGCGCGGCGGACCCGGTCGACGTGCTCGGCGACCTGGTGACCAAGTCGCTCGTCGTGATGCAGCCACGCCCGACCGGCGCGCGCTACCGCTTGCTGGAGACGATCCGGCACTTCGGGTGGGATCGGCTGACCGAGTCAGCCGCGGAGGAGGCGGAGACCCGGGCCCGGCACGCGGCGTTCCACCTGGCGCTGGCGGAGGACGTGGGGGCTCGGCTGCACGGTACCGGGTTGGAGGCGGGGCTCGACACGCTGGCGACCGAATACGACAACCTCGTGGCGGCGCTGAGTTGGTTTGCCGAGCGAGGGCCGAGCGCGGACGAGCTGCAGCTGGCGTCGACCCTCGCGCGCTACTGCCACCTGAGCGGTCGGTACCAGCAGGGCCGCCGCTGGCTGGCCGGAGCGCTGTCGCGGGCGGGCGGTGCCCCGTCGGCGGAGCTGGCCCGGGCGGTGCTGCGGGCCGCGTTCCTGGCCCTGTTCGAGTGCGACTACGCCGACGCCGTGGCGCACGGCGAGCGGGCCTTGGCCGTGCACAAGGAGTTGGGCAACCCGGCGGGTACGGCGCGCTCGCTGAGCCTGCTGGCCTCCGTCGACCGGGAACGCGGCGACTACGACAGCTCGCTTGTCCGGTACGCCGAGGCGCTCGACATCTACCGCGCGGCCGGCAACGAGCCACGGGTGGCCGAGACGCTCCAGCTCGCCGGTTTCACGGCCTGGTTGACCGGGGACCTGGACCGCGCCGAGCGGCTCATCCAGGACGGCCTCGACCGGTTCCAGGTGCTCGGCGACCCGGAGGGCGTCGCGTCGGCCCGGGTACACCTGGCTGCCGTGGCCCACTACCGGGGCGAGTCGGGCCGCGCCCGCTGGCTGGCCGAGGACGCCCTGGCCCGGTTCCGCGAGTTGGACTTCGGCGAGGGCATCGCGTGGGCGCTGAACGTGCTCGGCCTGGTCGCACACCGCGACGGTGAGTCCCGCCGGGCCGTGGAGGCGTTGCGGGCGAGCCTCGACGTCCACTGTGGACTGGGTGACCGCTGGCGCTCGGCCGCCGTCCTGGAAGCGCTGGCCGCCGTGCTGGCCCCGGACTCCGCGACCGCCGCCGCCGAGCTGCTGGGCGCCGCCGCGGGCATCCGGGACGCGATCGGCGCCCCAGTCCCCCACCAGGAACGACCGCTGTACGACGCCACCGTCGCGATCGTCCACAGTGCACTCATCGACCGGGAGCTCTATGCCGCCCGGGCGCGCGGAGAGGCGCTGCGGTTGCGCGATCTCCCCGCGCGGTTGGCCACCCTGGCCGGCTGATCCAAACCTGACGCGGGCCCGGCCCAGGGGCGCAAGCGGATGGCAACCGGTTGGCAGCCGGCCCTCCCTATCCAGGAGACGTTCACCGTTGTCCTGCGATGAGGAGTGGTTCCCATGCCCGTACCGCGTACCCGCGCGTTGCTGGCGACGCTGGCCATGCTGATGGCCGGCGTCGCGTTCGTTCCCCCACCGGCCTCGGCCGCACCGGGCGTCGACGACGCGCTGTGCACGCTCCGGCCGAACCCGCGCACTGACCCGCTCTCCGAGTGGGCCACCTGCGTCAGCGTCTCGGCGTCCCTGTCCACCCTGCCGGCGGTGGGCGAGACCGCCACCCTGACCATCGAGCTGATCGGCGACTCCGGCCGTGCGGGCGTACGCGTCGACGCCGACCTCGTCGGTGGACTGGATTGGATCGACGCGCCCGGTGGCTTCGAGGCCGCTGTCGTCCCGTCGGGCAACCCGGCGGACCTCGGCCGGTTGGCGCGCGCCACAGGCACCGTCGACCTGCCAGCGGGCGAGATCCTCCGCCTCACCGGGACGATCCGCGCGACCGCGTCCGGCCCGGCGCGGGTGACCGTACAGGCCGCCGCCGCGACTGACGAGGTCGTGCCGGCCGGACGGGACGACGTGTACCTGACCGTCGCCGAAGGCGGGGACATCTCCACCCCGGGCATGCGCGGTGAACCGTTCGCCGCCGCCGTACCGGGACCCGAGGGCGCCGTGCCCAGCCCCGCTGCCGAATTCCGCGAAGGCTTCAAGCCGGCCGGCGTCGCGGGCGGTCCACTCGCCACACCGGCCAAGTCCGGGATCACCGCTACGGCGTGCGTCACGGGCAGCTGGGGATACCAGGACAGCCTCTCGGTCGTCCGCTTCGCGCCCAACTTCGGGGTGCAGGTGTGGGACCACGACACCCTCGACGGCGTCGACGACCTCCTGGTGAAGGGCGTGACCGACGGGGCGGGCAAGTACACGCTGTGCTTCGACGGCGTCGACAACGACGGCGGGCTCAGCGACGGCGGCCAGGACGTGTTCGTGCGGTTCATCTCGCAGAACACCATGTGGCAGGTGCAGGAGCTGAACACGAGCGCGCTGTTCCATTACGACACCGGGCAGGTGAACAACCTCGCTTCCGGTACGCACGACTTTGGTTTCATGATGCCCGGCGACCCGCTGCACATGGCCGGGATCCAGGCGTTCGACGCTACAAACGACCTGTGGAACTGGGTCATCGGCGACTGCTGGGACGACCTCGACCCGGTGAACGCCTGCCCCATCAAGGTGATCAACTGGCGCTGGGACTCGGCGACGGGCACGTTCTACGATCCCGCCAGCCACCAGGTCTTCCTGCTGGCCGCCGACGCCGGCATCAACGACATCACGGTGCACGAGGTGACCCACGCGGTGATGGACGACGTGTACGAGTTCTCGCCGATCCCCAACAGCGGCTGCCCCGGCCACATCGTCACCGATGAGATCCTGCCGGCCTGTGCGTGGGTCGAGGGGTTCGCCGAGTGGACTCCCGTCCGTGTCTACAACAGCCCGCTATTGGACTTCAGCCTGTCGATCTCGCTGAACCTGGAGACGCCGACCTGGCTGACGCCGACGTTCGACAACGGGGCGAAGGTGGAGTCCCGGGTCGCGGGCGCGCTCATCGACATCTCCGACAACACCAACGAATCCCCGTGGGACAAGCTGTCGGAGGGGAACGCCAACATCTGGTCGACGTTCCTCAACCACAAGTCGAACGACTTCACGCAGTTCTGGTCGCAGCGCACCGCCGACGGCTTCAACGTGTCGAACACCGGTGGCAACGCCTGCCTGTACCAGAACACCATCGACTTCACCTTCCGCGAGCCGCTGAGCAACAACGTCCCGCTTTCTCGACCCACGCCACCGCCCAACCACAACTACTCGTTCAACACCACCACGGCCTACTGGTCGGTGGTGGCAATCCGGCCACCCGCCGGCGCCGACTACGACCTGACCCTGTTCGACAACCTCGGCCAGACGACACAGCTTTCGGTCAGCAACCTTGGTGGGTCCACAGTGGACTTCATCGCGATCGACTCTAACGCGGGCCGGCGCCCACTGGGCGACTACTACCCGAGGGTCGCGAAATTCTCCGGTACCGGCAGTTTCGCCGTCGAGCTCGGACAGGGCAGCCTGACGCTGGGTGCGGCCAGCTCCACGCAGATCGTGATGGGCAGCACCAAGGTCGTGGCCGTGCGGGACACCAGCCTGACCGCGAACGTGCCCGTCACCATCAAGGTGACGCCGTCGTCCGCCACCCAGGACGCGGAGCTGTTCATCGTCAACTCGGTGGCCGGTTCGCCGTCCACGTTCATCCGAGCCCGCGGCGCGGCGCTCAAGACGGCCAGCGCCAAGGGGCCGGGCCTCGTCGAGACCATCACGTTCACGCCCACCACGTCGGGTTGGTACGGCATTGTGCTCGTGAACAAGGCCGGCAGCGGTACGTACACGCTGGCGCGGCTGTAGCTATGTGCTGAAGGGGCGCCCGGTGCGGGCGCCTCTTCCGGCTGTCTCCGCGAGCAGCTGGAGTCGGCGAGCCCGGATCTGTTGCGGAGGTCGGCGATCGGCGGCATTGCTTACCATCGGCGATGTCGGAAAGCCGATGTCGCTACGTACAACACTGGCCCTGATGGATGTCGGCGAGCAGCGTTAGCGCCCGGGCTTCGAGGATCTGGTAGCCGTCGTGGCGGGCGATGGCGTACGCCTTCTCGGCGTGGGTGGTGGCCGGTTCGTCGCGGCGCAGGTCGTAGTGGGCGTGAGCCAGGGCGAGGTGGGCCTCGGTGAGGAGGCCGCGGTGTTGGGCCTCGCCCGCGAGGTGCACCGCCTGGGCCGCGTAGTCGGCGGCCCGTTGGGGCTGTGCCGCGGCGCGATGAGCGTTGGCGAGAGCAGTTAGAGCCAACGCCTGTGAACCGCTGTCTCCGGTCGCCGCGGCCAGTTCGAGGGCGGTGGCAGCCCGGC
>Ga0075421_100008744_pt1 | contig 12464 bp, 9 predicted proteins | sample SoiMetdeltSBSDD5_FD_75292 | JGI IMG/M metagenome (GOLD analysis project Ga0075421, IMG submission 75292) | Bulk soil microbial communities from a Populus tree surrounding site in Tennessee, USA - Soil MetaG P. deltoides SBSDD5 | ecosystem: Environmental > Terrestrial > Soil > Tree plantation... | reverse complement strand
AGGACCTTGATCGAATCGCTGTCGTAGTCGTTCGGCTCGCGGGGCTGGGGTTCCGTCTCCTGCTGCACGTGTTCTCCTAACGGGCCCGCGCTAGATGCGCATCGGCATGACGACATACTTGAAGTCGGGCTGCGACGGAACGCACAGCAAGGCACTTGAAGCCGCGTCTCCGAAGCTGCATTCGAGCTGCGTACCATCGACGTTGTTCAACACGTCGAGCAGATAATTGACGTTGAAACCGATGTCCAGCGCGTCCCCCGTGTACGGGACTTCGATGACTTCCTCGGCTTCTTCCTGTTCCGCGTTCGACGAGACGATCTTGAGCGTGCCCTGCGCAAATACCCAGCGAACGCCGCGAAACTTCTCGTTGGAAAGGATTGCTGCCCGCAGCAGCGCCTGCCGCAATGGCTCGCGCTCGAGAAGCAGGGTATTGCGGTTTCCCGATGGGATTACGCGCGTGTAGTCCGGAAACTTTCCATCGACGAGTTTCGACACCAGTTCCACCGAGCCGAAGGAAAACGAAGCCTGGCTGGCGGAAAGCTCGATCCGGGCTTCCTCGTCGCCGTCCCCGAGCAGCTTCGTCAGCTCGAGCACGGTCTTGCGCGGCACGATCACCTCCTGGCGCGGGACCGCTGCATCCAGCGGCATAGCGGCATAAGCAAGCCGGTGGCCATCGGTAGCCACGAGGCGAAGCTGTCCCGCGTCCACAACAAACAGAAGTCCGTTCAGGTAATAACGGATGTCCTGCTGCGCCATGGCATACTGAACAAGGCTCAGGAGCCGCTTGAAACCCTTCTGGGGCAGCGCGAACCGCGCCTGCTCGCCTGCTGGCTTCGCGAGCCGCGGGAAATCCTCCGCGGGCAGCGTCTGCAGCATAAAACGACTTCTGCCGGCCTTGACCAGCATCCGCTTGTCCTGCATCTGCAGAGTCACCTCTGCATCGCCCGGCAGCGCCCGCAGGATATCGACCAGTTTCCTGGCTCCGACCGTGATGGCGTGCGCTTCCTGCCCCAGGTCCAGGTCGGCGAGCGCCTTGATCTGTACCTCGATATCCGTGGCGAGAAACGAAACCTTTCCCGCGGAACGTTCGAGCAATACGTTCGACAGGATGGGAAGCGTATGGCGTCGTTCGATGATCCCGCTGACGGCCGAAAGCGGTCCGAGCAGGTCATCGCGCTTTGCTTTGACTAGAACCATTCTGTTCCTTCAACTATAGAAAAAACAAAGAACAACTAATAACGACCCAGACTTGTTGGATAACTCCAAAAGACGAGCGGACGCAGGTACTTGACTGCGTGCATTGCGATGCAATGCTTGGGGGGCGAGGTGTGGACGGTTGTGAGCGGAATGCGGCGGCAGGGCTCGCAGCCGCACTTGCGCACAAACTGCGCGAGCCATATGCACAGGCTTTCCACATGGAGCTCGTCATCCTTTCAATACTTGCTCGAGCAGGTGATAGTCCCGGTTCAGCGCCTGGTCTTTCTTGCGCAACGTAGCAATGGTCCGGCTCGCATGCAGAACGGTCGTGTGGTCGCGATTGCCGAAGGCTTCGCCGATCTCGGGCAGACTGAGCTGGGTCAGGTCCCTCGCGAGCGCCATCGCCACCTGGCGCGGACGCGCGATGTTGCGTGTGCGTTTTTTCGAGTGCATGTCGGAGAGCTTGATCTTGAAGTACTCCGCCACGGTTTTCTGGATGCCATCCACGCTGATCTGTCGATTCGCGTTCAGGATGTCGCGAAGTGCTTCCCGGCCAAGGTCTACCGTGATCTCTCGCGCATAGAAGCGCGCATAGGCGAGCACTTTTTTCAGGGCACCTTCGAGCTCGCGCACGTTCGAGCGAACGTGCTTGGCGATGAAGAACGCGACGTCCTCGTTGAGGGCGACGGATTCCGATTCGGCTTTCTTCAGCAGAATTGCGACGCGCATCTCGAGCTCCGGCGGCTCGATCGCCACGGTGAGACCCCAGCCGAAGCGGGATATCAGTCGTTCCTGCATACCGACGATCTCCTTCGGGTAGGTATCGCAGGTAATCACGATCTGCCGGTGCGCCTCGACAAGCGCGTTGAATGCGTAGAAGAACTGTTCCTGGGTGCCGTCCTTGTTGGAGAAGAACTGAATGTCGTCGATCAACAGCAGGTCGAGCGAATGGTAATAGCGCTTGAACTCGTCGAACGACTTCTGCTGGTAGGCGCGCACGACATCGGTGACGTATTGCTCGGCATGCGTGTAACGCACCCTAGCCTGCTCCCGCTGGGCGGCGAGATGATTGCCGATGGCCTGCAGAAGGTGCGTTTTCCCGAGTCCGACCCCGCCATAGATGAACAGGGGGTTGTACGAGATCCCGGGGTTCTCGGCCACCTGGATCGCTGCGGCACGCGCGAGTTGGTTTGCCTTGCCGGTTACGAAGCTGTCGAAGGTGAAGTTCCGGTTGAGGCGGGAACGCTCGAAGTGCGAGGACTGTTCGCTCGCAATGCGAGCCGGGGCGGCGGCGGCTCGCGGCGCGACCGCGCTCGCCGGAGCGAGCACGAACTTGACCTCCAGCTCACGGCCGGTGGCCTCGGCCGCAAGGCGGCCGATCCGTGACGCAAAGCGCTCCCGCACCAAGTCGAGGATGAATCGGTTCGGCGCGCAGAGCACCAGCGTGCCGGATTCCGCGGCGGCCGCTTCTGCCGAGAGCGGTCGAATCCACGTGTTGAACTGCTGCGCGGGCAGCTCGTTCTCGAGCCGGCGCAGACAAGCGTTCCAGAGGCTTTGCATCGTGGTCGAGGTCCGGTTTGCTCGCCAGTGGGCGGTTGTCGTTTGCTTGAAGAGCGCGCCGCGGCTTGCGTGAAATTTTACCTGTTCCGCGCGCTGCCATCCACAATAGCGGAGACGAAAAAATGCGATTTGACAATGCCGAGTACCGCACGCTCTAATACCGCCCTTTTTCGGATCGGGCGACGATGAAGCGAACGTACCAGCCATCGAAGACGCGACGTACGCGGCGCCACGGATTTCGCGTCCGCAGCGGTACGCGCGGCGGGCGGGCGGTGCTGCGCGCGCGTCGCGCCAAGGGCCGCAAGCGCCTCGCCGTCTAGCGGCGCGCGTTCCGCGTGCTTGAACGCCAGCGCCGGGCGCGATTCGGGCTGGGCGAGCAGCTGCGGATCACGCGAACGCGCGATTTCGAGAGGTTGTTCCGCCAGGGGGTGCGGCGCAACGTTTCCGGCTACACGTTTTACGTCGGACGGCGCGAAGAAGGTCCGGCACGGCTGGGTCTTCTCGTCTCGCGCAGACATTCCCCGAAAGCGGTGCACCGTAACGCGATCAAGCGCAGCGTCCGCGAAGCCTTTCGGCTGGAGCAGCCGCAACTCGGGCCGGTAGACCTGCTCGTGCGACCGCCGTACGACGCCAGGCCCGGGCGCCAGATGATCGTTGGCTTGAGACAATTACTCGCGAAGATCGCGAAATGAACACCATGCTGCGCATCCTGCTGCGGGGGTATCGGTACTTCGTAAGTCCGATGCTTGGACCGACCTGCCGCTTCCATCCCAGTTGCTCGCACTATGCGGAGCAGGCGCTCGCAACGCATGGAGTGCTGCGCGGCGGATGGCTGACGGCCAGCCGGGTCTGCCGCTGCGGCCCATGGAGTTCCGGCGGGTACGACCCAGTCCCTGAGCGCGCGGCTCGGCCCTGAGATCGTTTCGAACCCCATGGATACCCAAAGACTCATCCTGATCCTGATCTTCAGCTTCTCGCTGCTAATGCTGTGGGAAGCGTGGCAGAAGGAGAACCGCCCGCAGCTTCCCTCGCCGGCGGCACAGGCGCCGCTCGCCGTGCCTGCCCCCGGCAAACCTGCTGCGACTCCCGGTGTCGCCCCGGCGCCGGGGCCAGCGCCGGGGGCGCAGGCTGTACCCGGGCCTGTCGCAGCCGCCAAGAGCGAGCGGATTCAAGTGCGCACGGACCTGATCGCTGCCGAGATCGATACGCTGGGCGGCACGATCAAGCGCCTCGAGTTGCTGCGCCACCGCGCCAGCGAAGATCAGACGAAGAACCTTGCGCTGCTTGGCGATGCGCATCGGTACGAAGCCCAAAGCGGTCTGGCTGGCGAGCTCGGCGCGAATCACCGCATCGTGTGGACGGAGCAGCCGGGTGAACGCGTCCTCGAAGCCGGACGCGAAACGCTGGAATTGCGGCTGACCGCGCAGGCGAGCGGTCTGGCGGTCACCAAGATCTACACGTTCCACCGCAATAGCTACGTCATAGATGTTGCCTTCGAAGTGAAGAATGACACAACGGCGCCGGTTGCCCCGTTCGCATACTTTCAGCTTACGCACGATGGGCAGCAGGACAAGCACAGCAGTTCGCTTGCCGACACGTTCGGCGCCCAGAGCTTCTTCGGTTTTGCGGTGTACACCGAGCAGAAGAAGTTCCAGAAGATCGCGCTCTCCGACATCGACAAAGGCAAGCCGGACTTTGTCCGCCAGGCGAAGGACGGCTGGATCGGCTTTATCCAGCACTACTTCGTCGCGGCTTGGACGCCGGTCGCCCCGCAGGAGCGCGAGTACGCGCTCGAGCGCCGCGCCGACCCGGCCGCGCCGGAAAAGATCTATTACGCCGGGCGCGTCCTGGTGCCGATGGCGGCCATTCCTCCTGGCGCAACCTCTCGAGTGACGGTTCCGCTCTATGCAGGGCCGCAGGAACAGCGGCGTCTGCTAGCAGCCGCACCCGGTCTGGATTACGCGGTCGATTACGGCTTTCTCTCGATCATTGCGTGGCCCTTGTTCTGGGTCCTCGAGCAGTTTCATGCGCTTTCCGGAAACTGGGGAGTGGCGATCATCCTGTTGACCGTGCTGATCAAGTTGGTGTTCTTCCCGCTCTCCGCGGCAAGCTACAAGTCGATGGCAAAGATGAAGTTGATTACGCCACGGTTGACGAAGTTGCGTGAGATGTATGCGCACGATCGCAACAAGATGAACCAGGCGATGATGGAGCTTTACAAGACCGAGAAAATCAATCCGCTGGGCGGGTGTTTCCCGATCCTGGTTCAGATCCCGGTCTTCATCGCGCTCTATTGGGTGCTGCTAGCGGCCATCGAGTTGCGGCATGCCCCGTTCGTGCTGTGGATCAAGGATCTCTCGGCCCTTGATCCCTACTATGTGCTGCCCATTTTGATGACGGTCACGATGGTGCTGCAGACGAAGATGAACCCGGTGCCACCGGACCCCGTGCAGGCGCAGGTCATGAAGTTCATGCCGTACGTGTTCAGCATCTTCTTTTTCTTCTTTCCCGCCGGACTGGTGCTGTACTGGCTGGTAAACAACATCCTTTCCATCCTGCAGCAATGGCAGATCCAGCGCATGTTCGATCGCGACAAGCCTGCCCATGGAAAGAGGTGACGTAGCTAGCGACACGATCGCGGCAGTCGCGACACCGCCGGGGCGAGGCGGCATCGGGATCGTGCGCATCTCGGGGCCGAACGTCCCGGAGCTCGCCGAAGCCGTACTGGGCAAGCTGCCGGCGGCACGGCACGCCACGTTGAGCATCGCTCGCGACCGTCAAGGCGTACCACTCGATCAGGGCATCGCGCTTTATTACGCGGCGCCGCACTCCTACACCGGCGAGGACGTCCTCGAGTTTCAGGGGCACGGCGGGATCGCCGTCATGCAAGCGGTGCTCGCCGCGTTCGTTGATGCCGGTGCCCGCCTTGCCGAGCCCGGCGAGTACACGCGACGGGCATTCTTCAATGATCGGCTCGACCTGGCGCAGGCAGAGGCGGTCGCCGACCTGATCGATGCCTCGAGCAGGGAAGCAGCACGCTCGGCGCTGCGCTCGCTCTCGGGCGAGTTCTCGCGGGGCATCGAGGCGATCGTCGACGCCCTTGTCGAATTGCGCGCACTCACCGAGGCGTTGCTCGATTTCCCCGAAGAAGAGATCGACGCACTGCATCGCGACGACGCGTACCGGAGACTCGAGCGGGTCCGCGTGGCGCTCGCTGACATCCTTGCAAGAAGCAGGCGCGGCAGCCTGCTGCGTGAAGGAATCCATGTCGTCATCGCGGGCCGGCCGAACGTCGGGAAGTCGAGCCTGCTCAATCGCCTCGCCGGGGAAGAACGCGCAATCGTCACCCCGATTCCAGGCACGACTCGCGACCTGGTGCGAGAGGACATCGCAATCGAGGGCGTACCCCTTCATGTCGTGGACACGGCAGGCTTGCGGGATACCGCAGACGAAGTCGAGCGAATCGGCGTCGAACGGGCGTGGCAGGAACTGGGTCGCGCCGACGTCGTGATCGCAATGTTCGAAGCAAATACCGGCGTCCGTCCGGAAGATCAGGCGATTCTGGCTCGGTTCGAGTCGGCATTGCCGGCCGGCGCGGCTCGAATTGAGGTGTTCAACAAGATTGACCTTTGCGCAGAGCCAGCGCTCGTCGGCGACGCAGCAGCAATAAGGATTTCCGCGAAAACGGGTGCCGGCATGGATCGTCTGCGGCAGGCGCTGCTCGCAGCCGCGGGCTGGAACCCGGGCGGCGAGAGCGTGTTCCTCGCGCGCGAGCGGCATTTGCGGGCGCTCGAACGAGCCGCAGCGCACCTCGAAGCCGCAGCGCGAGAGGCTGCGCGATGGGAGTTGTTCGCAGAAGAGTTGCGCCTTGCCCAGGAAGCATTGAGCGAGATAACCGGAGCATTCACCTCCGATGACCTGCTCGGCGAGATTTTCCGCCGTTTCTGCATCGGCAAGTAGCGGGGCCCGCTACCGTGCAGGTTCAAAGAATTGCTGCCATCTGTCGACGAACTGCGAGCCGATGGCACTGTTCTTCTCGATGGTGTCAGGCCGTGGATCGCCGAATTGCTGCCAGTTGTCCGCAATCCAAGCCCCGTGGTTGGAATTCACGAGGGGCGGATCGGAAGTGTGTTGCGGCGATCCCAAGGGATGCGTGGACGGCGGTTGGTAGTAACGGGGCGTCGAGAGCGCACCCAGCAGTCCTCCGATCAACGCGCCCGCAAAAATCGGACGCGGGTCGAAGTGGGCGCTGCAACCGAAGGACCGTCTGCCGAAGCAGCGAATGGTCGGATTCGCTGCGCTTACATGCGCACCAATCTGTGCTCCCGACGCCATTCCCAACGCAAAGGGCGGAGGAGCGATCCATTGAGGCGAAGGATCGGCGATGCCCTGGCCGTGCGAGGAGAAGGACGCGGTAGTGCCGATCGTGAAAAAAATTGCGGTCAGATATCTTGCGGCACTCGATTGGGCTTGCATGGGAACCTCCGCATTGCGCCATGTGTCATCATGTAATCACGGCTGGCCTGACGCATGGCTTACACGCGGCCTGCGCACCGATCGCCCGGCTCACAGCTAACCCGCTGATTACGAATGGAGAAAGTGAGCCGAACGGAGAGTTCCGCGCACCGCGCTAGCGCGGTAAAATGCACGTCCACACCGCAGATCGCTTCGGCCCCGGCGCCCGCGCGGGGCCGTTTTGTTTTCAGGAGCATGCTCGATGAATGAGCCGCATTCGCAGGAATCTGCCCCTCTCGACGCGCCGGATTGGGTGCGCAACCGTGCATTGCTCGATTGGGTGACGAAGACCGCCAAGCTCGTCAAGCCCGAGCGCATCGTCTGGTGCGACGGCTCGCAGGCCGAATATGACCGCCTGTGTGGCGAGCTGGTCGCGGGCGGCACGCTGATCCGCCTGAATGAGCAACTGCGTCCGGGCAGCTATCTCGCCCGCTCGCATCCGTCCGATGTGGCGCGCATGGAGGACCGCACCTTCATCTGCTCATCACGCAAGGACGACGCAGGTCCCACCAACAACTGGATGGACCCGCGCGAAATGCGCACCAATCTGAATCGGCTGTTCGACGGATGCATGCGCGGCCGAACGATGTACGTCATCCCGTTCTCGATGGGCCCGATCGGATCGCCGATAGCGAAGGTCGGCGTCGAGGTCACCGATTCAGCGTACGTCGTCATCAACATGAAACTGATGACGCGCATGGGCCGTGCGGTAGCCGATTACATCGGTGAGAACGGATCGTTCATCCCGTGCGTGCATTCAGTAGGCGCCCCGCTCTCGCCAGGGCAAGAAGACGTTCCGTGGCCTTGCAATGAGACCGACAAGTGGATCGTGCATTTCCCGGAGTCGCGCGAAATCTGGTCTTTCGGATCCGGCTACGGGGGAAACGCGCTGCTCGGCAAGAAATGCCTTGCGCTGCGCATCGCATCGGTCATTGCGCGCGACGAAGGGTGGCTCGCCGAGCATATGCTGATTCTCGGGGTCGAATCGCCCGTGGGCGAAAAGCACTATGTCGCCGCGGCGTTTCCGAGCGCCTGCGGCAAGACGAACTTCGCGATGATGATCCCGCCGGCAAGCTTCAAGGGCTGGAAGGTCACGACGATCGGCGAAGACATTGCGTGGATCAAGCCGGGCGCCGATGGGCGGTTTCACGCGATCAATCCGGAGGCCGGGCTTTTCGGTGTGGCGCCCGGGACTTCGATGGCCACCAATCCGAATGCGATGAAGATGCTCGCGCAGAACGTCATCTTCACCAACGTCGCGATGACGCCCGACGGTGATGTCTGGTGGGAAGAGATGACGCGCGAGGCACCACCGCGCCTTGTCGATTGGCAAGGCAAGGACTGGGCGCCGGGTTGCGGCCGGCCGGCCGCGCATCCGAACGCGCGCTTCACGGTCGCGGCGGTCCAGTGCCCATCCATGGATCCTCTGTGGGAAGACCCCAAAGGCGTGCCGATCTCCGCATTCGTCTTCGGCGGGCGGCGCTCTTCTACCGTGCCATTGGTCGTGGAAGCGCAGACTTGGGAGGAAGGCGTCTACATGGGCGCGACGCTCGGGTCGGAGACGACCGCAGCAATCACTGGCAAGGTGGGCGTCGTGCGTCGCGACCCGATGGCAATGATCGCGTTTTGCGGCTATCACATGGCGGATTATTTCGCGCACTGGCTGCGCATGGGCAAGCGGGTCGCTCATCCGCCGCGCATCTTTCGCGTCAACTGGTTTCGCAAGGATGCGGCTGGCAAATACATCTGGCCTGGTTTTGCCGAGAACATGCGCGTTCTGAAGTGGGTCGTCGACCGTTGCGCTGGCCGTGGTGCGGGCTCGGAAACCGCGCTCGGCGTGATCCCGCGCTACGACGATCTGCAGTGGACCGGGCTGGAGCAGCTGGAACGCGCGCGCTATGAGGAGCTTGCGCGCGTCGACGAGCCGGCCTGGGGTGAGGAGTTGAAGTCGCACGACGAACTCTTTGCAAAGCTCGGTGCCCGAGTCCCGCAGGCGCTGGAAGCGCGCCGCGGCACGATGCATCAGAAGCTCGCCGCCTAGCCAGTCGGCGGCCCGGCGGCCTCTTTTCCGGGCGGCCGCACTGAAATCGCGTGGCCGAGCTGCCACGGCCGAGGCAGCACTGAGTGGGCAGCCCTCACCGCGGCGAGCCAGTCGAGGAGCGCTGCCGGCATCGGAGCGGTGCGGCGAGTTGCCATCGACACATACGCCGACAGCGATTCATAGGATGCAGCGACGTAACCCTCCTTGGCGTGCAACATTTCCATGTAAAAGTGAATGCGCTTTGCATCAAAATCGATCAGCCGCGCCTCGAACTGAAGTGGGTCGCCTTCCTTGACCTCGCGCAGGAAATTCAGATGCGATTCCAGCGCGAACGTCGACCCTTGGTGCTGCTCGCGAAAACCTGCCGTCAGCCCGAGGAAATCGAAGAACAGATCGGATGCGGTATCGAACGCCACATGGTAGTAGCCCACGTTCAGGTGGCCGTTGTAATCAATCCATTCCTTGCGCACTTGCCCGCGCGCGCCGGAAAACGGAACAGGAATCGGAGTCGCCATGGGAGTGCGCAATTGTGAGTCAAAATGAATCGATGCGTTGGCCGGCCTTGCTGATGGGCTTGGTATCGCTCGGGCCAGCGATGGCTCAGACCGTTCAGTCGAACGAGCACGCATTCCGCGTCGTGACGCTCACTCAAGGCCTCGATCAGCCGTGGAGCCTGGCATTCCTGCCGGACGGGCGAATGCTGGTGACCGAGAAGCAGGGAAGGCTTCGCATCGTTCAGGACCGCAAGCTCGAATCCAAGCCGATCGCCGGCGTGCCGCAAGTTACCGTGCACGGGCAGGGCGGATTGATGGATGTTGCACTTCATCCGCGCTTCGCCGAGACCGGCTGGGTTTACCTTTCCTACGCCGCGCGCGGTACCGATGGCGTGGGTACCGAAGTCGTGCGCGGCAAGCTCGCTGGTGACCGGTTGGAAAGCGTCGAGGTGATCTTTCGCCAGCAGCCAAAGGGAAATACCGGGCGGCATTTCGGATCGCGCCTGGTGTTCGATCGCGCTGGTTACCTGTACATCACGCTCGGTGACCGCGGGGAGATGGAACGAGCGCAAAAGCCGGGCGATCACGCCGGCTCGGTCATTCGCCTGCACGACGATGGGCGCATTCCTTCGGACAATCCGTTCGTCGGCAAGCCGGCTTGGAAGCCTGAGAAATACACGCTTGGCAATCGAAACATGCAAGGCGCAGCCTTGCATCCGCAGACCGGTGCGTTGTGGACGCACGAGCACGGGCCGCAAGGCGGGGATGAGGTCAACGTCATCCGCGCTGGTGTGAACTACGGCTGGCCGGTGATCACGTACGGCGTGGAATATGGGATCGGCACGAAGATCGGGGAAGGCATATCGAAGCCTGGAATGGCGCAACCGGTCCACCATTGGGTACCGTCGATTGCGCCCTCCGGGATGGCGTTTTACACCGGCGCGCGTTTTCCGCGCTGGAAAGGCGACTTGTTCGTCGGCGCACTGCGCGATCAGTTGCTCGTGCGACTTCGGCTGGATGGAGAGAAAGTCGTCACCGAGGAGCGTTTGTTGCGCGGTGTACTCGGCCGCATTCGCGATGTCCGCGACGGTCCGGACGGCTATCTGTACTTGCTGAGCGACGCGTCAAACGGCGTGATCGCACGCCTGGAACCGCAATGACGCGCTTGATCTAGTCCGCCTGCAGCAGCACTGCGGCCAGCATACCTGCCGACACCGCAACGATTGCTCCCGCGACGAAGGCGGCAGTCGAACCCCAGAACTCGACAATCCAGCCACCGGCGGCCATTCCTATTCCGACGCCGGCAAGGAGTCCGGTGGAGGACCAGGTGAAAGCTTCGGTCAGGTGCTCTGCCGACGCAATCCGGGCAACCAGCATGGATTGAATGGTGAGGGTCGGCGCCATGACGATTCCGGCAGCGACGCTTACGAGGGCGAAGAGCCAGGCGTTCATGGGCACCGCGAGGAGCGCAACGCCGATGCCAAGCAGCCACAGCGTCACCGCAAATTGTCGCGGGAGCGCAAGGCGCCAGCTTCTGCTTCCGTAGGCGAGCCCGCCCACCGCGCTGCCCACGCTCATCAAGCCGAGGAGGATTCCAGCCAGCGCCGGGTTTCCAGCCTCGGCGGCATACGCAGTAACTCCGATCTCGACAAGACCAAACGAGCCCGAGTACCCGAGCACAACGAGGAACAGAGGCAAAAATCCTCGCTCCGCGAGCGGTCCGAAGAGTGTGTCGCGTACCCGCGCTTCGATTTGCCAGGTGCGCAAGGCGGGCGAGCGAAGGAAAAGCAACGTCCCGGTGATTCCGCACAGTGCGGCGAACAACACCGCGGCAGACGCCGACGCATAGGCAACGAAGAAGGCCACCAATACCGGCCCCGCAATGAAGATCGTCTCGATCAAGACTGCCTCGAGCGAATACGCCGTCGCGAGCAGCGACTCCTCGGCGAGCCGGCGTCGAAAAAACGTGCGCATGCAAACAGTGATGGGCGGAAAATTCGCTCCGGCTGCGAATGCGCAGGCGAGCGCAGGAAGTGTGCTGTCCGGATCAATATGCACGGCGGCGACAAGGGCGCCAAGCGATGCCGGGAAGGCACCCGCACACCAGACGAGCACGGTCCGCGGGCCGGAGCGATCAATGATGCGACCCAGGATCGGCGCGAAGCAGGCCAGGCCCACGACATACGCTGCGGCAGCTGCGCCGCCGCGAACAAACGATTCCGTCGCCCCCTGCACAAGGAGAAGGATCGAGAGCCCGGTAACCCCAATCGGGAGGCGGCCGACTATCGATGCCACCAGGACGGACTTGAAGTCCCGATGGGCGAGCAAAGTCGCGTAGCGTGCCAGTGAAATCATGGGGGTACGGCCAAACGGGGCCGCGGATTGTCTCACAGGTCATTCAGAGACCTTTTATGCTGCAGTGCAGCATAAAAGGTAAATATCGGATGTTCCACGTGAAACATGGCGCAACGTAGGACTCGTGGTTCCACGTGGAACATTGACGTATCATTCGGCTCGATTCGTAGCCCACCCCCGTGCAATACCCTTCTGAATTCGAAGTCATCATCGTAGGCGGTGGACACGCCGGTACGGAGGCTGCGCTCGCGGCTTCGCGGTTGGGGTGTCGCACGCTGCTTCTCACTCATAGCATCGAGACG
>Ga0075421_100008742_pt1 | contig 12464 bp, 11 predicted proteins | sample SoiMetdeltSBSDD5_FD_75292 | JGI IMG/M metagenome (GOLD analysis project Ga0075421, IMG submission 75292) | Bulk soil microbial communities from a Populus tree surrounding site in Tennessee, USA - Soil MetaG P. deltoides SBSDD5 | ecosystem: Environmental > Terrestrial > Soil > Tree plantation... | reverse complement strand
TCAGGCATCCAGGACCTCGACGACCGCTCGCGCCGCGTTGTCGCCCGTTAGGCGCAGGAAGATCTCCTCGAGTCCCTCCTCCCCGGCGGCCGCGTGCGCGCGCAGCTCCGACATCGTGCCGCACGCGCGAATCCGCCCGTTCTGAATGATGCCGACCCGGTCGCACAGGCTCTGCGCAACCTCGAGCGTGTGGGTGGACATCATGATCGTGTGGCCCCGACGCGTGTACTCGCGAAAGAGGTCCTTGAGCACCTTCGCGGCCTTCGGATCGAGCCCCACCATCGGCTCGTCCACGACGATCACTTCCGGGCGGTGAAGAAAGGCGCTCGAGATGATGAGCTTCTGGCGCATGCCGTGACTGTAGCTCTCCACCAGCTCGTCCTTCCATTCGAGCAGATCGAACAGGGCGAGCAGCTCCGTCATCCGCCGCTCCACGACCTCCCCGCTCTGGTCGTACAACCCGGCGACGAACCGCAGGAATTCCGCGCCGGTGAGCTTCTCATAGATGAAAGGGCGATCGGGGATGAAGCCGAGCTTCGCCTTCGCGGCGATGGGATCCGCCGCGAGATCGATTCCCGCGATGCGGACGGTTCCCGCCGTGGGCTGCAGAATGCCGGCGATCATGCGAAGCGTGGTCGTCTTCCCCGCGCCATTCGGCCCGAGGAAGCCGAACAGCTCGCCCGTGGGGACGGTCAGGTCGATGGCGTCCACGGCGGTGAATCCGCCGTAGCGCTTCGTGAGCGCCGTGAGCTCGATCATGTTGTCAGTCGGTGGAAACGACGTCGATGCGCAGCCGTCCGATCAGGCGAAGCAGCTCTGCCTGCTTCGAGAACCCACCGATGACGAACCGCAGATGCGCGGCGTCAGCCGGGAACTGCCCGAAGGTTGGATCGACCGCGACCCAATCTCCCAGAAAGACTTCCGGCCAGGCGTGGTAGTAAAACTTGCCGCCGACGTACGCGAGCCCGGCCACGGTGCGCGCCGGGATGCCCATCGCGCGCGACAGCGCCACGTAGAGCTGTGCGTGCTCGTTGCAGTCGCCGGCCCGCGCGCGCAGCACCTGGGTCGCGCTCGGAATCGAGAAGCTGATTCGCTTCTCCAGGGAGTCGTTCACCCAGCGCACGAGCCGCTCGGCCGCCACGCGCGGGTTGCGCGTGTCGCCGCGAATCCGCTCGGCGAGCGCGACGATGGCCGAGTCGTCCGACTGAAGCAGTCGCTCGGGACGAAGCTCCGCTTCAAAGCGACCGCCACGCCGCATCGGAAGTGGATATCCCGGAACGAGCGACGTCGCCGCCTCACGACGCACGCTCAGCGTGTCGCCCTCGAGCGTCTGCCGCCCACCGGCAAGCGCCCAGCCATCGAGCGGCGCTCCCTCCAGGCGGACGGTGAGGCGCGACAGCTGTCGATGGTTGCGGATCGGCGCCGAGGCCGCGATCGCCGTCGCCTCCTGAATGTCGCTATCCGGTCGCGGCTCCACCGCGCGGGCATTCCACGTCTTCCAGTTCTCGAACGCGACCTCGTACGCCTCGCGCTCCAGGAACAGGTTCCCGGGGTGCATGGCCTCCACCATTCGGCCATTGGCATCGACCCAGCCGGAGAGCGCACCACCTTCCTGCTCGACGAGCCACGCGCGGACGGTATCGCGGCGCGCCGCGACCCATCGCTTCCGATCCCAGTCGAAGGCGGCGCTGTCGTTGACCACGAACAACGACTCGGCGCGAACGACGACCGTGACTTCCCCCGGCGCCATCGACAGCGGGTCGAACACGGAGAACGTCTGCCGCGCGCCTAACGTGGGCCGGTCCATCAACGCGAAGGTCATCGGGACCAGAGTGGGGAGCAACAGGGGCTTCGTCAGCGGAATTCGGCGGACTTCCGGTGGACCGTCCTCCATGCTGAGCGAGAGCGTCAGCAGCGTGTCACCGGAAACCTCCCCGGTCGCGCGCAGCGGGCCGATCTCCGGACTGAGCTCGAGGGTGAACGACCGAAGCCCCAGCGATCGCGTGAGGCGCGAGGAGAGTCGCGCCGATCCCCGGTGCTTTTGGCGACCCGCCTCGATGTCGAAGAGGAGTTGATCGCTCGTCGTGATCTCGGCCTCCGTCGTGTCGATGCGCGCCGACGCGAAGCCGATTTGCGCGCCACCCTGCATCACACGGTAGTACGCCGTGCCGGGATCGACGCGCGACCCCGCATCGCGCATGCGGTCGCTATCGGTGCGGAACAGCTCCCGACGCGCGAGGAGGCCGAGCCCGGCGAGCCAGGCGACGAGCACGACAGCCGCGACGCTCCCGCGCCGCATCATGAGGCGCGCTCCCGGAACGTCCTGCTGCCATCGAGGACTAGGATCGACATGTCGTGGGCCCGCTCCTGTGATCGGTCGGAGCGGACTCGCGAGCCTCACGTCAACGGCAATGAGGTCTCGTCGTCGATCCACTCCAGATACTTGTGTAACCCGTCGGAAACGGGAAGTGCCAGCAGCTCCGGAACCTTGTACGGATGGAGGTCCGCGAACGCCATCTCGAGGGCGTCGATGCGCGCCTCCCGTGTCTTCATGAGGACGATTACCTCCCGCTCGTCCGCAACCTTCCCCTCCCAGCGATACAGCGACCGAACACCCGGCAGGATGTTGCCGCAGGCGATGAGGCGGCGATCCAGGAGCTCCCGAACGAGGGCGACGGCCTCATCGACGGAGGCGACGGTGGTGAGGACGACGAGCGGGTTGGGCATGGCGAGAGGAGGTCGAGGTCGTCGAGGTCGTCAAGGATGTCGAGGTAAGGTGGTCGGGGTGGCGAGAGTGTCCAGGGCGTTTGTCCAACCCGTCGACGACCTCGACGACCTCGACGACCTTGACGACCTCGACCTTGAATCCCGCCGTCCCGGCCGCGACCTTTCACCGGCTATGGCCGAAGAAGCACTCATCGTTCGGGGTGCCCGCGAGCACAACCTCCAGAACGTCGACGTCACGATCCCCCGGGATCGGCTGACCGTCATTACCGGGCTGTCCGGCTCCGGCAAATCCTCGCTCGCGTTCGACACCATCTACGCCGAAGGACAGCGCCGCTACGTCGAGTCGCTCTCGGCGTACGCCCGGCAGTTCCTCGGCCTCATGGAGAAGCCCGACGTCGACGCCATCGAAGGGCTGTCGCCGGCGATCTCCATCGAGCAGAAGACGGCCGGCCATAACCCGCGATCGACCGTCGGCACGGTCACCGAGATCTACGACTACCTGCGTCTGCTCTACGCGCGCGCGGGAACGCCACACTGCCCCAACTGCGGGCGACCGGTGCAGCGGCAGAGCGCAGGGCAGATCGCGGAGAGCATTCTCACCTGGCCCGGAGGCACGCGCATCGAGGTGCTCGCTCCCCTCGTGCGCGGCCGCAAGGGAGAGTTCCGCGACCTGTTCGAGTCGGTTCGCAAGCAGGGTTTCATCCGCGCCATCGTCGATGGGGCGACGGTGGAGCTCTCCAATCCGCCGAAGCTCAATCGTCGGCAGAACCACACGATCTCCGTCGTCGTCGATCGCCTGGTCGTCCGCACTGAAGACCGCGGCCGTCTCACCGATTCGATCGAGACGGCGCTCAAGCTCGGCGACGGGCTCGTCGAGGTAACCGCTCACCCAACCGATTCCTCGGTCCTCGTTCCTCAGTCTTCGCTCTTTTCGGAACGGTACGGCTGCCCGACATGCGGCATCTCGCTTGCCGAGCTCGAGCCCCGGCAGTTCTCGTTCAACTCACCGTACGGCGCGTGCTCGCACTGCAGTGGGCTCGGCACCCGCCGCGAGGTGAGCGTGCAGCTCATCCTTGGCGACCCGAGCATCTCGATTCTCGAGGGGGTGATTCTCCCCTGGGGTGAGCCGAGTGGGCATCTCCGCAAGGGTGTGCTGCCGGCGCTCGCCAAACAGTTCGGCTTCGAGCTGAACACGCCCTGGGGCAAGCTCCCGCCGCGGGTTCGCGAGCTGATCCTTCACGGTTCGAGCGGCAAGCAGTCGACGATTCGGTACGAGTCGCAGACGTTCCGTGGGGAATACACCATCGCCTGGGAAGGCGTGCTCACGAACGTCCAGCGGCGCTACGAGGAGACCACGTCGGATTCGGTGCGGGAAGAGCTCGAGGAGTACATGGTCGAGGCCCCGTGCGCCGAGTGTCAGGGACGCCGCCTCAAGCGTGAGTCGCTGGCCGTGACGATCGGCGGTCGCAACATCGGTGAGGTCACCGAGTTGCCGGTGACCGAGACGCTCGAGTTCTTCGAGTCGCTCCCGTTGCGGGCGCCCGGCACGCCCGGGCTCGATCCGGACATCGCCGGGCCGATTCTCAAGGAGGTACGCGAGCGGCTGCGATTCCTGGTGGACGTGGGGCTCGACTATCTGACGTTAGGCAGATCGGCTGAATCCCTCTCCGGCGGCGAGGCACAACGCATACGTCTCGCGACGCAGATCGGCTCACGCCTGGTGGGGGTCCTGTACATCCTCGACGAGCCATCGATCGGCCTCCATCAGCGCGACAACGCGCGGCTGCTCGCCACGCTGAAGCAGCTGCGCGATCTCGGGAACACCGTGATCGTCGTCGAGCACGACGAAGAGACGATGCGAGAGGCCGATTATCTGATCGATCTCGGGCCGGGCGCGGGACGCCACGGCGGGCGGGTCGTGGCCGCGGGAACCATCGACGAGGTTCGCGCCAATCCGGCGTCGATCACCGCGCAATACCTCACCGGCGCGATGAAGATCGCGGTGCCCGAGCAGCGGCGCACTCCGCGGCCGCGGCAGGCACTGACCATCGAGGGCGCGACGGCGCACAATCTCAGGAATCTCGATGTCGAGATTCCGCTCGGGTTGTTCGTCGCCGTCACCGGCGTCTCGGGGTCGGGGAAGTCCACGCTCATCGAGGACATTCTTCACCGCGCGCTCGCCCGGCACTTCTATCGCGCGCGGGTGATTCCCGGGGCGCATGGCCGCATCACGGGCCTCGAGCACATCGACAAGGTCATCGACATCGACCAGAGCCCGATCGGACGCACGCCGCGCTCGAATCCGGCGACGTATACGGGACTCTTCACGCCGATTCGCGAGCTCTTCGCCGAGCTCCCCGAAGCCAAGATTCGCGGCTATGGGCCGGGACGCTTCTCGTTCAACGTGAAGGGCGGGCGATGCGAAGCGTGTCAGGGCGACGGGCTGGTGAAGATCGAGATGCACTTCCTGCCCGACGTCTACGTTCCCTGCGAGGTGTGCAAGGGAAAGCGCTACAATCGGGAGACGCTCGAGGTGCGGTTCCGCGGCAAGAGCATCTCCGACGTGCTCGAGATGACCGTCGAGGATGCGCTCGAGTTCTTCGAGAATCAGCCGCGCATTCGCCAGAAGCTCGAGACGCTCGTCGACGTCGGCCTCGGCTACATCCACCTCGGACAGAGCGCGACGACGCTCTCCGGAGGCGAGGCACAACGCGTGAAGCTCGCGTCGGAGCTCTCGAAGCGGGATACGGGACGCACGCTCTACATTCTCGACGAGCCCACGACCGGGCTGCACTTCGAGGACGTACGACTCCTGCTCCAGGTACTGCATCGCCTCGTCGACAAGGGCAACACGGTGCTCGTGATCGAGCATAACCTCGATGTGATCAAGACGGCCGACTGGATCATCGATCTCGGACCCGAGGGCGGAACTCGCGGCGGCATGGTCGTCGCCGCCGGCTCCCCGGAGGATGTCGCGCAGGTGGAAGCATCGCACACCGGCCGATACTTGAAGCCCGTGGTCGGCCAGCGGCCGCGCGGCCGCGCCGCTCGCGACGGCCGCGAAGCCCGCATCGCCTGACGTCGAATGGTCTCGCTCCTCGACATCATTGGTCCCGTGATGGTGGGTCCGTCGTCCTCGCACACCGCGGGGGCGTGTCGGATTGGTCTGCTCGCGCGATCGCTGATCGGCGGCACGCCGCAGACGGCGAAGCTCGAGCTGCACGGGTCGTTTGCTCGCACGGGCGAGGGGCACGGAACGGACAAGGCCCTCGTCGGCGGCCTCCTGGGGTTCCGACCCGACGACGAGCGCCTGCGTGATGCGCTCGACATCGCCGATCGCGAAGGCCTCGCCTACCGTGTCGAAAAGACCACGATCGCCGAAGACGCCCACCCCAATACCGTGCGCCTGACGATCGAGCGCGATGGAACCTCGATCGAGGTGGTCGGAGAATCGCTGGGGGCGGGCCGCGTCCGTCTCACGAGGATCGACGGCTTTCCGGTCGAGGTGACCGGAGCGCTGTGGACGATCGTGCTCGTCGCACGCGATCAGCCCGGGTCCATCGCCCGCATTTGCGGAATCCTCGCCGATGAGGGCGTGAACCTCGCGACGATGCGCGTGACGCGGAAAGAGCGCGGTGGCGATGCGTTCATGGTGCTCGAGCTCGATGACCCGCCGAGCGGGCAGGCGCTCGCGCACATCCGGACACTCGAGTGGGTGCGTCGGGTGCGCGCGCTGGACAAGGTCGCGGGTTAGGCGTGTTCTCATCGTTACAGGCGGCGATCGCCGCCGCGGGAGCGGATGGGAGCTCCCTCGCTCGCGTCGCTCTCGAGGCGGAATCGCGCGATCAGGGCCGGCCGGTCGACGACATTCGGTCGGCGCTCGCGCGGGCGCTCGTCATCATGCGGGGTGCGGTCGACCGCGGCATGCAGGGCGATCTCCGATCGGTGTCCGGGCTCGTCGGCGGGGACGCCGCCAAGCTGCGCGAGGGTCCGCCTGGGCCGCTCGCGGGGACGCTGTTTCGCGATGTGCTCGCCCGCGCGCTCGCCGTGCAGGAGGTGAACGCGGCGATGGGGGTCATCGTCGCCGCGCCAACCGCGGGCGGTGCCGGGGTCCTCCCCGCCGTCCTCACGGGTGTGGCCGCCGCGCGTGGCATCGACGACGACCGGCTCATCGATGCGCTCGCCACGGCGGGTCTGATCGGCGCGGTGATCGCCGAACGGGCGTCGCTCTCTGGGGCGGAGGGCGGGTGTCAGGCAGAAACCGGTGCGGCCGCCGGCATGGCGGCCGGTGCAGCCACCGAAATGTGTGGCGGCTCGCCGACCCAGTCGGGGCACGCGGTCGCCCTCGCGATGCAAGGGACGCTCGGTCTCATCTGCGATCCCCTCGGCGGACTCGTGGAGATCCCCTGCGTCTTCCGGAATGCCACCGGCTCGGCGATTGCGCTGGCGGCGATCGAGATGGCGTTGGCGGGAATCGAGTTCAGAATCCCGGTGGACGAGGTCATCGACACGATGGGTGAGATCGGTCGGACCATGGATGTCCGGTATCGGGAAACCGCCGGTGGCGGTCTCGCGGCGACACCAACGGGCCGCCGGCTGACGAGAGAGAGATTGGTGCAGCTGAAGAAGAGCTGAAGGGGATCGACGGGATCGAGGGGGTCGATGGGTTCACGGGGGCCAGGGTGTGCGCCCCTTCGATCCCTTCGATCCCTTCGATCCCTTCGATCCCTTTGATCCCTTGCTCGTTCCGGGCTATCTTCCCGCCGGACGCGTCGTTACGCCATGCGCCGCGCGGTGGAAGCGAAACAGCAGAGCCGCGCTTCGCGTACGGAAGGCAGCGCGGATCCGCGACGATGCCGCCCGTCACCCAGGTGCTTCATGGTCACCAGAGAAGACATCGAGAGTTTTCTGGACCGCCTCTCCAGCGAAGGCGCGAGCTACACGGAAGTCGAGCCCGGCCTCTGGGTCGTCAAGCCCGGCGGGATGCTCGACGCGGACGTCGTGGTCAACTACTCGCCGCCCGTCGCGCTGTTGCGCGTCAAGGTGATGGATCTGCCGAAGGATGAGCGCGCGGCCGCCGGGCTCTCGCGGCGTCTGCTGGAGCTCAATGCGTCTGACCTCGTGCATGGCTCGTACGGCATTCAATCCGACGCGATCGTGCTGACGGAAGCCCTCGAGCTGGCTCACCTCGATTATGAGGAGTTTCTCGCCAGCTACGAGGGCATCACACTCGCCCTCGCGGCGCATCTTCGCGAGCTGGCGCCCTATCGCGAGGCACGCTGAGCATGGGCCTCATTGACCGTCTCTCGACGTTGATTCGCTCGAACATCAACGATCTCATCTCCTCGGCGGAAAACCCCGAGAAGATGCTGAATCAGATCATCATCGACATGCGGGGCCAGCTCGCGAAGGCGAAGCAGCAGGTGGCCGCCGCGATCGCCGATGAGAAGCGGCTGCGCGATCAGGCCGACGGCGAGCTCCGGAACGCGCAGGACTGGGAGCGGCGCGCGATGCTCGCGGTGCAGGAAGGACGCGATGATCTCGCGAAGCAGGCGCTCGTGCGGTACAACGAGCACTTCACGTATGCGCAGCAGCTCGAGCTCACCTGGCAGACGCACCGCGCCGAGACCGACAAGCTGAAGAACTCGCTTCGCGATCTGAACGACAAGATCGAGGAAGCGAAGCGGAAGAAGAACCTGCTCATCGCTCGGCAGAAGCGCGCGCAGGCGCAGCAGCGCATCCAGGAGACGATGTCCTCGATGAGCGAGACGTCCGCGTTCGAGGCGTTCTCGCGGATGGAGGAGCGTATCGAGCAGAACGAGCGTCGTCTCATCGCCAGCGCGGAAATCGAGGAGGAGTTCTCCGGCGACAAGCTCCAGAACGAGTTCAAGCGTCTGGAGAAGAGCAGCGCGGCGACGAGTGTCGATGCGCGCCTGCTCGAGCTGAAGCAGAAGATGGGCGTGCTGCCCGCCGGTGCCGCCCCGCAGTCGCGGCAGCTGGGGAAGGGTAAAGCGGAGGAAGTGCCCGCCCGCGATGAGGAGACCGTCCAGGCGGAAATCGACGACCTGCCCAAACGGGAGAAGCCTTCGACGTGAGCGCCCTGACGGTAGGGCGCTTTCGTTTCGCGCCCTTGCTCACCGCGGTCGTCGTCACGGTTCTGCTCGTCATGCTGTTCGGCCACGCGGCCGAGCTGTTCATCCTGCTGTTCATCTCGATCCTGATCTCGCTGTACCTCGGCGCTGTCGCCGACTGGCTGCGAGATCGCGTCCATCTGTCGCGCGCCGTCGCGCTGTCGATCGCGGTCATCTCGACGCTCGCCGCGATCGTCGCCCTGTTCTGGGTGCTGGTTCCGCCGGTCATCGACCAGACGCAGGCGCTGATTCGGGTGCTCCCCGACTACATCCAGAACTGGGAGCGCGGTCTCGAGCGCGCCGTTTCGCGATTCCCCGCGCTCCAGGAGGCGTTCCGACCGGGGGAAAACACCCTGCTGCGCGCCGTGTACGAGCGCGTGAGCGGCGCCTTCGGCGACCTCGTTCCGAAATTCTTCGGCGTGCTGCACGGCGCGATCAACGTGTTCGCCGTGGCGATCATGTCGCTCTACCTCGCGCTGCATCCGGGACTCTACCGCGAGTGGATGATCGCGATGTTCCCGCCCGTGCACCGCGACCTCGTGCGTGACGTGCTCGGCGATCTCGCGAACACGCTCCGCTCCTGGATCGTCGGGCAGCTGCTGGCCATGCTGATCCTCGGCGTCTTTACCGCGGCTGGATTGTATCTGCTGCAGGTTCCGTACTGGCTCACCTTCGGCGTGTTCACCGGAGCCGTGGCGGTGGTGCCGTTCTTCGGCACGCTCGTGTCGACGATCCTGCCGGCGCTGTTCGTGATCGCCGGCAACGGCATCTGGGGAATGAGCGGGTTCACCCACGCCCTCCTGGTCGCCGCGTTAGGCGTCGTCATTCACGTGATCGAGGGGAACGTGGTGCTCCCTCGCATCATGCAGAAGCAGGTGGATCTGCCGCCGGTGCTGACGATCATGGCGGTCCTGATCATGGGAAAGCTGCTTGGGGCGGTGGGGCTCATCGTCGCCGTTCCGACGCTGGTCGTCGTCATGGTCGTCGTGAGGCGCATCCTGATCAGCCGCATCTACGAGGGCCAGGGATTCCGGCGCACGACACGTGACAGCGTGTTTGTCGTGCGGGTGCCCGCAACCAAGGGCGGCGTGCTCGTACCGCCCCCTCCGGGCGTCGATCCGCTGAGTCTCGCGGAGCTGAGGAGGGAGAGGGTGGCATGAAGGCCGGGGTCACGGGGTCGCGGGATCGCGGGGTCGAGCGCGCCGCACGAAAGCTCGCTGGTGCGCCCGCGACCCCGCGATCCCGCGAGCCCGCGATCCCGGCCTTTCTCATCCTCGCCGAGGGCCAGTTCGGCCCCCTCACCTCGAAAACGGCGAACTCCTGCATCCGCTATGCGCCCGATCGCGTCGTGGGCGTCATCGATTCGCGCCGCGCGGGAAAGACGGTCCAGGACATCCTCGGCTTCGGTGGCGACCTGCCGATCGTCGCGGGCTTCGATGAAGGGCTCCGGCTGTCTCCGAACGCGCTACTCATCGGGATCGCGCCGCAGGGCGGACGGTTGCCGGCCGAGTGGCGCACCACGATCCGTCGTGCGATCGAGCACGAGATGGACATCTGGAGCGGCTTGCACACGTTCATCGGCGATGACCCCGAGCTTCGCGAGCTCGCGGAGCGCCACGGCGTCACCATCCACGACCTGCGCCGCCCGCCCGCTGACCTGCCGGTCGCCGGGGGTCGCGTTCGCGAAGTCGACGCGACCGTCGTGCTCACTGTCGGATCGGACTGCAACATCGGGAAGATGACGGCCGCGCTCCAGATGCGTGACGGCCTCACGGCACGGGGGCGACGTGTGGCCTTTGCGGGAACCGGACAGACCGGGATCCTCATCGACGGAAAGGGCATCGCCGTTGACGCCGTCATTGCCGACTTCATCGCGGGTGCGGCCGAGCGCCTCGTCCTCGACTCCGCCCGGCGAGCCGACATCGTGCTCGTCGAAGGACAAGGCTCGGTGATTCACCCTGGGTACTCCGGGGTGACGCTTGGGCTGATTCACGGATCGCTTCCGCACGCGATGGTCATGTGTCATCAGCCGTCGCGCGAGCACGTGACCAACAACCCGTGGGTGAAGCTCCCCCGATTGACCGACCTCATCGCCCTTCACGAGGCACTCGTGAGGCACGTGCGACCGGCGCCCGTGATCGCGGTGTCACTGAACACCTACGACTTGTCGGCCCGAAAGGCGAACGCGGCGATCAAATCGATCGAGCGCCAGACAGGGCTGCCGACGACCGATCCGGTTCGCTTCGATCCGACGCCGATCGTGGAGGCGATCGACCGCTTTCACCGCAAACGAACGCGCGCAGGTTCGCGCCAGCGCGCGCGAGGCTGATGCCGCCGGTCGTCGCGGTGTGACCGACATTGGGGGCGACTCCGCATCGCTCCCGAATGTCTTACGCGCTTCGCCTCTTCGGCATCCACAAACGATACCGCGTCGGCCTCGGCAGCTGCCGCGCCACCGTCGACGCCCTCCGCGGCGTGACACTGCACGTGCGGCCGGCCGAGGTCGTGGTCATCGCCGGGCGACCCGGGTGTGGCAAGAGCACGCTGCTCCTGTGCGCCGCCGGGTTGATGCGTCCGGACAAGGGACGCGTACACTGGTTCGGTGAGTCGCCGTCCCCGGCCGGTCGCCCCGCAGGCGTGCTCTACCGCTCGGTCCCCTCTCACTACGGCTGCATGACCGCGGCCGAGTCCCTGCAGCACGCACTGGTGCGTCGCAATCTCGCGCCACCGGCTGAGGCACTGGACTGCGCGTTACAGCGGGTCGCGATGACGTCAGCGGCAGACGCGCATCTGTCACGCCTGAGCGCGGGCGAGCTGCGGCGGCTCGCCCTCGCCGAGATGGTTCTGTTGCAGCCGCGTCTCGCCATGCTCGATGACATCGCGGATGCCCCGGACGATACCAGCGCTCGCATCATCGCCGAGACGATCGCCTGGCTGTCGGCGTGTGGCGTCACGATCCTCGCCTCGGCCAGGCACGCGGCGACGTTGGCGAGCGCCGCCTCACGAGTGCTCTCCCTCGAGGACGGTCGCCTGCGACCGCCGGTGGATCCGCTGCCGCGTGCGCTCGAGCTCACCGTCGATCACGCGCCGCGGGTGGCCCTGCGACTCGCCCGTCACCGCTCCGCGCGCTCCGCTGGTCCAAGCACGGTGCGTGTGGCGCTCGGCGGCGCATCGGCCGAGGAGGTGCTCGCCGACTGCCGGCGGATGGGGATCGCCGTGCACGGCTCGCGCGTTGTCCTCGTTGGAAGCCTGGCGCGGGCACGCGTTGCCGAGGAGCAGACGCCGTCTGTTGACCGCCCACCCGGCGTGTCCTAGCCGGCCTGGGCCGCAAATACACGCAAAGGCACGCAGAAACTGCAACGGCAACAGCTTGTCGCGGATTTCACGGATTTGAACGGCAGAAGCGACACGGATAAGGCAAACGGCGAGGGCTCTTGGAAACTGCAACGACAAAACCGTGTGGACCGATGGCTCCGACAAATCACCGTGACCTTGACTGGACAGGTTTTCACAAAGCTTGTTCGCGGTTGCCGTGAATCCGTGCCGTTTCGCCGTTCAAGATCAGTGGCATCCGTGATAATCTGTTGACGTTGCCGTTTGCGGTTT
>Ga0075421_100008741_pt1 | contig 12465 bp, 10 predicted proteins | sample SoiMetdeltSBSDD5_FD_75292 | JGI IMG/M metagenome (GOLD analysis project Ga0075421, IMG submission 75292) | Bulk soil microbial communities from a Populus tree surrounding site in Tennessee, USA - Soil MetaG P. deltoides SBSDD5 | ecosystem: Environmental > Terrestrial > Soil > Tree plantation... | reverse complement strand
TTCTGGCGCGAACCCTCAGGCATTTCTGCTGAACACCAGCACCATTTTGCACAAAACTGATGCAACCTTTGATTTCGCAGTAGCTGATTACAATGCGGATGGTAAGCCTGATTTGTGGGCTATCAGCAAACAGGGACTAAGCAACTCCACAGAGATTCACATTATCTCTGGCGCAAACCCTCAGGCATTTCTGCTAAACACCAGCACCGTTTTGCACAAAACTGATGCAACCTTTGATTTCGTAGTGGCTGATTACAATGCAGATGGCAAGCCAGATTTGTGGGCCATCAGCAAACAGGGACTAAGCAACTCCACCGAGATTCACATCATTTCTGGCGCAAATCCCCAGGCTTTTCTACTCAACACCAGCACTGTTTTACACAAAACTGATGAGAATTGGTGTTTCAATGGTGGTAATTGCTTATATTTTGCGTCATCTTTACCCCATCACTTGTATTTACCTCTGGTCAAGAACTGACTCAAGCCAGCGGCAAGAATAGAGCTCGCCGTTTAGATTCCGACCAACTCACTTTTCCATTCTCAAATCATAAATAACAAAACCCTTGTTCTCGTACACCTTGGGGAAATCATGCAGGTGCGGCTTCTCCACCACCAGATAGGCAGCGCCATACTTTTGAGCGACGGCCAACAACTGATCCGAGGACAACGTGTAAAAAGCCTGGCCGGTAATCCGCTGGCTTTCAAAGAAATCTCCTCGGAAACTCTCCAGCGCGCCGGGAGCCAGCGCTTCAAAGCGCGGTTTCCAATAAGCGATATATTCCGGCGCAAAAGCCGCCTCGAGCAACTCTGAATGCGTCGAGACCGTGGACCGCTCAGAGAAAACGCGCCAGTCCGATTCATAAAACCACCAGATGTGCGGCGGCGTGATAAACAGCGTATCCTTTGGGGTGTGATCGCGCGCCCAAATTTGGGCGTCATACCAGGCTGTTTGATGCGGAAAGATATAAATGCCGGGATACCACAGGCCATATTCCACCCCAATGCCAATCCCGAAACCGAAAAATCCCACCAACACGCCCGCGGCGGCCAATTGACGCCAGCGCCCAGAGGCGATCCAGCGTTGAAATCCCCAAACCAGAACGGGTGCGAAAGGAAAAGTCACCGCGATAAATGTCCCCGCCAGAAAAGTAAAGTCAGTCTTGCTCAAGGCTGCCGCCCGATATTTTTCGGCCAGATAATTAGCGAAATACAAATAACCGAAGACCAGTATGAACATCCCAGCGCGGATGATCTGCGATTGGACGATGAGCGTGGCCGGATACCACTCCGCGGTAAACACCTGGACAACTAAGATGATGAGGGCGGCGTAAACGAAATTCGTGACAGTCTGATGCGGCCCAGAGGCTGAGAGGCCGCGACGCCCGATCCAAAAAAGCGCCAGCGTACTTAAGCCACAGAGCGTCGCCAGTAAGATATGCGGGTAAGGGGCAATGAGGTAGAAGAGATTATAGAGTGTCCCGCGCGCGATGATCGAAAACCATTCGGGCTGAGGGCTTAAGTCCACGGGCGAGCCGCTCAATTTCCAGATCAGCACCGGCAGCGCCGCCACAATAAATAAAGCCATCCCCAAGAAAACATTCTTCCAGCCAATCGTGCGAAACTCAATCAGGCAATCAAAGAGAAACATCGCCAGCACAAAATTGGCCGAGATGACATGCAGGTTGTACAGGATGCCAAGCAAAGCAAAGGCGAGCAGGTACTTTCGGCGCAGGAAGAGTGTGATAGCCCACAGCAAAAATGGCAGGACAAACGTCCGGTTCAACAGACTAAATTCAATCAAGGGAAAGCCGGCAAAAGCCAGGTGAGGGAAAGCCAGAGCAAGAACGCCGAACGTGGAAGCAATTGGATTATGAAATAAAGTGTCGCTGAGATTCCAAGCGGCCCAAAGCGTGAGATAGGTCGCCAGCATGTGCGTAGCGAAGACAGCAATTTCCAGAACACCTAGCTTGTAAAACGGTTGAAAGAGGAGCCAAAAATACGAGTAATGCTGAAAGCGCAGATCAAAAAATTTATCGCCCGGAAAGAGGGACGGGTCGGCGTACTTTTTCAAGAAGGGGATATGAATCGCCTGGTCGAACGTCCCGAAATGGTAGCCGATGAGGACGATGGCCAGGAGGGTCAGTCCTAGAAAAAATAGATGGCGATGCCGGGTTGAAGTTGATAAACGATCGGCAAATGATTTGAGCACAGAGGTCTCCTAAACTTTCCCCAAGCAAAAAATACGCTGCCCGACTTTTGGGCAGCCCCGTCATTGTAACCCGTCCAGCCCAACTCGCAAGCGACTTATGGAGGCCGCCCCTTCGACTACGCGGGGCGCACGCGAAGTGCGCGTGAGCGGAACGAAGTGAAGTCGAAGGACGCGCCCCCGCTCCGCTCAGGGTGCTAAACCCGTCAGGCATTGACTTTTAATCCTGCCTCCCTATACTTAGTGTGGCATTCACACCAAATAGGAGCAATGGATCCATGAGCGAAGGCTATCTCCCCTCCCCCACCGAACGGCCTGCCGTCAGCGTGGACGTTGTTATCTTCAGCCTGCGCGAAGGCGACCTGAAAGTACTGCTGATCCGCCGCGCCGCGCCGCCTTTCAAGGGGAAGTGGGCGATCCCCGGTGGCTTTGTGCGCGCGAACGAATCCCTGGAAGAAGCGGCGCTGCGGGAACTGGAAGAGGAAACCGGCGTCCAGGAGGTGTACCTGGAGCAACTCTACACCTTTGGGGAACCCAAGCGCGACCCACGCGGACGGATTATCACGGTCGCTTACTTTGCATTGGTCGTGGATGACGTGTCCACGCACGCCGGGGCGGAAGCCAGCGAGACTCAATGGCACTCGATGCATGCTTTACCGGAGTTAGCTTTTGATCACGCCGAGATTCTAAAATACGCGCTTCAACGTTTGCGTTATAAGCTGGAGTACACCGCCGTTGGCTTTGAATTGCTGCCCAACGAATTTACGTTGACCGAACTGCAAACCGCCTACGAAATCGTTCTGGGCGAGACGCTCGACAAACGCAACTTCCGCCGCCGCATCCAGGACGCAGAAGTTCTATCCGAAACCAATCGTTACCGTGAAGGCGACGGTCAGGGCCGACCAGCCAAACTTTACCGCTACAAAAAGAACGCTACGACCGAAGTCAAAGCACGACGGCTGTTTCCATAACTTGGACTTGACAGCCAAGCCAAAATCCTTATAATTAGTGTCATCTAAACACAAAAGGCGCGCGGCGCCTTTTCTTTTAGCTAAAAATAGTGTATTTATAACACTTAGTCAGGGGTGAAACGGAGGAACCGATGCCCCCCATTCTTGTTCTTATTCTCGTTGGCGCACTGCTGACTTATATCGGCTACTTACGCCTGCAACTCTATATCAATCGTCGGATACTGAACGCGTTTCAGAGCGCAGCCATCGTCGTCCCGCCGAGCAAAGCGAAGTCCGATCCACGAATGGGGCTGTTTGCAGTCGGCATGTTGCTCCTAGCGCTGGGCGTGTTCGCCTCATTAATAAAGTAAGTTGATGAAGTAAAATGTGGAGAGTGGAGGGTGAAGTGTGGAGGGACCCTCCACTCTCCACACTTCACCCTCCACTGCTTTATCCTCAACCAGGGAGAATGAACGAATGCCAGCGAAGGATTACCGCGAATTACGTGTCTACCAGCTTGCCTTTGAATCAGCCATTCAAATTTATGAAATCTCAAAAACTTTCCCGGTGGAAGAACGTTATAGCCTGACCGATCAAATCAGACGTTCCTCTCGCTCAATCTGCGCCAACCTTGCCGAAGCCTGGCGGAAGCGCCGCTATCCTAAAAGTTTCGTCAGCAAATTGAGTGATGCCGACGGCGAAGCTGCTGAAACGCTCGTCTGGCTGGACTTCGCCCTACGACTGGGAGACATCTCAGCTGAAGTTCATACGAACTTGGTGGGACAATACAATCATATTTGCAGCCAATTGACGCTCATGATGGCCGAACCTGAAAAGTGGACTCCCAGAAAATGACCCTCTCCACCCTTCACCCTCCTCCAAACAGACTCTGCAACTTCATCACCAAGCTCATATCGCCTCGAACCTGGACTTTGCCTTGCATAAAAGCATTCACCGGGTTTAGCTCGCCATTGACGATTGCCAGGTAATCCCCAACGGAAGAGCTAAACGTGACGTTGGCGAAGGAAGTAACGCCTTCCTTGACCATGGCTTTCCGATTAGCAATGGTTACATACCACTCCCCTCCGTCCTCGCCGCTCAAATCAAATTGAATAATCGCCCTCAGATTATCTGCGTCTTCCGGCAGGGCTCGGCCTTCCATCGCCTCAAAAACTTCCTTCGCGCTCTGCATATGCTTCGTCATGTGTTGCCTCCCAGAGAAAGATGGGGGGATTGTAAAGGCGAGGAGACTCTCGGTCAACTGCGTTAAAGGGTGAAACGATACCCACGCCCCGGAACGGTGTGAATAGTGCGCGGGCTACTGGGATCAGGCTCGATCTTCTCTCGTAGGCGACGCACCAACTGGGCTAAACTATCGTCGCGCACACCCCGTTCAAAAACCCGATCTTCCGGCCAAACGGCGCGGATTAGCCCATCTTTTTCACAGATGACTTCTGGATGAGCCAGAAAGTAATTGAGGAGCAGCTGCTCTTTCGCCGTTAATTGCGTGGTATCAAAAGACGGCGGACGAACAGCCGCCAGCAAGGGATGATCCACCAAACCCAGCCGGCGCAAGTCTTCATCACTTGGGCTATCCGCCCAAAATTCTTTTACGCGCGCTTGAACACCCGGATGCGCCAGGAGACTCTTCGCCTCTAGCTCAGTTCCATCCGCGTAGGCTTCGCAAACTGCACGTAGTAACGCCGGGTATCTCCCCGAAGCAGTAATCAAACGCTCAACCACGGAATCATCCCAGTGTTGCTGCTTGCGCTCGGCATAGCGAGCCACATTCCAACGCGCATCGCTTTCGCGCAGCGGACCAAGCCAAACGACATGCGCATAGAAGAGTTCGCCTAACTCCGTCTCAGTTGGCAAAGCGCGGCGGGTCGCCGTGACAAAGGTAAGCTCGAACTTATGCGCATCGCGTAACGCGCGCAAATTATTGGAGAGAACCGCCCCCATCTCAACCGGCAAAGCGTCGAAACGGTCAAACAAAAAGCAGATTGAACGTGGCCCGTTGGGACTGCTCAATTGCCGCTCAAGCGTGGCATCCAACGCCTCGAACTCATTGCCGGCATTCCCAGAGTCGCTCACTTCGCCCAACTGCTGTCGAATCAGGCGAAAGAGAGCTGGCGGCGTCCGCTCCGGCAGCCGGTTGCAATCCACCAACACCAGGCGGCGCTCACTCGTTGATTGGCGATGAGCCAGAAAGCCTAGCAAATTACTCTTGCCCGCACCGCTCAGTCCGACAACCGAAACACATTCCCCGCCCCTAACCGCCGCGAGAATCGTCTGCACTTCAGATGAACGGTAGTCAGATGGATAAGTATCCCAGATAGACATCGTCAACCTTATGATGAAAGACTATAAAAAAGTCAGCACCTTGAGCGGAGCCCCGCGCTCTTTTGCGGGGCGCAGTCGAAGGGTACATACCCCTAACGGAATCTGCCTTGGAATCGCGTCCTTCGACTGCGCGGCAAAAACCGCCGCATCCGCTCAGAACGCTTGCGTTATGTACTGATATATACTATCAGCATGTCCTTACGCCTGCGTATCGCCTTGGCCATCACCGGTCTGTTGTTGATCTGCCTCTCACTCGCCGCGCTCGCCTACACTCAGTGGCCCATCAAAAAAACGAGCGAGCAGTTCCAACTCCTACCCACCTTGTTCGCGCCGCCCGAATCTTCTTTTACTGACTCTCGATTCGTATGAAGTCTTACCGGTTTTTGTTAGCACTCCTTTTACTCTTCGCATTTTTCCTCGCCGCCTGCGGCCCCGCGGCAACAACTGCTGCACCGACCAACTCACCAACCACAGCGCCTGAGCCGACTGAAACCGTAGCACTTGAGGCGACTGAAGCACCCGAAGCCACCGAAGCACCCACCGTGGCGCCTGAAGCAACAGCGACGGCAGAACAAACATTAGCGCCAACAACCATCGCTCCCACCGTAACCCCCTTCAAAGAAGAGCGCATTATAGAAGTAGAATGGCCGCCGCAAATGCGGCTGGGCGACTCTGACCTAATCCGTCTATCGCTCATCCCCTCCGAGGACGGCTATCTCGTCACCACCGAATTCCCGGAACATCAAACGATCACCAACACACTCTCGGTCGCGCGACCCGGCGGTTATGCGCTCTCTGCCCTCGCTCGCCTCGAGGGTGTGGGATTTGAAATCTCGCCTGCGGGCAACCAAGCCCAAGACCTTCCCCTCAATGAAATCACAACGTGGCGTTGGACACTCACTCCGCGCACCGCCGGACAGCAACGTCTCTTCATCACACTCGCACTGCGCTGGACTCCCTCCGATGAAAATCTGCCTCCCGTCCAAGAAAAAACAGTTTACTCCAAAGGTCTCACCATCCAGGTCACATCCCTGCTGGGCTTAGCTACCGGCCCAATCACCGCTGCCAGCCTCATCGGTCTAACCTTCGGTGTCACCTTAAGTCTACCACTTGCCCTCTACGCCCTGCGCCCGCGAAGCCAACGCCTGCAAGCCTCATCGCCAAATCCCAAGCTCATCATCGAACCGCCATCCACTTTAAATCTTTCCGCCGTCGAACGGGGCTTGCTGCAAGCGCTCTTCCGGCGCTACGCCCGCCTCACCCTCGAAGCGGAGTTTCGCTCCGGTTACTCCGGCGCGCGCACCTTTCTCGCCATACCCATTCGCACCGATGGCCGGGCCGACGCTCACACCATCGTCAAAATCGGCGAACGCGCCGCCATTCAACAAGAATTCGAAAACTACGAAACCTTCGTCAAAGACACCCTTCCCCCCATTACCGCGCGTATTCAAGAAATCCCCGTCACCCTGCCCACCGCGCGCGTTGAGCGGAACACCAAAGCCGCCTTGCGTTACACCTTCATCGGCGAAGCGGGCCGCACGCCCACCAGCCTGCGCGCGGCGCTGCTCGCTAATCCTGATCCATCCCTGCTAGAAAAACTCTTTGAAACCTTTGGGCCAAATTGGTGGATGCAGCGCCGTCCTTATACCTTCCGCCTCGCGCAAGAATATGATCGCATGCTGCCCGCGCATTACGTCTTGAAACCCATCGCTGAAAAACGAAAGCCGCAAAAAATTTTGGATGGAAAAGCTTCACCCTCGGACGTACATCTACCATTGGGCGAGGTGGTGGCCCTTCGACATTTTCTCCCCCCCGAACCTCGGGCCGACGGGGTCTCGCTGTCCCTCACCGGTGTGACCGGCCCTGGTCATCCCCCGGTGCGCGTGCGTTGGTTAAGCCTCGCCGCACCGGAAAGCACACTCGCCCAAGTCGTCGCCACCCGCGAAACCCTCCTCCGCGATTTCGTCTCCGACTTCGACCTACATGGTCTGCCCGATCCCCTCCCCCACCTCCCCGCCCTTCTCGACGAAAGACTCATCGCCACCCAATCCACCATCCACGGCGACCTCAATCTGGAAAACATCCTCGTCGGCCTCGGCGGCTTCGTCTGGCTGATAGATTTCGCTCAAACGCGCGACGGTCATCCTCTATACGACTTCGCCCACCTCGAAGCCGAAATCATCGCTCACGTCCTGGCTTCGCAATTTGCCTCCCCAGCCGATTACCTCGCCCGTCTCAAATCGAATTCACATCCACTCCTCACCCCTCTCCACACAATCGCCTCGCGCTGTCTCTTCAACCCCTCCCAGCCGCGTGAATACCATCTGGCGCTCTGTGTCGCCTGCCTCGGCGCGCTCAAATACCCCAACCTCGAACCCGCCTCCAAACACCTGCTCTACCTCACCGCCGCGCATATAGCCCAAACGCTGTAAAAAGCGACGAAGGTTTCTTTCGTCCTTGGTCCTTGGTCCTCCGTCTTCCGTCTTCCGTCCGCTTTGTCATCTCTTTATCAACCCCATATCAAGCCCTCCTCCTTCAGTCGGCTTAGAGTCTAGTCAGTCTTCATTCAAAGGAGGAGATCATGAACACCCAACGCCCGCTATTGCTATTCCTTTTGTTGAGCATTTCTCTGCTCGCCGCTTGCGGCCCGGCGGCTACACCAATGCCTCGCCTCACCTATGCCCCCACCACCGCCCCCGAAGCTACAGAGGCGCCGGAGGCCACCCAAGCGCCAGTTGATGACAGCGCGCCCGACGGATCATCGCAACTCGCTTACGCCCAAGCCGGCAACAAGCTGGTCATCAAAGACGCAGAAATGGAACTGCTCGTCCGTGACACCGACCTCACCATCGCCCACGTGACACAAATGGCCGCCGACCGCGGCGGCTACATCCTCAGCTCACAGACCTGGTATCAGGACGGTTTCAAATTTGCCTCGCTGCGTCTGGGGATTCCCTCCGCAGAATTTGAAAAGTCGCTAAATTATTTGCGCGGCCTGGCGCTGCTAGTAATCCGTGAAAACGCCTCCGGCCAAGATGTCAGCGCCGAATACGCTGATCTGCAATCCCGGTTAACCAACCTGGAAGCCACCGCCGCGCGCGTCCGCGAATTTTTAGCCGACGCCAAAACCGTCGAAGAGTCGCTGCGGATCAACGGGCAGTTAGCCGAACTCGAAGGGCAAATTGAGCAAGTCAAAGGTCAAATGAACTTCTACCAGGGCCGCGCCGCTTTCTCAACGGTGACTGTTTTACTGACGCCGCAGTATCCGACTCCGACACCGACCCTGACTCCTACCCCAACGCCGACGCCCACACCTACCCCCGGCTGGAATCCGGGCGCGACATTCAAAGACGCAAGCAAGGTCCTCACCGGGATGACGCAAACGACCGTGGACCTGCTCATCTGGCTGGTCATCGTCGTCGGGCCAATTGCGCTCGTGCTGGGAGTCATCGCCGGAATCGCTCGACGCCTGTGGCGCAGGCGCGCGCCGTAAAAACACAATAGGACTAATCACGAATGCGCTTCGCGCGAACAGACCGAATGCCACGAATGTTTTTGGGTTTATTCGTGCCATTCGCTTCATTCGCGCCATTCGTGATTAAAAACATTGTTCCCAACAAAATCTATTCACTCAAGGAGAATCTGCCATGAACGCCAAACTATTCATCATTGGACTCAGTTTGTTCGCCATCGGGTTAGCGGCTTGTGGGCCGGCCGCCACCGCCGTTCCTATTTTCCCAGCCCCAACCTCCGAACCCTATTATGGAGAACCTGCCGCAACCTACGCGCCGGAAGCGACGCAAGCGCTTGATTATTACCCGACCCAACCGCCGCCGCTCGATAACAACTTTCAAGATTACGGAGTCAACCCGTACATCAACACCACCCAAGACCATCTCTCCACCTTCGCGTTGGATGTGGACACGGCCTCGTACACCGTCGCTCGTCGTTACGTGATGGATGGCAACCAGCCGCCCCCAGATTCCATCCGCGTCGAAGAGTTCGTCAACTACTTCAAACAAGATTACCCCAACCCGGAGCAAACGGCTTTCGGCATCTACGCCGACGGCGCGCCTTCGCCTTTCGCGCGCGATGGCACGCACATCCTGCGCCTCGGCATTCAAGGTCATTCCATTCCCGATTCCGAACGGGCGCCCGCTTCCCTCACGTTCGTCATTGACATTTCCGGTTCGATGGCCATGGAAAATCGTCTGGAGTTGGTGAAGCGCTCATTGCAACTGCTTGTGGATCGCCTACACCCAACGGACACCGTGGCGATTGTCGTCTTCGGAACCGATGCGCGGGTGCTCCTCAACCCCACCAGCGGCGAGGATCGGGCAACCATCCTGAATGCAATCTATTCTCTCCACCCAGAGGGCGCAACGAACGCCGAGGCCGGGCTGCAATTAGGCTATCAAATCGCCAACCTGGCTTACCGCCCCGGCGGGATCAACCGCGTCATCCTCTGCTCGGATGGCGTGGCGAACGTCGGCGCGACCGGCCCGGAGGGCATCTTGCAGTCTATTCGCGGCTATGCGGATGCGGGAATCACCCTCACCACCGTCGGCTTTGGGATGGGGAACTTTAATGACACACTGATGGAGCAGTTAGCCGACAACGGCGACGGCAACTACGCGTACGTGGACGATTTGAACGAAGCGCAAAGACTGTTCGTTGACAATCTGACCTCCACACTACAAGTAATCGCGCTGAATTCAAAAGTGCAGGTGGACTTCAATAACGAAGTTGTCAGTTATTACCGGCTCCTCGGCTACGAGAACCGGGCGGTGGCCGATCAGGATTTCCGCAACAATGCCGTGGATGCGGGCGAAATCGGCGCGGGACACACGGTCACGGCACTCTACGCATTACAGCTTCAGCCAAACGCCGAAGGCCGCCTCGCCACCGTCAATTTGCGCTGGGAAGATCCACAGACTCACGCCGTGCAGGAAGTCAACGGGGATTTTAATTCCTGGAACTTGACGCCGTCTTTTGATGAGACCTCACTCCGCTATCAACTGGATGTCGTCGTAGCGCAATACGCCGAAGTGCTTCGCCGGAGTCCGTGGGCGCAGGGAACCAGCCTCACGGACCTGCGCATTCGCGCCGATCGCCTCGCGGCACAACTTCTCACCGATCCGGACGTGGCCGAATTTGCCGGTTTGGTCGGGAGGGCTAGCCAGATCAGCGATTGGTAAAAAAGGCTGCGCCCGGCGTCCTGCAACCCTTCGACAAGCTCAGGGCTTACGGCCCAGGACGCCGGGCGCAGCGGACGAATCCCAATTACGATCCCTTCGTTGAGTGATAACGCCATCGCCTACAGCCATTCAAAAAAGCAACCACGGATTACACGAATTACACGGAGGGGAAGATCTTCAAAATCCGCGCAATCAATGTAATCCGTGGTTACCTCTCAGAGCGAACTACCGCCATTCCACCGGCTCCGGCTCCAGATAGACATTGATAATTTGCGCCACGCGCTCGGCCTCCTCCACTAGCCTTTCGGCATGGGATGCGGCGCCGAGCTTGAATCCAGAAAAAACGAAGCGGCCAGCGTTCTGAGGTATTGATCGCGCTCGTAAGCTGCCGGCGCGGCGTTGGAGAGTTGGCTGAGCCGGCCCCGGATTTGGGCCACCGAATCATACCCGTGCTGCAAAAACCAAGCCTGCAGGTCTTTGAGGATTTCTGAGAGCCGCCCGACTCCGTTTTCAATCAACTCGGAAGCGAGCATGGTAATCCGCGCGCCGGCCAGTACGCCTTTCATTACATCCGCAGCCGTATGGACACCGGAGGTCAATGCCAGGTCGGCTGGGATCTGGCCGTACAGGATTGCAATCCAACGCAACGGCAGCAGCAAGTCGCTCGAATTGCTCAAGGTCAGGCGCGATCTCACCGACAACCTCTCCAGATCAATATCCGGTTGATAGAAGCGATTGAATAGAACGAGGCCGCGCGCGCCGGCGCGCGCCAACCGTTGGGCCATATGCGGCAGTGAACTAAAAAACGGGCTAAGTTTCACTGTCAAGGGAATCGTCACCACCCGCCTAATATCCACCAGCAGGTCGGCGTACCGATCCTCGACCTGATCACCGCGCAGCCCCGGGTCCGTCGGCAAGAAGTACATGTTGAGTTCTAAGGCATCTGCTCCGGCGCGTTCGATATCGCGCGCATAATTGACCCAGACCCCGCTCGAGACGCCGTTCAAACTGGCAATCACCGGGATGGAGAGCGCCGCTTTGGCCTGAATAATATGCTCCAGATAGACCTCCGGGCCGGCGCGGTATTCCGGCAGATCCAAAAAATGAGCGGCGTTCTCGGCATAGCCGGCAAGCAGGCGACTCGGACGACGGCTGGGCGGACGGCCCTCCGAAGTGATTTGCTCTTCAAACAGCGAGTGCAGCACAACGGCCGCCGCGCCGGAGTCTTCCATCTGTCGCAGTAAGCCCAGATCACGACACAGCGGCGATGACGAGGGCACCAGGGGATTCTTCAGGTTCAAACCCAAGTAGGTCGTAGATAAGTCAGCCATGATCAGCCTCCCATTCTCCTCACGCTTCGCCTTTCGCCAATCGTTCGTAGTGAGCCCACCGGGCGCGGACATCTTCTTGAATCAACTTCAGCCAGTGTTCGGCTTCGGCGGGCTGACTTTGGGTCAGCCCGCTGCTAAGACAACCCGGGAACTGGAACAGGCAGTTGGGGCGCCGGGGTTTTCACTAACTGACCGAACTTGGTGCGCTCCAGCGTGACGACCAGATCCGCCTGCGCCTGACACCACACTTTTTGTACCAAGCAGTTCAGACTTTCCGGACAACTCGCCGGATCAAGCACACAGGTATTGAGCAGCACCGGGCCGTCAATCGTCTCAACAATTTCCAGCAAACTGAGGTCGTTGGCCGAGCGCGCCAGAGTGACGCCCCCATGCGCGCCCCGCGTCGTCCGCAGAATGCCGGCCGCCGCGAGCTGCGC
>Ga0075421_100008737_pt1 | contig 12467 bp, 9 predicted proteins | sample SoiMetdeltSBSDD5_FD_75292 | JGI IMG/M metagenome (GOLD analysis project Ga0075421, IMG submission 75292) | Bulk soil microbial communities from a Populus tree surrounding site in Tennessee, USA - Soil MetaG P. deltoides SBSDD5 | ecosystem: Environmental > Terrestrial > Soil > Tree plantation... | reverse complement strand
CGGCTCTCGCAGAAGAACTACGGCATCGACACCGGCATCTTCCCGCTCGGCTCGTGCACCATGAAGCACAACCCGCGCCTCAACGAGCGGATGGCGCGCTTGCCCGGCTTCGGCGACATCCACCCGCTGCAGCCGCTCTCCACCGTTCCCGGCGCCATGGCCCTCATTGCCGAGCTGTCGCGCTGGCTGTCCGAGCTGACCGGCATGCCGGCGGTGGCCATGACGCCCAAGGCCGGCGCCCATGGCGAGCTCGCCGGACTGATGGCCATCAAGGCGGCGATTGCAGCGCGCGGAGAGAAGCGCTCCGTCGTGCTGGTGCCGGAGTCCGCGCACGGCACCAACCCGGCGACGGCGGCGCTGCTCGGCTACCGCGTGGTAACCGTGCCGGCCCGCGAGGACGGCACCGTGGACGTGGCGGAGATCGCCAAGCGGCTGTCGCCCGACGTGGCCGCCCTCATGCTCACCAACCCCAACACCTGCGGCTTGTTCGAGCGCGACGTGGTGGCCATCGCCGAGGCGGTGCACGCGGCCGGCGCCTTCTTCTACGCCGACGGCGCCAACTTCAACGCCATCGTCGGCAAGGTCCGCCCCGGCGATCTCGGCGTGGACGCCATGCACATCAACCTGCACAAGACGTTCTCCACCCCCCACGGCGGCGGCGGCCCCGGCGCCGGCCCTGTGGCGTTGTCCGCCGCGCTCGCCCCATTCATGCCGGTGCCGTACGTGCTGGCGGGGTCAGACCCTGCGGGTCTGACCCCATGGGACTACGTGGAGCACGCAGGGGCTCCCTCTCCCCGCGCAACGCCGACCGCGCAACGCGCTCCATCAGCGCGGGGAGAGGGTCGGGGTGAGGGGCAGCCAGGGGCGCCGACGTTTGAGCGTGTGGCTGCCCCTCACGCTAGCCCTCTCCCCGCGAGCGGGGGATCCTCCGCCTTCGGCCGCATGTGCGCCTTTCACGGCCAGATGGGCATGTTCGTGCGGGCCCTGGCCTACATGCTCTCGCACGGCGCCGACGGGCTGCGGCAAGCCAGCGAGGACGCGGTGCTCAATGCCAACTATGTCCGTGCCTCCCTCTCCGACCTGATGTCGCCCGCCTTCGGCGACCGGCCCTGCATGCACGAGGCGCTGCTCGACGACCGCTGGCTCGAGGGCACGGGGCTCACCACGCTGGACTTCGCCAAGGCGATGATCGACGAGGGCTTCCACCCGATGACGGTGTACTTCCCGCTGGTGGTGCACGGCGCCATGCTGATCGAGCCGACCGAATCGGAATCCAAGCAGAGCCTCGACGGGTTCATCGCCGCCCTGCGCGGCCTGGCCAGGGCCGCCAAGTCCGGCGACACCGCCCGCTTCAAGGACGCCCCGCGTTTCGCCCCACGCCGCCGCCTCGACGAGACCAGGGCCGCGCGCGAGCCACGGCTACGCTGGACGCCGCCTGCTGCCCGCAAACAGGCGGCGGAATGATCATCGTGAAATCGTGAGATCGCCAAGTCGTGAATCGATTTCACGACCTCACGCATTCACGACTTCGCGCCTGCCTGCTACCCAAAGGGTTGGCACGCAACGGAGCCAGAATTCATGGGCCTGCTCGTCGACGGCGTCTGGCACGACAAGTGGTACGACACCGGGAGCACCGGCGGCCGCTTCGTGCGGGCCGACGCGCGCTTCCGCAACTGGGTCACGCCCGATGGCGCACCGGGACCGACCGGCGAGGGCGGCTTCAAGGCCGAGGCGGGACGCTATCATCTTTACGTGTCGCTGGCCTGCCCGTGGGCCAACCGCACGCTGATCTTTCGCGCTATCAAGGGCCTGGAAGGCATGATCGGCGTCTCGGTGACGCACTGGCTGATGGCCGAACAGGGGTGGACCTTCGCGCCGGGCGAGGGCGTGGTGCCAGACAGCGTCAACGGCGCCTCCCGCGTGCACCAGCTCTACACCAACGCCAACCCCACCTACACCGGGCGGGCCACGGTGCCCGTGCTGTGGGACAAGCAGCGCGCCACCATCGTCAACAACGAGTCGAGCGAGATCATCCGCATGCTCAACTCGGCCTTCGACGGCGTGGGCGCCAAGGCCGGAGACTACTACCCTGAGTCGCTGCGGGCCGAGATCGATGCCGTCAACGCGCGGGTCTACGACACGGTCAATAACGGCGTCTACAAGGCTGGCTTCGCCACCACGCAGGAGGCCTACGAGGCCGCCGTGGTGCCGCTGTTCGAGACCCTGGACTGGCTGGAGGAACGCCTTCGCAACCGGCGCTTCCTGATGGGGGCACAGCCGACGGAGGCCGACTGGCGGCTCTTTACCACGCTGATCCGCTTCGACCCCGTCTACGTTGGCCACTTCAAGTGCAACATCCGCCGGATCGTCGACTACCCGGCGCTGTTCGCCTACACGCGCGACCTCTACCAGTGGCCCGGCGTGCGCGAGACGGTGAATTTCACCCACATCAAGCGCCACTACTACCTGAGCCACACGACCATCAATCCGACCGGCATCGTGCCCGTCGGTCCGGCGATCGATTTCGATGCGCCGATAGGGGTCAGACCCCTCGCCTCCACCTGAGCGATGAATCCCAGCGTCTGCGCGAGGGGTCTGACCCCTTCCCCTTGGCCTGATATCTGTATGAGATCGATCCGATCGCCTCACCGTGACTTGCGGAAGACCGTCCGGCCGATGATGTCGATGCATGTGCGGCGGAAGGCGTCTGAGCTCCATCCGCTCTCGACGACCAGGAGGCGCCAGCTCGTGGGGTGAACCAGGCTCCATGCGAGCTGCGCGGCCGTATCGGCGGTCCAACCCGCGGCGATCCCGCCAGCCTTCTCAATACGCCTGAGAACCCGCTTCATCCCGAAGAGAAGAGATTTCTTGAGGCGGTCGTCCCAGGCCGCCGCTGCGTCTGGATCGTTGACCGAGGCCGCGTCCAGCAGAATGCCAACCGGATAGATGAGCGGCAGGTAATCGAGCCATGCCTCGATGAATGCCATGAAGTCCCCAGGCGTGCTTCCGCGGCCGTCCGCAATCTCCATCAGGCGCGCAACCTGCCCGGAGTGCGCATCCCTGTTGCGCAGCATGGCCACCAGAAGCCCGGCGCGACCGCCGAAGGCCAGATAGATGGTCTGACGGCTGACACCGGCTTTCGCGGCAATCTCTGCCTGCACAACGTCGAGCTTGCCGCTCTCGACGATCAGCTCCCACGCCGCATCCAGAATGGCAACGCGTGTCTCCTCGGTTATGTGCCTACGACCTACTTTACGCACGTAAACCTCCGTGCTATTTTACATGCGTAAACCATTTACGGAGAGTGCCATGCCTCACACTCTTTCCGTTGCCGGCCATATCGCCGTCGGCTCCGCTGCCATCCTGTTCTACTGGATTGCGCTTCTCTCGATCAAAGGCAGCCCGCGGCACAAGGCCTGGGGCAGGGTCTTCATGGGTACCCTCTTGGTCGTCGCCTTGTCCGTGGGGCCGGTTTTGCTGCTCCGCCCCGGTGCGTTCGATCCCGCCCGTGTCGTGCAATTCATCTACATCGACCTCTGCCTGATCACTGTCGTCACGATCGGCTGGACCGCGATCCGCTGGAGGAGCCAGGTCGAGCGGTTTCGCGGGCTCCATTTCAAGGCGCTCGGAATGACGATCCTGACCCTCGGCTTGGTCGTCCTGCTGGCCGGGCTGGCCAGCCGCAACCCCGTTCCCGTGACGTTCTCGCTCATTGGCCTGGTCTACGGAAGCGCGATGATTCGCTTCGCCTGGATGGATGGCGAGATGCACCCCCGGTGGTGGCTGGGTTGGCACCTCAACGCCATCTGCGGCCTGTTCAACGCCACTCATGGCACGGTTCTGGCGGTGGCATGGCGCACGTTGGTCGATCCGGATGCCGGCGACCGGACCACCATTGTGGCCCAGCTGGGCACCATGGCCGCGGCGATGGCGATGCGGCTCTGGCTCGGCCGCGTGTACGGAGCGCCGTTGCGCTTTGCCCGACCTTTCGCCGCGATCCCTGTACACAGCCGCAACGCCACGACCGAGACCCAGAAAGCCTGATGGCGGTATCCCTTGCAAATAGGTCAGCCTTACTGACATAATTGGCTCCAGGGGAAACTGGAGCCAAGATCGTGACCGAAGCTGCGCAGGCCGCCGCCTGGGAGCCGCGCTATGCGCGCCGTGCAAAGCGCATGGCCGCATCAGAGATCCGCGAGCTCCTGAAAGTCCTGGACCAGCCCGGCGTTCTGTCGTTCGCCGGCGGCATCCCTGATCCGGCGCTGTTCCCCGTGGAGGACGCCAAGGCCGCCTACGCCGCGGTGCTCGGCGCCCCGACCAACGGGCTGCAATACTCGGTGAGCGAGGGCTATCTGCCGCTCCGCCAGTGGATCGCCCGGCATATGGGCGGCCTGGGGGTGCCGTGCGATGCCGACAACATCATTGTCACCTGCGGCTCGCAGCAGGGGCTGGAGTTCCTGGGCCGCCTGCTGCTGTCGCCCGGCGACACCGCGCTGGTGATGGCGCCGACCTACCTGGGTGCCCTGCAGGCGTTCTCGGGCTGCGAGCCTCGCTACGACGAGCTGCGCCCCGAGCACGGCAACCGCACGCCTGCGTCCTACGTGGATGCGACCCGACGCGCCGGCGGTGACGTCAAGCTCGCCTACGTGGTGCCGGACTTCGCCAATCCGACGGGCGAGACGCTCTCGCTCGCCGCGCGTGTGCGTCTGCTCGATCTCGCTGCCGAGCTCGATATTCCAGTGATCGAGGACGCCGCCTACACCATGCTGCGCTTCGAGGGCGAGCCGGTGCCGCCGATCCTCGCCCTGGAGGTCGAGCGCCGCGGCAGCATCGAGAACGCCCGCGCCGTCTACTGTGGTACCTTCTCCAAGGTGCTGTCTCCTGGCCTGCGCGTGGGCTGGATCGCCGGGCCTAAGGCGCTGATCCGCCGCCTGGTGCTGATCAAGCAGGCCTCCGACCTCAACAGCGCCACCATCAACCAGATGGTCATGCACCACATGGCCGAGGCCGCCTTCGACGCCCAGGTGGCACGCGCCCGCGCGCACTACCGCAGGCGCCGCGACTGGCTGCTGGCGGCGCTGGAACGGCACATGCCGGCGGGCGTGAGCTGGACCCGTCCGCACGGCGGCCTGTTCGTGTGGGTGACGCTGCCCGCCGGCACCGACGCCGCCGTCCTGCTGCAGCGCTCGCTCAAGGAGGCGTGCGTGGCGTTCGTCCCCGGTGGGGCCTTCTTCCACGATGGCCGCGGGCGCAATACGCTGCGCCTGAGCTTTTCGCTGGCGGGGGAGGCGGAGATCGACCGCGGCATGGCGCGGCTGGCAAGGCTGATTTGAGCGGCAGTCGGCAGTCGCAAAAGGGGTCAGACCCCTTGCCTCGAACGTTGCTGTGAACCGCTAAGGTATCGACAAGGGGTCTGACCCCTTTCCACGCTGGGAGGAACCCGATGGACGCAGAGACGCTTGACCGGCTGGCCATCCGGCAGCTGGTGGAGAACTGGGTGGTGTGGCGCGATGCGGGCGACTGGGAGCGCTTCCGCACCGTCTGGCACGACGACGGGCGCATGATGGCGACCTGGACTCAAGGCACTGCGGACGAGTTCATCGCCATCAGCCGCGCCGGCTTCGACAAGGGCGTCAGCATCCTGCATTTCCTCGGCGGCCACTCGGCGGACATCAAGGGCAACCGTGCCGTCTCCCAGACCAAGATGACCATCTCCCAGCGCGCGCTGGTCCACGACGTCCTGGTGGATGTGGTCTGCACCGGGCGGTTCTACGACTTCCTGGAGAAGCGCGGGGGACGCTGGGGCATGGTTCTGCGCCAGCCGATCTACGAGAAGGACCGCATGGACCCAGTGGACCCGGCGGCGAAGCTCTCGCTCGACAGGGCGCTGCTGGAGCGCTTTCCAGTGGGCTACCGCCACCTCGCCTACCTGCAGACGCACATCGGCTTCACGGTGAAGCCGGACATGCCGGGCCTCAAGGGGCCCGAGGTGGAGGCGCTCTACGCTCGGGGCCGCGCGTGGCTGGAGGGTCAACCGTTGTAGGTTGGGTCAACCCCGGCGAAAGCCGGGGGCAGACCCAACACCCGTGAGCCTCCACACGTGTTGGGTCTTCGCTATCGCTCGACTCAACCTACGAGCATCACAGGCCTCGCGCCTTCTCGCGCAGCTCGTACTTCAGGATTTTGCCGGTGGAGGTCTTCGGCAGCGGGCCGAACACCACTGTCTTCGGCGCCTTGAAGTGGGCCATGTTGGCCCTGCAGTACGAGATAATGTCCTCAGCCGTGGTTTGCTCGCCACCGAGCTTGAGCGTCACGAACGCACACGGCGTCTCACCCCATTTTGCGTCCGGGCGGGCCACCACGGCAGCCTCCATCACCTGCGGGTGCCGATAGAGGATCTCCTCCACCTCCAGCGAGGAGATGTTCTCGCCACCAGAGATGATGATGTCCTTGGAGCGGTCCTTGATGTCGAGCGTGCCGTCCTCGTGCCAGACCGCCAGGTCGCCCGAATGATAGAGGCCGCCGGCGAACGCCTCGTCGGTAGCGGTCTCGTTCTTGAGATAGCCCTTCATCAGCGTATTGCCGGCCAGCATGATCTCGCCGATGGCCGTGCCGTCGCGCGGAACCGGCGCCAGCGTCTTGGGATCGGCCACGGTGAGCTGCTCCACAACCGGATAGGGCACGCCCTGGCGCGCCATGCGGGCGTAGCGCTCCGGCGTGGGAAGCTCGGTCCACGCCTCCAGCGGCGGGCATAGGGTCGCCGGCCCGTAGCTCTCGGTGGTGCCGTAGAGGTGCAGCACCTCGAAGCCCATGGCCTCCATCCGCTCGATGACGACGGCGGGCGGTGCGGCCCCGCCGGTCGCCACCTTGGTGCGCAGCGGCAGCGGACGCTTCACCTCGGCCGGGGCATGCACCAGCATGTTGAGCACGATCGGCGCGCCGCACATGTGGGTGATGCGGTGCTCCACGACCGCATCGAAAATGCGCTTAGGCTCGACCTTGCGCAAGCACACGTGGGTGCCGGCGGCAGCAGTGACCGCCCACGTGAAGGTCCAGCCCGAGCAGTGGAACATCGGCAGCGTCCACAGGTAGCGGCTCTCGTGGTCGAGCTTGAAGGTGAGCGCGTTCGCCAGCGCCCCCAGGTAGGCACCACGGTGGCTGTAGACGGCGCCCTTGGGGTTGCCGGTGGTGCCGGACGTGTAGAGCAGGCAGATGCTGTCCCACTCGTCCTCAGGCCCGGGGTGCACGGACTGCGGGTCGCCGGCGGCGATGAAATCCTCATACTCGACGCCGCCGAACGCGAGTGCACCCGCCGTCTCCGCGTCGGCGATATCGATGACGATGGGCCGGGCGCTGCCGAGCCGTTCCAGGGCGGGCGCGATGGTGGCGTGGAACTCTCGGTCGGCGAGGAGGAGCCTGGCCTCGCCGTGCTCCAGGCAGAAGGCGATCAACGGTGCGTCGAGACGGATGTTGATGGGATTGAGCACCGCGCCCAGCATCGGCACGGCGTAGTGCGCCTCGAGCAGCGCCGGGCAGTTGGCCGCCAGGATCGCCACCGTGTCGCCGCGCTTGATGCCGGCCTTGGCCAGCGCGTGCGCCAGCCGCCGCACACGGTCGCGGAACTCGCAATAGGTGAAGCGCCGCTCGCCGTGGACCACGGCCAGTCGGTTACCGAAGAAATCCGCCGCGCGGTTGAGAAAGCTCACCGGCGTGAGCTGCACGAAGTTGGCCGAGCGCTTGCGCAGCTCAGGCCTCTCGTGCACCACGTCCTCCTGCTTCAGGCGGCTGAACAGTCGCATCGCTCTCATCCCATGGCCAGGAGATGGCCGCCATCGACGGTGATGACGCTTCCCGTCATGAAGGCGCCGGCTTCGGACGCCAGCAGCAGCAGCGGCCCGTCGAGCTCCGCCAGATTGCCCGCGCGGCCCATCGGTACCCCCGACAGCAGCCGCCTGCCGGCCTCGCTGCCGAGAAAGGTGGCGTTGATCTCGGTGGAGAAGTAGCCCGGGGCAATGGCGTTGACGCGGATGCGCTCGCGGGCCAGCTCCAGCGCCATCGACTTGGTGAGGCTCACCACCGCCGCCTTCGAGGCCGCATAGGCGGAGAGGGACTTGATGGCGCCGAAGCCCAGGATCGAGGCGATGTTGATGATCGAGCCGCCGGTGCCACGGGCCATCATGCGCCGCGCGCCCTCGCGGCCGACGCGGAACACGCCGTCGAGGTTCACCGCCATCACGTCGCGCCATTCCTCCTCGCTCGTCTTGACGAAGAACGAGCCCGACGGCACGCCCGCGTTGTTGATGAGGATGGTGACAGGCCCGGCCGCCGCCTCGGCCGCATCGAAGGCCCGGGTGACCGACGCCTGGTCCGTTACATCCAGCTCCACCGCCCAGGCTTTGCCGCCGGCGGCGCGGATGTCGCTTTCCAGCTGACGCAGGCGGTCAAGCCGGCGCGCCGCCAGGGCCACCCCCGCGCCGGCACCCGCCAGCACGCGCGCGAAATGCGCGCCGAGCCCTGACGAGGCCCCCGTCACGAGGGCCGTTCTCCCTGCAAGCGAAAGCAATCCGTTCGGCATCTGCTGCGGCGTTCTCGGTGGATGACGGGTGGTACTCTACTCGCCGGCTCACACCGGTGCCAGCGGCTCGCCGGCCTCCCCGGCGCGGCTACTTGAGGCGGGCCAGATAGTGCGCGTCGGCGGAGAGGTGGCACAGGCTGACGCGCCACTCCACCGGCTTGCCCTGCAAGGCGCGCGCCACGCGCTCGATCCGCAAGAGCGGCGTACCGGCGGCGATCCTGAGAGCCTTGGCGGTGCTGCGGTCGGCAAGCACGGCCGTGATCCGCTCCTCCGCCTCGACCACCATCACCGCGCAGGCTCTCTGGTAGATGCCGTAGAGCATGTCGGGCAGCTCGTGATGCGCGGCGAGACCCGGAAACAACGCCTCGGGCAGGCTGATCCTCTCCAGGATGAACGGGATGTCATCGCGCACCCGCACGCGACGGATGCGCAGCACTTTGCAGCCGGCGACGAGATCGAGCTCGCGGCGCTCGACGCGGCTCGCTTTCGCCGGCACGGGCTGCCAGCTCCGGCTGTCGGCATCGATCCGCTCCCGCCCATTGAAGACACGGGCGAACCGCTCCAGCTCGTCCTCGCGCGTGTGCTCGTAGACGAACGTACCGAGCCCCTGCCGGCGCGTGACGATATTCTCCGCGACCAGCGCCGTCACCGCCATGCGCGCGGTACCCTGGCTGACGCCGAACTGCTTCGCGATGTCGATCTCGCTGGGAATGAGCTGACCGGGCGCCCAGGCGCCCGACTGGATGCGGGCCACCAGCTGCTCGCGTACCTGCAGGTAGCGCGGGCGTCTTGCTGCGTCATTGGGTGAGGTCATGGCGCGCTTGGTGTGCGCTCCGCTTGCTTGATGGACATGATACATCCTATGGCTGTAGTTCAAGAGAATGCATCCCATAGATGCTTCGCAAATGAATGTCGCCCGGCCCCCGGCCGGAAGCCGGCATCAATGGCGAAATTGCCACAGCTGGCTGCCCGCCTTGGTTCATCGATAGCGGAGAACGATGTGACCAGCTCTGCCCTCCTGCAGCTGCTCGAGCCGAGCCTGGTGCACCTGTCGGACTACGCCGACGCCTTGGCCCGCGGATGGTCTCCCAACAACGTCCGCGACGTGAGCGCGGAGCAGCTGGACGCCATCCGCAGGGATCGGGCGGCGTTCGTGGCCGAGCTCCTCAGCCAGTCCGGCACCGTCAGGCTGCCCGACGGCAGCGAGGTGCCGAAGCTTCCCAACCGCGTGCGCTGGATGTGGGACGGCGCCTTCGCGGGCCACATCGGGTTGCGCTGGCAGGCGGGCACCGACGCCCTGCCCGAGCATGTCCTGGGCCACATCGGCTTCGCGGTGGTGCCCTGGAAGCGCCGCCGCGGCTATGCCACTGAAGCACTCGGCATGATGCTGCCGATGGCGCGCGAGGCCGGCCTGAAGCGTATCGAGATCACCACGGACCCAGACAACACGGCTTCGCAGCGCGTGATCGGAGCCAACGGCGGCCGGCTCGTTGGCGAGTTTGTCAACCCGCGCTTCGGCGCCAGGCCAAAGCTGCGCTATGTCATAGATCTTGCCCGGTAATGGCACCCGCGGACCGACGGCGAAGGTGTCAGCAACCCCCGCCAGCCTGTGGAAGATGGGCTGACTTTGCGCCCCTGGGCCTTATAGTGCGCGCCCATGGTAACCATCGCAGCACAACCCCGGAAATCGCAGCGCCCAGCGGCCACCTGCTCGGTGCCACCTGGCGAGCCGGTGCCCATCATCAAGGGCAGCCATGTCTACCTGATCGACGGCTCGGGCTACATCTTCCGCGCCTTCCACGCACTGCCGCCTCTGACACGGCCCTCCGACGGGCTGCCCGTAGGCGCCGTGCACGGGTTCTGCGGCATGCTATGGAAGCTCTTGCAGGATTCGCGCAAATCGAGCGGCCCGACGCACATCGTCGTGCTGTTCGACTACAGCGAGAAGACCTTCCGCAACGAGATCTACCAGGACTACAAGGCGCACCGCCCGCCGGCCCCCGAGGAGCTTGTGCCCCAGTTCAGCCTGATCCGCGACGCGGTGAAGGCCTTCAACATCGCCTGCATCGAGCAGAACGGCTACGAGGCCGACGACCTGATCGCGACCTATGCCAGGCACGCCCTTGCGGCCGGCGGTGATGTCACCATCGTCTCGTCCGACAAGGACCTGATGCAGCTGGTCGGCCCGGGTGTGTCGATGCTCGACACCATGAAGAACCGCAGCATCGGCCCCGACGAGGTGCGAGAGCGCTTCGGCGTCACGCCGGACAAGGTGGTGGATGTGCAGGCGCTGGCCGGGGATTCCACCGACAATGTCCCCGGCGTGCCCGGCATCGGCGTCAAAACCGCCGCCGAGCTGATCAACGAGTACGGCGACCTCGACACGCTGCTGGCTCACGCCGGCGACATCAAGCAGGCCAAGCGGCGCGAGCGGCTGATCGAGTTCGCCCTGCAGGCCAGGCTCTCGCGCGAGCTGGTGCGTCTGAAAGACGACGTGCCGGTGGCGGTGCCGGTGGAGCAGCTCGGACTGCGCGACCCGGAGCCCGATGCGCTGCTCGGCTTCCTGCGCGAGATGGAGTTCACGACGCTCACCAAGCGCATTGCCGAGGGTCTGGGCGTCTCGGCGCCCCCACCGGTAGAGCGCGGCGGCGCCCCGGGCGCAAACGGTGGCGCCGCGCCGAGGCCTGTACCATCCAAGCCGCTATCGGCGGAAACCGGAACTGCTGCCGTCGTATCCCCCACAGCTCCGCTGGCCGCCGTACGGGCGGCGATCGCCGCGGCCAAGACCGAGCCGATCGACCGCACGCGGTACGAGACGGTGACCACCCTGGAGCGGCTTGAGGCGTGGATCGCGGAGGCCTTCTCCACCGGCCGCGTCGCATTCGACACCGAGACGACCAGCCTCGATCCGATGCAGGCCGAGCTGGTCGGCCTCTCCATGGCCATCGCACCGGGCCGTGCCTGCTACGTGCCGCTAGGGCATCGGCACGCCAGCGGCACGCTCGACTTCGGCGGGGAGGTGCTGACGCAGGTTCCGGTGCGCGAGGCGCTGCAGTCTCTGAAGCCGCTGCTCGAGGACCAGAGCGTTCTCAAGATCGGGCAGAACCTCAAATACGACTGCGTCGTCCTGGCCCAGCACGGGATCGCGCTGGCGCCGATCGAAGACACCATGCTGCTGTCCTACGCGCTCGACGCCGGCGTCGGCCGCGGCGGGCATGGCCTCGACGAGCTGGCAGAGCGGCACCTCGGGCATTCCTGCATGGGCTTCACACAGGTGCTGGAGTTCGCGCCTGGCGCCAGAAAATCCGACAAGACCTTCGCCCAGGTGCCGCTGGACAAGGCCACGCAATACGCCGGCGAGGACGCCGACGTGACGCTGAGGCTGTGGACGGTCCTGAAGGCGCGGCTCGCGCCCGAGCGCGTGGCGACGGTGTACGAGACTCTGGAACGGCCGATGGTGGGCGTGCTGGCCGCCATGGAGCGGGCTGGCATCAAGGTGGACAAGGCCATCCTGTCGCGCCTTACCTCCACGTTCTCCCAGCGTGTCGCCCAGCTGGAGCTGCACATCTACGAGCTGGCGGGGCACAAGTTCAATCTCGGCTCGGCCAGACAGCTGGGCGAGCTTCTGTTCGACGGCCTCAAGCTGCCCGGCGGGCGCAAAACCAAGACCGGGCAGTGGGAGACCCGCGCCGGCCTGCTCGACGACCTGGCGGCCCGCGAAGACCTGCCCGAGCATGCGCGCACGCTCATCAACGTGATGCTGGAGTGGCGCCAGCTCACCAAGCTGCGGTCAACCTACACAGAGTCGCTGCCGGCCTTCATCAACCCGACCACCGGCCGCATCCATACGAGCTACGCCTTGGCCTCCACGTCCACCGGCCGGCTGTCGTCC
>Ga0075421_100008735_pt1 | contig 12469 bp, 11 predicted proteins | sample SoiMetdeltSBSDD5_FD_75292 | JGI IMG/M metagenome (GOLD analysis project Ga0075421, IMG submission 75292) | Bulk soil microbial communities from a Populus tree surrounding site in Tennessee, USA - Soil MetaG P. deltoides SBSDD5 | ecosystem: Environmental > Terrestrial > Soil > Tree plantation... | reverse complement strand
CGCCCTTGCGCGACCCGCGTTTCGGCAACCATGTTCTTCACATAGGCGGCGATCGTGGTCTGCGCCTCGGGCTGGCTGACCAGGAAGCCTGGAATGTCCGGATCGGCCTCGAGGTCGCCGATGACCGACATCACGAAACCCCGCTCGAGTCCCTCCTTGGCGGCAGCATTGGCCACCCGCTGCTTGTACTGCGTCATCTGGGCGGCGCTCGGCAGATCCCAGGCGTGAGCCGGCAGGCAGAGGCAAGGAACGGCGACAGCGGCGAGGAGGAGGATGCGGATCATGGCTTGGCCTTGCTGGCGGTTACCGACAGCTTGCGGTAGCCGAGATTGCCGAACAGCAGATCGGCCATCTTCTTCTGGGTCTGCTCGTCATCCTTGGCAACCATGATGTTGAAATATTTGCCGACGCCCGCCAGCCGGTGGATCACCAGGTAGTTCGACATCGAGCAGTCATTGGTCGCGGCATCGACCTCTTCATAGATGACATTCATGCCGAGCGTCTGCAGCCGGTTGCGCCAGCCGATCGGCCCGGGCTCGGTCGGCGGGTCGGACCCGGCGATGACCACCACATTCTGCGGATCGGCCAAGGCGCCCTCCGCCCCCGGATTGATGTAGCCCGTCATCTGTCCGGAGGTGGTGTTGGCGGTGAGCCCCCCTTCATTGTTGTGGAAGGCGAACCAATGGCGGCCGCCCTTGAGCAGCCCGATCATCCGCTCGGTATAGCGCGGCGCCGGTCGCTTGAGCCCGCTGCAGCTCTTGCCGGTGCCGAAGGCGCGATTGGGATCCTGGGCCCGCGAGCGCTTCGACTCAGCCGTCTGGACCGCCACCATTCGCCCGCCATAGCTCGCCACCGCATAGACTGCCGTGTCGAAGGCCGAACCCTCATTGTCGCGCGGAATGGCGATCCGCGGCCCCTGCGGCTGCGCCCGGTTCTCGATGATCGCCAGGGTCCAGTTGAGCCCTTGATCGCTGAGCTTCTCCTCGCGATAGCACAGCTTCGCCTTGGCGATGCGTTCGGCATTGCGGGCCACATCGGGATCCTTGACGCTTCCCAGATCCTTCCGGCAATCGCCGGCCGCCGGTTTCTCCGATTGCGGCGGCATCAGCTCATTGACCGCCTTCTTCGACAGGTCGACCAGGCGCGACGTCGCCAGCGCCTTGTCGGTGGCTTCGCTCTCGAGGCGCACCGCCTCCTCCAGCCTGGCGATATGGTGAGGGAAATCGGCGCTGTCGCGATTGGCGCGGGCCCGGCCGATCCAGTTGCGTGCGCCCGGGAAATTCTTCTGCGAGAGCGCCGTCTGGGCCAGCACCAGCTGGGCGCGGATATAGTCCTTGTCGGCCGACTTCTCGAGCAGGCTCAAGCCCGTTTCCCACTGGTTCCGCTTCAGCCGGTACCAGCCGAGAATATACATGGCCATCGGGTTCTCGCGGTCGGCCTCGGTCTGCAGATAGACCAGCGGGCCCGGCTCGAGCACATCGCCCGCCTCGACCGATTTGAGGATGCCTTCCAGCATGATCGTCGATTTGTCGATCATGTCGCCCTTGCCGCCGCCAAGCGACGGCGGCGCCGCGCTCGCCGCGGCCAGCAGGGCCACGATGCACCAGGCCACCCGACTTCGCGCCATCAAGCTCCCCGCTGGAAAACCGCCCGCCAACCATCATCATGCGATAGGCGACATTGTGGCCGTTTTTTGGATCACCCGCGCGCCGCTTCTTCTTTCCGGTTGGCAACGCCGCTCGACGTCACAGGGGTGACACAGAGCAGCAGGGCCGGGATGCCGCTTGCGGCCGAAAGCAGGAAGAAAAGCGGATAGCCGATGGCATCGACCACGATCCCCGACAGCCCGCCAAGCAACCGGCCGGCCAGGCTGTAGAGCGACGACAGCAGCGCATATTGGCTGGCCGCGAATGTCAGCGAGGTCAGGCGCGAGAGATAAGCGATGAAAATGGTTCCGGAGAAGCCGGCGGCGAAATTGTCGGCCGTGATGGCGGCGGCGAGCATCACCAGCCCCTTCTGGCCGAGCGCCATATAGGCGAAGGCGAGATTGGAGGCGGAGGCGAGCACGACGCCGAGGATCAGTGCCGTCCTTAAGGAGATGTTGGCGACCACCACGCCGCCCGCCATCGCGCCGGCAATCGACATGAGCACGCCATAGACCTTGGAGACGCCGGCGATCTCAAGCTTGGTGTAGCCCATGTCGATATAGAAGGGTGCCGAGATCGAGGAGAACAGGAAGTCCGGCAGCCGGTAGAGCAGGATGAAGGCGACGAGCGGCACGATGACCGGTGCCGTTCGCGAAAAGAATTCGCGCAAGGGCTCGACGAAAGTCTCGACCAGATTGGCCGTCTGCGCCGGTTTCTCGGCGACGGCGGGGGCGATGAGGACGCCGAGCGCCGCCGCCAGCATGAGCGCCGCCATGACCCGGTAGGCGCTTTCCCAGCTCCACAGCTCGGCAATGGCCAGCGCCCCGGCGCCGGCAGCGATCAGCGCGACCCGGTAGCCGATCTGATAGATCGCGGTCAGCACTCCCTGCTGCTCGGGCGGTGCCGCCTCGATGCGCCAGGAATCGACGGCGATGTCCTGGGTGGCGCCGAGAAAGGCGGTGAGCAGCGCAACCAGGGCAAGCGTCTCGGTTGCACGACCGACATCGATGGCGGGAATGACAAGGAGCGTTGCCGCCACGCCGAGCTGGGTCACCAGGATCCACGAACGCCGCAGGCCCAGCAGCGCGCCCACGCCGGGCACCCGATAGGAATCGAGGATCGGCGCCCACAGGAACTTCACCGCATAGGGGGTCAGCACGTAGGAGTAGAGGCCGATTGCCGTGAGCGTCATGCCCTGCTCGCGCAGATAGATGGCGAGCGTGGTGGAGATCATCAGCAGCGGCAGCCCCGAGCCGAAGCCCAGGAGCCCCATCGCCACATAATTGCGGATCGTTGTGCCCCTCATGCGGGGGAAGCGTATAGAAAAGGCAGTAGGCATTAGGCAATAGGCCGTGAGCGGTGCTCTTCCCTACTGCCTACTGCCTACTGCCTACTGCCTACTGCCTACCCACCTTGCATCCGGCTCCCCGCCCCACTAAACCCCCGCCATGACCGATCTGCGGGAAACCCTGGCCGCCGACCTCCTCGCCGCGGCCTTTCAACCAGTGAAGGCCTCGGTTCAAAGCGGCCTCATACCGGGTGCGGCGCTCGGCATAGCGCTGAAGCGCGGCGGCGAGGCCATGGCGTGCGCCGGCTTTGCCGTGAAGCAGCCGACGCCCGAGCTTCTCGATCTCGACACCGTGTTCGACCTCGCCTCATTGACCAAGGTCGTGCTGACCACCCCGGCCATTCTGGCGCTGGTCGATCAGGGCGCGATCAGCCTCGACGACACGCTGGGCTCGCTCATTCCCGGCATACCGGCCGGCGCCGATCATGGCCGGCTGACCGTCGCCCAATGCCTCGGCCACCAGACCTTTCTTCCCTGGCACGAGCCGCTCTACAAGCTTGGCCTCGATCGCGACGCTCTCAGGCGCTATGTGCTCGAACGCGACTGGCCACATGGCGCGAGCGTCTATTCCGACATCAACTTCATCCTGCTCGGCTTCGTCATCGAGGCGGTGACCGGCCGCCCGCTCGGCGAATGGCCGTTGCCGCCCGGCCTTCATGCCGATCCGCCCCGCGAGCGCACCGCCGCAACCGAGCTCGACACCTGGCGCCAGCGCCTGCTGCGCGGTGAGGTGCATGACGAGAATGCCTTTGCGCTTGGGCCCCCGGCCGGTCATGCCGGCCTGTTCGGCACCCTCCCGGCGACACTGCGCTTTGCCGCCGGCCTGCTCGCCGGCACGAGCCTCTCGCCCCAGGGTCTTGCGGCGGTTCGCCAGCCGGTGTCGGCGACCCGAACCCTCGGCTTCGAGCGCCGTCATGATGGCTGGGCCGGCGGCGACCTGGCGAGCCCCGGCACGATCGGGCATACCGGCTTCACCGGCACAGGCCTGTGGGTCGATTTCGAGCGCGAGGTCGCCTGGGTCCTGCTAACCAACCGCGTCCACCCCTCGCGCGACCGTCGGAGCGACATCATGCAGCTCCGCCGCGAGGTCGGCGATCGGATTTGCGAGGCAGTCGGGGTTGGGCAATAGGCAGTGATGGGTCGCATGTTCAGAGTCGAGGCCAAATTCGATCACGTAGCTGGTGTTTGGTACGTTAGTGACTCTGATGTGCCAGGTCTCGCCACTGAGGCCGGCAGCCTCGATGAGCTTATGGCGAAGCTGCAAGCAATGATCCCGGACCTGTTTGACGCGCGCGCGGAATGCGGTCTCTAAGGGCGAACGCGAGATCTGGGTTTCAGTCCTGAAGCGGCCATCAATTCAAACACAGCCCTAGATTTTTTTATTCCATGTGCCACACTCATTTCGAGCAAATTTTTGTTGACTTATATGACAATACACGATGAAATCAGAAGGCACCTGGACAGGGATTTATTCCTGCTGATTTCAGAATTTCCCGGCGAGGAAACACCACGAACTATGTTCCTCTCCCGAGAGGTTCAGGAGATAGTTCTGGAGGCAGCGACTGACCGCTATATGGCTCTCGTGAAAGCTGTTTTGGACAACTTCGTTGCCGGGGGATTCATCACAGTGGCGGGGGATCCCTTTCGCAAACCTTCGAGCGCCATACTCGCGCGCGTGGACCCAGTTGAACTGGAGGTCTTCTCGTTCCGGGTGTTTGACCCAAGACCGCAAATCAGAGTGCTAGGTTGTTTCAGCGAAAGAGACACTTTCGTAGCTCTTAGTTGGAACTATCGACAGGATTTCAATTGGAATGCCGAAAGAGATGGATGTTTAGCTGAATGGGGTCGTCTTTTTAACGGTATACCCCCACATAGTGGAGCAAACCTTAATGAGTATCTCTCGCACAACTTCGATGTTGTCTAAACCTAAAGGAAACGAACCGATTCCGTTGGCCACATTCGCCTACCTTCAGGCGCGCAATAAGCTGCGCATATTCAACTTAATTCGGAACGAGTTCAAAAGAAGCGGACTTTCTCAGGCCCAGTTGGCCGCGCGTATGGGGAAGGGCACTGATCGTGTGTCAAGGATGCTTGGAGCACCCGGCAATTGGACACTGGACACGGTTAGCGATCTTCTGTTTGCGATCTGCGGTGCCGTGCCCGACTACTCACTGAAGCACCCTCTGGATGACGCCACTAGAAACGACCGCGCTCCACATTGGCTGGAACAGACTGAAAAGTTGAATTTCAATAAACAATCCGACCAATCCGCTAAGACATCATCCACGGAGGGCAAAAATTGGAAGATCTCGGAGCCAGCCTAGGCAATCATCGGCGCGGCGGGCACGCTGCGCGATTTCGGCAATGTCCTGACCGAGGCGGCCAAGCACGATCTCGTCGCGACGGTGCAGGAGGAGGCCGACAGGCTCAATCGTTTCATCGCCAATGTCCTCGACATGACACGGATAATGACTTCTAGCGTTCCAACAATAAGATTTGGTCTCATTTGTGATGACATTCGCAAAGAGGACAATGGCAAGTTCATAGCTATTGGCATATATGCCGGCGATATTCGGATTTCAGTTCTTCCTTTCAGTCTAGCGCTCGTTGGTCTGATTTCTTTCGACATTCCAGCACCAATAGAAACAAATATCGAAATCATCATTCTCTTGAATGAAAAACAGATGGCTCATGCAACAGGCGAAGTTAGTTTTAAGGAAGCTGGAATCGCTATGTTGAGCGTTCCAAAAATGCTGGTCAGATTCGAGGAATACGGCGATCTTCATTATAGGATTAAGATAGGTGACGGCGATTGGACAGACATTTTCAATGGTCCAGTCAGGGCACCGTAATTATCCTTTGGCCGAAGTGCTCCTAGCTCCGTAACCGCCCTCTCACATCTCCTACTGCCGCTTCGGCCGACCCCCCTCGGGCAGGACGTCGAAGGCGATCGAGATCCGCCGCTCGCTCGAGCGGAAGGGCACCGTGGCGTGGTAGAGATAGGCCGGGAACAGCACCATCATTCCCTCCTTGGGCTTGATGGCGCGCGACGGGAAGGCTGCCTTGAGGCCGAGCTCCTCCGGCGGCCGTCCCGCCTCGAAGCCGCCAAGGATCACCCCGTCGCGGCCATTGTCGTCGCTCGCGATCTCCTGCGGGATGGTGACGTAGTAACAGCCCGACAGATAGCCGTCGACATGGACATGCGGCTGCTGGTTGCCCTCCCCTTCGAGCACCGCTGCCCAGGCGGCAATCTCGACGGCGCGCGGCCGGTGTGCCAGAAACGGATGCGGGTCCGCCCCGGCGGTGGCGGCGAAATAGCCCTCGACCGACCGCCGCATGATGCGATGGAGCTCGTCGATCGGGCCGCCTTTGCCGTCGAGCTTGAGATTGGCGATCCGCAACGCCGGATGATGCCAGGTCGGGTGGTTCTCGGGCGGTGTCTTAAGCCTCGGATGGGCCAGCACCTCGGCCTCGAGCGCCCGGTTGAACTGGTCGAGCGATTGATAGCCTTGCGGCACCTCGATGGTTTCGACCCGCATGAACCGGTCGAAGTCGATGAGCCGCTCCGCTTGCGAGCGCTGTCCCGTTTCCGTCAGCAGCAGCGCCTTGAACGACAGCGCCTCGATGCTTCCGGGCATCGCCGCGAGCCAATCCTCCGCCATCGCGAGCGCCGCCGCCGGATCGCCCGTCGCGATCAGCGCCGCAATCAGATTGTTGTAGACGCTCCCGGTTCGCGCACCGCGCGCCAGCGCTTGGCCGTAGCCGTCGATCGCCGCAGCGATCTCGCCGTTCTTGTGCAGCGCGATGGCGAGCGACGACCAGGCCTCGCCGCTGTCCGGCGCGAGCGCAATGGCAGCCCGATAGGCGGCAATCGCCTCGCTGCGCCGGCCGAGCCGCTCCCAATGGTCGCCCTCCGCCACCACCAGCTCCGCATTGTCGGGAAAGCGCGCCCTGCCCTTGCGCAGCATCTCGCCGGCCTGGTCGAAAGCGCCGGCGCCGGAATAATGGCGCGCCAGTGCCAGAAAGGCTGCCGGCGCTGCCGCCGCCCGGTCGAGAACCCCGGCGGCGAGATCGAGATGGCCAACCGCCTCGCTCGCGCGCCCCTGCCTGAGCCTGGCCATGGCGGCGATCATATGGGCCCGCGGCAGGACGGGCCGGGCGGCGAGCGCCGGGCTGAGAACCTCGAGCGCGCCATCCGGATCGCGGCCCTTGAGGAGCGACTCGGCATGCTGCATCGAAGCCACGAGCGCCTGGCTCATTGCATTTCTCCGGTTTGACGATATCCCTTGGGGCGGAGGTTAAATCATTCGAGCGACGGAAGGAAATCGCCTCGCACGCTTTGCGCTGCTTTCATCCACCGTCTCTGCTATGCCATTGAAAACGGCGGAGAAACGAAGCCGATGGCCGAACCCGATCTCATCGTCATCAATGGCAAGCTCGTGACCATGGCCGATCGGCCGCAGCCGGCGACCGCGCTGGCCATTGCCGGCGGCCGCATCCTGGCGGTCGGCGCCACGGCGGAGATCCGGGCGCTGGCCGGGCTACGGACCCGGATTGTCGATGCCGCGGGAGCCTCGGTGCTTCCGGGCTTCGTCGAGAGCCACATGCACCTTTTCGCCGGGGCGGCAGAGCTCGACCATCTGCAGCTCCATGGCGTCGTCGGGCGCGACGCCATGGCCAAGGCGATCCGCGACTTCGCAGGGCGCCATCCCGCCAGGCCGGTGCTGCTGGCGCAGGGCGCCGACTACGACATTCTCTCGGAACGGTCCCGGGTGACCCGCCACGATCTCGACCGGGCGATCCGCGACCGACCCTTCGCCATGGCCGCCGCCGACCACCATACGATGTGGGCCAACACCCTGGCGCTCGAACGGGTCGGCCTCCTCACCGGCCGGACGCTCGCCCGCGGCCATGAGATCGTCATCGGGCCGGACGGGCTGGCGACCGGCGAGCTGCGCGAGATCGACGCCTTTTCGCCGATCCTGCGGCTGGCCGGGCTCGGGCGCGAATCGGCGGGCCTCGTCACCGGCGGCGAGCCCGACCCTCAGCCGACCGCGGCGGAGCGCGCCGCCGACCGCGAGCTCCTCAAGCGCGGCCTCGCCTGGTGCGCCCGCCATGGCATCACCAGCATCCACAATATGGACGGCAATCTCTACACCCTGGCGCTGCTCGAGGATATCGAGGACGAGGACGCGCTGATCTGCCGGGTGCGCGTGCCCTTCCACATGAAGAGCTTCATGCCGCTCGCGGCGCTGGAGAAGGCCCGCGCCATGGCGGGGCGCTACCGCTCCGACACGCTGTCGTCGGGCTTCGTCAAGGTCTTCTATGACGGCGTCCTCGAAAGCTGGACGGCGGCGATGATCGAGGATTATGCCGACAAGCCGGGCACTTGCGGCGTGCCCCTGTTCACGCCTGAGCATTTTGCCGAGGTTGCGGTTGCCGCCGACCGGCTGGGGCTCCAGATCGCGGTCCATGCGATCGGCGATGCGGCGGTGCGGGCGGTGCTCGACGGCTATCAGGCGGCGGCCGCGGCCAACGGCCGGCGCGACAGCCGCCACCGCATCGAGCATATCGAGGTCATCCACCCTGCCGACATCGAGCGCTTCCGGGCACTCGGCGTCATCGCCTCGATGCAGCCGCGCCATGCTCCGGGCACGATGGGGCTGCCGCTCGAGCCGACCGTGTCGCGCATCGGCGTCAGGCGCTGGCCCTGGTCCTATGCCTGGCGGACATTGCGCGAGTCCGGCGCCCGGCTTGTGTTCGCGACCGATTGGCCGGTATCGCCGATCGATCCCCTGGCCTCGATCCAGGCGGCGCTGACCCGCCCGCGCTGGAGCAGCGACCTGCCCGATCAGCGCCAGAGACTCGACCAGGCGCTCCGCAGCTACACCGCCGATGGCGCCTATGCCGAGTTCAAGGAGGACCGCAAGGGCGTGCTGCGCCGAGGGGCGCTGGCCGATGTCGTGGTGCTGTCCGGCGACATCGCTGCAACCCCGCCCGAGCAGGTCTCCGAGCTCACGGTCGCCACCACCATCTGCAATGGTCGGGTGACCTATCAGCGGGGCAGTAGGCATTAGGCAGATAGGCAGTGCTGGTGCACTTCCCTACTGCCTACTGCCTATCTGCCGACTGCCTCTACAACGGCTTCAGCCCCGCCTCGATCTCGCGGCGGCGGGCTTCGAGGAACGGTGGCAGCGACAGCTTTCGCCCGAGCTGCTCGACCGGCTCGTCGGCGGCAAATCCCGGGCCGTCGGTGGCGATCTCGAACAGCACGCCGCTCGGATCGCGGAAATAGAGGCTTCTGAAATAGAACCGGTCGATCGGGCCGCTCGAGCGCACGCCGCTCTGGCGGAGATGCTCGTCCCATGCCTGGTAATCGCGGTCCGGCGCGCGGAAGGCGACATGATGGACGCCGCCCGCCCCGAGCTGCGCCGCCGCCGCTGCCGGCTCCTCCACGACATGGAGCTCGGCCGCCGGCCCACCCTCCCCCATCGCATAGACGCGCGACCGCCCATCCTCGCGCTCCTTCCGCATGCCGAGCACGCCGCGCAGCATGGCATCGGTCCCGGCAATCTCGGGCGTGCTGATGGTGATCGGCCCCAAGCCGCGAATCTGGTGCTCCGCCGGCACCGGGCTCGCGCCATAGGGATGCGCCTCGCCCGCAGCCCCGTCGTCGACCAGCGACAGGCGCTGGCCTTCCGGGTCCTCGAAATCGAGCGCCAGCCGGCCGTGGCGCTCGACGACCGGCGCCGCCGCAATGCCGTAAGCACCCAGGCGGTCGCGCCACCAGTCGAGCGTCGCGGCGCCGGCAACGCGCAAGCCGGTTTGCACGATGCTCCTGGTGCCGCGGCGCTCGCGCGGCATCGGCCAGTCGAAAAAGGTGATGTCGCTGCCCGGCGACCCGCGGCCGTCGCCATAGAACAGATGGTAGGCGCTGGTGTCGTCCTGGTTCACCGTCTTCTTCACCAGCCGCATGCCGAGAGTGCCGGTGTAGAAGGCGTGATTGACGGAAGGCGTGGCGGTGACGGCGGTGAGGTGGTGGATGCCGGTGAGCTGCATGGGCGATGTCCTCCGACGCTTCGCCCGGCACTCTGCCAGAAGTAAAGGCAGTCGGCATTAGGCAATAGGCAGTGAGTGGCGCTCTTCCCTACTGCCTGCCTACTGCCTACTGGCTACTGCCCGATGCCTAGATCGCGATTTTCCCCTTCGAGGGAGGCACGCAGCGCACCCGCTGCGTCGCATCGACGAACCACCGGCCCTTCTGGCGCGGATCGCTCTGCCAGGCGGCGGTCAGCTGTTGCGAAACCGCCAAGCAGCCGATCGGCGTAAACTGGTCGGTGAGGATCTGGATCGGCTTGCAGCGCAGCGGCTCGGTGATGCTGCATGCGAGGAAGGTGATCATGTAAGCTTCTAGCATGGTGCCCCCTTCTTCCCCTCGGGAGATCGTTGACCATTACCCACAGGCGTCCCTGCTCAGGACATGCCTGCCTACCCCTCCTCCTCGATGCTCGTTGCTTCTTGCGGCGTTGCCTGATTGACTACACGCAGCACGCCTGCAGCGTGGCCCGGCCTATGATTTTCGGCTGCTTATGGCCCGCTGTTGTAACCATACACGATTCTCGGGTGCTTCCCGTGCCATTTGTGCAACAGTGAAGAAGGATAGAAGAAGGGAATGCGCGAATCGGCCGAGGCGGCGGACTACATTCTGACAACCGAAGGCCTGACCAAGGAATTCACCGGTTTCATTGCCGTCCGCAACGTCGACCTCAGGATTCGGCGCGGCGCCATTCACGCCCTGATCGGTCCGAACGGTGCCGGCAAGAGCACCTGCTTCAACCTTCTCACCAAGTTCCTCGAGCCGACCAGCGGCCGCATCAGCTACAATGGACGCGACATCACCGGCCTCGAGCCGGCCGCGATCTCGCGATTGGGCCTCGTCCGCTCGTTCCAGATCTCCGCCGTGTTCCCGCATCTGAGTCTCATCGAGAATGTCCGGGTGGCGGTCCAGCGCGAGCGTGGCGATTCATTCGATTTCTGGCGTCCGGCGACCGTGCTGAGCCGGCTCAATGAGCGTGCGAACGAGCTGCTTGACGCCGTCGGCCTTGCCCCCTGGGCGGGGATGCTTGCCGGCGCGCTTCCCTATGGCCGCAAGCGCGCGCTCGAGATCGCGACGACCCTGGCGCTCGAGCCCGAGATGATGTTGCTCGACGAGCCGACCTCGGGGATGACGGCGGAGGATGTGCAGCGGGTTGCCGAGCTGATCCGGCGCGCTGCCGCCGGCCGCACCGTGCTGATGGTCGAGCACAATCTCTCGGTCGTGTCGCGGTTGTCCGACCGGATCACGGTGCTCGCTCGCGGCGAGATCCTGGCGGAAGGGAACTATGAGGAGGTCTCGCGCGATCCCAAGGTGATCGAGGCCTATATCGGGACCGGGCATGCCTGACAGCGCGCTCGAAATACGGGATCTACATGGCTGGTACGGCGAGTCGCATGTCCTGCATGGCGTCGACTTCACCGTCCCGGGCGGCGCGCTTGTCACCCTGCTCGGCCGCAACGGCGCCGGCAAGACGACCATCCTCCGGGCGATCATGGGGCTGCTCGAGAAGCGGAGCGGCTCGATCCGCTTCGCCGGCCGCGACACCATCCGCCTGCAGCCCCGCGACATCGCCCGCCTCGGCATCGCCTATTGCCCCGAGGAACGCGGCATCTTTGCCAGCCTGAGCGTCGAGGAGAACCTGATGCTGCCGCCGGTGATCCGCCCGGGCGGTCTCACGCGCGACGATGTCCTCGCCATGTTCCCCAATCTCGCGGAGCGGCTCAAGAGCCAGGGCACCAAGCTTTCCGGCGGCGAGCAGCAGATGCTGGCGATCGGCCGCATCCTCAGGACCGGCGCCCGTTTTCTGCTCCTCGACGAGCCGACCGAGGGGCTGGCGCCGGTGATCGTCCACGACATCGCCCGCACCATCACCCGCCTCAAGCAGGCGGGCTTCACCATGGTGCTGGTCGAGCAGAACTTCCATTTTGCCGCGACCGTCGCCGACCGCCACTATGTCATTGAACAGGGACGCGTGGTGGATAGCATCGCCGCGAGCGAGCTGCCGCAAAATGCGGCGAAGCTCGAGGCCTATCTGGGTGTATGAGAAAGAAGGCAGTAGGCAGTAGGCATTAGGCAGTAGGGAAGAGCTCGCGTACGACCGACTGCCTAATGCCTACTGCCCAAGCAAGGGAGAAAGTGCAGAAATGAAAACCGTCAACGCCCTGATCATTGCCGCGGTCCTGTCGCTCACCGCCGCCGCCGCCGCCGCCGAGGACATCCCCGTCAAGATCGGCGTCCTCAACGACCGCTCGGGGGTCTATGCGGATCTCGCGGGCGAAGGCTCGGTGATCGCCGCCAAGATGGCGGTGGAGGATTTCGGCGCCGCCGCCAAGGGCATCAAGGTCGAGATCGTCAGCGCCGACCACCAGAACAAGCCGG
>Ga0075421_100008733_pt1 | contig 12470 bp, 9 predicted proteins | sample SoiMetdeltSBSDD5_FD_75292 | JGI IMG/M metagenome (GOLD analysis project Ga0075421, IMG submission 75292) | Bulk soil microbial communities from a Populus tree surrounding site in Tennessee, USA - Soil MetaG P. deltoides SBSDD5 | ecosystem: Environmental > Terrestrial > Soil > Tree plantation... | reverse complement strand
CTGCAGGAGCCAGTACCGGAACCACTCCAGCCCGACGAAGAAGGGCACCCCGACGCCACCCACGGAGTTGTTCAGGGCCAGCAGGCTGGCTTCCCGCTCGAGGCCGTACCAGAGGAACTCGCCGTCGACGCCGCGCGGCCCCGCCCACATCATGTTGACGAGATCCGCGTCCGCGGCCGTGATGGCGCCGCACGCCGTCCCGGTGCCGATCAGCGTACGGGCGTCGAACCGGCAGCCCGGCCAGTCCCCCACGATCCCGTCGGTGACTCCGTCGCGTGGATCGCAGGCCGCGATGGCGGCCTGGGTGACCGCGGCGAGCTTGCACGGAGCGACGACGTTGCCCGCCAGCCGCATCTGCAGCTGCCCCCAGAACTGGGCCGGGTGGAACTTCGTCCAGTTGATTGCCGGCGCGCCGGCGGCGATGCCGTCGTAGTCCTTCGGATAGCGTTGTGCCTCCATCAGCCCCTGTCGGCCGCCGGTGGAACAGCCGTTGAAGTAGCTGCGGAACGGCCGGCCGTAGAAACGCCTGACAAGCTCTTGTGCGGTCACTGTCATCTCATGGATGCTCAGATAGCCGAAGTCGGCAATCAGCTGCCAGTTCAGCGTGCCGTCCGGGTTGAGCGCGAAGCTGCCGCTGAACCCGGTGTGCCCGGCATCGGTGGCCGCGGCGGCGTATCCCGCCTGTAGTGCGGCGGTCGGAACGGCAGTTGGTGAGCCGCCGGAGAAGCCACCACCGCCGAGGCCCTGGAACCTGCGGTTCCAGTTCTCCGTCGGCAACCACACGCCGATCCGGATCTGGTCGTCGGCCGGAGGATTGCTCACCACCGCCTGGACCGCGCAGTGGGCCGGCACCGACACGGAAGCCGGCACAGACGTAGCACTCACGATCGTCGTGTGCGGCAGCTGTACCGCGGCGAGGCTCTCGCACGAGCGAACCGGCCGGTCTGTCCCCACCGCGGCGACGCTCGAACCGGCCGACAGGACCATCGCCGCGCTGCCGGCCGCTACCAGTCCGGCGAAGACACCGCTTCTTGGTCTCATTGCCGTCCTTCCATAGACAGCTACCACCGTGGCCCCCACCCGGGACCTTCGCAACCAAGTGCTTCCAGTGGATGGAAGGATGTGGCAGTCTCTTCCAGTCAGCCGCGGTGTGCATCCGCACCGCAGCGGGGAGTGCACCATGGCAGGACGAACCAGCCAGCCCGGCCAGTCGGTAACCTCACGTGTGTTGGCGATACTCGACACCTTCGACATCGCCCACTCCCGGCAGTCGCTGTCGGAGATCTCCCGCCGCGCCGGACTGCCGCTGGCCACCACCCACCGCCTGGTTAACGAACTCGTTACCTGGCGCGGCCTGCGCCGCTGCGACGACGGCCACTACGAGGTCGGGCTGCGGCTGTGGGAGGTGGGTCTGCTCGGCCCGCTACACATCCGACTACGGGAAGTCGCCCTTCCATTTCTACAAACCCTCTACGAAGCCACGCGGGAGAACATCCACCTCGCCGTCCGCGACGGCTACGACGCTTTGTACGTCGAGAAGCTGTCCGGCCACCGGTCGATACCGATCATTTCGCGCGTGGGGGCACGGCTACCCCTGCATGCCACCGGCGTCGGCAAAGCGCTGCTCGCCCACGAGACACCGGAGTTCCGGCGCGACTACCTCGCCCAGCCTCTGACACGGCCCACCCGCTACACCATCGTCGAACCCGGCCGACTCCTCACCGACCTGGAACAGACCGTCCACCGCGGCTACGCCGTCACCCGCGAAGAAATGACCCTCGGTTCATGCTCGGTGGCCGCCCCTGTTCTGGACCGCCATGGCCGGCCGGTAGCCGCCGTCGCGGTCGTCGTCGACAGCATCCGGGTCGAACCGACCAAGCTGGCCCCACCCGTGCGGCTGGCCGCCGAAGGTATCGCCGCCCGCCTCGACGCCACCGCCAGCGATGTCGCCGTCCACGGCTAGGTGCCGGCTAGCATCGCGGCGAATGCCGCGGCCGCGGTGGTGCAGGTGAATAGCCGGTCCAATCTGGCTCTGGCCAGCTGCCACCGAAACGGTCCGGCCGTATCGATGTCGCCAGCGTGGAACATCATCTCGCTCATCCAGCGGGAGAACTCCTGGTCGCTCCAGACCCGGGGCAGGCAGGTCGCAGAGTACGACCGCAGCAGTTCTTCGTCCCCGTGCTGGATGGCGGTGTACAGCGCCTCGGCCAACACCCCGGCGTCGGCGATGGCCAAGTTCATCCCTTTGCCGCCCATCGGCGTGATGATGTGTGCCGCGTCGCCGGCGAGGAAGAGCCTGCCGTGGGCCATCGGGTCGATCACGATACCGCGCGCATCAATGATCGACTTGTCGACAATCGGCCCGCTTGGCAGCTGTTCGTCGCCGAGCCGCAGCCGCAGTTGCTGCCATACCCGCTCGTCTGACCATTGCTGCAGGCTGTCACCCACGCCGCATTGCAAATAGAACCGGCTGGCCGTGCGGCCGCGGGCGAACTGAGCGGCGAACCCGTGCCGGCTGACCCCGAACAGCGCGTGCCTCGGCGGCGGCGAGTCGGTCAGCACCGTAAACCAGCCGATGCTCTCCGCGTCCTCGTAGGTGGTAACGAGGTCAGCGGGCAGGCTGGCCCGACTGACCCCGTGAAAGCCGTCGCATCCAGCTACATAGCGGCAGTCGAGCCGGTGGTTGCCGCCGGCCGCATCTCGATAGCTGACCCATGGCCGATCGCCATCCACGCCGTGCAGCGCCACATCCGCAGCGTCGAACCTCAGGTCGCCACCCCCGTCGAGGAACAGCGCGATCAGCCGCTGCACCAACAACTGCTGGGACAACAGCCGACCCGACCGGCCGCCAGTGTGCACAGCGCCATCGAACAACCGCCCGACACCGTCGATCCGAATCTCTATCGCACCGGACGGCGGGACACCATTCAGCAACCGTTCGTCCAGACCGCCGCGCACATAGACCTGCTCGGCCCGGTAGTCCAGCACACCCGCACGCTGACGTTGCTCCACATAGGAACGATCGTGCCGTTCCAGCACGACACAGCCCACACCGCTGCGCTGCAGCAGACTCGCCACCGTCAAGCCAGCGACCCCCGCACCTATCACCACCACATCAATGACCTCGACACCGGCCGCCTCAGACACCTCGCCACCTCCGCCCTCTGAATTGAACTAGGAGATTGATCGAGCAGCCGCCACCACGCGGGGCCATCGGTGGGGATCGAGGACGAGGTCCGCGATCTCCTCGGCGGTAAGCAGCCGGGGTACGCCGGCGTAGCGAAGCCGCGGATCCGGAGGGACATACTCGACGTCGGCCGTACACAACAGGCTCACGACGGCGTCGACCGGCTCGCCCCGCTCGCGAAGCAGCTCGGCGAGGACGCGGCCACGGGGCTCAACCCGGGTCAGCAGAGCGTCCGCGAAGTCGGAAACCCTGTTACGAACACGGGGATGTACGCCACGATGGATGTCGAGGCTGCGGGTCTTGGCCTTCATGTCGAGATTCACCAGGACGTTCCCCCACCGGAAGCAGAAGTCGATCTCGTCGTCCTCGCGTCCGAGTTTGCCTAGCTTGAGCCCGGGCGTGAATGGGTACGGCGGCGCCAGGTCGAGCCGATCTGCGATGACCCGGCGGGCATACCTCTCGAATGCCTTCCCGCGGCCGTCCTTTCCTTGGACGACCGCGAGGTAGCACAGGTCGATGAACTCGGTGGCGAGGATCAGGTCGAGCAGCAGTGTGTACTTGTCCAGTTCGTGGAACAGTCGAGGCTGCAGTTCGCGTTGGGGTCCGCCGGTGTTGCTGGTGAACGCACGGATGAAGGCATCGACCTCGTCGGCTGAGGGTGGCTCGTCGGCCTCGAACCGGGGTGCGGTGAGTGTCTCGATCCAAACCTGTTTCGGCGCCCGCAGACAGCCTTCGGCCAACACCTCATGCAGGTACTCCGGGGCCAGACCCGCGTCTGTCAGGCCACTGATCAACGGAAAGATCCCGTCGGTGAGGTCAGCGAACTCCACGTGGTTCAACGCAATGTTGTTGTATATGGCGTTCGATAATGCCCGACAGACCCGTCGCAGTGCCACCGCGCTCATTCCGAAAATGGCGGTGAACTCTCGATCCCAGTCGGTCAAATGAGCTAGCCGCTCGGCGATGTCGACCGGACGGATCATGTAGCCGTACGTCGTGTGCTCGCGCTTCAACTGCGGATAGCTTACCCGCACGGGTGCCGAACAGAGGCTCACCGCGAACCACGGAAACGCACTCTCCTCCTCGAATTGGCTACGCCGGACCGGAAGGCCAGTGGGCGTGGCCAACGACGCGGCCTGGCGTCGGGCGTCATACTCGTCCATCGCCGCACGAAGCTCAGGGTCGGCTTCCCAGGTCCACGTTCCATCCTCTACTACTGGTCTTCCCGACTGATCCAGTCGCAACCGCATACCCTTGCCGGCCCATCGGTACGAGATCCGGGCCAGAAACCGGACAGCGGCCAATACGATGACCCGCGCTACGGTCTCGAGCGTAGGGCCGGCCAATGCCACCCGCTCATTGTCGGTAAGCCGGATCGGCTGGCCTTCTACTCGGTCGGCTGTCTCCCACTCGCCGTACTCGACGACGGCACGGGTCGCTTCGATGAGAATCTGCCCGATTGCCTGGCCGTCCAGATCCGGGCCGCCTGCGATGATCTGCAGTTCTGCCTGACTGAACGACCGAAGGATGTTGAATACGATCCGACGATTCTGGCCCTGTAGGCATATCTGTAGGCGCCCGTCAGCCAACGCCAGCAGCGAGTCGAAGCGATCAACATCGAACCGCGCCGAACGGACATGTCGATCTGCCAGCCATAGTCGGATCACTGTGGAGTACTCGTCGGCGGCAACCGCCCGTAGCCTCTCCATCTCGGGCAGGATCAGCTGCTCGACCACCGCCCGGCCCCACCGGATCCGATCGGTACCAAGACGTCTGGCCATTCGATCAGCCAGTGAGGGCCTGCGAGAGGGCACGGAGTTGATCGGCGTACTCGATTTGGGTGGCCCACTCTTCGGGCCAGGCGGATTCGCCGTGGGCGGCGCCGAGGAAGGCGCCGGCGAGGCAGGCGATCGAGTCGGAGTCGCCGGAGGTGGCGGCGGCTCGGCCGAGCCCGGCTACCGGCTCGTCGGCGAACATGATGGCGCACAGCAGGGCCGTGGCCAGGGCCTCCTCGGCGACGAAACCGGCACCGGTGTAGAGGCACGGGTCGGCGGTTCGATCGGGGCGCAGGAGGGCCGTCTCCAGCCGGTCGAGCACGCTCACGCACTCGTCCCAGCCCCGGGCGATGTACTCCTCGGCCGACGGGTCGTACGTGAAGTATTTCCATAGGTCGCCGAGCCAGTCGCCGCGGTAGACGGTGCGCTGGTCGTACGCCCGCGCCCGGAGTCCGGCCGGAAGTTCGGCGAGGGTCGCGCCGTCCAGGAGCGCCCACACCGCGTACGCCGTGAGTTCGGCGGCGGCCAGGCCGGTGGGATGGCCGTGAGTGAGCCCGGCCTGGAGCTGGGCCAGGCCGGCGAGAGTATCGACATCGATGCCGGGCAGTAGCCCGACCGGGGTAACCCGCATGTTGGCCCCGCACCCCTTGGAGCTCATCACCGATGCCTCCTGCCAGCGGCGGCCGTCGGCCAACAGCGAGCAGGCTCTCATGCATGTGCGGCCGGGGGCTCGATTGTTGTCAGGGCTGTTGGCCCACGCCAGGAACCGCTCCCGCAACCGAGGCCCGACGTCGGCCGGGGTCAGAGACGGCGCCTCGCACAGAGCCCAGGCCACCGCGAGGGCCATCTGCGTGTCGTCGGTGACCAGGGCCGGATCGCCTTCCAGGGACACCGGCCCGGACGGGCCATATGCGGCGATGATGTCGGGCATCAACATGAACTCGGTCGATTTGCCCAACGCGTCGCCGTAGGCCAGTCCGTACAGGCTTCCACTCACAGTCCGCACAGGATTGCACCCTACGACCACAGCGCAACGCGCCGGACTAAAAGGTCGAAACCTGTCTATGCTTTCGTTGACTGCGGCAGCGGGTGTCTTCACCGGTGCCACGATCTCGGAGGTCATAGGAGGGACCATGACGGAAATGCAGCGGTACCTCGCCGAGGAGGTTGCGGAGGATCTTGCCGACGGCATCATCAGCCGTAGGGAGGCCGTGCGACGCCTGGGCCTGTTGGGCGTGACAGGTGCGGCCGCGACCGGCTTGCTGGCCACGTTCGCGACCGGGGAAGCGGCCGCGGCCGCGCCGGTTGATCTGGCCGGTCGGGGTGGCGGGGGCGCCCCGGCCGAGACGGTATGGGCACCCGTCGCCCGTGAGTCGATCACGTTCGCGGGACCCCGAGTACCCCTGATGGCCGCGTGGGCGGCCGCCACGAAGCCGCGCGGCGGCGTGCTCGTCATCCATGAGAACCGCGGTCTGAACGAGCACATCCGTACGGTCGCCGGTCGGCTCGCCGCCAGCGGGTACTCCGCCCTGGCGCTGGACCTGCTCTCCGAGGAGGGCGGCACCGGGTCGTTCCCCGGCGAAGCCGAGGTGGCGGCCGCGCTGGCGCAGATACCCCCGGAACGTCACGTCGCCGACATGAAAGCCAGCCTGACCGAGATCAAGCGTCGCGTACACGGCAAGAAGCTGTTCGCGATCGGATTCTGCTTCGGCGGCGCCATGGTGTGGCGCCTGCTCACCTCCAACGAACCGCGCCTGGCCGCGGCCGCTCCCTTCTACGGACCGTTCCCGGAGGGCGGCACCTTCGAAGGCTCCCGCGCGGCGGTCCTGGGGGTCTACGGCGGACTCGACACGCGGGTCGGCGCCACCAAGCCCGCGGCCAAGGCGGCACTCGATGCGGCCGGGTTGAGGTACGAACTCCTCACCTTCGCCGAGGCCGACCACGCCTTCTTCAACGACACCGGTGCCCGCTTCAACCCACACGCCGCAATTGAGGTGTGGCGTCGGGCGCTGAACTGGTTCGACGACGCCGACCATCGCCACGACGACTAGTTCGCCCGAAGACGTGGTCACCAGCCGGATACCTTCGTATATTGCGGATCCGGTCGACGGATCGTGTCCGGCGGGTTGGTAGCCAACCAGGCCAGTTGAGGCAGCAACCAGGGTGCGATGAACTTCTCCACCCCGGCCTCGGTGAAGTGCAGGCCGTCGGTACGGACCCGCACGTTGCCGATGCGCCAGGTGAACACGCCGTCGGGGCACACCACGCGGTTGAGGTCGAGCACCGTCGGCTGGTCCGGATGCCGGGCGGCGACCTTGTGCAGCAACTGGTTCCACGCGTCCACGCGCGCGGGGTCGTCCTCCGGCCAGAGGCTGCCGTCCGGGCGCTCGAGCCGCCGGGTGTACGGCGCCGTCAGCAGTACCACGCGCGCGCCGTAACTGGCCCCGATGCTGACGGCCAACTCGAGCTCGCCCGCGAGGTACACGTTGTACTCCGACTCACCGACGTGCTGGTAGCGCCCGTTGAGCCGGCGATCCATCAGCTCCCACCGATCGAGCAGGATGACCGCCACGTCCGGGTCGTCCAACTTGACACGCGGGCGCCAGATCTCGTCCCACCGATCGCAGTCCTCACGGTTGGTGTGACCACCGCCGCCGTACATGATGTCGGGCAGCCGGGCGATACCGCAGCCTGGAGTGGTCCGGTTGCCGATCGCGAGGTCCGGCTGCTCGGGCAGGTGCGCGGCGACGGACCACGACACCGAGTCACCGAGGAACGTGATCCGCGGCAAGGCGCCCGGCCGCCGGTTGGGCCGATCGGTCGGTGCCTGGTTCGGTGCCGGTCTCGCCGTGGGCTGGGCGTACTCGCCGGCCGGGGCGAGCGGCGGCGCCTCGGCCGCGGCATCCATCGCCGGACCCGGCGACACGGCCGTACCGACGAACACGGTGGTCATCGTGGCGGTGAGCGCGACCGCCACACCACTGGCCACCACGGTCCGGTACGAGATACGCGGTGCCACGCGGGCGATCGACCAGCCGACGCCGAACCGGCCGCGCCGGATCGGCTGCTCCACGAGGTAGAAGCTGACCGCCGCGACGGCGATCGTGGCGGCGACCCGCAACGCAGTCAGCGGTACCCCGACCAGGCCGGTGCGGTCGGCGTTGAGCAGCCCGTACAGCGGCCAGTGCCAGAGGTAGACGCCGTAGCTGATCCGGCCGAGCCACACCACCGGCGGCACCGACAGCAGTCGCGCTCCCCAACCGGCGGGAACGAGGACCAGGTAGCCGAGCACAACCGCCACGGCGACGGCGAGCCCGGTGAACCCGCCCTGGTACAGCCAACCGTCGCCGCCGTCCGTGCGCCACCAAGCCCAGCCCAGCACGGCAACGGCCGGCACAGCCGCCAGCGCGACCGCGCGCGACGCTCGCTCGTTCCGCCACGTCGTCAGCCCGCTGAGCAACGCCGCCAGGGCACACCCGGTCAGGAGGGCGCCGGCCCGGGCGTCCGTGCCGTAGTACACCCGGCTCGGGTCGACGCCCGGCTGGTAGAGAAGTACCGAAACGATCGTCGAGGCGACCACACCGGTGAGCGAGACGACGAGCACCGCTAACCCAGGTCGGGATGCCCGTAACGCCAAGAGGACGAGCAGCGGCCACGCCAGATAGAACTGCTCCTCGATGCCGAGCGACCACGTGTGTTGGAGCAGGGATGCCGCTCCCGTATCGGCGAAGTAACCGCCGCCACGGTAGATCATGCGCCAGTTCGCGACATAACCGAGCGCCGCGAAGGCATCCTGCCGCAACGCCGCCAACTCGGTGTCCGCCAGGGTCAGCCGGCCGATGCCGATCGTGGCCACGAGGACCAGCAACAGCGCGGGCAGAAGCCGCCGCGCCCGCCGTAGCCAGAACGGCACCAGCCGGATCCGGCCCGTCCGCTGGTGCTCCGCCAGCAGTAGGCCGGTGATGAGGAACCCGGACAGCACGAAGAACGCGTCGACACCCAGGAACCCGCCGCGCAGCCAGTCCGGGCGGGCGTGGAAGACCAGCACGGCCGCGACCGCGGCGGCCCGCACGCCGTCCAGCGCCGGCCGGTACACCCAGCCACGGCCGCCCTCGTCGGGCGGCTGGCCCGCGACCGAGCCACCGCTGCCATGCACAGGTTCACCGCCGCCGATCATTTCGCATCCCCAGCACTGTCTCCTGACAGCACCCGAACGGCAAGCTGGACCGACTGGAGTCTCCCGCGAGTGCTGGTTAGATTCCGCTGGGCCGATCGACGCCGACGCGGTCGCCCGCCGGGTCGCAGATGGCGAGGGCCGCCGCTGATCCGCGCAATCCAGTTGCGCTGCGGCGATGCAATCGATGGGTGACAATGCGTTTGGCGGCGACTTCCTCGCACATGCTTCGTGGAGTCAGGGAGATCGGGTATGAGGTTTCGAGTTGGAATAATGTGCCACCCGAGCGTCGGTGGCAGCGCGCGCGTAGCGATTAATTTGGCCGCTCAGCTCGGGTACCGAGGGCACGACGTCCACCTGTTCTCCCGATCGAAGCCATTCGGGATGGCGGAGAACTCGCCGGGGATGACCTTCTGTGCGTTGAACGGCGGTACAGCCGGCTTGGCACCGGCGGATCTCGATCTAGGTTGGTCGGCCGAGGAGATCCGGCGCGCCGCCCGCGGGCTCGCGCACAGCATAATGGAACGATCGATACAGATTTTGCATTTCCACTATGCCGCTCCTTTCGCCCTCATCGCCCAGGAGGCACGGCGAATTCTGGGGGCGTCCGGCCCTGCGATCATCGGTACGCTGCACGGGACCGACGTCACCGCCCAACGTGACCCCGCCGAGCAGCGCGCGCTCCGGCAAGCTCTGCGTGGATTCGACGCGGTCACGGCCGTGTCGGCAAATCACGCCGAGAAGGCCGCCGCGGCCTTTGGGCTGAGGCGCAGACCGGTGACGATTCCCAATTTCGTCGATCTCGAGAAATTCTATCCGCTGCCGGTGCGGACGCCGGGACGGCCGCGACTTGCGCACGTGTCGAACTTTCGCGAGGTCAAGGACCCGCAGCGGATGTCCCGGATCTTCTTGCGAGTACGGCGTGAGTTGGACGCCGAGTTGTGGTTGGTGGGCGACGGGGCGATGATGCCCGACGTCCAAAAGACATTGGCCGAGAGTTCGGACACCGACCACGTACGGTTCCTGGGGCTGCGGCGCGATGTGGGGCCGGTCATCGCCGATACGGACCTGCTGTTACTCACCAGCCGCGAGGAGAGCTTCTCCATGGCCACGCTGGAGGCCGCCGCCTGCGCCGTGCCGACGGTCGCCCCGGACGTCGGCGGCCTGCCGGAACTCGTCGGCGCCGGTGGGGTGCTCTATGACCGGTTCGACGACTACGCGGCCGTCGATGCCGTGCTGGGCCTGCTGCGAGATCCGACGCGTCGCCAGATCATGGCGCAGGCAGCGCTCATCCAGGCCGCGCGGTTCAGCGCCGATGCGGTAGTCCCGCTCTACGAAACGCTGTATCGACTCGTCCTCGCCCAGCGGCGCTCGTCGAGCAACGGGCGGATCGACACCGATGCCCCATGCGTACGGTAGCGCAACTGCTGAGCGACGGCTCAGGCAGGCAATTCCTCGCCGACCGCGGCGTCTTCTGTGACGTCCAGGAGTTCGTCCAGCGGCTCACAGCCCCCGCCGACGGCGCCTTGGCCAAGGCGCTCACCCTCGACGAGCCCTATCCCGTGTACGTGTGCCAGCAGACCCAGCTGGACTATCCGCGATCGGTCACCAGCAAGTTCCGCGCCACCGTGGCTCTGCGGAACCATTCCGGCGTGGCGCCGATCTCGTTGTGGATGGACACCGATCGCGCGAAAACGGCCGCCAGCACCATCTCGATCGTGATCGGCCACGACGAATTCCGCGGGCGCGTGGTGCCCAATCGCCTCCGCGATGTCGAGATGCGATTTCTCACCATGGACCAGGTACACATCCGCGCCGCACTCGACCGGCTCGGTCACTGGCTCGATCAGCGGCTCGCCCGGGCTGCCCGGGCCACGATGCGAAGCCGGCTGGAACGACTCCACGCCAGCGTCGCGCCGGCCGCGATACAGACTCTGGCGGAAGCGAACCTGGCTCTTTCATCGGTCATGCTCGAAGAGCACGTCGGCTTCGCGCCACCCTCGACGCTGGTCTCTCGGGTAGCTGGCAGCGGCATGTTCGAAAGTGCCCTCGACGGTGTGCTGAACTCCCTCGACGACTTCATCGCCGTGTTCAACGCACAGGTCGTCGCACTGGTCGACGCCGACATCGATCCGCGCGTGCACATCCTTCCCGACGACTATCTGCCGCTGTATTTCTCCTGCCCGAAGGACGGGCTACGGAGAAGACTCGCCCGGCGGCATGAAGCCGCCGATCACCTGGCCGTAGCCGACTGCCGCTGCGGCGCCACCTACCGCTTCCACCTTGGCGCACGCCACCTGTCCGCGCACGAACTCGCGGCGACCGGCCGCTGGAGTGTCGATGTGTGTCTGCCGCTGTTCGTCGACGGGCTCGTCAGCGGGGCGGTCGTCGGCCGCAGCTCCGCACTCTATGGCTTGGTGCTCAACAAGGTCGCGACGGCAGTCCTGGGGATCAGCCCGGTCCCTCTGTTCGTGCCCGCCGATCTGCCCGAGACCGTCCCGAATCGGGACCGCCCAGACAGTGTCCTGTTCGACTACCTGACCGCGCCATGACCCCGGTCGATGTCCTCGCCTTCGCCGCTCACCCGGACGACGCCGAACTGGGCTGCGGCGCGACTCTGGCACTGGCCGCCGAGTCGGGCTTGCGAGTGGCGGTGGTGGACCTGACCGCCGGAGAGATGGCCACCAACGGCACCACCGACCAGCGTCGACAGGAGCGGGACGAGGCATCAGCGGCCCTCGGGCTGTGTCAACGAGTCTGCCTTGCTCTCCCGGACGGCCATCTCGGAACGGCGGCGCAGGACCGGATCGCCGTTATCGACGCCATCCGCAGCTTCCGTCCACAGGTCGTGATCGCGCCCCAGCCCCAGGCCGATCGCCATCCGGACCACAGCGCGGCCGGGCGCCTCGTGTCCGAGGCCTGCTTCTTCGCCGGCGTCGCCAAGATGGGAACGCAGGGATCGCCGCACCGTCCACGGGCTGCGTACCACTACAGCGTCCACACACCGTTCATTCCCACATTTGTCGTCGACGTGACCGCCACCTGGGAACGCAAGATGGTGGCGATCCGCGCATACCGGAGCCAGTTCGGTCCGACCGCGCCCGCCGGCAGTACCGCGCTCGCCAGCCCGGGATTCTTCGAGGTCGTCGAAGCCAAGGGCCGCTATTTCGGCGCGATGATCGGCGTTGCTCACGGGGAGCCGTTCGCGTGTCTCGGACCACTGGCCATGACATCCATCCCCGGGCTCAGCGGCGACCTTCTCGCCCAATTTCCCTATGTCCTGCAATGAGGATCGCGCCGACTGGAAGGAAGCAGACGATGCTGGACACAGCGC
>Ga0075421_100008731_pt1 | contig 12471 bp, 16 predicted proteins | sample SoiMetdeltSBSDD5_FD_75292 | JGI IMG/M metagenome (GOLD analysis project Ga0075421, IMG submission 75292) | Bulk soil microbial communities from a Populus tree surrounding site in Tennessee, USA - Soil MetaG P. deltoides SBSDD5 | ecosystem: Environmental > Terrestrial > Soil > Tree plantation... | reverse complement strand
TCGTGTGCATCGATCCACTTCCACAGCTCTTCGCTTGCGGCGGATCGCTGCATACGGCTCTCGCCCTTGACGCTCACGATATCGGCCGCAAGCCCGTGGCCATAACCGCCCAAACACGGCTCGGCGTCACGACCGAGCGCGTGAAAGCCGTCCTCGTGTTCGGTAAAGGTCGTTGCGAGCCCCCGCAACCATCAAGAACGTACCGCCGTTTCCCAAAGCGGCGGTCGTTTTTTGTCGCCTAAACGCAAGCACTTGAGCCAATGCACGGACAATGATGACCTCATGCCTAGGCTTGGCGCACGGCTGGCAAGGTCGGTTGAGGGGGGTGGCCCATAGTGCATAGGAGACTGCAGGCCCGTAAGAAGGGCCCGGCGTTCCATTTTCCGAAGCGGAGACAGGCTCGTACTGCGCCACCGGCGATCCGGACGCTCGCGCGCAAGATGCGGACAGCTTCGCCGACGCGCTGATATGATTGGCGATCCATCAAGGGAGGACACCATGACCGACAAATCCGACACGTCACGCCGCGATTTCGTTGCCGCCGCCGTCACCGTGGCGGCGGCCGCGGGCTCGCAAGCGGCGCGCAGGCTCCGCAGCCGCCATCCAACCTGCGCTTCTCGAATCCGCCCGGCATGTCGAAGCCGCCGTCCTACAGCCACGTGGTCGAGGTCAACGGCCCGCACCGCACGGTCTATCTCGCGGGCCAGACCGGGGTGGACGCCAATGGCAAGGTCGCCGAAGGATCCGGGCGCAGACGGTGCAGGTTTTGGAGAACATCAAGACCGCGCTCGCGTTCGCCGGTGGCGGCTTCGAGCACGTGGTTAAGATCACGAGCTATCTCGTTGACCTTGAGCGCGACGGTGTGGTGTTCCGCGAGGTGCGCGCCTCATATTTCCCGAACAAGGCCGCCCTGCCCGCCAGCACGCTGCTGCAGGTGTCGCGGCTCGCCAATTCGGCCTACCTCGTGGAGATTGACGTGATTGCAGGTCTGCCGCCGAAGGGGTGAGTCGAGTTCGCCAGGCGGCATTAGCCCCGCTGGCGAGCTATTTCTGGAGGGCGGCTATTTGCCTTATGGGAGCTACGTTGTTGCGCGAGCTTCAGAGTGTTCGTGACAGTGAGGTAATCATGAGACGGGTCTTAATTTTGGGCGCTTCTGCGCTGTGGTAAGCGTCCTTGGTTCCCGACGAAGCTTCTGCACAACGGATACGTGCCGGTGGGATCGGAAAGGGCGGCGGCGTTCGCTTCTGCGCCCTGCCATTGGGGACGTCGGCATTCGCCCTGTCGGCATTTGCGGCCCTGGTTGGGCCGGTCGCCCCGTTGTTTGGGGCGGTCATGGTTGGCTCGGCCGCCGCGTCGCTTGGGGCGGCTGGCGGCCAATGTTTGGCCAATGAATTGCCTGAACCGAACGCGAACAAACGTCGTCAATCGTCCTCGAATTCGTTTGGTTTTTCTGGCGTTCCTTGAGACAGAGGTTCGCTCATAACGGTCTGGTTGGAGGTTCGAGTCCTCCCGGGCCCACCACGCAGTCCGGCGGTTGCGGAAATTTCCTGTAGAGGTTGAGAAAGGCCCCGAATTGGCGTGCTCTCGCAGGGGGCGGTTCGGTCTCTGTGGAGCCTGATGACGGCCAGCGGACGTTTTGCGCAGAGTTGTCTCTGGTGCTCGGAATTCCGTTTCCCGGAAACGGAGACGGTTGGCGCGGAGACCGGTTCGAACAACTCGGTTATGGCTCGGTCAGTCCGAGCATCTGGTGCTGTCGCGACCACACGGAGGGCAGATCGCACGCGAACGGCCGGCATAAATACCTGCCTTGGCGCCAGGCGTCGGGGAAGCTGATCGAGTAGCTGATCAGGCCTCCCACCTCGACGTAGGCGCAAGTCGTAGATCGCTGGAATTCCGTGGCGCGTGGCGTGCGCGACGATTATCCTGACTGCGAGAAGCCAGCCGAGTTGCCGGTCAGGCAGAGGAAGCCGGAGTCCATCATGAGAAGGCTTGCTTTGGCTTTGGCCGCCGCGACCATGGTTGCCCCATCGGTCCCGGCGAATGCGCAGAGGATCTACGTACGCAATGGCGACAGCCCTTGGGCCGCCGGCCCCATGTACCACTACGATAATCTCGACCGTACCTTCTACGGCGGTTTTAGCCCCCCGTATGCCAGGGTCATCGTGGTGACCCCGCGGGCCCGGACCTACCTCTACGATGGGCCGCCCTACTACGATGGGCCGCCCTACCGCGGCCCTCGGCGTTCTGGCGTGGTGGTTCGCGACGGTTTCACCACCCCGCGAGGAGTAGGCGCCCCGTCGCTGGTAGGACGTCCGCCCGGCAACTTTATTAATCCGAGCAATCCCCAAGACCGCTCAGGCAGCAGCAATCCGCAAGACATGACCCAGCCACGCGCGATCAATCCGCAAGATATGAGGTCTCGGTGAAGAGGCGGACGGCGCACACCGTAGCCGTGGTTCGGATGCGAAGATCAGCTCATTGGTGATTATTGGCTCATTCCTGATTGCCACTGGCGTTGGCGTCTGGTCTGCCTTCAAGTCGCGGTCCATTGCGACGCTGCGATCGGGATGCTGCATGCCGACCAGATGCGGCTGCGGCAGGCGCTGTTGAACCTCATGAGCAACGCCAACAAGTTCACCGAAAAGGGCCGCTGGCCGACAACCTTACCACCCCCAGCCGCAGAACGCGCCCACGAGCCCGGCTTGTAATCCAGCCCGCGACCGGTCTGACATTACGTGTTCGGCCGTGATCTCAGGTGTTGTCGGCGCTGGCCTTTGCGGCGTCGGGCTGGGTGATCGGCATCCAGGGCGACTATGCTTGGACCAGCGCCGAAGCGAGCCATGTCAGCGTGCTCGACCCGTCCCTCACCATTCAAACTCAGATCGAGTCGCTTGCGTCGATTACCGGCCGGTTAGGTTATGCGTGGGGCCGCTTCCTCGGCTATGTGAAAGGCGGCGGCGCCTGGGAGCGGGACAATTTCAACGTATTCAACAACGTCACCCTGGCAACCTTGGCGGTGTCCGATGACAGGCGGCGCTTTGGCTGGACCGTCGGCGTCGGCGGCGAATATGCCTTCACCAAGTGGCTGTCCGGCTTCGTCGAGTACAACTACTACGACTTCGGCAGCCGGGACATTACTTTCGGCAATGGCGGTATCCTTGACATCCACGAGACCAAGAGCGTCGTGAAGGCCGGCCTCAACTTCAGATTTGGCGGCTGGAGCGAGTATCCGGTTGCGGCGAGATACTGAACGCTCGGAACCAATCCCGATACGTCATCGAGCGATTAGCAGAGCCCCAGGGACGGCACGCCCTGGGGCTCTTTGCGCTCAAGTTAGCGTTGACCTTGTTACTGTGCTCGCCAAGCCTGCGGTGGCGCTCGACCGCGTCATGAACAAGCCAAACTGGTATCTATTCGGGAAGCCGAACACCTATCCCGACCTCGCGCGCCCGTGTGAGGCACCGGCAACCGGCACCGGGCCGGCGGCAGCTCAAGCAGGAGGCGGGTGAGCGACCGAGAGCTTACGGGGAGATAGATTCATCGTATCGCCTCGCCAGCATCTTAATTTGCCCCCGTTCAGGTAATAGCGTTTCGTAGCGCCCCAGCAGCAGCGAACCCTCCAGGGGCGCAGGAGTGGGCCGTCCGGTCACCACCGGGCGGCCTCACCGTGTCGCCAGGCGGAGCTGGGCCACCCTGAGCACCCGCCATGACACGATGCGGCGCTCGCTACCACGGCCGCAACGTCGAAGTTCCGATGCTGTTCTTAGCGGGCTTTGATCCGGTCGGCCTCGGTCTCGTCGCCAGCCTCGGTCGACCGGGTGGCAACGCGACCGGGTCAATTTTCTCTGATTGAGCCCAGGCGCGCCTCGCGGCTTGAGCCCAGGCGCGCCTCGCGGCGCCACGACCGGGGACTTCAAGAACGGCGACGAAGATCTCGTAACCAGAATCACAGGGCTGGCCGGCGTGTCCCTTTTATCGCCCGGACAATCCAGATCAGCAAGCACGCGCCGATGAAGCCGGCAATCAGGTAGCCGATCCATCCCCCCAGGTGTATCCCAAAGAAGCTCAAAATGGCGCTGGCAATCGCCGCCCCGACGATACCGAGCACGATATTCATCAGCATTCCCATGTCACTCTTCATGAATTGCTCTGCCAACCAGCCTGCAATCCCGCCGATGATGATGGCTGCGATCCAGCCTACTGTGACGTCTTCCATGGCTCGTCTCCTGGAAATGGCGCACCCCCCACCCGATTCGCATTCTCTAACGTGGGAAGACCGATAACAAGCGGCGAACGCACCTACCTAATCTTGCGCGTCACACGCGGCGCCGCACGTACCAACGCACACCTCAGCGTTGGGGGGTGCGAGCGTGCGGGCACGAGGGCATGTCCCATTGGAAGTCATGAGAAACCAATAGCTCTCGTACTGCACCTGCACTCGGCATTCGGTTCGGCGTGCTTTCCCCACGGAGAGGTCGAAGGGGATTTTGGATGGCAAGGAAAGCGAAGAAGAAGCCCTCCTTTGACCCAAACGTGTTTCTGGCCACCGCGGACAACGGCCGACAACTGCAACGCGACAGTTCGGCAACGGAAAAGCGCCGGAAACGGGGTCTACAGTTGGTAGGCGCCCCGCAAGCCTGTTCACCCCAAGCGCCGGGCCTGCCGTTGCGGCGGGACCGGCGTGTCATTGCGTGAGACGTTATGCCGAGCTGGACTGACGACGCGAGGTTCAGCGGAACCAGCTGAACCCGGCTGCGGCTTGACGCTCGGCGACGGGCAGTACCACGACCTTGGTGCCGACCTTGACGCGGTCGTAGAGGTCGGTCACGTCCTCGTTGACCATCCGGATGCATCCGGCTGTCGCGCGGCTGCCGATGGTTGAGGGTGCGTTGGTGCCGTGGATGCGATAGAAACTGCCGCTGAGATACATGGCGCGGGCGCCGAGCGGATTGGTCGCGCCGCCGGCCATGAAGCGCGGCAAATAGGGCGAGCGGGCAATCATCTCCGCCGGCGGCATCCAATCCGGCCACTCGGCCTTGCGCTCGACGGTCTTCACACCGGACCAGGTGAAACCCTATCCCGAACGCTATTCAGAGCGTTCTCGACTTACCGCCCGGTTACCCGCCGGGCGGTTTTTTATTGTGAGTGAGTGCAGAAACACGCGCCCTGTGCCCTATTTGAGCGGATCCCGACATCTGTCGGCCGCCCGCGTCCATTGCGCGAGGTCGAACGCGGCATACTCGAGCCGGAGTGACGACCAGCCGACGGGATGACACGATCGAGTAGGCCGTCGAGTTGCTTTCTTAGCGCCATGGCGTCAGAATGATTTTGTGTGGTGGCACAACATCCACGCGCCACTCAGTCCGCTTGAACTCTGGCAAGGACCGCATAATCAGAAATGTGGCGATGGGACCTACCATCGACCAACGCTGCATCCGCGCGCAACGCTCAAATGGCCGCGCCAACTCCTCGTCCTCAATAACAATGGGCGCAGTGCGCAGCTTGAGAGCAGCTACCAGCTCCTCTCTCTGCTTGACCCGAATTATCGGCGGATAGTCCGCAGCCATCTATTGCCTCAGTGGGCTGCAACTCAGAGCCACCGACGCCGGCTACGATTGTCCCATGCGTGAACCATCCAGCCGCAGCCGAAAATGAGCACTTGGATGATGATGATGATGATTAGAAGGAATTCCATTTTTGATCGGCTCCCGAAAAAGAAAGCCCCCAGGGAACGAATGTTTCCGAGGCTTTCATCCTCACTGGAAGATTGTGACCCCACATTAAAGCATCGCAAGCGTGAAAGCTGTCACCCGTGAGCAACGTGCGCTGACCATTCTAATGAGTAGTGGTCGTACAAAATACGTACGCGCGCTGTAGTTCACTCTTGCTGGAGGCGCGGTGTCACCGCTTAATCTCGCCACCGCCCTCCCGGGGGGCAGCTGTAATACTCATCCGCTCATTCGATCACCTCGTCGGCGCGGGCAAGCAACGTGAGTGGCAACTCCGTCGCGGCGGCATAAAGTTGTATACTGTTGCCCGGCCACAACAGTCCTGCGAGCCGGGATCGGGCATAATGCGCCTAATTTGCAAGCGAGGAGTGGATCGAACGGGAAAGCGGCTCGAAGCGGGGTGGGTCATGCACAAGCTCTTGATCAGAAGCGTTGCGCTCGCGACATTGCTCGCGGGACCAGCGATGGCCGCGGATATAGCCGTTCCGGTCTACCAGCCCCCGCGGCCCGTCTACCTCCCCTTCTCCTGGGAGGGCTGTTATCTCGGCGTGAATGCCGGCTGGGCGACGCAAAGGATCGACAACACGTTGTCGGTCACCAACGGCGAACTTCCATTCTTCCGCGCCACCGACCTTCCCATCATCAACGCGAGCGGCACGGTCGGCCTGCAAACCAACGGCTTCACCGGCGGCGTGCAAGGCGGCTGCAACATTCAAATGAACAGCTTCGTTTGGGGCTTCGAGGGGGACGTGAATTACCTCCGGCAGGATGACCAGTTCTCCGGCTCGTTTCTGACCTCGGCCGCCATTCCCTTTGTCATGACGGTCTCCGAGCGCAAGAACTGGCTCGCCACAGTGCGCGCGCGTGTCGGCTTCGCCGCCGATCAATGGTACTTCTACCTGACTGGCGGTGCCGCGGCGCTGGGGTTCCGTTTCGAACAGACCTACTCGCAAACCACGCTGGACGGAACCTTCGCCGAGACCGCCACCATCAAAGACAGGTTTGGATGGACCGTGGGCGCCGGCGTCGAGGTCGCGGTGTGGGGCCCCCTCAGCATCAAGGCGGAATATCTCTACGCGCAATTCTGGACGAGCGGTGAAACGGGCATCCTCGAGGGACTGGCCGGCGTCCAAACTGCGAGCTTCACAAATGCGTTCGGCAACATCAACATCCACGTCGCCCGCCTCGGCATCAACTACCGGTTCGCCAATACCCGCGGGGTCGCTGTTTACTGATCGACGCCGCGCGGGCGCCGCCCAGCAGCGTGATAAATTCATTATGGGCGCGTAATCGCGATTGGAGAACGTTGGTGCGCCCTTAACCACCTGTTAGCCCTCATTGGCGCAACGTCTGCCAACGGACAGAGGGCGGTTGCAGTCTCGGCGAGCAATAATGGATCGTTCATGTTGCCGGGCCATAGCCCGGTGTGGGAGTTAGGTTACGATCACCATTTAAAATGCGCTGTGGCTGCCACGCGACAGCTTTCAGTTCAGGGGAAAAGTATCATTGTTAACGACTAGGCGACGGGATGGGACAAGAGCAATGGCAGCGCGTGCTGTTTATGGCGGGCTTACAATATGATGCGCTGGCTGACATCATGGCGTCGCAGGCGCTCGCTGGCACAGACGCACGTTCAACTCAAGGCGCTGCGGCAATGGGCGCTGTGCGCTCGGGATGACATTTCCCGGGACTATTTGATCGTCTCGGTAGACGCGCTGCTGGGTGATCTGCAGGCGCGTGGCATCATCACCCTCACTGAAAGACGCGACCTCGCCAGTAAGTGGATTAAGGACTATGTGCGCGGGTGTTTGCCGGCATACTACCGTGACAAAAACGCCGAGGCGATCGACCGCCTCGGGTTGTTCTTGAAGACGGGCTGACGGCAGACTCGCCTCGAGGTTGGACGGTTTGTCGACTGTCGAGGGGGCTGGCATTGCTGCGGGTTTTCGCCCGCAGATCAACTAGCTTGACTGTACCGGGTTCCCTCCCGCCCGCACCCGCTCCCGAAAAAATCTTCCGCGCTACGTCTCCGGTCGCACCGACAGTCTGTGCGGCGCGCCCGGGACTGTTCGAGGCGCTGCAATCGGGACGCCTCGGCACGATCCGGGAGTCTCGTCGCATTGAGGGGATTGTCCCTCCTGCTGGATTCAGGGTTTCCCTGAACGGATATCGGGTGGTTCTGCATCGACTTTCAGGTCAATCACCGATTTCGGCGCAGGCGCGTAGCGGGCACAATATCGCGCCGGATGGCGCATCCTCCCCCGACCCCCCGTCCCCCGCCATCTTGGCTGGGATCCCGATCCCCATCGGGGCCATCCACATTTTTTGTAAGCTGCCTCGCCGGAACGGACGGCCTTTTTATGCGTTCTTTTCTTCGTTCAACAGAAGGAGCGCACCATGGCCACACAGATCGTGATGGACGCGACTGGCGATACTCGCCACGAATTCAATCCCGCTGATGCGTCGGCTGTTGCAGAGGCAGAGAACCGCTTCAAAGAATTGACTGGAGCTGGCTTTACCGCAGCAGTCCGAAGAGGCGACGGTCGGTCAGAACTAATCCGCAGCTTTGATCCGACTGCCATAGAGACCCTATTCTTTCCCCGACTACAGGGCGGCTGAGACGTGGGTTTCAAGGAGATCCTGTTGCACGTAGCGTTCATGTCGGTGCTGATATTCTGCGCTCTGATTCCTTGCCTCGCCCTGACGGAAACCGTTGCACGATATCGCGCCTGCGCTGCACGTCGTCACGTGAAGGCTGAGCAAAAAGCTCTCTCTTTGCTCAAAGAGTGGTTGTCGCCGGCGCAGCGCGCTCAATACGAGAGAGATGGCCATTTCGAAGTGATGGGCTCCCACAGTGGCAAGCGATACCGCATTCGGCCTGCCGGGCACATGAACATCGACGAATTCAGCGAACATGGTGCGCTGGTCGCCGTCTGGTGTTTCGGACCCCACGGTTACCTCCCTGTCGGGGACGTGATGCTCGCGCAAAAGATCGCGCTCGAGACCAACGAAACCGCAGCCCTCCAAGTAGCCAATTCCAACCATTGAGTTTTGGCGGAAGAACGCAAGCGGATTGCGCTTTGGCGATGGCTGCTCGGCTGCCAACCATGTTCGGTTTGCGGCAGAATGTCGAAGACGGCGGACTGATGAGCTATGGCATTGATCTGCGCGAAAGCTGGTGGCGAACGGCGGCTTTTGTGGACAAGATTTTGAAGGGAACGAAGCCGGGCGATCTGCCGATTGAATTTCCGACGAGATTGGAGCTGGTGATCAACCTGACGGCGGTGAAAGTCCTCGGCCTCGACGTGCCGCCGACGCTGCTCGCCCGCGCCGACGAGGTGATACCTCGATGCAGTTGAGAAAATTCGTCTGAGATTGGTCTCCCACCTATTCGCTGGCGCATGCTAAGCACGCCGCCCGCTACCCCCACAACCACCTTAACCTGCTGCACCTTCTGAGCGATGATGCGCAGCTCCGGCACGTGTGAAGGGAGCGTTGGGCTGGGTCGACTGGCCATGGCATGGCTCCCGCCCGTTTCGGGGAGGAACGATCACAGCACGCCGGAGCTCACCTCAACTGCAGCAGCACGAACCATTTCTTGTCGTTGAGCGAGCATTTGCTAGCGGAGCCCGCTGCACGCGGCGGGTGGGCCGCGGGCGCGGGCAAGGTCCAATGGCCTGGGCCGCCGCATTGACCCTTTTGCACGGCCGAAAACCTCAGGTTGCCCGTAAGGTTCAGTTTTCTGGCGGTGACCGCCTGATTGACGTTGCCGCCGATCGTGTAAACCTTGCGCGCCTGCGCATCGACATGCGCGACCACCTCGCAATGCGTACGCCGGACCGTGCGCATGTCGGCGCTGCCGTCGAGCTCGGCCCGGATCCGCTCGCGTACCGCCTCGTCGCTAGCGTCGGCGAGCGCGGGCTCGCGATGTTGGCAGATTAAATCGCCTACGCGAGGTCTGGTTGTGCTCAGCGGACAAGCGCGATAAATCCCTTCGCTCCTGTTGTTTTTCGGCTCGGCCGCGCTCACCGTGAAGGCGTCGTAGATGTAAGCGCGGTGGGCGTTGGCGAACCGGAACGCGTTCTCCGAGACGCCCGACTGCCGTATCACGTAGCTGACGAAGGCTGCTGACCACGAGGTATCGGTGATCGCCGCACGCAAGACACTCTCGCGTAGGATTTCACGCGTCTCAGGATCGGACACATTTTCAGCCCAGCGCAGGAGCTGGGCCGCAGAGGTCCGCCACAGCGTTGCCTCCTGCGTGTCCTGCGTCGAGGTCGAGGCGTCACGATAGCCGCGCACTTCGAGTTTGTCGGTGGGGTCGCCGCCGAAGAGGATCCGCCAGTATTTCATCACTTGCCACCAGCCGAAATGGCCGAGTGGCGCCTGCGGGCTGCCACCGTCGTCCTCCTCATGCTCGGCCTCGGTCAAGCCGAAGTAGAACAGTCGGCCGTTAGAATCGATCCGATGGCCTCCGAAGCGGGTGAACTCGTCGATCGCAATTTGCGCGATGCGCTGGCCGAGCGTGCTTGGTGGCCTTACGGTCGTAGCATCGCAGGTGGCCTGTACGGTCTTCCAGAATGTCTCGGCGGTGCGGTTGGTCTGTGCGAACGCCGGATGCGCGGCGAGAACGATCGCCGCAACCATGGCCCAGAGAGAGGCGCGCATGATCCCCTCCTTGCAGGTCAACGGCACGCTCAAAAAGCAGCCAACCTATTGGAATCCACTAGGCGCAGCTGAATTGGTTAGATCATTTCGCAGGACACGATGCCAACCGCTCAGAAAGCCGGTCGCTTTGAGATCCCGCGTCGCCCCCGGTTGCCACTTACCAATGTCGCATCACGGCTTCCACAAGTCCACGCCTCGCTTGATTGATTAGGCTTCTGTCAGACCTCACAGGGTGTACACGATTTGACAACAAGATCATGGCCAAGTCGCGTCGCTGGCTTATCACGAGCGACACGCCTGTAAAACCAGTGTGTCCCACAGCGTCGCCATCATCGAGTCCATTCATGTAACCGGGCCGCAATCTGTCCCAGCCTAATCCATATTCTCCTTCGCTATCCTGCCAATGGCGGGACCACATAAGCTGCACGCTCCTGCTGGACAATATTCCTGCCCGAGTACTCATACCGTGTCCCATCATCGATCTGGAAAACCTGCCGAGGTCACGCGCGGTGGTGAATATCCCCGCGTGACCAGCGACACCTCCCATAAGGTACGCGCGTTCATCATGAACAATACCGCGCAACAATCCGCCGCGATCCCTATCAATCTCTGTTGGAACAATGCGTCCCAAAAGTTCCCTGTGAGGAACGAACATCGTCTCGCTCATTGCTAGCGGTGCAAAGATTTCGTTCTCGCAGTATTTGTCCAACGTCACGCCCGTTATGGATTCCACGATAACGCCCAAGAGAATGTATCCCAGATCATCATAAATACGGCCGCTGCCTGGTGAATGCAAAAGGTTCATTGAAAATATTGCCTCCAATATTTCGTCACGCGATTTGTGTTGCCGGGAAAGCGGCTCGCCGCCGGGAAATCCGGCTGTATGCGCGAGCAAATGATAGATGGTTATTTGGTCCTTAGGTGCTTGCCTCAGCCGCGGAAAAAAATTGCAAGCTAGATCGTGCAGCGAGAGTTGCTTTCGTTCCGCCAATTGCATGATGGCCGTGGCCGTTGCTACGACTTTGGTCAATGAGGCGGCATCGAAAATCGAATCCTCCGTAATGGGGTGAGCAGATGGTTCGTACGTCTCAAACCCGTATGGAATATACATTTCATCATCGCGCGATATCAGCGCAACCACTGCGCCTGGAAATATTTTGTCGTGAACGGAGTCGCGCAGGACCGAAAGTACGTCTGCCCTTACTCGTTCTGATCGCTCGTTCGTTTTCATCGCCGATGACCCCCCATTCGTGTCTGTCGCTTCGGAAAACCCATCCATTTGACTCGCGGGCCACGGCGAATCGGAAACTCCAAGATGGTTGGTTCGGCGTTTGGACTGACACCCTCCAGATATCAATGTGGTGAGAGCGACCGCGCCGCCGGATATCACGGTGTGGAGACGAGATGATGCGAATGATACTCTACGAAGCAGGCCAGACCATGTTGGTGTGTTCGGCCAAATGGTCCTGGCTTAAAGCCTGGGCAATGAAGGTTGCCAGGGAAAGCCGCGAGCGCACCGTTCCTCTACGAAGGGCAAGCTCGACGCTAGCTCAAGGGCTAAAGGACGGCGAAAGAAATCCGCCAGCACAGCGGCCCAGTTCACTCCTGGTTCTGTTCAGTCGAGATTGCCGGCGGCGGCTGCTCTGCAACCCGAGTCTCGTTAGAATCCGGTGTAATCGCCGTCGGATCGGTGGCCGCCGCTCCAGGATTGGAATCCGGTGGGGTAGCCTCGGAATCGCCGGTCGCCTTGGCTTCCGTCACCGTCGCCTTGGGTGCCGGGGCCATCGTTAGCGCCGGGGTCCCCGCCGATGGACTTCGGACGGTGTTGAACCCGAAGATCGCGCCCGCCAGCAGCGTCGCCGCAACGAGGGCGACCCAGGACCATCCACCACCCCGGCGAATCCCTGTCGTCGCGGCGCTCGATGATGGCGCAGCCCGCGAGCGCGTCCCATCGGGATCGAGCAGCGGCAGGAAACGGCGCTGAAACTCCTCCACAGCTTCCGGCACATTGGCTAAACGGACGGCTTCCAACAGGGTCGCGTAGTATTTGACGCCAGCGGGACCATTCGCGAAG
>Ga0075421_100008730_pt1 | contig 12471 bp, 14 predicted proteins | sample SoiMetdeltSBSDD5_FD_75292 | JGI IMG/M metagenome (GOLD analysis project Ga0075421, IMG submission 75292) | Bulk soil microbial communities from a Populus tree surrounding site in Tennessee, USA - Soil MetaG P. deltoides SBSDD5 | ecosystem: Environmental > Terrestrial > Soil > Tree plantation... | reverse complement strand
CCGGTGCGATTGATCACCTGGTGTGCGCCCTGCTCGCCCCGTGGGAATGCGACCACCTCGCCCGGCTCGAGATCGCGCTCGCCCACGGGCGTGCGCAGGCTCGGCGTCCCGGCGAGCACGATCACCATCTCCTCGTTGCCGAGGTGAAAGTGCAACGGGAACGGCGCCGAGCCGGGCTCGAGCTCGAAGAGGCTCGCCCCCAGGTGCTCCGCTCCTGCCTGGCGGCCAATGCGCGCGCGGCGGCCCGCGAACCCCTCGCGCTCGCTCGTGTCGTCGTAGGAGGGCTCGAAGACGTTCGCCATCCTCACCGCCCCCGGTACTCGGGCCGGCGCTTCTCGAGGAAGGCCTGCATGCCCTCGACCCGGTCCTCGGTGCCCATCGCGAGCTCGTAGAGCCGGCGCTCCTGCTCGAGCCCGGCGCTCATCGAGGTCTCCTCGGCCGCCAGGACCGCCTGCTTGGCGAGGCGGGTCGCGATCGGCGGTCGCGAGGCGATCCGCCGCGCGAGCTCGAGGGCGGTGTCGAGCCATTCGCGCTTCTTGGCGACGACGTTGACGATCCCGATGCGCTCGGCGTCGCGGGCGTCGAAGCGCTTCCCGGTGAGCACCAGCTCCATCGCCCGCTGCTTGCCGACCGTCCGGGCGAGCCGCTGGGTGCCGCCGCCTCCCGGGATGATCCCGAGCGTGATCTCGGGCTGCCCGAACTCGGCCGTCTCCGAGGCCACGATCAGATCGCAGACGAGCGCCAGCTCGCAGCCGCCGCCGAGGGCGAAGCCGGAGACCGCCGCCACCATCGGCGTGCGGCAGTCGCTGAGCCGCCGCCAGAAGGACGCCGTGGGATGAAAGACGGCCTCGTGGAACTCGCGCTCGGCGAGCGCGCCGATGTCGGCGCCCGCCGCGAACACCTCGTCCGAGCCCGCGATCACGATGCAGCGCACCTCGGGGTTGGCGTCGAACGCCTCGACCTCGACCGCGAGCGCGTCCATGACCTCGGGTGAGAGCGCGTTCCGCGCCTCCGGGCGGTTGAGCTTGCACAGCGCCACGTGGTCCGTGACGCTCGTGTCTATGACTGAGCTCACGGCGCGGCAAGTCCGCAGGCCGCAGATCGGCCGCTTCGCGGCCTCGCAGGTCGCAGAGGGCAGAAGGCCTGCGACCTGCGACCTGCCACCTGCGACCTCACCCCGGTACCAGCGCGTTGATCCCCGTCGCGTCACGGCCGATGATCAGCTTCTGGATCTGCGAGGTGCCCTCATAGAGGGTCGTCACCCGCGCGTCGCGCAGGTAGCGCTCGACCGGGTAATCATCGACGTAGCCCGAGCCTCCGTGGACCTGGATCGCCAGGTTCGCGCACTCGACCGCCGACTCGGTTGCATAGAGCTTCGCGATCGAGGTCTCGACCGTCGACGGCCGGTCAGCGTCCTTGAGCGCCGCGGCCCGGCGGACGAGCATCCGCGCGGCGTCACGACGCACGATCATGTCCGCGATCATCTCCTGGACGAGCTGGAAGCTCGCGATCGGATGGTCGAACTGGCGTCGCTGGGTTGCGTAGTCCACGGAGGCCTGCACGCAGCCCTCGCAGATGCCCACGCAGCCGGCCGCGACGGAGTAGCGCCCCGAGTCAAGCGCCGACATCGCGACCTTGAACCCGTCGCCGACCTCACCGAGCAGCGCGTCGTCACCGACCTCCACGCCGTCGAGCCCGATCGATGCGGTGTCGGAGGCGCGCAGTCCGAGCTTGCCGTGGATCTCCTGGGTGGAGAATCCGTCGCTCTCGGTCGGGACGAGAAAGCACGCGAGCCCCTTGTGTCGCTTCTCGGAGTCGGTCTGCGCGAAGATCAGCGCGACGTCGGCGACGTTGCCGAGTGAGATCCACATCTTCTGCCCGGTCAGCCGCCAGCCGCCGTCGACCTTCTCGGCGCGCGTCCGCAGGTTCGCGGCGTCGGAGCCCGTGTCGGGCTCGGTGAGCCCGAAGCACCCGAACGCCTCGCCGGCGCACAGGCGCGGCAGCCAGCGCTCCTTCTGATCCTCGCTCCCCCAGCGCTCGATCGACCCGCAGACGAGCGACGTCTGCACCGAGACCACCGTCCGCATCGCGGAGTCGCCGCGGCCGACCTCCTCGACGATCATCCCGTACCCCATGTAGTCGAGGCCGCGCCCGCCGTATCGCTCGGCGACCGGGGCGCCCAGATAGCCCATGTCGCCGAGCCGTCTGGCCAGCTCGATGTCGAAGCGCTCGGCGCGATCGGACTCGCGGGCGCGCGGGATCACCTCGTTGTCGACGAAGTCCCGGGCGGTCTCCTGGATCAGCCGCTGCTCGTCGCTGAGCTCGACGTCGAACATCAGGCCGGCGCGCGGGCGTCGAGCTCGTCGTCGAGCCTGCGCGCGAACCCCTCCGCCGCCTCGAGGGTCCGCGGTCCTGGGGCATCGAGCCCGCGACCGTCGATGGCCGAGACGGCCTGTACCTCGCGGGTGGTGGAGGCGAGGAACGCCTCGTGCGCCGTGAGCAGGTCGCCGAGCTCGTACTCGCCCTCCTCGACGTGCAGCTCGCGAATCACCTTCGAGCGGGTGATCGACTCGAGGATCCCCGTCGACAGGGCCGGTGTCCGCAACGGTCCCTCGGCCGAGACCCAGAAGATCGACGAGGTCGGAGCCTCGAGCACGATCCCGTCGGGCCGGACCAGAACGGCCTCGTCCGCGCCGCGCGCGGCGGCGATCCGCGTCGCCTGCATGTTGGCTCCGTAGGAGAGCGACTTGACGCCCGTCAGGATCACAGTCGGGGAGTAGGTGACCGTCGCGAGGCTCACGGTCGTGCCGCGCGCCGGCAGCTCCTCGGTCAGCAGGATCCGCCGCCCCCCGCGGGTGAGCAGTATCCGCAGCTGTCCGTCGACCTCGCCGGTCCGCTCCAGGAGGACGGCGACCTCGCCCTCGACGGCCTCGCGGTCGACGGGCAGCTCGATCGCGGCCGCCGAGCGCTCGAGCCGATCGAGGTGCTCGGTGAGCGCGAACGGGCGCCCCGAGTACAGGCGGATCACCTCGAACACCCCGTCGCCGCGGTAGAGGCCGTCGTCGCACACGGGAATCGTGGTCCGCGCGGTCGGGGCGATCTCGCCGTCGACCGAGGCAAGCTCCTCGAAGGCCATTACCCGAGGCTATCCGAGCCCGGCCGGGCGCGTGGTCAGGCGCGCTCGATCACCGTGGCCAGGCCTTGACCAACCCCGACGCAGAGCGAGGCGATCCCGTACCGGCCCCGGCGACGGCGAAGCTCCCAGGCGAGCGTGGTCAGCAGCCGAGCGCCCGAGCAGCCGAGTGGGTGGCCGAGCGCGATCGCGCCGCCGTTGACGTTCAGGCGCCCCCCGTCGATCCCGAGCTCGCGCGCGCAGGCGAGCACCTGGGCCGCGAAGGCCTCGTTGATCTCGAACAGGTCGATCTCGTCGAGCTTCAGCCCGGACGCATCGAGCGCGCGCCGGATCGCGGGCACCGGACCGATCCCCATGAATGCCGGGTCGACCCCCGCGACGCCCGTGGCGACGATCCGCGCGAGCGGCTCGGCCCCGAGCTCCTTCGCCTTGCGCTCGGATGCGAGGACCAGGCAGGCAGCGCCGTCGTTGAGCGTCGAGGAGTTACCCGCGGTAATGCTGCCCCCCTCGCGAAACGCCGGGCGCAGCGCGGCGAGGCGCTCGAGCGAGGTATCGGCCCGCGGCCCTTCGTCATCCTCCACCAGCGTCGTCGTGCGGCCCTCCGGCGCCTCGACCGCGACGATCTGCTCGGCGAACCGCCGCTCGTCGCGGGCTGCGATCGCGCGCCGGTGGCTGGCGAGCGCGAACTCGTCCTGATCCTCGCGCGAGATCGAGTGGCGCTCGGCGACGTTCTCGGCCGTCTCGCCCATCGCCTCGGTCGAGTAGAGCTCGGCCATCCGCGGGTTGATCAGCCGCCAGCCGAGCGCGGTGTCATACATCGTCTGCTCGCCGCGCGGGAGGGCCGCGGCGGGCTTCGGCACCACCCAGGGGGCCCGGCTCATCGACTCCGAGCCACCGGCCAGATAGAGCTCGCCCTCGCCGAGCCGGAGCGCTCGCGACGCCTGGTTCACGGCCTCGAGCCCCGAGGCGCAGAGGCGGTTGACCGTCACCCCAGGGACCTCCACCGGCAGCCCGGCCAGCAGCGAGGCCATGCGGGCGACGTCGCGGTTGTCCTCCCCGGCCTGGTTCGCGGCGCCCCAGTAGACGTCGCCGACCTGCGCAGGATCGATCCCGGTGCGCGCCACCGCCGCCGCGATCGCATGGGCGGCGAGGTCGTCCGGCCGCACGCCGGCGAGGGCGCCCCGGTAGCGGCCCATCGGCGTGCGCACGGCGTCGATGATCAGCGCCTCGGCCATGGGCCGGCGATGATGTCACGCCGCCGGTGATGCTCGGCGCTGCGGGGCGGTCAAGCGGCGGAGGGAGGTCTAAGGTAGGCCCGTGGACTTCGTGGCGATCTCGCTCCTCATGGTCGGGTTCATCGTCCTCTGTCTCGTCCTGCTGGCGCGGGCCTACCCCGGCAGCGGCGCCGACCTGGTCGACTGGAAACCGACCCGCTCGCACGAGGTCGAGGCCCAGCTCGAGATCGACGACGTACAGCAGATGATCGAGGCGCAGAACGAGTACCGGCGCCGCCGCGGCGAGGCCGAGCTCACCGAGGAGGACGCCCAACAGATGGCGCGCGAGGACGAGGCGATCCGCGAGCGAGCCCGCCGCGCGCACGATCGCCGCCTCGACGAGCTCGAGGACGAGTTCGGCGCCTAGCCGGGCAAGGGATCCGGGGTCGCGGCGAACGTGGCGCGGGCGCTGATCGTCGGCTGCGGGTGCCGGGGCCGCGAGCTCGGGCGCGAGCTCCTCGCCGGCGACTGGGCGGTCCGCGGCACGACTCGGCGCGAGGACGAGGCCACGGCGATCTCGGAGTCCGGGATCGAGGCGGTCGTCGCCGACCCCGACCGCGTCTGGACGGTGCTCGAGCAGGTCGCGGACGTGGCCCTGATCTTCTGGCTGCTCGGCTCCGCCTGCGGCGATCCGGCCCAGCTTGGAGCGATTCACGGGGCGCGGCTCGAGCGGGTCTTGGAGCAGATCGTCGACACCCCCGTTCGCGGGTTCGTCTACGAGTCGGGTGGAACGGTCGAGCCGGCCGTGCTCCGCCGTGGCGCGGACCTGGTCGTCGCGGCCGGAGGGCGATGGCGGATCCCGTTCGAGCTGGTCGATGCGGACCCCGTCGACGTGGTCGCCTGGCGGGCGGAGATGCTCGCGGCGGCCGCGCGCCTGACGGCTGGCTAGGTCGCGCGGCTAGTTGGAGTCGGGGCCGGGGTTTCCGTAGTTCGGGAAGTCGATCGGATTCGGTGGGATGTTCGGGGCGTCGGCCTGCGCCCACGGCGCCTTGTCCGGGTAGTTCTTCGGCGCCTTGTCGAGCTCGTTGGCGAGGACGATGCAGCCGAACGCGATCGCCGCGACGATCGCGAGGAAGATCCCGTACATGGCGAGTTGGCGCCGGATCGTGGGGCTGTAGCGCCCGCCGACCACCTGGCGGCGCTTGTCGAGCCCCATCGCATCGGTCTCGGACTGCTCGTGGCGGGCGAGCCGCTCCTCGGGATCGTCCTTCTCGATCACGGTGTTCGGGCCGACCGATGGCGCAGTGATCGCGCTCGCGTCGACCTCCGCGGTGCCCCCCCGGACCCCGTCTGTGGCCATGGGTTCACCATACCCGCGCGACCGCGGGCCCGCGCCGGTTCCTCAGCGGTCCAGCCGCGCGAGGAGCTCGCCCAGGATGCGGGCGGTTGCGCCCCAGATCAGGTGGTCGTCGACGAGATAGGTCGGGGTTCGAAACGGGATGCCGCGACGTACCAGGCGGCGCATCCGAAACGATTCGCGCAGGGCGTCTACCGTGAACGCGAGCACCGTCTCGACCTCGGCGGGGTTCGGCTCGAAGCGCAGGCCCTCGTCGATCAGGCCGACGAACGGGTGCACCTTGTAGCTGGTCACGAAGGTCCCGATCGGCGGCAGGGCGCCGAGCACGTCGACCTCGCCCGCCGCCAGGCCGATCTCCTCCTCGGCCTCGCGAAGCGCCGTGGCCATCAGCTCTTCGCCGGGATGGTCGCGCCGGCCGCCGGGAAAGGAGATCTCGCCGGCGTGCCGGCGTAGGTCGTGGCGGCGCTCCGTGAACACCAGGCCAGGCCGGCCCGGATAGCCGAACATCGGGACCAGCACCGCGGCCTCCGTCTGGCCGTGGGCATCCATCGCCTCGGCCTCCTCGGGGGAGAGCAGCGCCGTCCGAAGCGTGGCCATCAGATGATCACCTGCACGGTGCCGCCGTCGACCGACCAGGCCGCCCCGGCGACGTAGGAGGCGCGCTCCGAGCACAGGAAGACGATCGCCGCGGCGATCTCGTCCACCTCGGCGAGGCGGCCGATCGGCCGCTTCTCGCCCGCCACCCGCAACGCCGCCTCGCGGGACTCGATCCCGCCCATCTCCTGCGACTGGTCGAGCAGGCCGCCCGCGTCCATCCACATCTCCGACGTGGTCGGCCCGGGGCAGACCGCGTTCACGAGCACTCCCTCGCGAGCGTGGCGGTCGGCAAAGAGCCGCGAGAGGGAGAGCTCGGCCGCCTTGGCGACCGAGTACTCGGGCATCTGCGCGGAGGGCCGCTTGGCGGCGGTCGACGCGACGTTCACGATCCGACCCCACCCGCGCGCCGCCATCCCGGGGATGGCCGCCCGCATCGCCCGCAGCGGCGCCATCACGTTCAGCTCCCAGGCCTCGTACCAGTCCTCCTCGGCTACCTCTTCGAGATCGCGCCAGCGCGCGGTGCCGGCGTTGTTGACGAGGACGTCCAGCCGACCGAAGTGCTCCTGGCCGGCGGCGACGATCCGGCCGCCGGCGTCGGCGTCGGTGACGTCGAGGGCCAGTACATACGCGTCGGCGCCGGCCGCCCGGCACTCGGTCGCGGCCTCGGCCAGCGCGTCGGCACCCCGGGCGACGAGGAGGACGGAGGCGCCCTCCTCGGCCAGCAGGCGCGCGGTGTGCCGGCCGATTCCGCGGCTCGCGCCGGTGATCGCGCAAGCCTTTCCGCTCAGGCCGAGGTCCATCAGGGCGCCGGCGTCGAGGACTCGATGCGATCGGTGATCGCCACGGGGGTCGCGCCGGCGAGCGCACGGTGCACGGGGCACTTGCCGGCGATCGCGAGCAGGCGCTCCCGCTGGGCTTCGTTCAGGGGCTCGGGCACCCGCAGGGCGACCGTCAGGTGGTCGATCGACGAGTTCTCGCCGTATTCGAGCTCGACCTCGACCTCCACCTCGCCGAGCTCCCACCCCTTTCGCTCGGCGTACATCTCGCAGGTGATCGCGGTGCAAGCGGCTAGCGCTGCGGCGACGGTGCGGGTTGGGGACGGCCCGGCGTCCTCGCCGCCCGCCCCGCGCGGCTCATCGATCACCAGCGTATGCCCGCCGTCGATCTCGACGTCGTGCGTGTATCCGCCCCGGCGGCGCGCCACCGCCCTCACGGCTTCGGCTCCTCGCGCTCGCGGCCGGCGAACAGCTCGGGCTCGTCCACGTCGGCGAAGCGCGCCATCGCGTAGGCGGCGTCGGAGGCGCGGTTGAGGAAGCGGAGCAGCTCCTCGGAGGCCAGCCCGCCGGCTTCGGCGAGCGCCACGGTGCGCCGCTCGGCCCGCCGGATCACCGCGCGGGCGACGTCGAGCTGCGCGGAAAGCCTGGTCCCGCCGGGAATGACGAACTTGGGTGGCAGCTCTACCCGCCCCATGTAGCGGTCGATCGCCTGCTCGAGCTCGGCCGCCATCTCCGGCGTCACGCGGCTGACGCCGTCCCGCAGCCGCTCCGCCGCCTCCGGCGCGGTGGCGAGCTCGGCGCCCGCGATGAACAGGTCATCCTGGAGGCGGAGGATGTCGGCGGCCAGCTCGGCCTCCCCGGGCCCGCAGAGGGCGCGGGCCGCTCCGAGCTGCGAGGCGGCCTCGTCGAGGGCGCCGTAGGCCTCGGTGCGCCGGTCTGATTTCGCCACCCGGCCGCCGTACCAGAGCGAGGTGGTGCCGTCGTCGCCCTTCTTCGTGTAGATGCGGGTCACGCACCGACCCTAGCTGAGCGGATTGAAGACGATCCCGGTGGGCACCTTCGGGAAGAAGTAGGTCGACTTCGGCGGCATCGTCTCGCCCGCCGCGGCGACCGCGCGCACCTGCTCCACCGGGGTCGGGCGCATCAAAAAGGCCGCGTGGACGCCCTCGTCGAGCGCCGCGAGCGCCTGCTCCGCGGAGGCGGTGTATCCGATTCCGCGCTTCGCCTCGATGTCCTCTGAGCTCATCCCGAGCGCGTCCCGCAGGAGCAGCGTCTCGAGGATTGCGGCGTCGAGCGTGCGGTAGGCCTCGGAGGCGTCGGGCATCGCCGCCGCGAGGCCGGCGGGGTCCTTGAGCCGCAGCCGGAACCCGCGGCGGTGATGCGCGTCGATGTAACCGAAGACGCCGATCCCCTCCTCTCCGGCCGGGTCGAGCCGCTCCGGGGGCACCTCGTCGACCGCGAACGCCCCCAGGATCGCCTCTCGCAGCGCCTCGCGCGGCCCGGGCTCGCCGAGGTTCGAAAGCAACCGGTGGTAGCCGAACACGGCCAGCCCGGGGTCCTCGAGCGCGACCAGCGCCATCAGCGTGTAACGGTGGTTGCCGTCCCCGCCGATCGCGTCGGCATAGGTTCGTGCCGTCTCGTAGCGGTGGTGGCCATCGGCGATCAGGAGCTCGGCCTCGGCGAGTTGGGCTGCGACCGCTCGGTGGGCCTCCGGATCGTCGATGCGCCAGACCCGGTGCGTGATGTCGTCGTCGTCGACGGCCTCGGCCCACGGCTCGAGCCGCGTGAACGCCTCGACGTGCCGCCAGGCGTCGCCCGGGTGCAGCGAGAAGATCGGCGAGAGGTTGTGGCGCGTTGCCTCGGTGAGCCACAGGCGGTCCTCCTTCGGGCCGGGCTGGGTGCGCTCATGCGGGCGGACGAGCCCCGGGCCGTAGTCGGTGACCCGCACCCGGCACAGGAGCGCGCGGCGCGTGCGGCGGACGCCGTCGGGCCCCTGGAACTCCTGCTCCAGCGCCCACAGCGCCGGGTCGCGATCCGCGGTGAGGATCCCCTGCAGCGTCCATTCCTCCAGGGTCTCGGCGGCGTGCTCGTAGGGATCCCGGCCCTCGGGGGCCCGCGGCAGGTCGATCTCGACCACGTTGAACGGCGAGCGCGCGAGCAGCTCTGCGCGGCGCCGGTCGTCGATCACGTCATACGGCGGAGCGATGACGTCGGCGAGCGAGGGCACCGCCGCGAGGCTGTAGTGCAGGGCGTTGAGCGGTCGGACCTCGGCCATCGGGCGCGCAACCCTACCCGTCGGGGGCCGAGGATCAGCGCTGGGCCTGCTCGGCGAACCATGCGCCCAGCGCTTCGAAGCCGGAGCGCTGGTCCTCCCCGCCGCCGAGCCCGCCGAGCGGCCCGGTGCCCCGCATCATCATCAGCTTCAGCTTTTCGCCATCGGTCGTCCTGAGCTTCAGCGTCACCGCGGCCTTCTCCATGATCGCGCTGCCGATGTTCGGCCAACCGTCGCCGGCGCCCTCGGCGCTGGCATCGGCGATCCGGTCGGGAGGCAACGAGATCGGCTCGCCGTCAGGATCGAGCTTGCGGGTCAGGCCCTGGACGATGAGCCGCCGCTCAGTGACCCCGATCCCGACGGCGCGGCCCCTGAAGAGACCCGACTGGGTGGCGATGCAGGCGCCCCTCAGCGTCTCGCCCGGCTCGAGCGCCGGCTCGATCGCGCCGCGCAGCTTGTCGCCGAGCTCGCCCGTGGCTCACGCCTCCGTCCCTAGACCCACGACGGCGACTCCTCGGCCGCCATCAGCCGCCGCGAAACGCCTTGTTGGCGAACGGGACGTAGTCGCGGCACGGCTGGCCGCGCAGGCCCGGGCACGGCGGCAGCTCGGTCGGGGCGTCGACGCCCGGCACAACGGGCAGGACGAGCTGCGAGGGCATGCGCCGCGAATGGGCGACCGCCACCCAGGGGGTGCTGTCCGGGTCGGCCTCGGCGAACGCCCAGATCGGCTGATCGCCGCCGGGGGCCGAGATGGACAGGCGGATTCGCGAGCCCTCGCGGTAGACGTGGCCCTCGTAGTAGAGCGGGATCGTCAGCTTCACCCAGCGCCCTCGAGGCAGCGTCCTCGCGTGGCGCTCGCGGTAGCTCGGCACGGGTTCGAGCACGGTCGTGTTGTCGAGGTCGAGCTTGCGCGCGTCGGACCGGAGCCACCCGCCCTGGACGAACGTCTCCTTGCCATCGGGGCGAACCTCCGTGACGGTCGCCTGCAGGTCCACGTTGCGAGCCTTCGAGCGCACCCAGAGCTCCACCGCACCGGCCCCGATGACCGCCGTGTCGGATTGCAGGGGCGAGCCCAGGTAGGACAGCGCGCGGCCCGGGGCGCTCTGCGTCCACTGGTAATTGGGCGACGCCGTCCAGATCCCGCCCGGGCCCGACCCGGTGTCGCCGCTGAAGTCCGTCGGGGGCCGCGCGTCGGGATCCCATGTGAAGCGCTCGGCGCCCTTCCGCCCGACCCGGTCGGCGAGCTTCTCGCCGCGGCCGAGATACCACGATCTGGCCTTCGTCGTCGGTATCGGAAAGCGCTTGAACGACTGCTCGAACGCGGGGATCGGGGTTCCCGGCGCGCCGCCCGCGCCGTTGTCGAACAGGATGCGCACCGGCGGCTGGGCCTCAAAGGCGGCGAGCGCCGACTCATAGTCCGGTTGCTGCTGGATCGGATCGTCCGGCAGGCCGACGCCCTGCACTCCCAAGAGAGTCGCATAGAGCACGGGAGCGGCGGCCCGCACGGCCGGTGGCAGTTGGGGTCTTCGCCCGGCGACGTACAGCTCGAGGAAGTCGAACCAGCGGTTGAACGTCGCCGGATCGAGCGAGTCCGCGTGCACCCCGTTTGCGAACGTGAACCACTTCCGCTTCGTGCCGGTGAAGCGTGAGGCAAGCGCCGGGCAGTGACCGCCCGTCTGCTCGTCGGTCCACTGACAGGCGAGGAACACCGGGACGTCGATCTTGTTGACGAAGGTGATCGGCGACAGCGGGTCGACCACCTGCGCGCGGTAGTAGTCGTTGCGCCTGACCTTCGAGATCAGGTCGACCGCCTCAGGGTGGAGGTCCTGGTTCGACCGGCAGGTCTCGTCGCCTCCCTCGATCCGGCGCCACGCCCATGGCTGACCCGTGGTCGGGCCGGCGGGCTGGGCGTCGTGGACCCTGTCATCCGCCCACGAGAGGGCGAAGCCCGTGTTGAGGATCCCGCCCGGATAGAGCGTCGTCAGCGTGCTGTCGATCACGGACAGGGGCGCGATCGCGGCGAGGCTGGGCGGCCTGGTCGCGGCGACGAACAGCTGGCTGATGCCGCCGTAGGAGATCCCGAGCATGCCGACCCGGTGGTTGAGCGCCCAGGGCTGCCGCGCGACCGTCTCGATCACGTCGTACCCGTCGAGCGACTGCAGGCGCTCGAAGTAGTCGAACGCGCCTCCCGAGCATCCGGTGCCGCGCATATTGACGTCCACGACCGCCCAGCCGAGCAGCGCCGCGATGGGCTGGATGCCGCTCTGCGGGCCGGCCGGGTCGGCGTAGCCGTAGCCGGAGTACTCGACGAAGGTCGGGTAGGGGCCCTCCTCAGGGGGACCCGGCAGGTGGACGTTGATCGCCAGCTGGGTTCCGTCGCGCGTAGTCAGATAGCCATAGCCGCCGGCCGGCAGCACCTGGTCGTAGATCGCGCTGCTGGGCGGCGCCGGGCGCGGGCCGAGCACCTTCAGGTTCGATGTCACGGCGGCCCCGACCTGTCGCACCCGGTAGCCGCCGCCGGGATCGAGGCGCCGGAAGACGACGCCGCCGAGCTCACCGGCCCGCTTCGCGTCGACGACCGTTCCGCGGCGCAGCAGCTTCACCCGCGCGCCCGGTGTCGCGTCGGTCACGTGGACCTGTTCGACGCTGCCCCGCGCGACCAGGGGCGCCGGGTCCTGTGCGTTCGCGGCGCCTCCCGACCCGCACGCAAGCGCCGCGACCGTGGCTGCGAGGATCCCGGCCAGTCGCCTGCCGAGTAGCGACCCGTCCCTGCGCGTCATGGGCGGGACTTTGTCACGTTCGGGCGCCGAGGGCAATCGACCCGTCCGCGCACGCCCGCAATCGGGGCGAACGGTACAAGTAAGGGTGAACGCCATTGCTCATGCGGGTTCTCCGACCGCATGTGGCAGCGATGTGGCACGGATCGGCCGAACCTCGACCCGAGCACCGCGCTTCAGCCGGTCCAGGGCGTCGGCCCGCCCGTGCCCGTACAGCTCGCGGACCAGCTTCGCGTCGGAGTGGCCGAGCTGGTAGGCGGTCAGCTCGTCGGTGAAGCCGAGGTTCACGTAGAAGTGCCACCCGCAGAAGTGCCGCAGCGAGTGCCAGTCGAAGTCCAGGATCGC
>Ga0075421_100008729_pt1 | contig 12472 bp, 12 predicted proteins | sample SoiMetdeltSBSDD5_FD_75292 | JGI IMG/M metagenome (GOLD analysis project Ga0075421, IMG submission 75292) | Bulk soil microbial communities from a Populus tree surrounding site in Tennessee, USA - Soil MetaG P. deltoides SBSDD5 | ecosystem: Environmental > Terrestrial > Soil > Tree plantation... | reverse complement strand
CACTCGAGATTCGGCGCGTGGTCACGGGACACGACGCAGTAGGCAAGGCGGTGGTGAAGGTCGACGAGCCAATGAAGCACGGCTTCACGAGCCGTCCGGGGGCGCTTGCCTGCAACGTGTGGACGACGGACCGGTCGCCCGCCAGTAACGACGGCGACGCGGACGAAGGTTTGCGGAAGGTCGGGATGACGGTGAAGGGCGGGACGATCTTCCGCGTCATCGAGTTCGCGCCCGGCGTCGAGGCACGCAATCACCGGACGGACTCGATCGACTACATCGTCGTCATGTCGGGCGAGATCGACATGGAGCTCGACGACTCGGTGGTGCATCTCCGAGCCGGCGACGTCATGGTGCAGCGAGGCACCATCCACAACTGGGTGAATCGCGGCTCCGCGCCGTGCACGCTGGCGGTCGTGCTCGTGGACGCGAAGCCGGCGGAGGCCGGCGGCAAGGTGCTGAACGCGGTTGGCTAGGGGCGCACCTGGACGATCATCTCGATCTCGACCGACACGTTCGACGGCAGACTTCCGTTGGCGACCACGGACCGCACGTGCGTGCCGCGCTCGCCGAATAGCGTTCGGAGGAGGTCCGAGGCGCCGTCGATGATCTCGTCCAGCCGATCGTAGCCGGGCGAGCAGTTGACGAATCCCACCACCTTCACGATCCGTGCGACGCGCTCGAGATCGCCGACGACGGCCTTGACGCAGGCCAGACAGTTCAGGGTCGAGTCGCGCGCCGAGCGGTACGCGTCCTCCGGCGTGACGTCGCGACCGACCACGCCGACGTAGCGCCGCACCCCGTTCAGGCGTGCCGTCTGGCCGGCGGTGAATACCAGGTCGCCAGTGCGAGAGCCCGGGAGATAGTTCCCGACAGGGACGGGCGCATCGGGCAGCGCCAGCCCCATGTCGCTCAGCCGCTGCTCGACGGTCATGCCACCTGGCGGGCGGCGGCCAGCATCGCCTCGTAGCCGCTCACCACCTCGCCCGGGATCTCGACCATCTCGACGATGCGCTCGAAGTCTTTGAAGCCGGAACCGGTCAGCACGCACACGACGGACTCGCCCGGATCCACGTGCCCGGCGGCCACGAGCCGGCGGAGCGCCGGCAGCGTCACGGCGCCGCTCGGCTCGATGAAGAGGCCTTCGCCGGCGAGGTCTCGCATGGCGGCGCGAATCTCGTCGTCGGTGACCGCGGCCGCGGCGCCGCCGGACGCGCGCACCGCTTCGAGCGCGCGCGCGCCGAGCAGCCCGGGATCGGCGGCGGCGAGCGCGCTGGCAATCGTGGGCTGCTTCTCCACGGGGGCGATCGTCGGCGCGCCGGTCTCCCAGGCGCGCACCATCGGCGCGCAGCCGGCGCCCTGGACGAGCGTCATCTTGGGCAGCCTGTCGACCCAGCCGAGGCGCTTCAGCTCGTTGAAGCCCTTCCACGTCTTGGCCAGCGACATGCCGCCCGCGGCGGGATGCAGGATGCGGTCGGGCGTCCGCCAGCCGAGCGTCTGCGCGATCTCGTACGCGTAGGTCTTCTTGCCCTCGTAACGGAACGGGTTATCGGTGCCGCAGTCGTACCACTTCACCTGACCGCTGGCGATGAGCCGCCGGTACATCGCGTTGATCTCCGAGTAGTGGCCGCGCACGCGGATGAGGCGGGCGCCGAAGAAGATGGCCTGGGCCATCTTCGGCACCGGCGTGTCGTGCGGGCAGAAGACGACGCTGCGCATCCCGGCGCGCGCCGCGTAGGCGGCGGTCGACGAGGCCTTGTTGCCAGTGGAGTCGCAGGCGAGCACGCCGTAGCCGAACTCGACGGCCTTCGTGGCCGAGACCGTGATCGAGCGGTCCTTGAGCGAGCCGGTGGGGTTGGCCGTCGCGTCGGACTTGAGCCACAGCTCGCGCACGCCGCAGGAGCGGGCCAGCCGGTCGGCGCGCAGGAGCGGCGTGCCGCCCTCGCCGAGGGTGACGATCTTCGCGGTGTCGAGCACCGGCAGCAGCTCGCGCCAGCGCCACACGTCGTCGGGGCGGCGCCAGAGCGCGTCGCGATCGACCTCCCGCGCCAGCCGCGCGTAGTCGTAGTCCGCCTCGAGCAGGTTCTCGCACTTCGGGCAGAGGAGGAGATCGCGGTCCGGCGGGTAGACGGCCGCGCAGTTGACGCAGGTGAAGCCGGTGAAATAGGTCATGACGCCTTCCTTCTCACGAGCAGCAGGGGAGTGAGCACGGCGAGACTGGCCACGATGATGACGGTGGAGATCGCGGGCAGGATGGGTGTGATCTCGTAGAAGATCGCGTCCCAGACCTTCACGGGCAGCGTCTTGGCCCGCACGCCGCTGATGAACAGCGTCACCACGACCTCGTCGAAGGACACGTTGAAGGCGAACAGCGCGCTGCCGAAGACGGCCAGCCGGATCTGCGGGAACGTCACGCGCGCGAACGTCGTGACCGGCCCGGCGCCAAGGCTGAGCGACGCCTCCTCGAGGGCCGGATCGACGCCGTGGAGCGCGCTGCCGACGAACACCACGACGAACGGGAGGGCCAGCACGCTGTGGGCCAGGACCAGACCGCCCACCGTGCCGACCAGCCCGGCGCCGGCGAAGACGTAGTAGACGGCCACCGCGAAGACGATGCTGGGCACGATGCGTGGCGCGATGAGCGCGGCCTCGAGCAGGCGCCGGCTGTGCCTCGCCAGCCGCCGCAGGCCGAGCGCCGCCAGCGTCCCGAGCACCGTGGCCACCACCATCGCCCCGAGGGCCACCTGCACGGAGCGTCCGAGCGCCAGCATCCAGTCGGGACTGGCGAAGAAGCGGCGGTACTGCGTGAGACCGGGGACGGTCGGGATGAGCTCGAACGTCATCGAGGAGCTGAAGGACATCGGGATGACCGTCAGCACCGGCACCACGAGAAAGGCGAGCACCGAGCCGCCGGCGAGAGCCAGCGCCGCGCGCGGCGCCAGGGTGCGCAGGCGCCGCCTCACGGCAGGCCCGCGGTGCGCGGCATGCGGCCCTCGAGCGCGCGAACATAGATCGCGTAGAGGAGTAGCGTGCCGAGCAGGAGCGTGTTGGCCAGCGCGAAGGCGAAGGGCCAGTTGAGCACCTGCCGCACGCTGAACTCGATGAGGTTCGACACCATCATCTGCTGCGGCCCGCCGAGGAGCGCGGGCGTGATGAAGAAGCCGAGGGAGACGATGAAGACGAGGAGCGCCCCGGCGGCGACGCCGGGCATGCTGAGCGGTAGGGTCACGCGCCAGAACGTCGACGCCGGATGCGCGCCCAGGCTGGCGGAGGCGTGGCGCAGCTCGGGCGGGATGGCCAGCAGCGCGCTCAGGACAGGGAAGATCATGTAGGGCAGCAGCATGTTGACCATGGCCACGAGCACGCCCAGCTCGTTGTACATGAGCTCGAGCGGCCGGTTGATCACGCCCCACTCGGTGAGTAGTCGGTTCACGAGCCCCGTGCGCTGCAGGAGGATCATCCAGACGTAGTTGCGGACCAGCACGCTCAGGAAGAACGGCACGATCACGCACAGCAGCAGCAGCTGACGCGTGCGCGGCTTCACCGAGGCCAGGAAGTAGGCGGCCGGGTAGCCGAGCAGGGCGGCGAACACCGTGGTGAGCAGGCTGATCTTCAGCGTGATCCAGAAGACGCGGCCGTACACGGGCGTGCGCCACATCCGCTCGTAGAAGGCGAGCGTGAAGTCGGGCGCGAACACGCTGCCCCAGATGACGCGGGCCAGGGGCAGGACGAAGGCCGCCAGCAGGAACAGCAGCGGCGGTCCCAGCAGCACGAGGCGTGCGAGCGTCGAGCGCTTCACGTCAGGATGGCGCGCGCGTCGGCGACCGCCGCCCCGCGCTCGAGCAGGAACAGTGGGTTCACGTCGAGCTCGGCGAGCGCGTCCACGTCCGCCATCAGCTCTGACACGCGCACGATGACGTCGACGGCGGCGTCGACGTCGCGCGCGGGCCGGCCGCGGGTGGCCCCCAGCAGTCGATGCGCGCGGATCTCCGCGGTCATCGCCCGCGCGTCGTCGCCGTCCACCGGCGCCAGGCGGAAGGCGACGTCACCCAGCGCCTCGACGTCGACGCCGCCCAGGCCGAACATCACGACCGGCCCGAACTGCGGGTCGCGAAGCGCCCCCACCACGCATTCGAGGCCGCCGGCGATCATCGGCGTGACCAGTGCGCGCGCCGGCGCGATGTCCAGCGCCGCCGCGCGCTCGGCGAGCGCGCGGAAGGCGCCGGCGACGTCGTCCGGCGCCACGTCGAGCCGCACACCGCCGGCCTCGGTCTTGTGGAGCAGCCGCGGCGACACGAGCTTGAGGGCGAGCCGGCCGCCGAGCTCGCGCGCGGCGTCGGCGGCCTCGGCGGGCGTGGCGACCATCTGTGACGGGGGGACGGCGATGCCATATGCGGCCAGCAGCTCGCGGGCGTCGGGCTCCAGCAGCACGCCGCCGGCGGCTCGCGCGAGGATGGCGCTCACGCGCGTGCGATCGGGCGCCGAGCGCCGCGTGCGGCTCGCGCGTGGACGCGCGGCCGCGCGCCAGCAGGCGGCGAGCGCCTTGGCCGAGGCCTCGAGCGAGCGGTACATCGGAACGCCGGCCGCGCGCAGGACGTCGAGCGCCGGCAGCTTTTCGCCCGCGTAGATCGTGTGCAGGATGAACGGCTTGCCGTGGCGTCGCACGACGTCCGCGAGCTGCCGCGCCGCGGCCTGCTCGCGAAGGCCCAGCTCCGGCGTCGAGATGCGCACGTAGCCGCCGAAGTGGCCGGCGAAGATCGCCGCGCCGACCTCCGGGTCGGCGAGGCAGACGTCGGCGACGCGCGGGACCACCTCCGGCTCTTCCTCCGCCTGGCCTGCGAAGTCGATGGGGTTCGCGACGCCGCTGCGCGCGGGCAGGATCTCACCGAGGCGGCGCTGCGTGGCGTCCGACAGCGTCGGGACGGCCAGGCCGCAGCGATCGGCGGTGTCGCACACGATCGTGGCGTGGCCGCCGCCGTCCGAGATCACCGCGACGCTGCGCGACCGCAGCGGTGGCAGTGAAGCCAGCGCGATGGCGGCGTCCCAGGCGTCCTCGCTCTCGGCGGCGCGGACGATCCCGCACTGCCGGAAGGCGGCGTCGACGATGCGGCCCTCGCCGGCGAGCGCGCCGGTGTGGGACAGCGCCGCACGGCGGCCGCTCTCGGTGTCGCCGGGCTTCAGCACGACGACCGGCTTGGGCGACGGATGCGAGCGCATCAGCTCCCACAGCGCGCGGCCCTCCAGCGGGCCGAAGCCCTCGAGGTAGGCGACGATCACCTTCGTCTCCGGATCCGCGAAGAGGTAGTCGAGGTACTCGGGGACGCGGACGTCCGCGGCGTTGCCCACCGTCACCAGCTTGCTGAAGCCCAGGCCCTTCTCGCGCGCGAGCTGGCCGAACGTCAGCGCCATGTTGCCGCTCTGCGAGATCAGGGCGATCGGGCCGCGCGGAACGTCCCACCCCATCGCGTTGACCCGGCCGGAGCCGCTGAAGAGCCCGGCGCAGTTGGGCCCGACCACCCGCGCGCCGCTCGCGCGGGCGACGCTCACGAAGCTCTGCTCGACGCGCTTGCCCTCGGCGCCGGTCTCGCCGAAGCCCGCGGTGATGACGACGATCCCCCGCACGCCGGCGGCCACGCAGTCCGCCACCGCGCCGGGGACCAGGTCGGGACGCACGAGCACGACCGCCATCTCCACCGGCCCGGGCACCTCCCGCAGGGATGGATAGGCCTTGCGCCCGAGGATCTCCGATGCCGTCGGATGGATCGGATAGAGCGGGCCGTCGAAGCCGCTCTCCACCATGCTCCGCCACCGGCGCCCCCCCGTCTTGTGCAGCACGGTGGAGGCGCCGATGACGGCGGCGCTGGTGGGATTGAACAGCGGATCGAGCGGATGCCTCACTCGCTCACCGGTTCTTGAACTGCGGCACCCGCTTCTCCGAAAACGCGCGTGGGCCCTCCTTGGCGTCGTCCGTCTCGTGGATCAGCGCGGTCACCGCCGCATAGAAGCGCAGCATGTCCTCCGGATGCTCGTGCAGCCCGCGCCATGCCAGCTCCTTGGTGACGCGGATGGCCAGCGGCCCGTTGTCGGCGATCTTTTGCGCCATCTCGTCCGCGGTGCGCATGAGCGCCGCCGGCTCCACGAGGCGGCTCACCAGGCCCACCTCGTACGCGCGCCTGGCGTCGATGCGCTCGCCCGTGAGCAGCATCTCCATCGCCACCGACATGCCGACCGTCTGCGGCAACCGCATCGCGCCGAAGCCGTGCAGGATGCTCCAGCGCACCTCGGGACAGCCGAACGACGCGGTCGTGGAGGCGATGCGGATGTCGCTGCCGAGCGCCAGCTCCAGGCCGCCGGCGAGGCAGTAGCCGTTGACGGCGGCGATCACCGGCTTCACCGTCTGCAGCCGCTGCCCCAGCCGGTTCTGGCGCTCGAAGTCCCACAGCTCGTTGATGCCGCCTTCGTGCGAGCCGCCGTGCATCTTCTTGAGATCAGCACCGGCGCAGAACGCCTTGTCGCCGGCGCCGGTGATGACGGCGACCCGCAAGGCCGGGTCGGCGTCGAACTCCTTCAGCCGCTCGCCCATGAGGCGCGCCGTCTCCAGGTCGAAGGCGTTCATGGCCTCCGGGCGGTTGATGGTGATGCGCGCGATGCTGCCCTTCTTGTCGTAGAGGATCTTGCTCAACGGAGTCTCCACTCGTTCCACTGCTCGTTGACCTTGTCCAGGTTGGGGCCCCACCAGTCGCCGCTCAGCAAAAAGCCCTTCTTGATGTTCTCGGGATCGGAGGACAGCAGCGGGCGCACCTTGGGCTCGACGAGGGCCATGGCCTTGGTGTTCGTCGGGCCGAAGGCGATGTACTTCGTCAGCTCCGCCTGCGGCTTCGGCTGGAGCGCCCAGTTGATGAACTTCATCGCGTTGTCGGCGTTGGGCGCGCCCTTGGGCACCACCCACGCCTCGTAGGTCAGCGCGGCGCCGTCGTAGCTGATGCCGATGGGCTCGCCGTCCAGCATGAACGTGATCGAGCGCGTCCACGGCGTGGCCGTGATCTCGCCGCTCTTGAGCAGCACGCCCGGCTGCGGGAACTGCGACCACCACACCTTCACCTCGGGCTTCAGACGGTCCAGGCTCTTGAGCGCGCGGGGCACGTCGAGCGGGTAGAGCTTGTCCTTCGGCACTCCGTCCGCGATGAGCGCGAACTCCAGGCTGTAGGTGGGCGCGTTGTAGTAGCCGCGCGGGCCGGGAAACTTCTTGGCGTCCCAGAAATCCGGCCACGACATCGGCGCCTTGCCTTGCGCGTACGCCTTGGTGCTGTAAGTGAGCAGCATGGGGATGGTGACGCAGCCGACGGCGTGCTCCGTCACCAGCTGGGGGATGACGTCCTTGGCGTTGATGGCGTTGTAGTTCAGCCGCTGCACGAGGTCGTCCTTCACCGCCGTGTAGCGCAGGCGATCCGGGATCGAGATCAGGTCCCACTCCACGTTCTTCGACTGCACCTGCGCGCGGAGCTTGGCGATGTCCACGCCCGTGGTCTGGACCACCTTGATGCCGGTCTCCTTCTCGAACGGCTCGAAGAGCGCCTTCGTCTGCCCTTCCTGGTAGCTGCCGCCGAAGCCGACGAAGACCAGCTCCTTCTTGCCCTGCGCGCGCACGACGCTCGGCAGCGTCGCGCCGGCCAGCGCCCCGGCGGTGGCGCCGAGGAACCGTCTGCGTGAGATCCGTGGACTCTGCATGAGCGTCCTCCTGGTCAATGGTTCACGGTGAGGCAGTCGGCCGGGTCCCAGCCAACGCTGAGCTGCTGGCCCGTCTTCCACGGCTGGTCCACCGAGGGCGCGAGCGTCTTGGCGACCAGCTCGTCCCGCTGATCGAGCAGCAGCCGGTACTTCACGAGATCGCCGACGTAGAGCAGCTCCAGCACCTCCGCCTGGTAGCGGTTGGCGCGTCCCTCCGCCGCCCGTCCCAGCCGCACGTACTCCGGCCGCACGACGAGGTGCGCGGCGCCGGTTCCGCCGACGGTTGTTCGGACGCGCAGGCCCTTGGCGCTGGTGAAGATCGCGTCGTCGCCGAGCGTGCCGGAGAGGAGATTCGACTCGCCGATGAAGTCGGCCACGAACTGGTTCGCGGGCCGGCGATAGACCTCGAGCGGCGGCCCGAGCTGCTGCAGCCGCCCGCCGTCCAGCACCGCGATCACGTCGGACATCACCAGCGCCTCCACCTGGTCGTGGGTGACGGAGACGGTGGTGATGCCGAGCTCCCGCTGCAGGTGGCGCAGCTCCACCTGCATGTCCTCGCGCAGCCGCTTGTCGAGGGCGCCGAGCGGCTCGTCCATCAGCAGCACCGGCGGCTCGAAGACGATCGCGCGCGCCAGCGCCACGCGCTGCTGCTGGCCGCCGGAGAGCTGGCGCGGATAGCGGTCGGCGAATCCATCCAGCCGCACCAGGCCCAGCGCCCGCCGCACCCGCTCGGCGATGTCCGCGCGCGGCGTGCGCCGCATCTGGAGCGGATAGGCCACGTTCTGGAACACGGTGAGGTGCGGGAAGAGCGCGTACTGCTGGAACACCACGCCGATGTTGCGCCGGTACGGTGGCCGGTCGGTGATCGACGCGCCGCCCACGAGGATGTCGCCGGCCGTCGGCTCCTCGAAGCCGGCGATCATGCGCAAGGTCGTCGTCTTGCCGGAGCCGCTCGGGCCGAGCAACGTGAGGAAGGTGCCGCCGTCCACCGAGAAGGAGACGTCGTCCACCACGCGCGTGCCGGCGAACGCCTTGGTGAGCCCGCGCACTTCGAGCGTCGCGCCGTGGATCCTCAAAACGTGGGCGGGATGATGGCCCAGATGCATCTCAGCTGGCGGCGGCCGGGGTTGGCGATGCGATGCGGCACCGAGCAGTCGAACCGGATGCTATCGCCGGCGTGCAGCCGGTGGACGGTGTCGTAGAGGGTGACGTCGGCCACGCCCGCCAGCACGACGCCGCACTGCTCACCCGGATAGGCGAACGCCTCGTCGCCGGTGCTGGCGCCCGGCGCGTACACGCTCACGATGAACTCGATCTGGCCCGAGAGGTCGGGCGTCAGCAGCTCGTAGGTGATCCCCCGGCGCGGTGACAGGCGCTTGCGCTCCCCCGCGCGGACCACCAGCCGATCCGACGCCGCGGGGGCGGGGAACAGATGGCCGATGGTCGTCCCGAGCGTGCTTGCGATCGCCTTCAGGCTGCCCAGCGTCGGGTTCGACTGGTCGCGCTCGATCTGGCTGAGCGCGCTCGGCGTGATCCCGGCCTTGTCCGCGACATCCTTCAGCGTCAGCCGGCGCTGGAGCCGGAGACTGCGGATGCGCGGACCGACGGCGGCGTGGGCCATGGGAAAGTGGCGCTGAATCTATGAAGCGGGGCTGAAAAAGTCAAGATGGCCCGCCCGACGCCGACAAGATGTCACTTCGCCGTCTAGCGCTCGCCTTTGACCTCGCGATTGCGCTGGATTCACGCCGACGCTCCTTGGCCGCGCGCTTGCACACGGGCGGGCGGCTTCGAGCGACCTGGCAACGTCCATATATAAGGAGACCACAGGGTGACGACGGCAGCGAAGCTGGAGCGGCTGGTGCGGATCCTTCCCGGCGTCGCCGGCTACCAGGACCGCGAGAAGGCGCGCGAGACGGACAAGCAGCTTCGCATGCGCCTGGGCGACGAGCTCAAGCGGCTCGTGCGCGACCTCGAGGCGGACAAGCGGCGCCTGCTCCAGGCGAGCCAGCCGGGGATGCTGCCGCTGCTGGACGGGCTCTCCGGCAAGCTCGAGAAGCTCGCGCGGATGTTCGAGTTCGCCACGCGAGGCTACAGCGCCCTCTTCGACCTGCGCCACGTGGATCTGAAGCGTCTCGAGCAGCTCTATGAGTTCGATCTCCGCGTCTTCGACACGCTCGGGAGCATCAAGGCGAAGGCTGACGCGGTGCACCGGGCGGTCGCGGACGCCGCGGCGCTCCAGCGCGCGGCCGATGACATGGAGGCGGCGCTCGACGATCTCGAGCGGGCATTCGAGGCGCGCCGGCAGCTGCTGGCGGCGGAATAGGACAGCGCGATGTCACCGATCATGCTCGAGGTCATCGAGTGGTTCGATCAGACCGGCATGGAGATGGCCCACCGCTATCCCGAGGGCGGCTCCGGCGATATCAAGATGGGCGCCCAGCTCGTCGTCCGCGAAAATCAGGCAGCGGTGTTCTTCCGCGACGGGAAGGCGCTCGACGTGTTCGGGCCCGGCCGCCACACGCTGTCGACGCAGAACCTGCCGATCATCACGCGCGTGCTGTCGCTGCCGTACGGCTTCACCAGCCCGTTCCGCGCCGAGGTCTACTTCGTCAACCTGAAGGTCTTCACCAACATGCGCTGGGGGACCAAGGACCCGGTCGCCTTCAAGGACAGCCAGCTCGGACTCATCCGCCTGCGCGCCTTCGGCACCTTCACGCTGCGGATCACGCAGCCCTCGCTCTTCGTCAACAGTCTGGTCGGCACCAGCGCGTCCTACGGCACCGATCAGCTGGAGGACTATCTGCGCGAGGTGGTGGTGGCGCGGCTCAACGACTACCTGGGCGAGAGCGTCGACACGCTGATCGAGCTGCCGCGGCACTACGATGAGATGGCGGTGGCGGTGAAGACGCGCCTGGCCGAGGACGTCCGCAAGTACGGCATGGAGCTCGTCGACTTCTACATCAACCGCATCACGCCGCCCGAGGACGTCCAGCGGATGATCGACGAGCGCTCCGGCATGGGCGCCGTCGGCAACCTGGACCAGTTCCTCAAGTTCAAGGCGGCCAAGGCGATGGGCGACGCCGCCACCAGCGGCCTCGGCAGTGGCGCCGCCGCCGGCATGGGCGTCGGACTCGGCGCGGGCGTCGGCATGATGCTGCCCGGGATGCTCGGCAAGTCGCTGGGCGCTGACCCGACGGTGGCCGCGACGATCACGTGCCCGGGCTGCCAGACCGCCGTCGCGCGCGACAGCAAGTTCTGTCCGCGCTGCGGCCGCCAGCTCGCCGTCGCCAGGAAGTGCGCGCGCTGCCAGGCCGATCTCCCGACGGACGCGCGCTTCTGTCCGTCCTGCGGCCAGGCCGTCTCGTAGTCGGCTCCGCCCGTTGAGCCAGCTCGTCGTCGCGACCGAGTGTCCCAGCTGCGGCGCGCCGCTCGACGTCTCCGAAGGCTCCAATACCGTCCGCTGCGGCAATTGCCGCTCGAATCTTCTCGTCACCGGCCGCAAGCAAGTCCTGAGCTATCACGTTCCGGCCAAGACGACGGAGGAGGCCGCGCGCTCGGTCGTCAGGTCCGCCTGCGCCGGCGCGCACGTCGTGCACGCCGACCTCTATTTCATTCCGTACTACCGGCTGACCGGCCACGACTTCACGTGGCAGCGCCGCGCTCCACAGCCCGTCCCCGACGACGACACGTCGCGCACGACCCCGGCGAGGCCGTTCCGTGACGAGCAGGAGGAAGGCCGCGCGCTGGTGGCCGCCGTCCTCACCAGCGGGCGCTCGTCGACGGACGCCGTCGAGGCCGGACCGCCCCAGCTGGTCGATCGCTACATCGAGAAGAGCTTCGTCGCCCGCGCGCTGCCTGAGCTCGCCGTGTACTCGCTCGGCATTCGCGCGCAGGTCCTTCGTGTGGATCTCATGCGCCCGGAGAAGCTGGCGCCCCTCGGCAAGCCGGTGGCCGTCGGCATGGACGTCGACGCCGCCATGACTCGAGGTCTCCAGGAGCCCGCCACGCGTATCGTCTACCGCCAGGTGCTCGCGCGCGTCCTGTCCGTCATCTACTTCCCGTACTGGGTGCTGGAGCTGCAGCAGGGCGGCGACGGCTGGCTCACGCTGATCGACGGCGTGACCGCGAGCGTGGCGCAGCCGCGCGCGCCGCTTGCGCTGCGACAGTCGCTCGACGTCGCCGCCTCCGGTGACGTGGCGACCGCCGGGTTCCGGCCGCTCGTGTGCCCGAACTGCGGGTGGGATTTCCCGGTCAGCGCGGACGACGTCGTGTTCGTGTGCGCGTCGTGCGCGAAGGCGTGGCTGCTTCACGGCACCGAGATGACCGAGGTGTCTCACGAGATCGCCGCGGTGGCCGGCGTCGACGACGCGATCTACCTGCCGTTCTGGCGATTCGACCCCGGCGGCTGCGTTCCGGCGTTCCGCTATCGGCGCCTGAAGGCGCTGGCGGATCTGACCACCCGGCTTTCGGCCAGGCCGCTCGGCTACGAGCGCTGGACGGGCGAGCGCCCTCGCAACGTGCGTGGCTGCTTCTACGACGCGGAGGATGCCGGGCTGCTCGCGCAGTTTGCCGCGGCGGGGCAGCAGCGTCCGGCGGCCGCGGGAGGACGAGCCACACTGATCTGGCTGCCGTTCAAGCGGGCGGGGCAGGAGATCGTCGATCCGTTCACGGGGATGGGGTTGCAACAGAGCCTCCTGGTCTGACAGCGCGGCGTCTGCCGCCGCGCGCGCGACGCAGTCGCCTCCGC
>Ga0075421_100008728_pt1 | contig 12473 bp, 9 predicted proteins | sample SoiMetdeltSBSDD5_FD_75292 | JGI IMG/M metagenome (GOLD analysis project Ga0075421, IMG submission 75292) | Bulk soil microbial communities from a Populus tree surrounding site in Tennessee, USA - Soil MetaG P. deltoides SBSDD5 | ecosystem: Environmental > Terrestrial > Soil > Tree plantation... | reverse complement strand
GTCCGAGTCGCTCGAGATCCTCGGCCGCATGAAGCTCAACAACCACGTCGACCCCGACCTGTTCGACATCTTCGTGCGGCGCAAGGTGTACCGGCGCTACGCCGAGATGTTCCTCGACCCCGAGCAGATCGACGAGGTCGACGAGTCGAAGATTCCGGGCTACGCACCCTGAGCGCAGTAGCGCCGCCACATCTGGCGGTAGAGGTTCTCCAGATCCTTCGTGAAACCCGCTTCGTTCATCAGCGCGCTCGCTTGCAGCCGGGCGCGCAGCGTGCCTCTGAGCTTGGCGAGCAGTTCCGGTTTACCGGAGAAGTCCACGGCCCGTCGCACATAGTCCTGCGGATTCGACGCAATCCAGTCGCCTAATTCGGCGGTGGTCAGGATGCTCGCCGCGCTGCGCGAGCTCGGCCGCTGCCCTGGCATGGTCAGCACTGGCACGCCCATCCACAGCGCGTCGCAGGTCGTGGTGCCGCCGCTATAAGGAGTGGTATCGAGCGCGATGTCGACCCGGTTGTACCAGCCGAAGTAATCCTGCAGCGAAACGTACGGTACCAGCTCGATCCGCGCCGCGTCGATTGCCATCCGGGTCAGGTCTTCGAGCAAATCGTCCTGCGCACGTCCCGCCGGCACGCCGCACACCACCAGCCGCGCCTGCGGGACTTTGGCCAGGATCTGCGCCCACAGCCGCCGGCTGGTCTGCGACAGCTTGACCGTCTGGTTGAACGAGCCGAAGGTGACATGGCCGTTGCGCTCGGCGGGCGGGGCGGACGTCGTCGCGGCGCTCATGAACGGCCGGTAGCACCACTGGCTGTGCGGCAGACGCACCAGCTTCTCGGTATGGCGCGCATCCGTGAGGCCTATCGGATCGGCATGCGCGTCGGTGATGCGGTAGTCGATGCGCGTCATCCCGGTGGTGTTCAGATAGCCGAGCCAGGTCGCCTGCACCGGCGCCGGCTTTTGGGCGAATACGCGCAGCTGAGGCTCGCCCGAGTGCCCGGCGAGGTCGACGAGGATGTCGATTGCGTCGGCGTGGATGATCTCGGCGATCTGGGCGTCGGACAGCCCCGCGCACGGCCGCCAGGCGTCGGCGTGGGCGGCGAGCTTGCGGGTGAATTCGTCGATGCGCTCGGCGGTTGAATAGCAGAACACCTCGACCGTTGCGCGGCTACGGCGCTCCAGCACCGGCAGGAGGAACAGGGTCACGACGTGGTAGGAGAAGTCGCTGGACACGTAGCCGATTCGCAGCCGCCTGTCCGGATCCGGTCTGGCGGGGAACGTGAAACGCGTGGCAATGGCCTGCTCGAGGCACCGGCCGAACTCGGCATGGCGTGTGAACAGCTCGTCCTCGGAAATCTGATCCGAAGCATTCCAGGCGAAAAGCTCCGCCGACATGAGCTCGAAATCGCGCGGCGCGCGCCGGTAAAGCTCCAGTGCTTCGGCGATGCGGCACTGGCCGAGGAGGGCGCCCCCAAGGCTGCGATAGGCGCGCGCGAATTTCGGGTCCGCGGCGACGGCGCGGCGCAGCGCGTCCTCTGCTTCGCGGGCGCGCATCAACTTCCTCAGGACCACTCCGTAGTTGTACAGCGCCTCGGCCCAGTCCGGCCGCTGGCGCAGCACCACTTCGAGCTCCAGCGCGGCGCCTGCGGGATCGCCTTTGGCTTCGAGCACGTGAAACAGCGCCGCGTGCGCATCCAGGCTGTGCGGATCGAGGGCCACCGCGCGCCGCAGCGCCTCCGCCGCCGCATCGAGGCGACCAAGCTTGCGCAGGACGCCCGCGTAAAGGAAAAGCGAGCCGAAGTCGTGGGGCTCGGCCGCTTCGAACTCGGTGGCAGCGGCCTCCAGCTTGCCTTGCGCTTCGAGCACGCAGGCGAGCACCACGCGCGCCTGCGGAAAATCGGGCCGCGTGCGCAGCGCTTGGCGCAGCAGCTGCTCGGCTTCGGCATGCGCGCCGCGCTGATGACGAAGCTTGCCGAGGTTGTAGCGGGCGTACGGATTGGCAGCATCGATGGCGAGCGCCTTCTCGTAGCCGGCAACCGCGCCGGCCTCGTCGCCGAGCGCCTGCAGCGCGATACCGAGATTGAGATGCGCCCTGGCCGATTGCGGTGCCAGCCGCGCCGCTTCGCGGTACAGCGCGCAGGCTTCCTCCAGCTTGCCCGCGTCCTCGGCGCGATTGCCCTGGGCAATGAGACGCTCGGCTGCCTCGGTCGCTCCTGACACGCGCGAATTTTACGCCGCGGCCGGGCGAGCGAACCCACCCGCGTATAATCGCGCCGCCACATCGACGGGGCGGCCATCTTGCTGAACTGGTTCTCGCGCAAGCACATCGACGAATTCGCCGACTCGATCGTCGCCGAGCTGGTGGAGCGATTCCCGCAGTCTGGCGTCGACCTGTCGACCACCAAGGCGGCCGAGAAAGCCATGCGCACGCTGGATCGGATCTTTTCCCGCATCAGTGCCTTCGCTGCCGAACGGCGGCCGAACCTCTACCAGAAGGCGTGCTTCGGCAATCGCATCAAATGGGCGTTGAAGGAAGCCGGATACCCGGCGCCATTCGTGGAGGTTGCCACGCGAAAATTGATGACCTACATGGCGTTCGCGTCCAGCGCGCGCCGCGCGCCCTGAGGTTGCGTTGCCCATTTACGTCCGGCGCTGCCAATTTCCGTCACTCTGCGCCCTCGATTGGTGACATTTTTAACGCGCGTGGCCCGTCCGGCGGGTGGCATGCGGTTTGCGTATAGAGGGCGGGTCGGGTATAAAGCCACCGGCCGAGTTGTCCACCAATAGAAGGGAGTACGAATATGAAAACGCTTCAGAAGGGCTTCACCCTGATCGAACTGATGATCGTGGTCGCGATCATCGGTATTCTGGCGGCGGTTGCGCTGCCCGCCTATCAGGACTACACGATCCGCGCCAAGATGTCGGAAGTCATTCTGGCGATGAGCTCCTGCCGCACCTCCATCACCGAGGTGTATCAGTCGGGTCCGACGACTGCGCCGGCTGCCAACGGCTGGGGTTGCGAGATCACCACTACCTCGCAACAGACCAAGTACGTAAGCGGCGTGACCACCGACGTGAACGGCAAGGTGCTGGCGACGGTGCAAGGCGTAGCGACCGTAGTGAACACCTCGGTCGTCACCCTGCTCCCGCTGTCGAACGCCTCCACGCCGGCTGCGTTCTCGGCCGGTGCGAGCCAGACGCTGTACGGCTGGCGCTGCGGCCTGGCGGCTGACGGCACGACCGTTTCGCCCAAGTATCTGCCCGGCTCCTGCCGCGGCTAATAGCCAAGCTTAGCTTCACCAAAAAGGTACCCTTCGGGGTACCTTTTTTTTTGGGGGGCGCGGGGGCGCCGATGACCGAGTTGACGATTCTGATGCCCTGCCTCAACGAGGCGGCGACCGTAGGCAGCTGTATCGCCAAGGCTCGCGGCTTCCTCGAGCGCGCGGGAATCGAAGGCGAAGTGCTGGTGGCCGACAACGGCTCGGACGACGGCTCCCGCGCGCTGGCCGAGCGCGCCGGTGCGCGCGTGGTCGAGGTCGCCGAGCGCGGCTACGGAGCGGCGCTGGCCGGCGGAATCGCTGCCGCGCGCGGGCGCTACGTCATCATGGGGGACGCCGACGACAGCTACGACTTCGGCCGCCTCGAGGGTTTCGTCACCAAGCTGCGGGAGGGCTATCCGCTGGTCATGGGCAACCGCTTCCGCGGCGGCATCCGAAGAGGCGCCATGCCGTTGCTGCACCGATACCTCGGCAACCCCCTGCTGAGTTTTGTCGGCCGGCTGCTTTTTCGCAACCGCGTTGGTGATTTCCATTGCGGCCTGCGCGGCTTCGATCGTGAAGCGGTGCGCGCGTTGAACCTCAGTACTAATGGCATGGAGTTCGCCAGCGAGCTCATCGTGAAGGCATCGCTGGCGGGGTGGCGAATCGCCGAAGTCCCGACCACGCTGTCTCCCGATGGCCGGGGCCGGCCGCCGCATCTGCGTACCTGGCGCGACGGCTGGCGCCATCTGCGCTTTCTGCTGCTATTCAGCCCGCGCTGGCTGTTTCTCTATCCGGGCCTCGCCTTGCTAGCCGCCGGAATCGCTTTGACGATAACGCTGTACCTCGCGCCCCTGCAGGTCCTGGGCGCCGGACTGGATATTCACAGCATGCTGTACGCGTCGGCTGCGGCGCTGCTTGGTCTGCAGCTGTGCCTGTTTGCGTTGTTCGCGCGGGTCTCGGCGCAAAACGCGAGGCTGCTGCCCCGGCGACCGGGTCTGGACAGGCTGCTCAGGATGCTGACGCTCGAGCGCGGCCTGCTGCTCGGCATGTCACTCGCGCTCTGCGGGCTGCTCTGGAGCGGCGCCGCGTTCTGGCAATGGCGCGAAGCCGGGTTCGGCGCATTGGATCCGAGGGTCGTCATGCGGGATACGATTCCCGCGGCATCTCTGATGGTCGGCGGCATGGAGATCATGCTCGCCGCATTCCTGCTGAGCATCCTCAGCCTGCAGGAAGGCGATTGATGCCGCTGACGATCGGGCTCGGCGGCCTGGCGCTGCTCACCCTCGCGATGTTTTTCGACATGCTCGCCGCACCGGGCACGCGAGTCCTCGGCGATCCCAGCCATGACCTGGCGGTTCATTTTCTGTGGTGGCGGGAATTCGGCTTCGCCGAGCTGGCGAAAGGCAACCTGGCGCTGTGGAATCCGCATATTTTTTCCGGTGCGCCATTCTTCGGCAACACGCAGTCGGCGCTGTTCTATCCGGTCAATTGGCTGTTTCTCGCTCTACCGCTGCCGTTGGCGACGAACTGGAGCATCGCGCTCAACGCGTGGCTGCTGGGAGCGTTCATGTATCTGTGGGCCTGGCGCCGCGGCCTGCATCCGCTGGCGGCGTTCATGTGCGCCGCGCTGCTGATGCTCTGCGCCCCGTACTTTCTGCACGTGCCGGCCGGGCATCTCAACATCGTTTCGGCCATTCCGTGGATCCCCATTCAGTTCCTGGCGATCGACGAATGGCTGGGCTCGCGCCGGCGCATCTGGTGCCTGATCGGCATGCTGGCCGTTGCAATGCAGCTCCTTGCCGGCCAGCCGCAATACGTCTACTTGACCGGGCTCGCCGCCGGCGGCTACGCAGTGCTCAGGCTGCTGGAGCGGCGTGAGCGGCGAGCCGCGGCCGCGCTGGGCCTGCTTTGCGTATATGCAGGCGGAGCGCTGCTGGCAGCGGTGCAGCTCTTCCCGGGCATGCAGGCGACGAGCGAAACGATTCGCTCGCGGCCGCTCCCGTTCCAGTTCGCCGCGTCTTTCAACTTTCCGCCGGAAAATTTGCTTACGCTGCTCGCGCCCGGCTTTTTCGGCGATATGACGAACCAGCCGTACTGGGGCCGCTGGTATCTGTGGGAGGCCTGCGGCTTCATCGGCGTCACCGGGCTGGCGCTCGCCGGCTACGGAATGGCGCGCGCCACGGTGCCGGGAAAGAACGCGCTTCTCGGCGTCGCCGCGGTCGCGCTGGTTGTCGCGCTCGGCGACAGCACGCCCCTGTTTCGCGTGCTTTTCGACTGGCTTCCGTTGTTCGACCGATTCCGTGGCGCCGGAAAATTCATCTTCATTACGGCGCTGGTTCTCGTGCTGTTCGCCGGCTACGGACTGGACCGCATGCTGCGCGAGCGAACCGTACCCGCACGCGCACTCGTGGTCGGTGCTGTCGTTGCCGTCGCCGTCTGCGGCGCCGCGATCGCGATCCGCTCGGTGGACTGGAGCGTAGTGACCTCTGCGATCGTCGCCAGCGGCGCCGGCTACACCGACCCGCGCAAGCTTCCCGCCAGCCAGGCCTTCGCCTCGCTGGGATTGCTGCTCGCGGGGCTCACGCTTGCGGCGGCCGTTTGCCTGGCGTTCTGGACTCGCCGCCAGCCTCGCGCTGCATTCCTGCTGGCGGCACTGGCCATTGGCGAAGTCTTTGCGTTTGCGCGAATGCAGCGCACCACGTTCGACAGCACGCAGGTGGTGATTCCGGAGCTGCGCCGCTTCCTCGCAGAGCAGCCGGGCGAACATCGTATTCTCAACCTCTGGAATCCCAATACAGCGATGTCCATGCGCGCGCATGAGCTCTGGGGGTACGACCCCGGCGTTACGCGTCGCTATGCCGAATTTATGGAGTGGAGCACGGGCGGGGATCCGGACCTCGCAACGAACTATGTGACGTTTCGACAGCTTCACCCGCTGCTTTCGATGTTGCGCTTGCGGTACGTGGTGGTGGTGGAAAATAACGTGATGACCATCCATCCCAGCGCGCTCCCGCCGCTACGCCGGCTGGAGCTGGTCGGCTCGCACCAGGTTCATGCGCAGCGCGCCGAGATTCTCGGCGCGATGGGGAAAGCCTCGTTCGATCCGCGCAACGAGGTGATTCTGGAGCGCGAGCCGGATCCGGTACCGGTCCGCGCAGACGCGCAAGGCAGCGCACGCGTCGTGCGCGAGGGCACCGATTTCCTGGAAATCGAAGCGGAAATCGCCAGTCCCTCCATTCTCCTGTTGACGGACGCCTGGACGCCCGGCTGGCAGGCGAGGCCGCTGCCCGGCAGCAGCCAGACTCGTTACGAGGTCATGCCGGCCAATTATGTGCTGCGCGGCGTCGCTCTCGAGCGCGGCAAGCACAGCTTACGCCTCGAGTACGCGCCGGCGGCTTTTCCTCTGGGTGCCGCTGTCTCCACCGTGACATGGGCCGCGTGGTTGCTGGCCGTGTTCCTCCTCTGGCGTCGGGACCGCGAGGTGGCGCGTGCCTGAGATCACGGTCGTCGTTCCGGCATTCCGCGAGCGCGAGAACATCCCGCGGCTGCTGCAAGCGCTGGACAAGGCGCTCGCTGGCCTGGACTGGGAGACGATCGTCGTGGTTGACGATGCGGAGGACGGCAGCGAGGACGTAGTGCGCGAGCGCGCGCAGCGCGATCCGCGGGTGCGCTGCATCCAGCGCATCGGCCGGCGCGGCCTCGCCTCGGCGTGCATCGAAGGAATGCTGGCCAGCTCCGCGCCGTACCTCGCCGTGATGGATGCGGACCTGCAGCACGACGAGACGCTGCTGCCCCAGCTGCTGGCCAAGGCGCAGCGCGAGCAGGCCGACGTCGCGGTGGCGAGCCGCTATATGGCGGGCGGCAGCACCGGCGGTCTGCCCGCGGCCAGGGTGCGCGTCAGCCGCCTGGCAAGCTCGCTCAGCGCCAGCCTGTGCAAAGGGCTGAGCGATCCGATGAGCGGATTTTTCGTGGTGCGCAGGGCATTCCTCGATCGGGTGGTGCGCAACCTCTATGGCCGGGGCTTCAAGATCCTGCTCGACCTCATCGCTGCCGCGCGCGGTGAAATCCGCGTCGTCGAGCTGCCCTACCGGATGCGAAGCCGGGAGCTCGGCGAAAGCAAGCTCGGCGGTCGGGTGATCGCGGAGTTCTTCATGCTGCTCCTCTATCACCTGATGGGCCGCCTGCTGCCGGCGCGATTCTTCCTGTTTGCGGCGGTGGGCGCTAGCGGCGTCGGCGTGCATCTGGGCGCCCTGTGGCTGCTCTACGCCGTTTCCGGCCATTTCCTGTTCAGCCAGGCGCTCGCCACCTGGGTCGCCATGACCAGCAACTTCGTGCTCAACAACGTCATCACCTACGGTGATCAGCGGCTGCGCGGCCGCGCGATGTGGCGCGGTCTGCTCACCTTCTATGCGGCCTGCGGCCTCGGCGCGCTGATCAATCTCGCGATCGCCGATTGGCTGTTCCTCAAATCCTTCCCGTACTGGGCGGCGGGGCTCGCCGGCGCTCTCATCGCCGCGTTCTGGAACTTCTTCACCACCGCCTCCTTCACCTGGGGCGCCTCGGCCGCCAGGCGCTGATGCTGCCCGCCGAGCCGTTCCGAGCGAAACGCGCAGACTGGCTGCAGGCCGGCGCTGTCGCCCTGGCGCTGTTCGCGCTCTACGCGGCCACTTCCCCGGGCAGCGTGGCCCTGGAGGACGACGGGCTGTTCATCCTGTCGAGCTATTTCCTCGGCATCGAGCACCCTCCCGGGTATCCGCTGTTCACGCTGATCGGCCATCTCTTTACCTACCTGCCGTTCGGCTCGGTCGCCTACCGCGTGCACCTCGCGAGCGCCGTGTTCGGCGCGCTCAGCGGCGGCGCAGCCTGGCTGTGCGCACGTGCCTTGATCGCCGGGCGGCTGCCGGCCTATCTCGCCGGCTTCGCGCTGGGCCTGTCGCCCGTATTCTGGTCGCAGGCCGTGATCGCCGAGGTCTACACCCTCAATACGTTTTTTTTCCTGGCATTGATGTTCATGGGATTGCAGAGCCGGGACGGCCGTCTCCTGCCCTGGATGGCGCTGGTATTCGGTCTGAGCCTGAGCAATCACTACCCGCTGATGCTGCTTGCCGCGCCGGCTTTCGTCGTGCTGCTCTGGCCGCTGCGCCGGGAGGTGCTCAACCGCTTCGGCGTGCTCTCCTGGCTGGTCGTGCTTGGCCTGCTTCCCTACGCGTGGATGGTGCGCCGCTCGTGGGCGGCGCTGCCGATCAGCTTCAACGGACCGCTGGAAACCATCCAGGAAATCCTTTTTTTCCTGAGCCGCTCCGGCTACGCCGGCATCGACCGCTCGGTGTCGGCGGGCTGGTTCGACCGGATCAAATTCTTCCAGTTCTTCGCGAGCGAGCTGGTGGTGCAGTTCGCGCTGCTCGGCACTGTGCTCGCCGCGGTCGGCTTCGTAGTGCAATGGCGCACGCTCGGGCGGCGCATCGCCGCCTTCCTGACGATCTCTTTTCTCATGCCGTCAGTGGTCCTGCTGCTGCTCCTCGGGTTCGACTACGACTCGTTCCGCGGCCACGTGTTTCACGTCTATCCCCTACCAGCCTATGCAGTTTGCGCGCTCTGGATGGGCCTCGGATTCGCCTGGGGGGCCCAGCGCTTCGCCCGGCGGCCCTCGCACGCCGCGGCTGCCGGCGCGGTATTGCTCGCGCTGATTTTCACGCTCGGGGCGCGGACCAACCTGCAGCCGAGCGACTGGGGCGCGCGGTACGCGAAGGCGGTCCTCAACGTGCTGCCCAAGGATGCGGTGGTCATCCTCCTGGGAGACCCGGACCTCGCGCCGATCGCCTATTTCCACATGATCGAAAACTGGCGGCCCGATATCACGCTGGTCGAGCCGAAGGGGCTGATCCTCGGCAACCGCCTGTTCCACCCGTTGAGGACCGACGAAGAGACGGCGCAACGCCTGCTGCACGAAATGATCGATCAGACCAATGCCCCCGTGGTGTTTACGCTCAGCGCCGAAAGGCGCTATGCGCAGCGCGATCGCTGGCTCTATGTCGAGGTCGATAAATCGTCCAAGGACCCCGCGCAGGTCACGGTCGACATCCCCGACGAGGCGGTGCGCTTCTTCGAAGAGGCAATGCTCGAAGCCGACCAGCGCAACGCCTGGGTGGCCTTCATTCAAGGCGAGATGCGCCGTCACTATGCGATGCTGCTCGCGCGCTCGCTGCAGCGCGGCCAGCGGCCGGACGAGCGCACGCAGCGCCACCTGAGCCTGCTCGAAAAGGACTTCTATGGCGCGATGGGGATCGCGGAAGGGCTGGCGGCGAACAAGGATGGCTACTCGACCGGCGTGGTCGCCGGATTCCTCGATCGGGCGAGGGATACCATGCCTTCGGATGTGCCGAAGGAGCATCTGTCGCGCTTTTTCTATATCCGCGCCGTGCTGCGCGAAAATCTGCGCGACGCGGGCGCGGTGGGCGATCTCGAGACTGCCGTGTCCGTGTGGGTGTCCCCCGATAATCCGGCGTTCCTGGCCCTCCAGGACCACTATCGCCGGGCCGGGAACGAGGCCGCGGCGAGCGCCGTAGAGCAGCGCGTGAAGCAGCTCAAGACCCGCAAGCCCGGATAACGGGCCGGCATGACACACACCTCCTCCTGGTTGGTCTTCGGCCTGCCGGCAGCGCTTTGCGCGCTGTGGAGCGTGCAAGCCGGCAAGGACGTCAACTGGGACCTGCTGAATTACCACTACTACCTTCCTTTCGGGCTGCTCGGTCAGCGGCTCGAGCAGGACTTTTTTGCCGCCAGCGCGCAGAGCTACCTGAATCCGGTGGGCTACCTGCCGTTCTATCTGATGGTCGCTCACGGCTGGCACAGCGTCGTCGCGTCGATCGTGCTGGCCGCGGCGCACAGCCTGAGCATCGGTCTTCTTTACCTCATTGCCCGCAGGCTGTTTGCCCAGCTGCCCCCGCGCGATCAGACCGAGTTCTCCATCTTTGCAGCCGCGCTGGGGGCCGCGACGGGTGTTTACTGGATGACCGTTGGCGGCAGCTTCCTCGATCCCTTACTGGTGCCGCCGATGCTGGCCGGCCTGCTTCTACTGCTGCGCGAGGATGGCCAAGCCACCCGCCGTGCCGGCCTGGCGGGCCTCCTCTTCGGTGCGGCCGCGGCGCTCAAATATTCCAATGCCATCTACGTGGTCGCGGCGCTGCCGCTGGCGATCGCCGTGCGCGGAGGGTTTGCCTACCTCGCCGGTGCGGCGGCCGCGGTGGCCGTACTGGCGGGCCCCTGGCTGCTGCTCCTTTTGCGCGAGTTCGGCAACCCGGTGTTTCCGTTGTTCAACGGCTGGTTCCGTTCGCCGGACTATCTCGAGTTCAATATGGTCAACGACCGCTTTGCCTTGAGGGATCCGCTAGCGCTGCTCGCGCTTCCCTTCCGCATGGCGGCGCTTGGTCCGAGGATCTATGCGGAGAACTTCGCCCCCGACCTTCGCTTCGCCGCCCTCGTGCTGACCTTGCCCGGCATCGCGGTGCTCGCAGCCCTGCGCAGTGCGCGCCTGGTCGCTGCGCTGCGCGGGCCCGGCTGGCGTGTGCTCGCGTTCTTTGGTTGCGCGCTGGCGCTCTGGCTGCTCACTTCGGCCAACGCCCGCTACGGCATGAGCGTGCTGCTGCTCGCCGGCGTATGCCTCGTGTGGTTCGTGCAGCTTTTGCTGCCAGCCCGCGCCGCGCGCGTCGTTCTGGCGCTTCTCCTGGTCGTGCAGGTCGGGATCAGCATCGTGGCCTCGCCGCCGCGCTGGTTCATTTCGGCGGAGTGGTCGGCCCGCTGGCTCCCCTATGAGGTGCCCGAGCGCGCCACCCGCCAGCCGGCCTTGTATCTGACGGTGGAGATCCTTCCCATGGCGGTCGTGGCGCCGTTCCTGCACCCTGCGTCTTCCTTCGTGAATGTCCGCGGGCAGCACAGCCTTCCGACCGACGCGCCGCGCCTGAAGGAGCTGCTCGGGCGCCATGGCGGTCAGGTGCGCACCCTTGGCCGCTTCCTCGAGCTGGTCGACGGCAAGCCGGCTGAGGCGCAGGTGCGTGCCTACGATGCCAGGCTTCTGCGCTTCGGCTTGCGCGTGGATGCCGACGACTGCTTCGCTATCCCGTGGCGGCCGGACGACCAGGACCCGCTCTCCCGCGCGGCGAACTGGCTGGCCGGGGGGCGCAAGTCGATCGAGCCCCTGTCGGTCGCGAGCTGTGCGCTCAGCCGCGTGGAACGCAATCCCGCCGACGCCGAGAGGGAGCGGCATGCTTCCGCGCTCTTCGATCGCATCGAGAAGCGCTGCCCCGGCCTGTTCCGCGGGCAGAGTGCCGTGACCGAGCCTTTCGGCAGTGGCTGGTCGAGAAATTACACCGGCCTCGACGCGCGGCTCGAGGCCTTCGCCGACCGCCTGATCCTGCATCGCTACCGGGTGGGGCTCTATGAGGAGCTCGGGCGCATTTCGGACTGGGAGCGGGGCGAGGCGGCGTTGCCCGAGCAATGCCGCCGGTGAAAAAGGTGGCCATCGTGCAGTCGAACTACATTCCCTGGAAGGGGTACTTCGATCTGGTCAATTCGGTGGACGAGTTCATCCTGTTCGACGACATGCAGTTCACGCGGCGCGACTGGCGCAACCGCAATCTCGTGAAGACGCCGCGCGGGCTGGAATGGATCACGGTGCCGGTGAACGTGAAGGGGCGCTACCTGCAGAAGATCTGCGACACCGAAATCAACGAACCGGCTTGGGGCGAAAAGCATTGGGCGACGCTAACGCACAACTATTCCAAGGCGCCGTTTTTTGAACTGTACCGGCCGCTGCTCGAGCCGCTGTACCACCGCCGCGAGCGGCTGCTGAGCGCGGTGAACTTCGGCTTCATCACGGCGATCTGTGGCATCCTCGGCATTACGACTCGCCTGTCGTGGTCGATGGATTATCGGCCCCTGAAAGAGGGCAAGACGGAGCGCCTGGTGGACTTGTGCAACCGAGTGGAGGGAACGCACTACGTATCCGGGCCGGCGGCGCGGGACTACATCGACCCCGCGCTGTTCGAGGCCGCCGGCATCGGGCTCAGCTTCTTCGATTATTCCGGCTACCCGGAATACACCCAGCGCTTCGGCAAGTTCGAGCATGGCGTAACGATTCTCGACCTGCTGTTCAACGAGGGGCCGCAGGCACGTCGTTTCATGAAAAGCTTCGCCTGAGCGCCATGGAACTCGGCGAAA